>Ga0209172_10000234_pt1 | contig 164357 bp, 155 predicted proteins | sample LarsenN4metaG_FD_184113 | JGI IMG/M metagenome (GOLD analysis project Ga0209172, IMG submission 184113) | Hot spring sediment bacterial and archeal communities from British Columbia, Canada, to study Microbial Dark Matter (Phase II) - Larsen... ...
AACGCATCCGACGAACTCCCTCGTGAACCGATGCCGTGCCCATCCCCGTGCCCCCTTTGTTCAAAGGCACCTTCAGACACGACACTTCACGAGCTACAAACGCACGTCAGATCACGAGCTACCTACACCTGATACGCCACCGTATTGCCCGGCCGCCAGCGCCGTGATACGCTAGCGTATCATCGGCTTCGGCGCAGGAGGTCAAAGTGCAGCCCCTCGTCACCTACCGCGGCACGGTCTACCCCTGGCAGTGCGACCACGTCGGCCACATGAACATCACGTGGTACGCCAACAAGTTCGACGAGGCCAACTGGAACCTGTTCGCGCTCGCGGGCCTCACGCCCCGCTACCTGCGCGAGAGCGGGCGCGGCATGGCCGCGCTCGAGCAGCGGATCGCCTACCGCCGCGAACTCGTGGCCGGCGACATCGTCGAGGTGGAGAGCCGTCTCCTCGAGGTGCGCCCCAAGGTGCTGCGCTTCGTGCACGAGATGCGCGAGGGCGAAGGCGGGGTGGTGGCGGCCGTATGCGAGATCGTGGCCGCCCACGTCGACCGCCGGCTGCGCCGGGCCTGCGAGATAGAGCCGCACGTGCGCGCCATCGCCGAGCGCCTGGCGGCGGAGGGGGCGTCGGCCGCCGCAGGCAGCGGGGGGCCCGCCGCGTGACCGCGTTCGAGCCGCAGGACCCCGGCTACCGCGCCCGCGTCCTGGCGAGCTTCGCCCGCCAGCGCGCCATGGCCACCCTCGGCATCTCGATCGCGCGCCTCGAGCCCGGAGAGGTCGAGCTCGCCATGCCCTACCGCGAGGACTTCACCCAGCAGCACGGCTTCCTGCACGCGGGCATCGTCACCGCCGGACTCGACAGCGCCTGCGGCTATGCGGCCTTCTCGCTCATGCCGCCCGCGGCCGCCGTGCTCACCGTCGAGTTCAAGACCAACCTGCTGGCCCCCGCCAGGGGCGAGCGCTTCTCCTTCCGCGCCCGCGTCGTCAAGCCCGGGCGCACGCTGACCGTAGCCGACGCGCAGGCCTTCGCCCATGCCGGCGGCGGCGAGCGGCTGGTGGCCACCATGTCCGCCACCCTGATGGCGGTCCACGGCCGCGCCGGCGTCGCCCAGTAGCGGGTCGGCCCCACATCGCTCTGGAAACGGGCGCGGGCCCGCGCCATGATGGTGCGGCAGGGACATCGCAAAGCAGGACGCCATGAGCCAACGCCCGCCGGCCACCGACTGGCTGACCGACTGGGATCATCTCGACCCGCGTTGGATCGAGAACCCCTTCCCGATCTGGGACGAGATCCGCTCCTCCGCCTGTCCGATCGCCCACACCAAGCGGTTCCGCGGCGCCTACCTGCCCACCCGCTACGAGGACATCCGCGCCATCGCCTACGACCCGGAGCATTTCTCCTCGCGCCAGGTGGTCGTGCGCGACAACCCGCCGCCGGTCGAGGGCGGCGGCGCCCCGCCCATCACCTCCGACCCGCCGCGCCACCGCGCCGCGCGCATGGTGCTGCTACCGCCGTTCACGCCCCAGGCGATCGACAAGCTGGTGCCGAAGGCGCGCGCCGTGTGCAACGAGCTCATCGATGCCTTCGCCGGCAAGGGGACCTGCGACGCCGCCGTCGACTACGCCCAGCACATCCCCGTGCGCGTCATCGCCCACATGCTCGGCATCCCCGACAGTGACGGCGACCGCTTCCGCCACTGGATCCACGAGATCCTCGAGCGCGGCACCACCGACCAGTATGCCCTGGAGAGGGGCTTCACCGAGCTCACCGAGTATTTCCGTGCACACATGCTGGCGCGCCGGGCCGAGCCCCGCGACGACCTCATCACCTATCTCGTCAATGCCAAGTATCCCGACGGCCAGCCGTTCAAGGAGAACCACGTGCTAGGCACGCTGCGCCTGCTCCTGGTGGCCGGCATCGACACCACCTGGAGCGCCATCGGCGCCTCGCTCTGGCACCTCGCCACCCACGCCGACGATCGCCGCCGGCTGGCGGCCGATCCCTCGCTCCTGCCCACCGCCGTGGAGGAGTTCCTGCGTGCCTATGCGCCCGTCACCATGGCCCGCCTCGTCGCCAAGGAGACCACCATCAACGGCTGCACCTTCAAGGAGGGCGAGATGGTGATGCTGCCCTTCCCGGCCGCCAACCGCGACCCCGCCGTGTTCCCCGACGCCGACAAGGTGATCATCGACCGCAAGGAGAACCGGCACGCCGCCTTCGGCCTCGGCATCCACCGCTGCGTCGGCTCCAACCTCGCGCGCATGGAGATGACGGTGGCGGTGGGCGAGTTCCTGCGCCGCATTCCCGACTTCTCCCTCGCCGGCAAGGCGACATGGTCGGAGGGGGCCGTGCGCGGCCCCCGCCGGGTGCCGATCGTCTTCGGCTGAGCCGACCTCAGCTTGCGGCCTCGGAGGCCCGGTCGGCGGCCGCCTCGAGCGCCTCGCTGGCGGCGAGCCAGCGCGCCTCGGCAGCCTCGCGCGCCCGCGCGAGGGCGGCCCGCTCGCGCGCCAGCGCCTGGGCCCGCGCCGGGTTGCGATGGTAAAGGCTGCTGTCGGCGAGGGCCGCGTCGATGGTGGCGATCTGCAGCGCCAGCCGCTCGATCTCGCTCTCGGCCTGCGCCACATCTTTCCTGAGCGGCGCCAGCGCCGCGCGCTGCTCGGCCGCCTGCCGCCGCAACGCCTGTGCCGTGGCGCGGCCCGCCCCGCCGGCCCCGCGCCGGCGCTCGCCCTCGCCCGCGCCCCGCTCGGCCAGGCACTCGGCGCGGTAGCGGTCCACGTCGCCGTCGTAGACGGCAACCGTGCCGTCGCGCACGATCCACAGCCGGTCGGCACACGCCTCGAGCAGGTGCCGGTCGTGGGTGATGAGGATCACGGCGCCCTCGTAGTCGTTGAGGGCGCGCACCAGCGCCTCGCGGGCATCGACGTCGAGGTGATTGGTGGGCTCGTCGAGGATGAGCAGATGGGCGCCGTGGAAGGTGGCGAGCGCGAACAGGAGCCGCGCCTTCTCGCCGCCCGACAGGCTCTCCGCGCGCGTGTCGGCCTTGTCGGCGCCGAAACCCAGCAGGCCCAGCCGCGCCCGCCGCTGCGCCTCGGTGGCCCCCGGCATCAGCTCGAGCATGTGCTGGTAGGGGCTCATGGCCGCCGGCAGCTCCTCCATCTGGTGCTGGGCGAAGTAGCCCACCACCAGCTTGTCGGAGGCGTAGCGCCGGCCCGCCATCGGCGCGAGCCGCCCGGCGATGAGCTTGGCGAAGGTGCTCTTGCCGTTGCCGTTGGCGCCGACGAGGCCGATGCGGTCGTCGGCGTCGAGGCGCAGATCGAGGCCGGACAGCACCGGCTCGCCCTCCACGTAGCCCGCGGCCGCGCCTTCCAGACGCACGAGCGGGCTCGCGAACGCCTTGGCCGGGTTGGCGAACAGGAAGGGGGCCACCCGCTCCTCGATCTGCTCGGCGATCGGCTGCATGCGGGCGAGCGCCTTGATGCGGCTCTGGGCCTGTGCGGCCTTCGAGGCCTTGGCGCGGAAGCGGGCGATGAAGGCCTCGATGCGGCGGCGCTCGTCGTCCTGCTTCTTCTTGAGCTTGAGGTCGAGGCGCTGGCGCTCCCGCCTCGCCTCCTCGAACTGATCGTAGCCGCCGGAGTAGAGCGTGAGCTTCCCCTGGGCAAGGTGCAGAATCGATCCCACGGCGCGGTTCAGCAGGTCGCGGTCGTGGCTGACGATCACAACGGTGTGGGGGTAGCGCGCGAGATAGTCCTCGAGCCACAGCGCCCCTTCGAGGTCGAGGTAGTTGGTGGGCTCGTCGAGCAGCAGGAGGTCGGGCTCGGAGAACAGCATGGCGGCGAGCGCCACGCGCATGCGCCAGCCGCCCGAGAGCGCCGCGCACGGGCGCTGCTGGGCCGCCTCGTCGAAGCCGAGACCGGCGAGAATGCGGGCGGCGCGGGCGGGGGCGGCATGGGCGTCGATGTCGGCGAGCCGCTCGTGGATGCGGGCGATGCGCATACCGTCCTCGGCGGTCTCCGCCTCGGCCAGCAGGCGGGCGCGCTCCCGGTCGGCAGCGAGCACGAAGTCGATCAGGCTCTCCGGCCCGCCCGGGGCTTCCTGTGCCACGGTGCCGATGCGGGTGGCGCGCGGGACGCTGATCGACCCCGCGTCGGGGGCGAGCTCGCCGGCGATCAGGCGCAAGAGCGTGGTCTTGCCCGAGCCGTTGCGGCCGACCAGGCCCACCTTGTGGCCGGCCGGGATGCCGGCCGTGGCCCTGTCGAGGAGGACGCGCCCCTCGATGCGATAGGTGAGGTCGTTGATGTGCAGCATGGGCGGCAGGCAATAGCCGAACTCGGCGCGCCTGTCATGGGCGCCGCCGCCGACCCGGGCCCCCTGCCGGGGCCTTATCTTTGCTCAGCTTCTGCACTACGTTATCCCCAGGGTGAGCCCGCAACGGCGCATTGCCAACAGGCGGACGGCCGTGCCATCAGGGACCGCATTCGTCGTCCTTGAGTCGAGCCGACGTCCCGAGGAGCGAGCCATGGTCGAGAACCAAGCCCTGAGGCAGGAAGGGAAGATCTTTCTCGGCCGCAGCGTGGCCCCCGAGTTCCTGGAGCTCAAGCTCGCCAACCGCCACGGCCTCATCACCGGCGCCACCGGCACCGGCAAGACCGTGTCGCTGCAGGTGCTGGCGGAGGGCTTCTCGGACGCGGGCGTGCCGGTGTTCGCCGCCGACATCAAGGGCGACCTGTCCGGCATCTCGGCCAAGGGCGAGGCCAAGCCGGGGCTCGCCAAACGCGCCAAGGAGATCGGCCTCGACGACTGGTCCAACACCGCCTACCCCACCCTTTTCTGGGACCTGTTCGGCGAGAAGGGCCATCCGATCCGCGCCACCGTGCAGGAGATGGGCCCGCTCCTGCTCTCCCGCCTGCTCGAGCTCAATGAGACCCAGGAGGGCGTGCTCAACATCCTGTTCCGGGTGGCGGCCGACGAGGGCATGCCGCTGCTCGACCTCAAGGACTTGCGCGCCATGGCCAACGACGTGGGCCAGCGCGGCAAATCGCTGATGACCAAGTACGGCAATGTGGCCGCCATCTCGGTCGGCGCCATCCAGCGCCGGCTGCTGGTGCTCGAGGAGCAGGGCGCCAACAACTTCTTCGGCGAGCCGGCGCTCGACATCACCGACTTCATCAGGACCGCTCCGGACGGGCGCGGCGTCGTCAACGTGCTCGAAGCCGAGAAGCTGATGAAGACGCCGCGCCTCTACGCCACCTTCCTGTTGTGGCTGCTGGCGCAGCTGTTCGATCGGCTGCCGGAGGTTGGCGACCCCGACAAGCCCAAGCTCGTCTTCTTCTTCGACGAGGCGCACCTGCTCTTCAACGAGGCGCCCAAGGCGCTGCTGGCCCAGGTCGAGCGCGTCACCCGCCTGATCCGCTCCAAGGGTGTGGGCGTCTACTACGTCACGCAGAACCCGCGCGACGTGCCCAACTCCGTCTCCGCCCAGCTCGGCAACCGCATCCAGCACGCGCTGCGTGCCTTCACGCCCGTCGAGCAGAAGGGCATCCGCGCCGCCGCCGAGACCTTCCGCCCCAATCCCAAGCTCGACATGGAGCGCGTCATCCAGGAGCTGAAGGTGGGCGAGGCGCTGGTGTCGGTGCTGCACGGCGGCGGCGAGCCGTCCGTCACTCAGCGCACGCTGATCCGCCCGCCCTCGGCGCGCATCGGCCCGGTCACCCCCGAGGAGCGCAAGGCCACCATCGAGAACAGCCCCATCTACGGCAAGTACGAGGAGGCGGTGGACCGCGACTCCGCCTACGAGATGCTGCAGAAGCGTGCCGCCGAGACGGCCGCCGCCCGCGAGGGCGACGAGAACAGCTGGGGCAGCATCCTGATGGGCGACGGCACCACGGGCCGGCGCATGGGCTACGGCGAGACCTTCACCAAGGCGATCGTGCGCTCGGTGGCATCGAGCGTAGGGCGGGCGATCGCGGGCGCCATCTTCGGCAGGCGGTGAGCGCAGGAGCGGAGGAGACTGCCATGAGCAAGAAGCGGGACGATGCCGAGCTTCTGGCCGGGGCGCAAGACGACATGCAGCGCGCCTACGGCTCGCAGCAGCCGCGCCGCGGCGGCTACCAGCGCCAGAGCATCGGCGAGGCGGCGGCCAAGTCGTTCATCCGCGCCATCGCCGCCAGCATCGGCCGCATCCTGGTGCGCGCCATCACCGGCCGCATCCGCTGAGCGGCGGCTTCACGCGCCCTGCGCCGCCGTTCCGGCCGAGGCGCGCCTGCGCCAGGCTGCCGGCGGCACGCCGAAGCTGCGCTTGAAGGCGCGGTTGAAGGCGGCCTCCGACTCGTAGCCGACCTGCCGGGCGATGCGCGCGAGCGGCATGTCGCTGACCTTGAGCTGGTGGGCGGCCACCTGGATGCGCCAGCGCGCCAGGTAGCGCATGGGCGGCTCGCCGATCAGCCGGGTGAAGCGATCGGCCAGCGCCGAGCGGGAGAGGCCCACCTGCCGCCCCAGGCTGTCGACCGTCCAGGGCTCGGCCACGCGGGTGTGGATGAGGCTCAGCGTGCGGCCCACGAACGGGTCCTTGAGGCCGCTGAGCCAGCCGGTGCGCTCCGGCGGCAGCGTCTCCACGTAGCGGCGCACCGCCTCCACGAACAGCAGCTCGGAGAGCTTCGCCAGCACCGTCTCGGAGCCTGCCCGGCGGTCGGCGATCTCCTGCGCGGCGAACTCCAGCGAGCTGCGCATCCAGGCCGCCGCGCTGCCCTGGCGCGTGTCGAAGCGCAACAGCCGCGGCAGCGCGCCGGCGAGCGGGTTGCCCTCCAGCCTGTCGCAGCCCAGGAAGCCGCACACCACGCGGGTGCGCTCGCCGCCGCCGCCGTGCTCGATGGCCAGCAGACCGCCGTCGGACGAGGTGCGCACCACCTCCCTCACCGACACCGGCTCCAGGTCGAGGTGGCTGCCCAGGAGATGCCCGTCGTTGTGGGGCAGGATCACCACCTCGCCGGCTTCGAACTGCGCGGGTTCCTGGCCGGGAACCTGTGCGGTGAGCCGCCCCTCGGCCACGTAGTGATAGAGCACGAGGTGCTCGGCGCCGTGCAGCACTCGGCCGCAGTCCTCGGGCTCGAGCTGGGAGAAGACGCACCACGGCGCCGTGAACTCGGCGTTGAGGAACACCCCGCCTTTCAGGCGCACCACGCGCAGCACGTCCGACAGCGCGTCCATGGATCAGCACCTCGCGGGCGGGGTGGGCTCGCCCGGGGAGCGGAGGAAGGCCCGCACCTCCTCCAGGAAGCGGACCCAGGCCGGCTCGCCGTCCAGGAGCAGATGGTTGCGGCCTTCGAGCGGCACGAAGCGCGCACCGGGAATGCCGGCCGCCATCCTGCGGCCCTCGTCGAAGGGCTGCACCGCATCGCCGCGGCAGTGCAGGACGAGCGTCGGCACGCGCACGCGCGGCAACAGCGCGTCGACGTCGAACTCCACCACCGCGCGCATGATGTTGGCGGCGTTGTCGGGCGAGGCGGACTTGCGCTGCAGCTCGTTGAACGACCGCACCTCGTCCGGCGTGGCCTCCGGGATGAAGGCGGTGGTGAAGAGCTGGCGAAAGGCCGGGTTCCTGCGGCCCCAGCCCTGGCGCATGAGCGTTTCCATGGCAGCGATCTGGCGCTCCATCTGGGGCAAACCCTGCCTGCACCAGCCGCGGGCATAGCCGCCGTAGAGCACCAGATGGCTGACCCGCTCGGGGTGGCGCACGGCATAGGCGATCGACACTGCGCAGCCCTGCGAGATGCCAAGCAGCGCGAAACGGTCGACGCCGCTGGCGTCCACCACCCGCTCCAGGTCGCCGACGAACGCCTCGAATGAGAAGTCCTCCACGTCCCAGTCGGAGAGGCCGTTGCCGCGGGCATCGTAGCGGATCAGCCGCCGGTGATCGGCGAACGCCGCAAAGAAGTGTCTCCAGATCGGGCTTTCCCAGTCGTACTCGAGATGGTTGAGCCAATTGGCGGCCTTGATCAGGGGCGGCCCTTCGCCCACCGCTGCGAAGGCAATGCGCGTGCCGTCGGCGGCGGTCGCGAACTGGATCTCCTGGCGCAGGGGCGTCGGCGACCGCGCCCGCTCCGGCGTCTCGGCGCGCCCGCCGCCGGGCCGCACCGGGGCGACGAACCGGAAGCCCTTGCGCGCCACGGTGCGGATCATGCTCTGCTGGGCGCCGCTGTCGCCGATCGCGCGGCGCGCCGCGTTGATACGGCTGGTGAGCGTCGACTCGGACACGATCCGGCCGCCCCACACCGCGCCCAGCAGGTCCTCCTTGGTGACCACGCGCTCGCGGTTCTCCACCAGATAGGCGAGCAGGTCGAAGACCTGCGGCTCCACGGCCACCAGGCCCGTCCCACGTCTGAGCTCGCGGCGGCCGACATCGAGCAGGTAGTCGCCGAACTCGAATGTCATGGCTCGGTCTCTGTGTCGGATACCCCCGCAAAATCAAGGCTACCTGGAGAGGAATTCAAGCTCTCGTCAAGGACTTGGCAGCCCGGGCCCGGCATTTTCCGGCCGCCGGCGAGCAGGGCCGGCGCGCTCCGGCATGCGAGGAGCATGGCCGTGCCGCCGGCACCGCCGTCCCGCTCGCTTCGCTCCTGGCGATTCATCGCAAGCGTCCCGGGCAAGACATTCGGCGGCTCGATCATACGCGTACCCACGATGCTGGACTATATCACCGAGCGAGCAGACCCGCCCAAGAGATGCCGGCAGTGGAGCCGGCGATATCCGAAGCGGCTGTTCCCGATGGAACAGGAGGCGGGCGGCAAGGGTGCAAGAAGACCACCTGCCGCCGAGAACGCCGGCGCTCCAAGCAAATGGAGATGATCATGAGCATCAATATCGACACGACCGTTGCCCGCGGCAATGTCGGCAGAGTCGCCGCGAGCACGGCGGCGACGATCAGGCGCTGGTGGGGTGCCTACCTCAACTGGCGCGTGCAGGAGGCCGCGATCGCACACCTGAAATCCATGAGCGATCGCGAGCTGCGCGACATCGGCCTCACCCGCGTGGAGATCGAGGCCGCCGTCAGGCGCGGCTCCAGCGGGCAGTACGGCCGCGGCCATCTCGGCCCGCTGTGAGCGGCGGAGAAGGCGCGCAATCCCATGGATCAGACAATCGTGCGCCCGCCGCGGCCGACGCGCCGCGGGCGGGTGATCGCCCTGCACTGCTCCGGCGCCGGCGCCGCGCAGTGGAGCCACCTCGGCGAGGCCCTCGGCGCCAGCTGGGAGCTGCTGGCGCCCGAGCAGTACGGCTGCGACAGCCGCGGGCACTGGCCCGGCGATGGCCCGTTCACGCTCGCCCACGAGGCGGCGCATGCCCTCGCTCTCATCGATGAGCGCGAGGACCTTGTGCACCTCGTCGGCCATTCCTATGGCGGCGGCGTGGCGCTGCACATCGCGCTCTCCCGCCCCGACCGCATCGCCAGCATGGCGCTCTACGAGCCCTCCGCCTTCCACCTTCTGAGCAAGATGGGCGCGGCGGGGGCCGAAGCGTTCGCCGAGATCGCAGGCGTGGCGCGGCGTGTGAGCCGGGGCGTGGCGGAGGGCGACCATCGCGGCGCCGTCGCCCACTTCGTGGATTACTGGAATGGGCCCGGAGCCTGGGAGCGCATGCGGCCTGCGGTGCAGAACGGCCTTGTGCGGTGGGTGCCCAAGGCGCCGCTCGACTTCCGCGCCCTGTTCGAGGAGCCGACCCCGGCAGCCGCCTACAGGGCGCTCGACTTCCCGGTGCTCATCCTGCGCGGGGAGCGCGGGCCGATGCCCACCCGCATCATCGCCGAGGGCCTGGCCGACCTGCTGCCCCGCGGCCGGCTGGCGGTGGTCCGCGGCGCCGGGCACATGGGGCCGATCACCCACGCCCTGGAGGTCTCCGCCCTCATGGTGCAGCACATCGTGTCTGCCCGGGGCCCGGGACGGCGGCTGCCTCGGCGGCTTGCCGACGCGCTTGCCCGGGTGGCGCCGGCGGCGGAGGCGGCGCCGTGACTTACGTCATCCGCCGCTATCCGGCGCACCTGATCGACGTCGTCGAGGCTGCCGGCCGGCGGCTCGTGGTCCGCCCCACCCTGCCCCAGGACACCGAGCTGCAGCGCGAGTTCTTCGGCTCGCTCTCGGCCGAAGCCCGCTACCTGCGCTTCATGGCGCGGCTCGACGACGTGCCCGACTGGCTGATGGAGCGGCTGGCCGGAGTGGACTACGCCGCTCACCTCGCGCTGCTCGCCGAGACCTTCGAGGACGGACGCGAGTGCATGATCGGCGAGGCCAGATACGTGGTGGACGCCGGCGATCCGGCCAGCTGCGAGCTGGCGATAGCCGTCGCCGACGGCTGGCGGGGCTTGGGCATCGGCCGGGCCCTGCTCGAGCGGCTCGAGCGGCAGGCCGCCGCCTCGGGACTCCGCCGCATGGGTGCCGACGCGCTGGCGGTCAATCAGGCGATGATCGGCCTCGCCGTGCGCGCGGGCTACACGGTGCGCACCTGCCCCGAGGATGCGCGGCTCGTCCGGCTCGAGAAGCGGCTCGCAGTCGAGCCGCCGGCGAGGCCGGCGCCGATCGCAGCCTGACCGCGAGGCCACTCGCACGGGCTCGGCCGCTTCTGGAGCGAGCCGGCCGTCGCCGGCGGGCCTACGTCCTTGTCCCGCCCTGGAGGCGGTCGGGCAGGTCCAGGCCCACGCCCACGAGGTGGCCGAACAGCTCGCGGATCCTGGCCACGTCCGCGGCCGGCAGCGGGGGGCGCAGGATCGAGGCGATGTTGGCGCGCAGATGCGCGCGGCTGCCGGTGCCGAACAGCACCACGTCGATGCCCGGCTGATGGCGGGCGAAGCGGTAGGCGGCGTCGACCACGCTCTCCGCCCCGCCCTCGTGCACCAGGAACGCGAGCGGATTGTCCTGCCGGGCGAGCTCGGCGGGCACCTTGCCCTCGGCGGCGAGCTCCCTGAACGTCCTCCGCAGCACCTCGGGCTTGGAGAAGATGTTGCGCACGGCGAACATGCACAGCGTGCCGATGCCTTTCTCGCGCGTCCTCGGCAGCAGGGCCCGCGCCGCGTTCTGGTGCATGAGGGAGAAACCCAGCATGAACACCTCGAAGATTCCGGCCTCGACGGCGCGCGCGAGCATGGTGTGCTCCGGATCGCGCGGCCCGGTCTCGGACACGGCGAGGTGACGGAGCTTGCCCTTCTCCTTCTCGCGCAGCAGCGCCGGCACGATCTCGGCCACCGCCTCGTCGTAGCGGGCGGGGCCCAGCCCGTGCAGGTGGAAGATGTCGACGTGGTCGGTGCCGAGCTGGCGCAGCGAGTTGTCGAGGTTGGCGAGGACCGCCGCGGCCGAGGTGGCGTGGCTCTTGGTGGAGATCACTACGCTGTCGCGCGGCCGCCCCTTGATGGCCTTGCCGACGATGGCCTCGGTCTCGTAGGCGTTGGCGGTGTCGAGGAGGTTGACGCCGAGGTCGAGCGCCTCGCGCACCAGCGCCACCGATTCGGCCTCGCTCAGCCCCGCGCCCTGGCCGATGCGGCTGTTGCCGCCGCAGCCGAGGCCGGCGACGCTCACTTTGAGGCCGGTCCGCCCGAGCGTGGTATACTGCATCTTCCGCTTGCCTCCCCTGGGCGCACCGCAGAGGACTACCCATGAACGCCGAGCCGCGCAACCTCGCCCCGGCCCCGACGGCCGACGCATCCGCCGCCTCGCCCGAGTCGCGCGGGCTCGACTTCTACCGCTCCGACCCATCGCTCGCCGCCATGCTGGAGATCTATCTGCCGGCCCCTGAGCGGGCGCACATGGAGCCGCACTTCGCCCGCCTCGGGCGGCTGGTCGGCGGTCGACTCGACGACCTCGCGCGGGAGGCCGACAAGGCCCCGCCGCGCCTGGAGCCGCGCACGCGCCAGGGCGAGGACCGCCAGTCGATCGTCAAGGCGCCGGCCTACCTCGCCATGGAGCGCATCGCCTTCGGCGAGCTGGCGCTGGCCGCCCTGTCGCACCGCCCGGCGCTCGGCTGGCCCCGGCCGCTGTCCGCCGCCAGCAAGTACGCGCTCACCTATCTCTTCGCCCAGTCGGAGTTCGGCCTGCTGTGCCCGGTCAACATGACCGACAGCCTCACCCGCACCATCCGCCGCTTCGCCGACCCGGCCCTGCTCGACCGCTACCTGCCGGGCCTCACCGCCGAGCATCCGGACGGACAGCTGCAGGGCGCCATGTTCATGACCGAGCGCTTCGCCGGCTCCGATGTGGGCGCCACCGAGACGCGCGCCGTGCGCTGCGGCGACCATTGGCTGCTCACGGGCGACAAGTGGTTCTGCTCCAACGCCGATGCGGACCTCGCCCTGGTGCTGGCGCGGCCCGAGGGGGCGCCGGCGGGAACGGCCGGCCTCGGCCTCTTCCTGATGCCGCGGCTTCTGCCCACCGGCGAGCCCAACCGCTATCGTATCGTAAGGCTCAAGGACAAGCTCGGCACCCGCGCCATGGCCTCCGGCGAGATTCGCCTGGAGGGTGCCGCGGCCTGGCTGGTCGGCGAGCTCAACCAGGGCTTCCGCCAGATGACTGAGATGGTCAACCAGTCGCGGCTCTCCAACGGCGTGCGCTCGGCCGGCATGATGCGCCGCGCCGTGCACGAGGCGCTCACCGTGGCGCTCGGCCGGCGCGCCTTCGGCAGGCGGCTCATCGACCTGCCGCTGGTGCGCCGCCAGCTCATCAAGATGGTTCTGCCCGCCGAGGAGGCCCTGAGCGTCGCCTTCCTCACCGCCGACTGCCTGGAGCGCGCCGATGCCGGCGACGCCGAGGCGCAGGCGCTCAGGCGCATCCTGACGCCGCTCATCAAGCTCAGGGCCTGCCGCGATGCGCGCAAGGTGGCGGGCGACGCCATGGAGATGCGCGGCGGCAACGGCTACATCGAGGAGTGGATCGAGCCGCGGCTGCTGCGCGAGACGCACCTCGGCTCGATCTGGGAGGGGACGAGCAACATCATTGCGCTCGACGTCGTGCGCGCTGCCCGCAAGGCGGACGCTCACCGCGCTCTGGCCCGGCGCCTCGAGCCGATGCTGGCGGACGGCCCTGAGGAAATCGCAGGGCCGCTGCGGGAGCGGCTCGCGGCCGGGCTCGCCCTCGTGGAGCGCGCCGGCGATGGCGACGGCGGCGAGCGCCTCGCACGGCAGGCCGCGACGGGCCTCTATCACGCCACCGCCGCGGCCCTGTTCCTGGCAGAGGCTCAGCGCCTCGGCGATCCCACGCGCCGCGACCTCGCCCGCCTCGTGCTGGCCCACAAGCTCTCCGCGCGCGATCCGCTCGCCGCGCCGGCCGCCGCCGAGGAGGCTGCCGTCGACCGGGTGATCGACGCGCTCGCCGCCGCCCGCGTGCTTGCGGCATAGGACGCCGCGGCGCGGCAGCTTGCCGGACGCCGGCTCAAGCCGGGCGATAGGGCTCGCGGCGCTCGGCCAGGATCTGGGAGATGACGCCGAACACCACCTCGCCCCTCTGGTTGCGCCCCTGGATCTGGCTCGCGAGGATGCCGCGGTCGGGGCGCGACTTGAGTTCGATCTTCTCGATCAGGCGGGAGCGATAGGTGACGGTGTCGCCGACGAATACAGGCCGCGGCCAGCTGAGGTTGCGGCAGCCGGGCGAGGGGCCGTAGGCCGGCAGGCGCACGCCCCTGGCGAGCGCCGCGGCGTTGCCGCGCTGGCGGGTGAGCACGGAGCCGCGGATGAAGTAGGCGGCCGTGTGCCAGCCCGAGGCGCACAGCGCGCCGAACAGCGAGGCGGCCGCCGCCTTCTCGTCGAGGTGGAAGGGCTGCGGGTCGTAGGCGGCGGCGAAGGCGATGATCTCGTCGCGCTCGAAGGTGTGAGAGCCGAGCTCCAGCGTCTCCCCGATCACCCGATCCTCGAAGTAGAGGTCCGGCCGCGGCTCCGAGAGCGGCACCGCCGGCCCGTCCCACAGATCGATGGCGGGCTTGCGCTCGCGCCTCTGCCCGGCGCCGGCGGCAGGGGCGGGATCAGGATGGCGGCGCCGCGTGAACTGGTTGGTCACCCAGCTCGCCACCATCTCGCCCTTCTGGTTGAAGGCCTCCACCAGCACCTTGGAGCTGCCCACGTCCGGCCGCGAGGCGAGATTGCGCTTCTCTTGCACGGTGTAGCGGGCGCTCAGCGTGTCGCCGGGCCGCACCGGCACCCTCCAGCGCGCCTCGTCCACCCCCGGAGACCCGAGCGAGGCCACGCGGCTCAGGATGCCGTCGGCCACCAGCCGCATCATGATGGCGCAGGTGTGCCAGCCCGAGGCGCACAGGCCGCCCACCAGCGTCGCCTTGGCCGCCTCCTCGTCGACGTGCAGCGGCTGGGGATCGTAGGCGCGGCCGTAGGCGACGATCTCCTCCTTGCTGACGGTCCTCTCCCCCAGGATGTAGGGGTTGCCGATCTCGAGGTCCTCGTGATGCAGCAACCCGGCGGTGATCCCGTCCTGCACGCTCGCTCCCCAGCCTCTGCCTGTGCCGCCGCCTCTCATACAGGCTGCGGGCGCGCCTGGGTAGGCCCGGCACGCGCACAGGTCCGCACGGCCTGCCGGCAAAGCTTTCACGGTATGGACATTTTTCGCCCCTAGCCTCGCCCATCCGGTGGCAGTCGATCGCCGGACGAGCGAACGAGGGACGATGACAGCACCGGGCAAGCGTGCGCTGCTGGCGGCAGCGGGGGTCCTGGTATTTGCCCTGGTCCTTGGCGGGCTGGTGGAGGCCCCCGGGCTCGTCAAGGCGCGGCCGCAGGCCCGGCACACCGAGCTGGTGCCCGCCCCGCACGAGGTCAGTGCGCGCGTGCCGCCGCTGCGGGCGGCGCGCAGCGCCCTCGTCGAGTTCGACCTCGCCCCCTTTCCCTATTACGGCATCAATCCCCGCACGAGCCGTCCCTTCATGGACGTAACCGACGAGGAGGGTCGGCGCGGCCACCGCACCGCCCGCGGCGTGCTGTGGGAGGACGACACCTTCTCCGACCGGCGGGCGCTGCTCTACATCCCCAAGGGCTTCGACGCCCGCAAGCCGGGCCTGATCGTCGTCTTTCTGCACGGGCATCGCGCCACCCTCGAGCGCGACGTGCGCGGCCGCCAGCGCGTAGCCGACCAGATCGCCGAGGCCAACGTGAACGCGGTGCTGGTGGCGCCGCAGTTCGCCGTCAACGCCAGCGACTCGAGCGCGGGGCGGTTCTGGGAGTCCTACGGCTTCGCCCGCTTCCTGGGCGAGGCCGGCGCCCATCTTGCCCGCCTGCATGGCGACCTGCGCACGCGCAAGACCTTTGCCACGCTGCCGGTGGTGGTGGTGGCCTACAGCGGGGGCTATGTGCCGGCCGCCTGGGCGCTCCACAACGGCGGCACCGACAAGCGCGTGATCGGCGTGCTGCTGCTCGATGCGCTCTACGGCGAGGTGGCCAAGTACGCCGACTGGATCGGCCGCCACCCCTCCTCCTTCTTCGTCAGCGCCTACACCTCCTCCTCCGCCCGCGGCAACGAGGCGCTGCAGAGCCTGCTCGCCGCCCGCGACGTCGAGTTCGAGACCAGCCTGCCGCCGCGCCTCGGCGGCGCCGTCGCGTTCCTGCGCACGTCCGGCGTCAGCCACGAGAGCTTCGTCACGCGCGCCTGGGTCGACCACCCGATCCGCGACGTGCTGGAGCGCATCGGCCAGTTCCCGCGCTACTCCGGCCGCCACGCCGATATGGGCCGCGACGGACGCTGAGCGGCCGCGGCCGCCGCTCCGCTCAGGTGGCGGCGCGCGAGGGCCGGCTCCGGTCGCGCCAGTCGGGCGTGCCCGAGGCCGCGAGCACACCCTCGCCGAAGCTGGCGTCGGTCAGATCGAGCTCGCTGAAGTTGCGGAAGCGGGCCCGGTCGAAGCGCACCTTTGCCTCGAAGCGGGCGCGGCGGAACCACACCTTGCGATCGAAGCGCGCCTCGTCGAACTGCGCTCCAGCGGCGAAGGTGGCACCCTCGAAGCCGACGCTGTCGCGGAAATGGACCTTCGAGAAATCGGCCTGGCCGGCGAAGTGGCAGCCGCTGAAGCCGGCGTCGCCCGCGAACTCGCTGCCGGCGAAGCGGGCCGCCGACCCGAAGCTCGAGCCGGCCAGCCACACGTCGCGGCGGAATGCGCAGCGCTCGAATGCAGCCTCCCCGCCGAACGTCGTGTTGCGCCACTGGGCCGTGCCCGCCCAACGCGCGCCGGCAAAGGTGGCTGCGCCGTGGAACCGCGACTGCTCGTGCCAAGCGCCGGCCGAGGAGAAGGCGGCGCCGGAGAAGTCGGCCTCGCCGTGAAACTGCGCGGAGGAGAACCATGCCTCGTCGGCGAACAGGCAGCGGCGGAAGGAGCAGGCGCCGGGAAAGATGAACCCGTTGAAGAGCGCCGCGCGTGCGAACGTGGCACCCGTGAAATCGACGATCGCCGCGTCCTCGATCAGCCGCGCCGCCGGCCCGGACCTGGCCTTGCTCGCCAGGCGGAGCATCTCCTGCGCCCACCGGTTCCACACGTCGGGGCCGAGGCGGGCCCGGCGCCAGGCTGCATCGCGGCGTGCCGCCTGCAGCCCGGAGGCCGCGGACGGCTCGGCACCCGTGCCGGCGTAGGGCTCATACCAGGGGTTGAGCGCGAGGAGGGCGCGTCTTGCAGCCTCGAGACGGCTGCCGGAAAGGAGTGGCATTCCGCAACGGTACGCAGGTTAAGAGATCCTTAGACCTCTTTACACGTGCGTGCACGGGCAGGCAACGACCCGGCCACGCCGGGCGCCGCGCGCGTTAACCGCCCCTGGGGGGCCGGCCGGCGCGCCTCCAGGGGCCAAGCGCCTCCGCCATCTTCCGGAGATCGATGCCGGGAAAGATCACGATTTCCGCCGATCAGCCCGCCTCTGCGGGGGCCTGAGAGGGCTTCCTGCCGTGCCCGTCCTGCTCGCCCATGCCGATTGCGCCTCCGGACCTTCTGCCCGCGTTGCGATGTGCCCCCTGCGAAAGTAGGGGGTTTTGCGTTAACGAGACCTTGAGGCTCCCTCCGGCCGGACCGCCGGCTCACTCGCCGCGCCAGTTGATGATGCTCATGAGGTTGCTGTCGCGGTCGGTCCACACCACCTCGCGGCGGCCGTCGTCGCGCCAGGGCGAGATGGCCGCCTTGACCGCCGGGATCTCGAAGAAGGCCTTGTCCCGGGTGTAGAGCGCCCAGCTGATGGCACCCTCGCAGGCATCGCCCTCGCCGGGCGCGAACCAGGCGACCTCGGTCCCGAGCGCCCTGGCCATGCCGCGGTGCAGCGGCCCCATCTCGAAGATCTCGAACTCGAAGTTGACGGCCAGGATGCCGTTCTCGGCCAAGTGCGCCAGATAGATGACGAAGGCCTCCCTGGTCATGAGATGGATGGGCGGAGAGGCGCCGCGGAAGGCATTGAGCACGAGCACGTCGAAGCGCTGCGGCTGGCCGGCGGCAAGTTGGCGCTCCAGCACCAGGCGGCCGTCGCCGAGCAGCACGTCGGTGCGTGCCTTGCTCTCCCTGAGGAAGCTGAAGCGGCGGGTGGCGACGTCGAGCACGGCCGGATTGAGCTCGTAGTAGCGGACGGCATCGCCCGGCCTGCCGAGCGCGGACAGCATGCCCACGCCGAGGCCGACGACGCCGATGCGCAGCGGCGCCTGCGCACCCTGGCGCCGCTTGGCGTGATGGGTGACGGCGAGGCCGATGGCGCTTCTCTCGTCGAAGCCGCACACCAGCTCGAGCCTGCGCGTCGGCGCCTGGAACTGGGCGCCCTGGTCGACGCCCGCCTGCTGCAGGACGAGCGTGTCCTCCCGCGGCACCTCGCCCTCCTCGCGCACCACCTTGATCACGCCGTAGAAGTTGCGCACGCGGTCGACCAGCGGCCGCTCGGGAACGATCTCGCGCCAGACCGTCAGCGCCAGGCCGTAGGAGAAGGCCAGCCCGGCGAGGGCTGCGGCGGCCGTCAGCCAGCCCGACCGTCGCGCCAGGCCCTCGCGCGCCATGAGCAGAACCGCGAGCACGGCCGTGAGGGCGAGCAGCAGCGGGTGCTCGAAGTAGTCGCTGAACACGAGCGGGGCGAGCAGCGACACCAGGGCGCCGCCGAGGGCGCCGCCGGCGGCGATGGCGAGATAGAACGCCGGCAGGCGCTCCGGCCCCGGCTGCAGCCTCGCGATCTCGCCGTGGCAGATCATGGCGCCCGCGAACAGCGTTGCCGACTGCAGCGCAAGCTGGCCCAGGAAGATCGCCGTCGTCTCCGGCGTCGCCGCGAAGAGGTTGGCGCATGCCAGCACCAGAAAGGCGGCGGCGAACGGCACGCGCCGGTAAAGCCGCCGGTGGGCGAAGGCGACCACGAAGCTCAGGAGGTAGAGACTGAGCGGCACCACCCACAGAAACGGCACGATGGCCGACCATTGCGTGACGGCGTTGGCGGTGGCCAGCAGCAGGCCGGAGCCGAGCGCGGCAAGACCGGCCCAGATCGTCCAGATCGCCACCGGCCGGGCGCAACCCCCGGCGGCAGGCGCCGGCTCCGGGCGGGACTCGCCCTCCGGTTGCCCGCTCCGCAGCACGAGGAACCCGCAACAGGCGAAGAGCGCGGCATAGAGCGCATAGCCCGCGGACCACAGGCGGGTCTGCCCCTCGCTCGACAGCACGCGCTCGAAGGCGAAGGGATAGGAGAGCAGCCCCAGGAAGGAGCCCAGGTTGGAGGCGGCAAAGAGGCGCCCCGGATCGAGGGACGGGGCGACATGGCCGAGCCAGCGCGAGAGCAGCGGTGTGGTGGTGGCGAGCACGACGTAGGGGATGCCGACGCTGGCCGCGAGCAGCGCCAGGATGCGCCAGGTCGGGTCGCCGGCGTCCTGCGGCTTCCAGCTCTCGGCCGGCGTGATCGGCAGCAGGAGCAGGCTGGCGGCGACGATCGCGAGTTGCACAGCCGCCTGGCGCGGCACCGGCAAGGCGCCGCCCATCGCGTAGGCGTGCGCGTAGCCCGCGAGCAGGGCAAGCTGGAAGAACAGCAGGCACACCAGCCAGGTGGCGGCGGAGCCGCCGAACCAGGGCAGGATGTACTTGGCGATGAGGGGCTGCACCTGGAACAGTAGGAAGCCGGCGAGCGCCATGGTGGCGGCATAGGCGAGGACGGCGACAGGGCGAGACTGCATGGGGCTCCACGCTCGGGGGCCGGCGCCCGCTAGGTCCGCCGCCGGCGCGGAACTCTAGGCACGAAGCGTGGCGTTGTCAGGCCACAGCGGGCCACGCCGGCGGCGGATTATCGACAGCGCTGCTCAATGGCACTCGCCGGCAGGCTTGGCCCTGGTGGCGCGGCCCGGTACCATGGAGCCGTCCCAACAGGCTTTGAGGAGCCACATGCGCGCGATCGCGATCGTTCTCGCTATTGTGGCGGGCTCGCTGGCCGCGGCCGCCCTGCCGGACCGGGCGCTGGCGCAGAAGCGCGTCGCCCTGGTCATCGGCAACTCGGATTACAAGTACGCCCCCAAGCTCGGCAACCCGAGGAACGATGCCACCGACATGGCCGCCGCGCTGAAGCGGCTGGGCTTCCAGGTGATCGAGGGATACGATCTCGACAAGACGAGCTTCGACCGCAGTGTACGCGATTTCGCCGTTGCCCTGCAGGGGGCGATGGTGGGGGTTCTGTTCTATGCCGGGCACGGCATGCAGGTGGGCGGGCAGAACTACCTGGTGCCCGTCGACACGCAAGCCGACACGGCCGCCGCCCTCGACTTCCAGATGGTGCGGCTCGATCTCCTGCAGCGCACCATGGAGCGCGAGGCGCAGACCAACATCATCTTCCTCGATGCCTGCCGGGACAATCCCCTGGCGCGCGACCTCGCGCGCTCGATGGGCACGCGCTCGAGCGACGTCGGGCGCGGCCTGGCGGCGGTGGAGTCCGGGGTGGGCACGCTCATCAGCTTCTCCACCCAGCCCGGCAACGTGGCGCTCGACGGCTCGGGCCGCAATTCCCCCTACGCCGGCGCGCTCGTCAGGCACATCGCCGGCACCGACGACGACCTGAGCGCCATCCTCATCGCCGTGCGCAACGACGTGATGAAGGAGACGCAGCGCAAGCAGGTGCCGTGGGAGCACTCGGCGATGACCGGCCGCTTCTACTTCAAGACGCCGCAGCAGGCGGCGCTGCCGCCCTCCGCCGCCCCCAAGTCGCCGCCCCCCGCCGAATCCGGGCAGCAGACGCGGTCGGCCGAAGCGGAGCGGGCGTGGAGCTCGGCCAAGGACACCACCAGCATCGCGGTGCTCGAGGCGTTCATCGCTCGCTACAAGGACTCGTTCTATGCCGAGCTCGCCCGCGCGCGCATCGCCGAGCTCAAGAAGCAGCAGCAGACCGCGCTCGCCCCGCCGCGCTCTCAGCCCACGCAGCCGAGCACCACACCGGCCACCATTCCTCCGACCGGGGCCGACCGGTACGGCGCCATCGCCTACTCGCCCACCACCCGCGCCCACGGCTGGGCCTACGACTACGCCACCCAGGCCGACGCCGAAGCGGCCGCGCTCGCCAACTGCCGCAAGCATGCCTCCGACTGCCTGGTGCCGGTGTGGTTCCGCAACGCCTGCGGCGCGCTGGCGGTAGGCCCCCGCGGCTACGGCTCGGGCTGGGGCACCGACCAGAGCATCGCCGAAGGCTACGCGCTGCAGACCTGCCGGCAGTACTCGGACAGCTGTGTCATCCAACGGTGGGTGTGCACCACGCGCTGAGGCTACTCACCGGCCGGCCACCGGCTCGGCCGGTGCGCCCCCGAGCGGGACCTGCCACGCGTCGTAGCCGTAGACCCAGGCGGAGTCGGTGGGCCCCTTGCCCCAGGTGTTCTCCCGCGAGGTGAGCTGGATGCGCGAGGTGCGGGGAAGCCGCGTCGCCTCGAAGACCGCGAAAGCCGCGGCGAGGTCGTCGGCGCTCTCGAGGCAGCGCGACAGGATCGCCGCGTCCTCGAGCGCGCTGGCGGCGCCTTGCGCCATGTAGGGCGTCATGGGGTGGCAGGCATCGCCGAGCAGCACCACCGGGCCGTCGGCCCAGCGCGGCAGCGGATCGCGCTCGAACAGCGCCCACTTGTGCACCTCGGGGCAGGCGGCAAGCACGCGCTGCACCTCGGGATGGAAGCCCGCCATCGCCTCCATGACCTCGCGCATGTCGCCGCGTGCGGACCACGACTCCACGTCCCAGCCGGGATCGGGCACGCTGGTGACGAAGTAGATCTCCTCGAGGCGCGGATGGACGGGGTAGATGACGATGTGGCGGTCGGGCCCCCACCACTTGGTGCAGGTGTCGACGGGCGGCCCCGGCATGAGGGCCGCGGGGTAGACCGTGCGGTGGGCGACGCGGCCGGTGAACCTCGGCCGCTCCGGGCCCAGCAGGATCTCGCGCACGCGCGAATGCACGCCGTCGGCGCCGATCACGGCGTCGGCGAGGGCGCTCTCCCCGTCGCTGAAGCGCAGCCGCACGCCGCCGGCGGCCGCGTCGAGGCCGACGAGGCGCTTGCCGTAGGCGATGAGGTCGGGCGGCACGGCCGAGTGGAGGGCCGCGTGGAGGTCGCCGCGGTGCATGAGGAGATAGGGCGCGCCGTAGCGCCGCTCGGCCTCGGCCCCGAAGGTGAGGTCGGAAAGATGCTCGCCCGTGTCCCACACCCTATGCGTCCACGCGCGCGGCTCGAAGGCGAGGCGGCGCAGGGAGGGCTCCAGGCCCAGCGCCCGCAGCACGCGCACGGCGTTGGGGCTCATCTGGATGCCGGCGCCGATGCGCTGGAACTGGCGCGCCTGCTCATAGACGGTGGCGCGCACGCCCCGCCGGGCCAGCAGGCCGGCCAGCGCCAGGCCGCCGATGCCGGCGCCGATGATGGCGATCCTGGGTGCTGCCCGCGTCACGGCTCCCTCCTCGCGGCCGCCTGTCCCGCTGCGCGCGCCGCTACAGCGCCCGCGCCGCCTCACGAATAGCAGATGGCGGGCAGCCGGTCACAGGGGGCGGCCCGCGCGGGTCTCGCGCCCTTCGGCTTGATGGCGCGGACTTTTGGTGTAGACCCTCTCCATCCCGAGGCAGGGCGGAACACGAGCATGGCGCCGCCGGACCGAGCAGAGACGCGGCCTGGAGCCCCCCAGGACAAGAGCGCCTGCTTGCGCGTGATCGGCACGCCGGGGTTCGCCGACTATGCGCTCCTCGACAGCGGCGGCGGCCGCAAGCTCGAGCGCTTCGGGCGCTTCACCGTCGACCGGCCCGAGCCGCAGGCCATGTGGCAGCCGGCGCTCGAGCCCGGCGTGTGGCTGAGGGCCGATGCCGTGTTCAAGGCGAGCGCGGGGGAGGAGGAGGGCGAGGCCGGGCGCTGGCGCAAGCATACCACCATGCCCGAGACCTGGCCGGTGCGGGTTCTGGGCGTCACCACGCTGTGCCGGCTCACGAGCTTCCGCCACGTCGGCCTGTTCCCCGAGCAGCTGCCGCACTGGCAGTGGCTGCTCGAGCGGCTGCAGCGGGTGGAAGGCGAGAGCCCGCGCGTGCTCAACCTCTTCGCCTACACCGGCGCCGCCTCGCTGATCGCCGCCGCGGCCGGCGCCGAGGTCACCCACGTCGATGCCTCCAAGCGGGCGATCGCCTGGGCCAAGCAGAACCAGGCGGTCTCCAAGCTGGGGGAGGCGCCGATCCGCTGGATTCTCGACGATGCGCGCAAGTTCGCAGCGCGGGAGATGAGGCGCGGCAGGAGCTACCACGTGATCCTGGTCGATCCGCCCAAGTTCGGACGCGGGCCGTCGAGCGAGGTGTGGGACGTCTTCCAGCACCTGCCGCAGCTCCTGCGCGACTGCGCGGCACTGCTGGCGCCGCGCCGGGCGGCGCTGGTGCTCACCACCTATGCGATCCGCGCCTCGGCGCTGGCCACCGACGCGCTGGTGCGCGAGTGCCTGGCGGCCCGCCACGGCACCGTCGAGAGCGGCGAGCTGGCGGTGATCGAGGAGGCCGCGGGCCGGCTGCTGCCGACCTCGCATTTTGTGCGCTGGGTGTCGCACGATGCCGCCGCCTGAGCCGCGCGGGCGCGTGCGCGCCATCACCAGCCTGCAGAACGAGCGGGTGAAGCTGATGCGCGCGCTGGACATGCGCAAGGTGCGGCGCGAGACGGGCCTGTTCCTGGCCGAGGGCGCCTCGGTGCTCGTCACCGCCCGCGATGCGGGCTGGCGGCCGCGGATGCTGGCCTATCTTGCGGGCAGCGCGGCCTCCGGCGTGGCGCGCCAGCTGGTGCACTGGGCGGAGGCCGCGGGCGCCGAGTGCCTGGAGGTGACCGAGGCCGTGCTCGCCAAGATCGCCGCCAAGGACAATCCGCAAACCATGCTGGGGGTGCTCGAGCAGCGCTGGGCGGCTCTCCCCGACCCCGACCAGGTGGGCGAGCAGGCGACGTGGGTAGCGCTGGAGGCGGTGCGCGACCCCGGCAATCTCGGCACCATCGTGCGCACCGCCGACGCGGTCGGCGCCGGCGGCGTGATCCTGGTCGGAACCTGTGCCGACCCCTACTCGCGCGAGGCGGTGCGGGCCACCATGGGCTCGATCTTCGACGTGCCGCTGGTCCGCGCGAGCCGGGAGGAGGCGCTCGCTCTCGCCGCCGCCTGGCGCGGCGACGTGGTGGGGACGCACCTGCAGGCGAGCGAGGACTTCCGCGCCGCGCGCTACCGCGCGCCCGCCCTGCTGGTGATGGGCAGCGAGGGCCCCGGCCTGTCGCCGGAGCTTGCCCGCGCCTGCTCGCGCCTGGTGCGCATTCCGATGGCCGGCCGGCTCGACAGCCTCAACCTTGCCGTCGCCACCGCCCTCGTGCTCTACGAGCTGCGCCGCGACCGGCTGTAGGCCTGGATGCGGCCGTCCTAGGCGGCCGGGGGCGGCATGCCGTTTGGCTGGCGCTGCACGGACATGGGATCGTCCGAGCGACGCGACTTGCCCTCGAAGAACGCCCCCTGCTCGATCGCCAGCTGCCTGTGAAACACGTCGCCCTCCACCCGGCTCGAGGACTGGAAGGTGACGCTGTTGCCCCGGATCGAGCCCTGCACGCTGCCCCGCACAACGATCTCCTCGGCGATCAGCGCGCCGGTGATGCGGGCCCGCTCGCCGATGACGATGCGCTGGGCGTGGATGTCGCCCTGGATCTCGCCCTCGATCTGCACCTCGCCCTTGGACTCGAGGTTGCCGGTGATGGTGAGGTCGGAGCCGATGATCGATGCCGACCCGCTGGCGCTGCGCACCGACTGGGCGGCTCTCGGCCCGGGCCCCGGCACTTGCGGGGGCGCCGCGTTCGGCTTCAGCGAGCCCAGTCCCCCCCTGCCCGGGTCCATCATGGCGCCGTCTCTCTCGGGCTTTTTCGTGAACATAGACGCACAACTCCCACTCGTGCTTCCCTGCTTGCAGGGCCCCCTCTTAACACGGATCAGGCGGCCGGTCACCGCCGCCGGACGGGCCTGTAGACGCCGGCGGCCACTGGTGGGAGCCGGCGGCGGGTGCTAGTGTCCGCGCCCGTCCGCGACGGGGCACGAGCGCAATTGCCCGCGCGCGAAAAGGATACTCTCAGGGAGGCTGGCATGAGAGATTTGCCGAGGGCGGCCGCACTGGCCGCCGTGCTGGTGGCCGGCACCGCGGTGGCGGCCTACGCGCAGCTTGCCGTATCTGCCAACGATTCCAAGCTGAAGCTGGTCGACGGCAAGACCACCGTGCAGAAGGGCGCTCCCCCCGACACCGTCGCCATCATCGACCTGCGGGCCAGCCCACCCAGGCTGGTGGCCGAGCTCGAGGTGCCGGCGAGCGTGGTGGGCCCGCCCACCAGCGTCGCCATCTCGCCCAAGGAGGAGATCGCGCTCGTCACCAGCGCCATGCAGATCGACCCGGCCGATCCCGGCAAGCAGACCCCCAACGACAAGGTGACCGTGATCGACCTGACGCCGCTGAAGGCGACGGTGATCGGGCGCATCAAGTCGCTGGTGCAGAAGGCTTCCGCGGCCGCGCCGCCGCCCAAGGTGCTGGCCACGCTGCAGGCGGGCAAGGGGGCAGCCGGCATCTCCATCAACAAGGCCGGGACGCTGGCCCTCGTCGCCAATCGCGCCGAGGGCACCGTGTCGGTGTTCACCATCGCCGGCAGCACCGTGACGCCGGCGGGCAAGGTCACGGTGGGCAAGGAGAGCTCGGGGCCGAGCAGCGTGGACTTCACCCCGGACGGCAACACCGCGCTCGTCACCCTCGACAACGACCATCGCATCGTCGTGCTGTCGATCGACGGCACCAAGGTGGAGCCGACCAAGCGCGAGCTCTCCGCGGGTCTGCGGCCTTACGCCCTGGACATTGCGCCCAAGGGCGAGGTGGCGGTCGTGGGCAATGCGGGCGCCGGCCTCGGCGATGCCGACACCATCAGCGTCATCGACCTCAAGGCCGATCCGCCGCGGGTGGTCAACACCTACACGGTGGGCCAGACGCCGGAGGCCGTGAAGTTCTCCCCCGACGGCAAGTTCGTCGCCGTCACCGTCATGAACGGCTCCAACAAGCCGCTCAACTCGCCCTTCTTCAATGCCAGCAGCCTGCTGCAGGTGTGGAGCCGCAACGGCACCCAGCTCACCAAGTCCGGCGAGCTCCCCATCGGCAAGTGGTGCCAGGGCATCGTCTGGTCGGCCAACGGCAAGACGCTGCTGGTGCAGTGCATGGTCGAGGAGGAGATCACGGTCGTGCGCTTCTCCGGGCTCGGCGGCAAGTCGCTGCAGAAGGCGGGCACCATCAAGACCAAGGGCGGCCCGGCCGGCATTCGAACGGCCGAGCCGTGATCGGACCCGGCACCGCTCAGAAGCGGAAGTTGAAATAGCCTGGGCCGTCGCCACCCGCGCGCGGGTGGCCGCGGTCCTTCCAGAAGTCGACGGTCTCGCGCCGCAGGGTGTCCGAGCAGCTGCGGCCGCATTCGATCCAGGTGCCGCCCGGCAGGCGCACCTCCAGCCGGCCCTGCGGGCCCTGGCGAACCGGAGCGGTGATGCTGGCGCCGCCGTAGCGGCTCTCGGCGGTGACGTAGCCGTAGCCGGGCCCCCGCCGCGGCTGGGCGTCGGCGGCAGCAGCCGACAGCCCGACGGCCGCCGCAGCAGCCAGGATCCCCAGCGATCTGCGCATGCGCCTTCTCCCGTAGCGGACCGCCCCCCGGCTGGCGTGAGGGCGCCTTGCTAGCTACTCCAGTTCGACGGCGCAATCGTGAATGAAAAGAGGCGGCGGGCGGGAAGTTGGCCCGGCTGGTGCCGATGCGTCACACCCGGGCCGGCGGTTTTCAGCGCGGCAGGGCCAGCCACAGGTCGAGGTCGAGGATCACGCCCTCGGCATAGTCGCCATTGGCATCGCGCAGGGGGAAGTCGGCGCAGCTGCGGTTCTTGGCCGCCACCAGCCGCACGCGCAGCGCGCCGATGTCGTCGCGGCCGGCGATCTCCGCTCTCTCCAGCACCTCCGACCAGGCGTAGACGGTGTCGCCGCCAAAGCAGGGCGCCACGTGCCGGCCGGCGTTGATGGCGGCGACGTGGAAGGCATTGGCGAGGCCGTTGCACGACAGCGCGCGGGCGAGCGAGATCACCACACCGCCGTAGACGAGACGGCGCTTGAACTGGCCCTGCGCCTGCTCGTGCTGGTTGAAATGCACCCTGGCGCTGTTCTGGTAGAGGCGAGTGGCGAGCTGGTGCTCGGCCTCCTCCAGCGTCACCCCGTCGACGTGGTCGATGCGCTCGCCCACCTGGTAGTCCCCCCAGCGATGAGGTGCACCGGCCAGCACAAAATCGTAGGCCGGCACGTGCAGCCGCGGCACCGCGCCGCCGAGGCGCGCGGGCTCCACGCGCTCGGCGAGCCTCGGCACCACGGGCGCCGGCGCCGGCGAGGCCGCGTCGCGCTTCCTCACCATGACCCAGCGTACGTACTCGAGCACCGGCTCGGCCGCCTGGTTGCGGCCCGTGGTGCGCACCCACACCACACCTGAGGCCCGGTTGGCGTTTTCACGCAGGCCGATCACCTCCGACGTCGCGGTCAGCGTGTCGCCGGGATAGACCGGGCGCAGCACGCGGCCCTCGGCGTAGCCCAGGTTGGCGATGGCATTGAGCGAGACGTCGGGAACCGACTTGCCGAAGACGGTGTGGAACACCAGGAGGTCGTCGAGCGGCGCGCGGGGATAGCCGATGGCGCGCGCGAACTCGTCGGAGGACTGCACGGCGAAGCGCGCGCCGTAGAGGCCCATGTAGAGGGCCGCATCGCCCGCGGTCAGCGTGCGGGGCACGGCATGGGCGATGACCTGCCCGACCCGGAAGTCCTCGAAGAAGTTGCCTGCCCGCGCCTTGCCCGCCGCCATCGCTCACTGCTCCGCAAGCTTCAGGCCGGGCCGATATTCGCCGGGCGCGTCCTTGACGATGACCTGGCCGCAGATGACGCGCTTGCGCTCCGCATCGTAGGTCAGGGTCGGGGTGCCGTAGAGCTGCCAGCCCTTGTTGAGCTCCGCCGTAACGCGGTGGCAGAAGCTGTCGTCGTCGGGGCCGGTCAGGTAGCGATAGAGCTTCACAGGCGCGCCTCCTCGATGGCCTCGGCGATGGCGACCGTGCGCCGCGCGATCTCGGCGTGCAGCAGCTCGACCATGCGCCCGTCGACGGTGACGACCCCCTTGCCCTTGCTCTCCGGCCGGTCGAAGGCGGCGATCACCTTGCGGGCGTACGCCACCTCGGCCGCCGACGGAGCGAACACCTCGTTGGCGACGGCCAACTGATCGGGATGGATCAGGGTCTTGCCGTCGAAGCCGAGCCGGCGCCCGTGCACGCACTCGCGGCGGAAGCCCTCGGCGTTCTTGAAGTCGTTGAAGACGCCGTCGAGCACGTCGAGCCCGTACGCGCGCGCCGCGGTGACCGTGGCGGACAGCCAGTAGAGGGCGGGGCGGCGGTTGGCCGAGAGGTCGGCGCGCGTCTCCTTGACGAGATCGTTGGTGCCCATGACCAGGCAGGCGAGCCGCGTGCCCGGCCGCCTCGCCGCGGCTGCGATCTCGGCCACGTTGAGCACAGCGAGCGGCGTCTCGATCATGGCCCACAGCCGCGTTCTGTCGGCTGCTCCCGCCGCCGCCAGCGCCTCCCCGGCGCGGACGATGTCGGCGCCCGAGCCCGGCTTCGGCAGCAGGATGGCATCGGGTGCCGCGGCGGCCGCGGCGGCGAGATCGGCCGGCCCCCACGGCGTGTCGAGCGCGTTGATGCGCACCACCAGCTCGCGCCGGCCGTAGCCGCCGGCCCGCACGGCCGCGCACACCTGGTCGCGCGCCCCCTCCTTGGCCTCGGGAGCCACCGCATCCTCGAGATCGAGGATCAGGGCGTCGGCGGGCAGCGTCCTGGCCTTCTCCAGCGCGCGGGCATTGGAGCCCGGCATGTAGAGCACGCTGCGGCGGGGGCGAACTTGCATAGGTCTCGTTCCGTCACGCTCGGCCCGCGGCGGGGGCCAGCAAGGGGCATGCCGGCCGCGCACGGAGGCCTTGGGAAGCAGTCTGCTTCGGCGGCGACCCGGCCGGCAGTCTGTCGGGCAGGCCGGGGCTGATCGCGCTCGGCGCAGCCCTTGACCGACATCAAGGCGCCGCCCGGCGGTCCCACGTACCCGACCCGTCGATCGAACGCGCGAGCAGTCGAGGATCGCGGCGAGCATGGCGCGCGCGGCCCGGCCATCGGCCGCGCCTCTATTGCAGGGGCGCACCCGCCTGGCAACCGACTTCTTCTCCTGTGGCATCGCAGAGCCCACCTGTGGCACGCGCACGAGATGCGTTTGCAAAGCGCGTCAGGCCGAGATTAGCCTGACACTTGCAGCCATCGGCAGCAGCAGTCGGGAGGATGCCCATGAAGCAGACCCTTCGGCCTGGAGTTTCCAAGGTCAAGCGACTGGAGGTCGACGCGGGCAGAACCATCGCCTTCATGGGCGAGGAGGGACGCGTCTACGCCACGCCCGACCTGGTGCGCGACATCGAGCACACCTGCCGCGACCTGCTGCTCGAGCATGCCGACCCGGGCGAGGACTCGGTGGGAATGGGAATCTCCATTACCCATCTCGCACCGACCCTGCTCGGCATGCAGGTCGAGATCACCGCCACGGTCACGGCGGTGGAGGGGCGCAAGGTGAGCTTCGACGTGGCCGTCAAGGACGAGCTCGAGCCCGTCAGCTCGGGCAGCCATACGCGTTTCGTTGTCGACGTGAAGAAGACCCACGAGCGGCTCAAGGCCAAGGCCGCCAAGCGCGCCGCCGCCCGCGCCGGCTGAGCCCTCCGCCGCCTCCGCCACGAGGGCGGGCCGCTCCCGCCGGGCCGGGCTTTGCGCAGCGTCAACGCGCTGTCGCCCGTGCCGGTGAAGACTGCGGCGCGAGCGAACGCGAGAGCCGAATGACCGATCTGTCCCACGCCTCCGCCGCGCGGCTGTTGGCGGCCGCCGACATCGACGCCGTGATCGCCATCGACCGGGCGCACTCGGGCCATGTCCGCCGCCGCTTTCTCGCCACACGCCTGGCGGCGGCCGAGGATCGCCCGGCAGACTTCGTCGGGGTGGGCGTGGAGCGGGGTGGCGCGCTGTGCGCCTTTGCCGTAGTCCGCCTGCTGCCCGGCATGGCGGATCCGGCCCAGCGGGTCGGCGTGCTGGAGGCGATCGGCGTGGCCGAGCGGCCGGACGCCCATCGCGCCAGCGCGTGCCTGGTGGAGGCCCTGAGTCGCATGATGCGTGCAAGAGGGGTCCGCGTTCTCCACTCGCAGGTCGATTGGGAGGACGAGGATCTTCTGCACTTCCTCGAGGGCACCGATTGCGAGCTGGTGCCCCGCCTCGCCCTCGAGCGCCGGCTCGCCGAGCGCCTCAGGGAGCCCTGCAAGGCATCGTGAGCGAGCGGCGCGGGCCGATTTTGCCGAGGCGGGGGCTTGTGGCACGCTCGCGGCGACGCGGGCCAACGGACGAGCGAGGGCGCAGGTGTGGGACGTCGCCTGGATGTGGGCCGAGGCCTTCGTGCGCTGGCTGCACGTCGTCGCCGGCGTCGCCTGGGTCGGCACCTCGTTCTACTTCATCCACCTCGACCACAGCCTGGAGGCGCGCCCGGGGCTGCCGGAGAAGGCCCATGGCGAGGCCTGGCAGGTGCACGGCGGCGGCTTCTACCACATGGTGAAGTATCTGGTGGCGCCGCCGCGCCTGCCGGCGGAGCTCACCTGGTTCAAGTGGGAGGCCTACGCCACCTGGGTCTCGGGCTTCGCCCTGGTGGTGGCGATCTACTATCTGCAGGCGAGCCTCTATCTGGTCGATCCGGCCGTGCTCGACATCACCCCGGCCACGGCCATCGCCGTTTCCGTGGTCGGCCTGGCGCTCGGCTGGCTCGCCTATGATGGGCTCTGCCGCTCCCCGCTTGGCGGCAGCGAGCCGGTGCTGGCGGCGGCCGCCTTCCTGCTTCTCGTCGCCCTCGCCTATGCCGCCTCGCGCGTCTTCAGCGCGCGCGGCGCCTTCATGCAGATGGGCGCGCTCATCGGCACGATCATGGCGGCGAACGTGCTGATGGTGATCATTCCCGGCCAGCGCAAGGTGGTGGCCGACCTGCGCGCCGGGCGCACCCCCGATCCGGTCCACGGGCGTCGCGGCAAGCAGCGCTCGACCCACAACAACTACCTCACCCTGCCCGTCGTCTTCGTCATGATCGCGGGGCACTACCCGCTCGCCTACGCCACGCGCTGGAGCTGGGCGATCCTGGGGCTGCTGCTGGTGATTGGAGCGGCCCTCCGCCACTTCTACAACCAGCGCCACAGGCGCGCGGGGAGCCCGTGGTGGACGTGGGCGGTGGCAGCCGCGTGTGCGCTCGCCATCGTCTGGCTGTCGACGCTGGGGGTGCCTGCGGCCCCGGCCGGGCGCGCCGGAGCCTCGCCGGTACGGTTCGCCGAGGTCGAGGAGATCGTCGCCTTGCGGTGCGTCATGTGCCATGCCGCGACGCCGGTATGGGCGGGCCTGCCCCAGCCTCCCAAGGGCGTGCTGCTCGACACCTCCGAGCGCATCCGCGCGCGGGGGCGCGAGATCGCGGCCAGCGCGGCGTGGTCGATTGCCATGCCGCCCTCCAATGTCACCGGCATGACGCCGGCGGAGCGCGCCACGCTCGCGGCATGGGCCCGGCGACCCGACTGAGGTCATTCCGGACCAGATCGCTGCGGCGCAGCGAACTGGGCCCGGGCCTCGACGCTGCGGCGCCCGGACGGCACCGGCGCGGCTGCATGCCGGGCGATGCCGGGGAGATCCCGGAGATGCTGGGACCGCACGATGCGCGCCGGAGGAACCGCGAGCTTCTCCCCGGGGACTGGGCGATGCGCGCGGCCTGCGGAGAAGGTGTGCCGCGGGGTCAGCCATTGTGTGGGTAAATGACGGTGCGCGAGCCCGGGCCGGCCGGCCTTGACCGCGATCAAAGCCCGCCGCCTCCAGCTGGCGGCAACTCGCAGATGCGCCCGAGCCGGGCGCCGACGCGCCCTCGCAGAGGTCCACGCCTCATGACCATACGCAACCTGGAGTATCTGCTGGCGCCCCGCTCGCTCGCCCTGATCGGGGCCAGCGACCGGCCCGGAAGCGTCGGCCTCATCACCCAGCGCAACCTGGCCGCCGGCGGCTTCCGTGGCCCGATCTGGCTCGTCAATCCCAAGCATCGCCAAATCGAGGGGCGGCCATGCTTCCCCTCGCTCGCCGACCTGCCTTCCCCGCCGGACCTCGGCGTGGTGGTCACGCCCGCGGCCACCGTCCCGGGCTTGATCGCCGACCTCGGCCGCAGCGGCGCGCGGGCCGCCGTGGTGATCAGCGCCGGCGTGCGGGGGCCCCTGGCGCAGGCCATGCTGGAGGCGGCGCGGCCCCACTGCCTGCGCATCCAGGGCGGCAATTGCCTCGGCCTGATGGTGCCGGGCATCGGCCTCAACGCCAGCTTCGCCCACCGCGCGCCGCGGGTCGGCGACCTCGCCTTCGTGTCGCAGTCCGGGGCGCTCATCACCGCCATCGTCGACTGGGCGTGCGGACGCAACATCGGCTTCTCCCACGTCGTGTCGCTGGGCGACATGGCGGACGTGGATTTCGGCGATCTCCTCGATCATCTCGCCGGCGACGCCAAGAGCCGGGCCATCCTGCTCTACATGGAGTCGGTGACGCACGCGCCCAAGTTCCTCTCCGCCGCCCGCCGCGCCGCGCGCGCCAAGCCGGTGATCGTGGTCAAGGCAGGGCGCGGCGCCGGCGGCGCCAGGGCCGCCCTGTCGCACACCGGGGCGCTGGTCGGGGCCGACGCCGCCTACGAGGCCGCCTTCCGCCGCGCCGGCCTGCTGCGCGTGCGCGAGCTCGACGATCTCTTCAGCGCCGCCGAGGTGCTGGCCCGCCACCCGCGCTTCGCCGGCGAGCGGCTGGCGATCCTCACCAACGGCGGCGGCGCAGGCGTGCTGGCCGCCGACCGGCTCAACGATCTCTCGGGCCGGCTCGCCGAGCTGTCGGCATCGGCCAGGGCGGCGCTCGACGCGGCGCTGCCCGCCACCTGGTCGCAGGGCAACCCGGTCGACATCGTCGGCGACGCGGACCCGGGCAGATACGCGCGCGCCCTCGAGGCGCTGCTCGAGGACTCCGCCTGCGACGGCGTGCTGGTGGTGAACTGCCCGACCGCGCTCGCCTCGAGCACGGCCGCCGCCGAGGCCGTCGTCGGCACCCTCGAGGCGCGCCGCGCCGCGGGCAAGGCGGAGAAGCCGGTGCTTGCCGCCTGGCTCGGCGACGAGGCCAGCCGCACGGCGCGCGCCTTGTTCGCGGCCAAAGGCATCGCCTCCTTCGCCACGCCGGCCGAGGCCGTGGACGGCTTCATGGACATCGTGCGCTACGCCCGGGCCCAGGAGGAGCTGATGCGCACCCCGCCCTCGCTCCCCGAGGACCTCGGCTGCGATGCCGACGCGGCGCGGGACATCCTGGCGGGAGCGCTCGGCCAGGGCCGCGCCATGCTATCGGAGGTCGAGGCCAAGCGCCTGCTCGCGGCCTACGGCATCCCGGTGGTGCCGACCGAGATCGCCCGCACCCCCGCCGAGGTCGCCGACCTCTCCGCGCGCTGGATCGCCGGGCAGGGGGCGTGCGTGGTCAAGATCGTGTCGCCCGACATCCCGCACAAGTCGGACGTCGGCGGCGTGCGCCTCGGCCTCGACCGGCCCGAGGAGGCCCGGCGGGCGGCCGAGCTCATGGCCGAGCGGGTGGCGCGCCAGCTGCCCGCCGCCAGGATCGAGGGCTTCGCCGTGCAGCCCATGATCCGGCGGCGCGGCGCCCACGAGCTGATCCTCGGCATGGCGGTGGACGCCGCCTTCGGCCCACTCATGCTGTTCGGCGCCGGCGGCACGGCGGTCGAGGTGGTACGCGACACCGCCCACGCCCTGCCGCCGCTCGACCTCGAGCTGGCGCGGGAGCTGATGCGGCAGACCCGCGTCTGGCGCCTGCTGCAGGGCTACCGCGACCGGCCGGCCGCCGACACTGCCGCCATCGCGCAGGCGCTGGTGCGCCTCAGCTATCTCGTCATGCGGCACGAGGCGATCCGCGAGATCGACATCAACCCGCTGCTGGCCGACGAGCAGGGCGCCATCGTGCTGGATGCCCGCGTGCGGGTGGAGGATCCGGCGCGGTCGCCGCGCGTGGCCCCGGCCATCAGGCCATACCCGTCCGAATGGGCCGCCGATGCCGAGGTCGCCGGCATCGGCGCCGTGCGCATCCGGCCGATCCGCCCCCAGGACGAGACGCTCTACGCCGATTTCTTCGCCAAGCTCACGCTCGAGGACCAGCGCTACCGCTTCTTCACGGCGCGACCCGACCTGTCCCACCGCATGCTGGCACGGCTGACCCAGATCGACTACGCGCGCGAGATGGCGTTCGTGGCCGTGGCCAGGAGCTCAGGCGAGCTGCTCGGCGTGGTGCGCTTCGTTGCCGACCCCGACTACACGCAGGGCGAGTACGCCATCATCATCCGCTCCGACCTCAAGGGGCGCGGGCTCGGCTGGCGGCTCATGCAGCACCTGCTGGCCTACGCCAAGTCGGAGAGGCTCCAGGAGCTGCACGGCTGGGTGCAGGCCGACAACGTGTCGATGCTCTCCATGTGCCGCGAGCTCGGCTTCTCCATCGCGCCGGACCCGGGGGATTCCACGGTCAGGCGCGTGCGCATCGCGCTCGCCGGCTGACCCGCGGGCCGGTCAGGGAGAGCGCCGGGCGCGCAGGGCGCGCCGCCGCTCGAGGCTCTCGGGCGGCCAGTGCTTCTCGATGTCGTAGAACTCGGGCACCGCCGGCATGCCGGGCGGCAGGATCACCCACGGCTGCTTGCTGGAGGTGAAGATGTGAATGTCCGGCGGCAGCAGGTCCGGCTCGTCGAGGGTGCCGACGCGCACGAAGCGCACCGCGTCGCCCGCCTGGGGATAGTTGCTCCACAGGGCGATGCGGCAGGTCGGGCAGCGATGGATCTTCTGACCCCTGCCGCTCTGGGAAGGGGTGAGAATCATCTCCGGCGCACCCTGCAGGAGGACGATGCGGTCGGCCTCGATCATGGCGTTGAGCACGAAGGCGCTGCCGGTCTCGCGCTGGCACCAGCGGCAGTGGCAGCAGTGAACGAAGAGCGGCCTGCTCGTCATGCGGTAGCGGACCGCGCGGCACGTGCATCCCCCTTCCATGGCTCCTCTCCGACGGCAACCGATCCTGGCGCGTTACTTTAGCCGGCCCGCGCAGCGGGAAAAGGGCGCGGGCGAGGGTTCGCGGAGCCCGAGTTGCCGGCCACCGCCGGCGCAGCATAGAGTCGCCCGGCCCGAAAGGACGCGCCCGGGCGAAATCGAGGAGAGATCGAGCCGGTGAAAGCTTTTGCCGACCTGACCGAGCAGGAGATCCTCGCGCTCGCCATCTCGGCCGAGGAGGAGGATGCGCGCATCTACGCCGACTATGCCGAGGGCCTGAAGGCGGCCTACCCGGCCTCGGCAGAGGTGTTCGTGGAGATGGCCCAGGAGGAGAACGAGCACCGCCGCCAGCTGATCGAGCTGCACCGCGAGAAGTTCGGGGAGCACATCCCGCTGATCCGCCGCCAGGACGTGCGCGGGTTCGTCAAGCACGAGCCGCTGTGGCGGGTGCGGCCGCTCGGCCTCGATCGCGTGCGCAAGCAGGCCGAGACCATGGAGTTCGAGGCGCGCCGCTTCTACGAGAAGGCGATGGCGCGCACCACCGATGCCGGCATCCGCAAGCTGCTGGGAGATCTCGCCGCCGCCGAGCGCTCCCACATCTCGCTCGCCCAGCGGCTCGGCGAGCAGCACCTCACGGCGGACGCCCGGCAGTCCGAGGAGGCCACGCGCCAGCGCATGTTCGTGCTGCAGGTGGTGCAGCCGGGGCTCGCCGGCCTGATGGACGGGTCGGTGTCCACGCTGGCGCCGCTGTTCGCCGCCGCCTTCGCCACCCACAGCACGTGGGAGACGTTTCTGGTCGGCATGGCCGCATCGGTGGGCGCCGGCATCTCCATGGGCTTTGCCGAGGCCCTGTCCGACGACGGCGAGCTGACGGGCCGCGGCCATCCCCTGCTGCGCGGAACCATCACCGGCCTGATGACCACGGTGGGCGGCATCGGCCACACGCTACCCTACCTCATCAAGGACTTCCATCTCGCCACCACGCTCGCCATCCTGGTGGTGCTGGTCGAGCTGTGGGCGATCGCCTGGATCAGGGCGCGCTATATGGACACCCGCTTCCTGCGGGCGGCGTTCGAGGTGGTGGTGGGCGGCCTCATCGTGTTCGGCGCGGGCATCCTGATCGGCAGCGCCTGAGGCGGCTGGGTGCCGCCGGCAAGCATTCCATTACCTATAGGCCTCAATGTCCTGGCGCGGCGCACGGGCCGCAGACGGGGGCACTCGGCGGGGCCGCGGCCGCCCTGGTGCGGCCCCAGTCGCGCCCCCACATACCCAGTCTCGGCAACAGAGGACAAGCTCATGAAGGTGATCATCGCAGCCATGGCGGCGACCGCGGTTCTCGCCGGCGGAGCGGCCCCGGCAGGGGCGCAGAGCTACAGCGGCGCCTACGAGATCAAGCAGCACTACGTAAAAAAGAAGAAGAAGCGCTATCGCTACTATCGGCGGCAGTACTGGGCGGACAAGCTGCCCTACGGCACGCAGATCTGGTGGGAGCAGATGGACCGCGAGGGTCGCGGCGGCCGCCGGCGCTGAACGCCGCGCATTGACCACGCCGCCGAGTGGGCGTTGTCTGGTGGCGCTGCCGATCCCGCGCAGCGGCGCCAGACGGACGGAGACGCGGTCAATGACCTGGTCGATCGTCGCCCGCGACCCCGACAGCGGCCGGGTGGGCATCATCGTCGCCACGCGCTTCTTCGCCGTGGGCGCCATGGTGCCCCACATCAGGACCGGGGTCGGCGCCATCGCCTCGCAGGCCTTCATCAACCCCTTCTACGGGCCGCGCGGCCTCGCCCTGCTCGCGAGCGGCCTCGGGGCGGAGGAGGCGGTGGCGCGGCTCACCGCCGACGACGAGGGCCGCCACAACCGCCAGCTGCACGTGCTCGACCGCCAGGGCCGGCTCGCCGCCTATACCGGCGCGGCCTGCATCGACTGGTGCGGGCACCATGTCGCCGACACCTTCTCGGTCGCCGGCAACATGCTGGCCGGGCCGGCGGTGCTGGCAGAGACGGTGCGCGCCTACGAGGACGGGGGGTCGCTGGCGTTCGTGCGCCGGCTGATCACGGCGATGAAGGCGGGCGAGGCGGCGGGCGGGGACAAGCGCGGGCGGCAGTCGGCGGCCCTGCTGGTCCACGACGGCGAGGACTATCCCCTCTACGACCTGCGCGTGGACGACCACGCCGATCCGCTGGCAGAGCTTGCGCGCCTGGAAGCCGTGGCACGCGAGCGCTGGGTGCACTTCCGCCGCCTCATGCCGAGCCGGCAGGCGCCCTCCGGCCTGACCGACCGCAGCCGCCTCGAGGACCTGATCGCGCAGTCGATCGCCGAGGGCTACGAGTGAGCGGCGCCGGCGCCGGCCGGCAGTCGCGCGCGCGAATGCAGCGTCGCCTTCGCCCCACCAGGGGGAGCATGCGAGCAAGGTTGACCCCGCGAGAGGTCCGTCGCTACCATCGTCGCGGATGAGGAGGACTGCCGCAGGCCGGGCTCGAGGCGCGGCCCCTCGTCCCTACGAGCCCGAGGGAGCCGGGTCGAGGCGCCCCGCACAAGGGAGGATCGCATGGACAGACGCAAGTTCGTCGCCGGCTCGGCTGCCGCCGCGGCCGTGCTCGCCGCCGGCGCCCCCCGGGCCCAGGACGCCTATCCCTCACGGGCCATCACCCTGGTCAATCCGTTCCCGCCGGGCGGCGCCGCGGACGTGGTCGGCCGGCCGTTCGCCGCCGCCCTCGAGCCGCTCGTCAAGCAGCCCGTGGTGATCGAGACCAAGGCCGGCGCCGCCGGCCAGGTCGGCGCCCAGTATGTGGCCAGCGCCAAGCCGGACGGCTACACGCTGCTCATCCACATCGTGTCCATCTCGGGCTTCGCCGAGGTCGACAAGCTGTTCGGCCGCCAGCCCAAGTTCACCCGCGCCGACTTCGTCCCCATCGCCCGCTTCACGGAAGGCCCGATGGTGGTGATCGTCAACGACCAGCAGCCCTACAAGACGCTCAAGGAGCTGGTGGAGGACGCCAAGAAGCGGCCCAACGAAATCATCTTCTCCTCCTCCGGGCTGTACGGAGCGCTGCACCTGCCGACGGCGCTGCTGATGAAGGCCGCGGGAATTGAGATGAAGCACCTGCCGACCAACGGCGGCGGGCCGGCGCTCACGGCCCTGCTCGGCAACAACAGCCAGGTGCTGGTGTCATCGATCGCGGCGGCCAGCGCCCAGATCAAGGCCGGCAAGGCGCGCGCGCTCGCCTGCTTCTCGGCCAAGCGGGCGGCATCGCTGCCCGACGTACCGACGCTGAAGGAGCTCGGCTACGACGTGGAGTTCTCGCTGTGGGTCGGCCTGTTCGCGCCCAAGGGCACGCCCGACGAGGTGATCAAGAAGCTGCGCGAGGAGACGAAGAAGGCCGTCGCCACCGAGCAGTTCGCCAAGGCCATCGACAACATCGGCGACGTGGTGGCCTATCTCGACCAGCCCGACTTCGCCAAGTTCTGGGACGTGGACGCGAAGCGGGTAGAGGATGCGGTGCGCAGCATCGGCAAAGTGTGAGCGACGGCCGGCGCCGGCCCGCAAGGGCGCCAGGAGGATGTGACGGTGCGCAGGGACCACGTGGCGGGCGGCGCCGTCATTGGCGCGGGCGCGGTGCTGCTGGCGGTGAGCGTCGATCTGCCCTTCGGCACCCTCGCCTCGCCCGGGGCCGGCATGCTGCCCAAGGCCGTCATCGCCGCGATCATCGGGCTCGGCCTCGTCATCGTCGCCGGCGCCGGCGCCAGCCCGAGGCTCGCCGAGATGAGCTGGGGCGATCTCCCCCACGCCCTGCGCGTGCTCGCGGTGGCGGCCGGCGCCGCCGCTCTCTATACCGTTCTCGGCTTCATCCCGACCGTGTTCCTGCTGCTCCTCGCACTCACGTTCGCGGTCGAGGGCAAGCCGCTGCTCAACGCCGCCCTGTTCGCGGCCGGCGTGACGGGCCTCGCCTTCGCCCTGTTCAGCACGCTGCTCAGGACCCCGCTTCCGCGCGGCTCGGTCTGGTTCTGACCCGTGGAAGCCACCCTCGACAGCCTGGCGCTCGGCTTCTCGGTCGCCGTCCGGCCCGACGTCCTGCTCTACGGCTTCCTCGGCTGCCTGGTCGGCACGCTGGTGGGCATGCTGCCGGGCATCGGCCCGCTGGCCGGCATCTCCATCCTGCTGCCCGCCACCTTCGGCCTCGACGCCACCAAGGCCATCGTCATGCTGGCCGGCATCTACTACGGCTCGCAGTACGGCGGCTCCACTACCTCCATCCTCATGCGCATCCCGGGCGAGGCCGCCTCGGTGATGACCTGCATCGACGGCTACGCGATGGCGCAGAGAGGCCGGGCGGGGGCGGCCCTGTGCATCGCCGCGGTCGGCTCGTTCGTGGCCGGCACCCTGGGCGTGCTGCTTCTGACCGTGGTGGCGCCGCCGCTCGCCGCCTTCGCCCTGCGCTTCGGCCCGCCCGAGTACACCGCCCTGCTGCTGCTGGGCCTCGTGTTCCTCGCCTACATGTCTTCCACCTCGCTCGTGCGCACACTGCTGATGGCGGCGGCCGGGCTGCTTCTCGGCTGCATCGGCATCGACGTGATGACCGGGCACTTCCGCTACAGCTTCGACATCAAGGAGCTAGGCGACGGCATCGGCATCGTGCCGGTGGCGGTGGGGCTGTTCGGCCTGGGCGAGATCCTCTCCACGCCGAGCAAGACGGTGACGGCCAAGGTCGTCTCGCCGCGCCTGGCCGAGCTGCTGCCGACCGGCGGCGAGTGGCGCCAGGCGGGCCCGCCCATCGCCCGCGGGTCGGTGCTGGGCTTTCTCGTGGGCATCGTGCCGGGCTCGGCGCACATCATCGCGAGCTTCCTCTCCTACGCGGTGGAGAGGCGCCTCTCGCGCCGCCCGGAGGAGTTCGGCAAGGGCGCCGTGGCCGGCGTGGCGGGGCCCGAATCGGCCAACAACGCGGCCTCCACCGGCGCCTTCGTGCCCATGCTGGCGCTGGGGCTGCCCACTGGCCCCGTGACCGCCGTGCTGATGGCAGCCCTGCTGATCCACGGCGTGCCGCCGGGGCCGCAGCTCGTCAGCGAGCACCCGCAGGTGTTCTGGGGGTTCATCGCCTCCATGTACGTCGGCAATCTGATGCTGCTCGCCCTCAACCTGCCGCTGGTCGGCCTGTTCGTCAGCGTTCTCAAGATCCCCTATGCCTACCTCTATCCCCTCATCATCGCCTTCTGCATCATCGGCGTGTACGAGGTGAACCACTCGATCGTCGACGTCTGGATCATGCTCATCATGGGTGCCGTGGGCTATCTGCTCCGCAAGCTCGACCTCGACCCGGCGCCGCTGGTGCTGGGCCTCGTCATCGCGCCGACCTTCGAGCTGTCGCTGCGCCAGTCGCTGCTCATGTCGAGCGGCGACTACACCATCTTCCTCAGGCGGCCGATCGCGGCCGCGCTGCTGGCGGTGAGCGCGATGCTGCTGGGGCTCGCCGCGCTGTCGGCGCTGACGCGGCGCGACTGGCGCGGCAGGCTGGCGGCCGCGGAGGCGGGCGACGAGCGCTGAAGGCCCACCCGCCGCGGCCGGCGCGCGCCCCTGCCGCAGGCGCCGGCCGGCCGGCCGGCCGCGGAGCGGGCCTCACTCCTCGAACTTGAACGACACCTTGAGGCGCACGCGATATGACTCCACCTTGCCGTCGGAGATGGTCACGTCGTGCTGGCACACCTCGGCGACGCGCAGATCCCTGAGCGTCTGGGATGCGCGCTCGACGGCGGCCGCGGTCGCCTTCTCCCAGGAGGTCGGGCTGGTGCCGACGATCTCGATGATCTTGTAGACGCTCTCTGCCATGTGACGTCCTCCTTTTCGCACTGCAACAAGAACGAAGGACAGGCGCAACAGGCGGGCTCCCGGCCCGCGGAAATGCCCAGTCTATCACGCTCGCGGGCCCCTGTCGGGCCGCTGCGCGCCGGCCGCGCCATACTGCGAGCCCAATCGCGGCACATATTGGCCGCGGATCCGATGGGTGCCGGCTCGAATTTTCCGTGTTGAGAGCCTGAGCGCAGGCGCATAGCATCGCCGCCAGGGGAAGAACGTGCCGAGGAAGGGACGCTGGGGCGGCCCCGAACTGGCGCGCGCGAAGGGGCGTGCGTGTTGGAGACTGCGCCAAGGGCCGGGGTGCGCGGCTGGGGGCTTGCCGAGCGGGTGGCTGGGAGCAGCCTGCCGCTGACGCTCGCCGTCATTGCCGCCATCTGGCTCCTCGCCGCCAGCCGCTGGATCGTCACCGACACGGTCGTCCCCTGGGACGCCAAGAACCAGTTCTACGCCTTCTTCCGCTTCCTCGCCTCCAGCTTCCATGCCGGCAGCACGCCGTTCTGGAACCCCTACCACTACGGCGGCCACCCGAGCGTCGCCGACCCGCAGTCGCTCGTGTTCGCGCCGGCCTTCGTGGCCTGGGCCTGGCTCGATCCGGCGCCGTCGATCCGCACCTTCGACCTCATCGTCTACGCCCATCTCCTGGTCGGCGGGCTGGCGGTGGCCGCGCTCGGCTGGCGCGCCGGCTGGCCGCTGCCCGCCTGCGTCCTGGCGGCCGCAGTATTCATGCTGGGCGGGCCGGCCGCGGGCCGGCTGCAGCACACGGGCATCGTCATCACCTATGGGCTGTTTCCGCCGGCGCTCCTGCTCATGCAGCTGACGCTCGAGCGCCGCTCGCACCTGCTGGCGGTCGTGTTCGGCGTGGTGGCCGCGGCCCTGGCCCTCGGGCGCAACCACGAGGCGCTGCTCCTGTGCTTCGTGCTGGCCGCCGTGCTCTTGGCCGCGTTCGTCGCGGCCGGCGACCGGCGCCGCTACCTGCGCGAGCGCGCGGGAGTGCTCGCCACCATGCTCGGGGTGGGCGCCGCCCTGCTGGCGGTGCCGCTGCTGCTCACCGCCCAGTTCGCCGCGCTTTCCAATCGCCCGGTGGTGTCGCTCGAGACCGCCTTCGAGGCCTCGCTCTATCCGGCCAACCTCGCCTCCCTCGCTGTGGCCAACGTGATGGGCTCGCTCGAGAGCACGAGGGACTACTGGGGCCCCAACTACGACACCCTGCCGGCGGTGGGAGCCACCGACCGCTCGTTCAACTACCTCTTCGTCGGCGCCGCCCCGACCCTGGTGGTGCTGTGGCTGGGGCTTGCCGCCGGCGGCCTGTGGCGGCGGGGCAACCGGCTCATGGCGGGGGTGCTGGCGGTGGCCCTGCTCTACGCGCTCGGCCGCTACACACCGCTTTATGCGCTCGCCTTCGCCTCGGTGCCGGGCATCAGCCTGTTCCGCCGGCCGATCGACGCCACCTTCGTGCTGGTGGCCGCGCTCGCCCTGCTCTCCGGCCAGCTTCTCGCCGACTACGTGCGCGAGGGCCTGCCGCGGGTGGCGCCATGGCGGCTGGCGGCGGTCGGCGCGGCGGCGGTCGGCATCATCGCCTGGGCCGTGGCGTTCTCGGAGCGGTCGCACCGGGGCTGGTCGTCGCTCGCCGAGGCGGCCAAGATCATGCCGCTGGTGGCGCTGCTTGCCGTCGCGCTGGCGCGCGCACGCACCGCCGAGATGCGGCTGGCGGCGGCGGCGCTGGTGGCGGCGACGGCGACGGGCGAGCTCGTCTGGCACAACGCCGCCTCGAGCCTCAACGCCGAGGCCCCCGGGTACTACTCGGTGCTGCAGGACCCGACCGGGCCCGACGCCCAGGCGCTCGACGTGCTCGAGCGCGAGCTGGCGGGCCGGCACGCGCTGGGCGAGAGGCCGCGGGTGGAGATCGTCGGCGTGAGCGGCTCCTGGCAGAACCTGGCCGTGGCGCGCGGGCTCGAGGCGACCAACGGCTACAACCCGCTGCGCATCGGCTCCTACGACCGCCTGGTGTCGCCGGGCGAGACCACCCACATCGTCGACCAGCGGCGGTTCCCGGCCTCCTTCCCCGGCTACGACTGCGCGCTCGCCCGCGAGCTCGGGCTCGAGTACGTGGTGCTGGGACGGCCGATCGAGGAGGTGCCCCACCTGGCGCGCCGGCCGGTGGCGGACGTGCTGCTGGCGGGCCCGCGGGCATGGATCTACCGCCTGCGCCCGGCGGAGCCGCGCGTCAAGTTCCTGCCGCGGGCGACGATTGCCGATGCCGATGCAGAGGTGAGGGCGGGGAGGTTCTCGATCGGCGCGGGTGCGCAGACGGTCGTGATCGACGAGGACACCGCCCCGGTGCGCAAGGTGTGGCCGGCGGCCACCCGCCCCGAGCTCAGCTGGGCCGGCATTCTCTACTGGAGCCCGGACCGCATCGACATCGAGGTGGCGAGCGACCGGCCCGGCATCGTCGTCGCCCATGAGGCCTACTACCCGGGCTGGACGGTGGAGGTGGACGGGGTGCCGACGCGCATGCTGCGCGCCAACGTGCTGTTCCGCGGCGTGGAGGTGAGCGAGGGACGGCACGTGGTTACCTTCCGCTTCCGCCCGTTCTCGCTCTCCAACCTTCGCAACGCCCTGCTGGGGCTCCTGCGCCGCGCTCACTGAGCGGCGGACGCCGGCCCCGCGCCTGCGGCGTTGACCGTGGGCGTGGCCGCCGGCGCCGGCCGATGGCCAACGCCCCTCGGGCGGCCACCTGGAGGTGCCGAGGACGCAATAAGCGCGGCGCCTTGCGCCATTGCCGATCGCCTATTCCCTACTCCCCATTCGCCATTCGCTTCCCCCCGGGGGGCGCAAGCGCCGATTGCCTCGCGGGCCGGAACCCCGAGGGTTTGGGAGAGTAGAGGTGCGGGGCGTCTAGCCGCCGGACCGTATTTGTAAGGCCTGAGAGTCGGCTCTCACGCCCCGCGCCCGCGCGTGGAACCCGCTTGACCGATCCGATCACCATGGGCCCAGGCCCGCGGGCACGACATCCCGCAGCGCCATTGCGCAGGCCCTCGGCCGCCTCTGGAGTTGGCCCCTGCAGCGGGCCGCCTCGCGGTACCGAGGTAACCCCATTATGCCATAGCCGCACACCCCGGGGATAAGCCCCGGCACGGTAAACGGGCGCGGGCCTACACGCAGGCCCGGCGCTCCACCGCCTCCCGGTAGGCCAGGTCCAGCAGGTGCGCCAGGGTCTGGCAATTGGCCTGCGCCGACATGGTCTTGAGCTCCTGAACCATGGCGGCGATGTAATCGAGCCGCTCGCAGTACGAGGCTGACCCGGCGTAGGAGGCTCCCGGGCCTCCCTGAACGATGGCCACGCCCACTCGCGAAGTGCCGCCGCCGTGCCGAATGCGCATGGGCCTCGCCCCTGGGCTTTCTCCGCTGCTGGCCATATCTATCCTCGCGCAATCTAACGAAGTGTAACTATTGCTCCAATTCCGCAGAATGCAAGCTGGGAGTCTGCCCGGGTGACAAGGTTTGACATACCCCACCGCTTCAACCATGTTCTCGCCGCCCCAAGCGGCAATGCCAACAGCCAGAGGAGCGCGGCGGCTCTTGCACATCGGTGGCTGGAGCTGCGGCCGGACCCCCGTCACGCATGAATGTCGTCATCGTTGAATCCGTCGCCAAGGCCAAGGCGATCAACAAGTACCTGGGCTCCAAGTACAAGGTGCTGGCGTCCTACGGCCATGTGCGCGACCTGCCGGCCAAGGACGGCTCGGTGGAGCCGGACAACGACTTCGCCATGCACTGGGATGTGGATGGTCGATCCCAGAAGGTGATGAAGGAGATCGCCGCCGCGGTTAAGGGCGCCGACAAGCTGATCCTGGCGACCGACCCCGACCGTGAGGGGGAGGCCATCTCCTGGCACATCCTGCGCATCCTGGAGGAGAGAAAGGCCCTCAAGCGCGGCATCCCGATCGAGCGCGTCACCTTCAATGCCGTCACCAAGCAGGCTGTTCTCGATGCGTTCAAGGCGCCGCGCCAGATCGACTCCCCGCTGGTGGAGGCCTACCTGGCCCGCCGCGCGCTCGACTACCTCGTAGGCTTCACCCTCTCGCCAGTGCTCTGGCGCAAGCTGCCGGGCGCCCGCTCCGCCGGCCGGGTGCAGTCGGTGGCGCTCAGGCTGGTGTGCGACCGCGAGGCCGAGATCGAGGCCTTCAAGTCGGAGGAGTACTGGACGGTCGAGGCCACGCTCGCCACCGCCCGGGGCGAGGAGTTCGCCGCCCGGCTCACCGCCGTGGCCGGCCGCAGGCTCGACAAGCTCGACATCAAGGACGCGGCCTCCGCCAATGCCATCAAGGCGGCCATCGAGGGGGGCGCGTTCCGGGTCGCGGCGGTGGACAAGAAGTCCGTCCGCCGCAACCCCTATGCCCCCTTCACCACCTCCACCCTGCAGCAGGAGGCCTCCCGCAAGCTCGGATTCTCGGCCAAGCACACCATGCAGGTGGCCCAGCGCCTCTACGAGGGCGTGGAGATCGCAGGCGAGGTGACGGGCCTCATCACCTACATGCGCACCGACGGCGTCACCATCATCCCCGAGGCGGTCGCCGCCATCCGCCGGCTGGTGGAGCAGGAGTACTCTCGGCGCTACCTGCCCCCCTTCGTGCGCGAGTACAAGGCCAAGGCCAAGAACGCCCAGGAGGCGCACGAGGCGATCCGCCCCACCGACGTGCGGCGCAAGCCCGACGAGGTCGCCCGCCACCTCGAGCGCGACCAGGCCCGCCTCTACGAGCTCATCTGGAAGCGGGCGGTGGCAAGCCAGATGGCCTCCGCCGAGGTCGAGCAGACCAGCGCCGACATCGAGGTGCCGGGCCGCGACGGCAAGGCCTACGGCCTCAGGGCGACGGGCTCCGTCGTCATGTTCGACGGCTTCCTCAGGCTCTACGAGGAGGGCCGCGACGACCGCCTCAGGAACGGCAAGACCGACCAGCCGGAGGAGGACGACGACAGCCGCCGCCTGCCCCCGCTCGCCCAGGGCGATGCCCTGAGGGACCGCGCCATCGAGGCCCGCCAGCACTTCACCGAGCCGCCGCCGCGCTTCACCGAGGCCACCCTCGTCAAGCGCATGGAGGAGCTCGGCATCGGCCGGCCCTCCACCTACGCCTCCACCCTGGCCGTGCTCGAGGACCGGGGGTACGTGCGCATCGACAAGAAGCGCCTGATCCCGGAGGACAAGGGCCGCCTCGTCACCGCCTTCCTGGAGAGCTTCTTCAGGCGCTACGTGGAGTACGACTTCACCGCCGACCTCGAGGAGAAGCTCGACCTCATCTCCGACGGCAAGCTCGAGTGGAAGGACGTGCTGCGCGACTTCTGGCGCGACTTCACGGGCGCGGTCGAGGAGATCAAGGACCTGCGCGTGGGCGACGTGCTGGAGGCCATGAACGAGATCCTGGCGCCCCACATCTTCCCGCCCAGGGCCGACGGCGCCGACCCGCGCCAGTGCCCAAGCTGCGGCCAGGGGCGGCTGAGCCTCAAGGTCGGCAAGTTCGGCGCCTTCATCGGCTGCTCCAACTACCCCGACTGCCGCTTCACCCGCCAGTTCTCCGACGCCCAGGGCGGGGCGCCGGAGGCCTCCACGCCCGAGGGCAAGCTATTGGGCTACGATCCCGATACGGGGCTCGCCGTGACGCTGCGCACCGGCCGCTTCGGACCCTATGTGCAGCTCGGCGAGGGCGACAAGGAGGAGAAGCCCAAGCGCGCCTCCGTGCCGAAGCACGTCGATGCCAATGCGGTCGACCTCGACTACGCCTTGAAGCTCCTGTCGCTGCCGCGTGAGGTGGGTCTGCACCCGGTGACCGGCAAGCCGATCACGGCCGGCCTCGGCCGCTACGGGCCCTTCATCCTGCACGACGGCACCTATGCCAACCTGCCGACGGTCGAGGAGGTGTTCGAGGTGGGCATCAACCGCGCCGTGGCGCTGCTTGCCGAGAAGGCGGCCGGCGGCGGCAAGGGCCGCTGGCAGCGCGCCGCCCCCACCGTCCTCAAGGACCTCGGCGAGCACCCGGGCGCCGGCGGCAAGGTGCAGGTGCTCTCCGGGCGCTACGGCCCTTACGTCAAGCACGGCGACGTCAACGCCACCCTGCCCCGCGGCAAGGACCCGGCGAGCCTGACCATGGACGAGGCGCTGGCCCTGATCGCCGAGCGCGTCGCCAAGGGCCCGGCCAAGGCCAAGGGGCGCACGCGCAAGGCGGGCCCCGGCAAGCGCGGGGGCGACGGCGCAGGAGCCGGCGCGGCGCCGGAGACGGCCAAGGCCGGCAAGTCCAAGGCGGCCAAGCCCAGGCAGCGCAAGCCGGTCCGCGCGCGCGAGGCCGCCGAGTAGCCAAGGACCCAGCGAGACCAGGTGGCCCGCAAACCGAGAGACGCCCGCCGCGGGCCCGGCCTGCCGAGCAAGCAAGAGGTCCTGGACTATGTGCGCTCGGGCCAGGCCAGGACCGGCAAGCGCGAGATCGTCCGCGCCTTCCGCGTCAAGGGCGGCGACCGCGCCGCCCTCAAGGGCCTGCTCGCCGAGATGGCCGAGGAGGGGCTGTTGGCCGGCAACCGCAAGCGCTTCAAGGAGCGGGGCAGCCTGCCGCCGGTGGCGGTGCTCGAGATCGTGGCGCGCGACGCCGACGGCGAGCTGGTGGCCGAGCCGGCGGTGTGGGAGGAGAGCGAGGGCGAGCGGCCCCGCGCCCTGGTGCTGGCCCCGCGCGGCTCCAGGAGCGCGGCCGAGCCTGCCCTCGGCCAGGGCGACCGCATCCTGGCCCGCCTCACCCGCCTCGCCGAGCCGGACGTGGCCGGCTGCCTCTACGAGGCCGAACCCATCAAGCGGCTGCCGCGCGAGCAGCGCCGCCTGCTCGGCATCTACCGTGCCAAGCCCAAGGGCGGCGGGCTGATCGACCCGGTCGACCGGCGCGAGCTGCGCGAGTGGCCGGTGGCACCGGGCCGCGAGGGCGGCGCACGGAACGGCGACCTCGTGCGCTTCGAGCTCGAGCGCACCCACCGCTACGGCGTGGCGCAGGCGCGCGTGGTGGAGACGCTCGGCAACCCCCACGACCAGCGCAAAATCAGCCTCATCGCCGTGCACACCCACGGCATCCCGGACGAATTCCCCAAGGGCGTGCTGGCCGAGCTCGACCGTCTCGAGCCGCCGGCGCGGGAGGGCCGCGCCGACCTGCGCGGCCTCGACCTGCTCACCATCGACCCGGTCGATGCCCGCGACCACGACGACGCCGTGCACGCCGCCCCCGATCCCGATCCCGCCAACCCCGGCGGCTTTGTCGTGCACGTCGCCATCGCCGATGTCGCCCACTACGTGCGGCCCGGCACCCGCCTCGACCGCGAGGCGCAGCTGCGCGGCAACTCCGTCTACTTCCCCGACCGCGTCGTGCCGATGCTGCCCGAGGCCATCTCCAACGACCTGTGCTCGCTACGACAGGGCGAGGACCGCCCGTGCCTGGCCGTGCGCATGGTGCTCGACCGGCACGGCAACAAGAAGGGTCACGCCTTCCTGCGCGGCATCATGCGCTCGGCCGCCAAGCTCTCCTACGAGGAGGCGCAGGCGGCGATCGACGGGCGCCCGAGCGCGGCGGCCCGGCCGCTCCTGGAGCGCGCGCTCCGCCCCCTGTGGGCGGCCTACCGCGCCGCGGCTGCGGCGCGCGAGCGCCGCCAGCCGCTCGACCTCGACCTGCCCGAGCGCAAGATCGTGCTCGACGCGGAAGGGCGCGTGGCCGGCGTGCGCACGCCCGAGCGGCTCGAGGCGCACCGCCTGATCGAGGAGTTCATGATCCTCGCCAACGTCGCCGCCGCCGAGACGCTGGAGGCCAGGCGCGCGCCCGTCGTCTACCGCGTGCATGACACGCCGGCCAAGGAGAAGCTCGTCGCCCTGCGCGAGTTCCTCGACAGCCTCGGGCTCAAGCTGCCCGGCGCCGGCGCGCTCAAGGCCGGCGACTTCAACCGCGTGCTGCAGCGGGCCAAGGCGCTGCCCGTCGCCGATCTCGTCAACGAGATCGTGCTGCGCGCCCAGGCCCAGGCCGTCTATGCCACCGACAACCTCGGCCACTTCGGCCTCAACCTGCGCCGCTACGCCCACTTCACCTCGCCCATCCGCCGCTACGCCGACCTTCTCGTGCATCGTTCGCTGATCCGCGCGCTGGGGCTCGGGGCCGGCGCCCTCGACCTGGCCGCCGAGGCGCCGCGTCTGCCCGCCGTCGCCCAGGCCATCTCGGAGGCCGAGCGGCGCGCTATGGCGGCCGAGCGCGAGACCGCCGACCGGCTGGTCGCCGCCTACCTCGCCGACCGGGTGGGGGCGGAGTTCGACGCGCGCATCTCGGGGGTGACGCGCTCGGGCCTGTTCGTGCGCCTGCGCGAGACGGGCGCCGACGGCTTCGTGCCGGCCGCCACCATCCTGGGCGACTTCTATCGCCACCACGAGGACGCCCACGCCCTGATCGGCGACCGCACCGGCGACACCTATCGCCTGGGCGACGAGGTGCGCGTGCGTCTGGTGGAGGCCATACCCACCGCCGGCGCGCTGCGCTTCGAGATGCTGTCGGAGGGCCGGCGCGACGCCGCCGCCGCGGGCCGCCTGCCGAAAGGCCGGCGCCTGCGCCACAAGCCCCGGCGGGGGCCACGGTGACCACCGGCATGCGCTCTGCGCGCCCGGCATCGGCCTCATGCAGCGGCGGCACGCGCCGGTGCTTGACGGCGCGGGCCGGCCGCCGGATCGTGCCTGCGGCCGCACGGGCCGGGGGAGCACGCGATGGGTGAAGCACGGCCGGAAGCCTCCACGCCGTCGGCGCCGGGCAAGGCGCGCGCCCTGCGGCCGCGCGATGCGGCAACGCTCATCATCGTCGACCGCTCCGGCGGCGAGCCGCGCGTGCTGCTCGGCCGGCGCCGCTCCGACATGGCCTTCATGCCCGGCCGCTACGTCTTTCCCGGCGGCCGCGTCGATCCCGCCGATCGGCGGCTTGCGGTCGAGGACGACCTGCGCGCGGCCGACCTGCGCAAGCTGATGGTGGCCATGAAGGGCCCGGCGAGCGCAGCGAGGGCGCGCGGGCTGGCGCTGGCCGCCGTGCGCGAGACCTTCGAGGAGGCGGGCCTGCTCATCGGCACCCCGCTCGCCGGCGCGACGCCGCCGAGGTCGCCGGCCTGGCAGCACTTCTACGCGCACGGCTTCCAGCCCGCGCTCGGGCGGCTCACGTTCTTTGCCCGCGCCATCACGCCGCCCGGCCGCCCGCGGCGCTTCGACACCCGCTTCTTCTGCGTGGAGGCGGAGGCCATCGTCCACCGCGTCGAGGTTCGCGACGGCGAGCTCTCCGACCTCGAGTGGCACTCCATCGCGCAGGCGCGCTCGCTGGAGCTGCCCAACATCACCCGCGTCGTGCTCGAGGACCTGGGCGAGCGCCTCGCCGCCGGCGCCCACCCCGATGCCGACATTCCGGTGCCGTTCTATCACCGGCGCCGCGGCGCCTTCCGGCGCGACCTCATCGCCGGCGACGGCGAGCTTGACTAACTGCGCTCAGGGACTAGGATCGCGCGCAGTTGAGTGCGGAGTGCAACGCGCCCTCGAGGCAGAGACGACGATGGCCAAGCCGATCACCCAGAAGGTCAAGCTGCTTTCCACTGCCGGAACGGGCTACTTCTACGTGACCAAGAAGAACCCCCGCACCGCCACCGAGAAGCTGTCTTTCAAGAAGTACGATCCGATCGCGCGCAAGCACGTCGCGTTCAAGGAAGCCAAGATCAAGTGAGCGCTTTGCGTTTTCCTGTGCGCGGCGTTTCTCGCGCAGGTTGACGGTCAGTTGCAGAATGGCAGATGGCAAGCTGCTCCCACGAGGAGCCACGACTGGATCGTGGTCGCGCGCACACCTGGCAGAGGCGTCGGCGTGCGCGGAGATTGTCGATCTGCGGCCGCGAAGGTGGCCGCGTCCGTGACTACATCGGCAGCGGGGTAGAAGTCCGAGCAGTCACGGACGCTGGCCTGCCAAGTCGTGGACAAAGAGGGCGTTGACCAGACTTGGCGTTCGGTCGTCCTTGGGTGGCATTGCAAGAGGAGGCCACTCCTAAGCCACTTTTGGACGACCTCACCTCGCGGCGTCAGGAGATGCGGCGGACCTGACTCGCGCGAGGATCTCGATTGGTTGTTCAGTGGAGACGGCGGCTCATCTCACAAGCCACCTGCACCCCTTCCCGCCAATTCCCCTCCTCCCGCCATTTTCCCGCACTGAGCAAAGCAGATCGGCGTCAACTTGGCAATAGATCACAAGGCCGATCAAGGTCTTGAGGTTAGCGGTGGGGCATGGCGGTTACGCTCTGTCCTTTGACGGTCGTCGGAATGACAACAGAGTTATTCGCATTTCCAACAAGTTACAGCTTTAGCTTGACAGCGCGCAACGAGCTGCCTCAGCCGCCGGCGAGGGCCACGCGGTTGCGGCCGGCGCGCTTGGCCGCATAGAGGGCCTGGTCGGCGCGCCTGAACAGCGCCTCCACGCCGTCCACGGCCCTGGCCAGTGTGGCAACGCCCACGCTGGTCGTCACCATCAGCCGCGCCCCGCCCTCTACCGCGAACGGCTCGTCGGCCACGCAGGCACGAAGCCGCTCGCCCACCTGCCGCGCCCTCTCCAGCATCGTGTCCGGCATGGCGATCACGAACTCCTCCCCACCGATGCGGCAGGCGAGGTCCATGCTGCGCACGTTGCGGCGCAGGCGCCCGGCGAACTCGCGCAGGACGCCGTCGCCGGCGTCGTGGCCGTAGGTGTCGTTGATCGCCTTGAAGTGGTCGATGTCGGAGACCAGGAGCGACAGCGGGCGGCCGGTCGCGCCGGCCTGCTGCACCAGCACTCCGAGATGGGCCTCCATGTAGCGGCGGTTGGGCAGCCCGGTGAGCGGGTCTATGAGCGCGAGCTCCACGCTCTCCTCGAGGCGGCCGCGCAGCTGGTCGACGTGGCGCCTGCGCTTGATCTGCGTACGCACCCGTGCCAGCAGCTCGTTGCGGTCGACAGGGCGCACCACGTAGTCGTTGACGCCGATGTCGAGTGCCCGCAGCAGGCGCGCCTCATTGCCTGGCTGCACCAGCACGATGATGGGCAGATGGCGCGTGCGCTCGAGCGCGCGGGCCTGGCCGCACAGCCGCAGCGCGTCGGCGCCGGCAAGGTTGAGGCTGACGATAAGCACATCGTAAGCCTCGTCCTCGGCGAGGCGCGCCAGGGCCCTTGCCGGCGTGGAGGCGATCTTCACCGTGTGCATATGCAGCGCGTCGCGCAGGCGCTCGGCGAGGCTCGCGTCGTCCTCGACCAGCAGAATGCGCCCGGCGGCGTCGCCGGCAGCGTAGGGCGGAACGATGCCGGGCAGGGCGGGCATGCCCGTCCCCGTCGCCAGCCGCAGCATCATCTCGTCGTTGAGCGCCTTGAGCCTGGCGAGGTTCTTGACGCGCGTGACCAGGGCGATGTCATCGACCGGCTTGGTGAGGAAATCGTCGGCGCCGGCCTCGAGCCCGCGCACCTTGTCGGCAGCCTGATCAAGGGCCGTCACGATCACCACCGGAACGTGCATGGTGCGCGGCGAGCCCTTGATCCGCCGGCACACCTCGAAGCCGTCCATGGCCGGCATCATCACATCCAGCAGAACGACGTCCACCCGCTCCGCCTCGAGCCGTGCCAGCGCCTCGGGCCCGGAGTGGGCGGTGAGCACGTCGAAGTACTCCGCCGCGAGCCGCGCCTCCAGAAGCTTGACGTTGGCCAGGATGTCGTCAACGACCAGCACGCGGCCTGTCATCGGGCACCTTCAGAACGCTGCCGGCCGGCCGTGCCGCCTCACGCCTCTCCCAGGTAGCGGCGCACGGTCTCGAGGAAGGTCGCGATGGAGATCGGCTTGGAGATGTAGGCCTCGCATCCCCCTTGGCGGATGCGCTCCTCGTCGCCCTTCATGGCGAACGCGGTGACGGCGATGACCGGGATGTCGCGCAGGGCCTCGTCGTCCTTCAGCCACTTGGTGACCTCGAGCCCCGAGATCTCGGGCAGCTGGATGTCCATCAGGATCAGATCGGGCCGGCTCTCGCGCGCGATCTTGAGCGCGTCCATGCCGTTGCGCGTCTGCAGCGTGCGGTAGCCGTGGGCATCGAGCAGATCGTGGAAGAGCTTCATGTTGAGCTCGTTGTCCTCCACGATCAGGACCGTCTTGGCGGCCTGCTGCCCCTCTGGCCGGCGGCCGACGAGGCGGGTGCTGCTCTCCTGGTAGGTCATCCCCTGACTGGTCCGACTCCGGCGCCCCCGGTACAGTCTTGCACCGATTCTACGCGGCCCGGCAGCCGAGTTTGCTCCAGAACGCCTACCAACTGTTTAAAGGTGCAGGATCCACCGGGCCCGCGAGCCTCCAGGCAGGACCATGGCCACACGCCGCAGATCGAAGACCCTCGACCGCGACACGGCCGAAGCGGTTGCCTTGCAAGGGCTTGCCTTCCTGGCGGAGGACGGAGCGCGGCTCGCGCGCTTCCTTGCCCTGACCGGCCTCGAGATGGCCGAGGTGCGGGCCAGGGCGGGCTCGCGCGAGCTGTCGGCGGCCGTGCTGGAGCACCTGTGCGCGGATGAATCGCTGCTCCTGGTGTTCGCCGCAAGCCGGGGCCTGGCGCCGGACAGCATAGCCCGCGCCGCCGCCCTGCTGCAGGCGGAGGCCCCATGACCGGCCCCGGCCAGGCGCCACCGCGGGTGCGGCTTGGCCTCGACCTCGGCGGCACCAAGATCGCCGGCGTGGCGCTCGCCCCGGGCGGGGAGGTGCGCGCCGAGCGCCGCAGCCCGGCCCCCCGGGGCGACTACGCAGCCACCATCGCGGCCCTCGCGGGCATGGTGGAGGCGCTGGAGCAGGCGGCGGGCGAACCCGGCAGCATCGGCATCGGCATGCCGGGCTCGCTGTCGCCCGCCACCGGGCTCGTGCAGAACGCCAACTCCACCTGGCTCAACGGCCGGCCGCTCGGCCGCGACCTCGAGGCGGGCCTCGGCCGGCCGGTGCGGCTCGCCAACGACGCCAACTGCTTCGCCCTCTCCGAGACGGTCGACGGCGCGGGAGCGGGGGCGCGCTCCGTGTTCGGTGTGATCCTCGGCACCGGCTGCGGCGGCGGGCTGGTGTTCGAGGGCAGGCTGATCGACGGCCCGCGCGGCATCGGCGGCGAGTGGGGCCACAATCCGCTGCCGTGGGCGGAGGCGGACGAGCTGCCGGGCCCGGCCTGCTGGTGCGGGCGGCGCGGCTGCATCGAAACCTGGGTGTCGGGACCGGGCCTGGAGGCCGACCACGCTCATGCCGCGGGCGAGCGCCTCTCGGCCGGCGCCATCGCCCGGCGGGCGGCCGCCGGCGACCCCGCCGCACGCGCCTCCCTCGAGCGGCACGCGAGCCGGCTCGCGCGCGGCCTTGCCGCCGTCGTCAACATCTTCGATCCGGAGGTGGTCGTTCTGGGCGGGGGACTCTCCAACCTCGCCCATCTCTATGCCGTGCTGCCGGCGCTGGTCGGCACGCACGTGTTTGCCGACCGGGCTGCCGCGGGCCTCGTTGTGCGGCCGCCGAGGTGGGGCGATGCCAGCGGCGTGCGCGGCGCGGCGCGCCTGTGGGGCTAGACTCTACTCGATCGGAGACGCCCAGAGGCAATGGCGAGCCATGCTCGCGCGCCCGTCTCGTCAGTGCCAGGTCAGTGCCAGGTCAGTGCCAGGGTCAGTGCCAGGTCAGCCCCGGTCCCGCCCCGCCAGCGTGCGCAGCCTGAGCGCGTTGAGGCGGATGAAGCCCTCGGCGTCCTTCTGGTCGTAGGCGCCCTTGTCGTCCTCGAAGGTGACGAGGCGCGTGGAATAGAGCGACTTGGGGCTCTCCCGCCCGGTGACGATGACGTTGCCCTTGTAGAGCTCGAGGCGCACCTCGCCCTCCACGTGCTCCTGGCTCCTGTCGATCGCCGCCTGCAGCATGAGGCGCTCGGGCGAGAACCAGAAGCCGTTGTAGATGAGCTCGGCGTAGCGCGGCATCAGCTCGTCCTTGAGGTGGGCGGCACCACGGTCGAGGGTGATCGACTCGATCGCCCGGTGGGCGGCGAGCAGAATGGTGCCGCCGGGCGTCTCGTAGACGCCGCGCGACTTCATGCCGACGAAGCGGTTCTCGACGAGGTCGACGCGGCCGATGCCGTTGTCGCGGCCGAGCTCGTTTAAGCGGGCAAAAAGGCTCGCCGGCGACATCCTGCGGCCGTCGAGGCTCACCGGGTCGCCGCGCTCGAAGCCGATGGTCACGGCGGTCGCCCGGTCGGGCGCCTCCATCGGCGAGATGGTGCGCTGGTAGACGTAGGCCGGCGGCGCGACCGCCGGGTCCTCCAGGACCTTGCCCTCCGAGGAGGAGTGCAGGAGGTTGGCGTCGACCGAGAACGGCGCCTCGCCCCGCTTGTCCTTGGCGACCGGGATCTGGTGCTTCTCGGCGAAAGCGATCAGCTCCTCGCGGCTCTTGAAGCTCCATTCGCGCCAGGGGGCGATGATCCTGATGGAAGGCTCCAGCGCATAGTAGGAGAGCTCGAAGCGCACCTGGTCGTTGCCCTTGCCGGTGGCGCCGTGCGCCACGGCGTCGGCGCCGGTCTTGCGCGCGATCTCGATCTGGCGCTTGGCGATCAGCGGCCGCGCGATGGAGGTGCCGAGCAGGTAGGCCCCCTCATAGAGGGCATTGGCGCGGAACATCGGCAACACGTACTCGGCGATGAACTCCTCGCGCAGATCCTCCACGAAGATGTTGGACTTCTTGATGCCCAGCATCTCCGCCTTGCGCCGCGCCGGCTCCAGCTCCTCGCCCTGGCCGAGATCGGCCGTGAAGGTCACCACCTCGGCGCCGTAGGCCTCCTGCAGCCACTTTAGGATGATGGAGGTGTCGAGGCCGCCCGAGTAGGCGAGCACGACCTTTTTGACCTTGCCTTTGGCGCTCCTGGCGGCCATTGCTTTCCTCTTGCGGCGTGGGGGGAGTTGCGGCGCACTATAGGCGAGAACCGCCTGCCGGCAAGCGTCGCAGCCCGCCCCGCCGGCCCGCAGCGGAGACGCCCGGCATGAGTCCCAGCCGCCCCGGCATCGAGTTCTGGTACGACTTCGCCTCCACCTACTCCTACCTCTCGGCCATGCGCATCGAGCGGCTGGCCGAGGCCGCAGGCGTCGGTGTGATGTGGCGGCCGTTCCTGCTCGGGCCGATATTCGCCGCCCAGGGCTGGAACACGTCGCCGTTCAAACTCTACCCGGCCAAGGGCCGCTACATGGTGCGCGACATCGAGCGCATCGCGGCCGAGCGCGGGCTCGCCTTCGCCCTGCCCGCGCGCTTTCCGCAGAACAGCCTGCTGGCGGCCCGCATTGCGCTCGTGGGCTGTGACGAGGGCTGGGTGGCTCCGTTCACCCGTGCTGCCTACGAGGCTCAGTTCGCGCGCGGCGCCGACATCGCCGACCGTGCCCTCCTCCGCTCCCTGCTCGACGGCTTGGGCCTTGATTCCAATACGATCCTGGCGCGCGCGGAGGATGACACCAACAAGCAGCGGCTTAGGCAGCAGACCGCGGCCGCAGAGGTCCTCGGCATCTTCGGCGCGCCCACCTTCGTGGTCGCGCGCGAGCTGTTCTGGGGCGACGACAGGCTCGAGCAGGCGCTGTCCTGGGCCCGGCGCACGTGACCGTTCATTGGGCATTCATGCAGCAAGGCGCTTAACGGTGCCGGCTTCAACAGTCGGAGATGACTGCCGTGCGCAACGCTCTGCTCAAGTCGCTTGGAATATCCGCCGCCACCGTGGCTCTCGCCGTCTTCGGCTACGCCGCCCAGGCCCAGGCCCCGAAGAAGAAGGACGAGCCCAAGGCCGCCGCCAAGAAGGCCCCGCCCAGGTGCAACACGCTCAAGGATGAGGCGGCGTGCAAGGCCCGCGACGATTGCCAGTGGGTGGCTGCGGTGGTGGACGCCAAGACCAAGAAGGAGAAGCGCAAGGCCTACTGCCGGAGCGCGCCCAAGGCCCCGGCCAAGAAGGAGCCGGCCAAGAAGAAGTAGCCGATCCTTGGGGTCCAGCATCGCCCTACAGCCGGCAGCCTGTGATGCCGCGCCGCATCGGCTGCCGGCGAAATTCGAGGGCGGAGCGATCCGGCGTTTGGAGCCGGCTGATCGTCGCCCTAGTATCGGCCGGTCGCGATCAACAAGTGGAGACGTCCGCTTGATCTCCAAGCTTCCCCTCGCGCCGAGGGGCTCGGGCGCTGTAGCCGCGGCTGCGGCGCTCCTCATTCTCGGGCTTCCCGCCTACGCCCAGCAGAAGGCGCCGGACAAGGCCGCGCCCGCCCAGGCCGCCAAGTCCGACAAGAAGGCGAAGAGCGCCTGCAATGCCATTACCGAGGAGGCGGCGTGCAAGGCCGACGCGACCTGCGCCTGGGTCAAGGCGCTGGTCGACGCCAAGACTGGCAAGCAGAAGCGCAAGGCCTATTGCCGTACCAAGACCAAGCCGCCCGCCAAGAAGAAGGCGAGCGAGCCGGCCAAGAAATAGGCGGGCTCTCGGCTCAGCGCTCGAGCACGGCGCGCCAGAAGCCCAGCAGGGCGTGCATAGGTGAAAGCACGGCCGAGGCCGTGAGCTCCGCCAGATCCGCTCCGGGGCTCGCCACCTGCGCCAGTGCGTGGCCGCCGCTGGAGCGGTAGGCGGAATAGCCGGCATCCGAGGCCAGCGGCGCCTGATCGAGCCAGCTGCTCCAGGCCTGCACCGATGCCGCGGTCCAGCCCGCCCACTCGGCCGCCGGCAGCCACATTGAGAAGGTGGGGCCGAGCCACCAGCTGCGCACCATCGGCGTCCACGGCAGGTCGGCGCGATCGGCAGCCGCTGCTGGCATCCAAGCCCAGCCCGAGGAGGGGGGCGGCTGCCGAGCCGGCCAGCGGCCGGGCGATGATGCTGTTTCTTGGGCCGGTCCGGACAGCCGCGGGCGTACCTCCCTCGGCGCGGCCCCGTCGGACGCCCCCAGCGGCACGCTCGCGCCGCGCGCCAGCTCCGACCACAGCGCCAGTCCCTGACCGGCCGAGAGTGCCAGCGTGCGCATGGATGCCAGGAGGATGCTCCGCACCAGGGCCGCGGTCGATTCGAAGAGCTGGGTCTGCGCCTGGAGGTCGATCATGTAGCCCCGGTTGCGCGGCCCGCCGTGGGGGGCCTCCGCCCCCGCATCGCGGCCACGGCCTGAAACCTAGCCTCCAATTTGCAATGCAACAAGGAAAAGCGTGCGCCGCAATAGGAACTTGGTGGATGACCCGCGCGCCGGGCCCGGCGCAGCTCCGCAGGCCCGGTCACATGGCAGCCCGGGCGGCCGGCGCGCTGCCCGCGTCGGAGGGCGGGGCGGGCCGGCGCGGTTTGACCGGCGTGATCGTCTCCGGCTCGTCGTAGCCGCCCACATGACGCCCCGAGAAGAACCAGTAAACGAGGCCGCCGGCGAGACCCGTGGCCAGGAACGCCAGCACGGCATAGTTGTTCACGATGCTGGCCTCGCCTGCCGTCTCGGCCCACAGCTGGGCGAGGAAGCCGATGGCGGCGATGGCGATGCCGACCAGCACGTAGTAGAGCCAGCCTGAGATCCTCTGCCATTCCCCGATCACGGCGCCGATCAGGGCGAACGGCGCGGCGAACACGGCGGTATGGGTGGCGGCGGCCAGCGACAGCAGGCCCGCCTCGCGCACGCGCTCGCTCGCGAGGTCGGCTGCCAGCTCGAGCGGGGTGTAGACGAAGAGCACCATGGTGAGCCCCGCTGCCAGGCAGGCCAGTGCGAAGCCGAACAGCACCCTAAGCATGCGCAGGATCATGGCGGCCCCCAGGGCTCGAGCTCACAGCCCGACCAATCTACAGGGCGGGACCTGCTGTTCTCAATCGGCTTTTTCGCTGCCCTGGCGCAGCGGCAGCCCCGGCATCCCGGCCCGCCGGCGACGGCGCCTCGGCTCACGCGCGGCGCCCGGCCAGCAGCCAGTACACGAAGCCGCCGGCGAAGCCCGCCGTCGCCAGCACCTGCCACACCACGGGCGAGAGCTCCAGCACGCTCATCGGCTGGCCCAGGCGGGTGAGCAGCGGCACCACCGCCAGCGCCACGCCGCCGCCCACCACGTAGTAGATGGCGCTCCTGATACGCGCCACCTCGCCGACGATCACGAGCAGCAGCGCCGGCACCAGAGTGTGCACGGAGGCGAGCCGGATTGCCAGCCCGACCAGGTCGACCACCGCGCCGATCGGAACCTCCTCGGGCCCGCGGCCGGTCATGGCCTGCACCGCCCGCTCCTGGCCCAGCGAGAAGATCACGAACAGGGTCACTGCCGCCGCCACCACGAAAGCGATCGGCAGCAGGACGATACGTCCCAACGCTCTCAGCACGGCCCCCCTCCTCAATGCTGCCGGGTCCGCTGGCGGGCGGACAGCTTGGCGCTCTGCGACCGCAGCTGCCCGCACGCCGCCATGATGTCGCGTCCGCGCGGGGTGCGCACGGGGCTCGCATAGCCCGCCTTGTTGACGATCTCGGCGAAGCGCTCGATCCGCTCCCAGTCCGAGCAGCGATAGGACGTGCCGGGCCAGGGATTGAACGGGATCAGGTTGATCTTGGCCGGGATGCCGGCCAGGAGCCGCACCAGGGCGCGGGCATCGGCCAGGCTGTCGTTGACCCCGTCGAGCATCACGTACTCGAAGGTGATGCGCTTGGCGTTGGACAGGCCCGGATAGGCGCGGCAGGCCGCCATCAGCTCGGCGATCGGATACTTGCGGTTGATCGGCACCAGCTTGTCGCGAAGCTCATCGCTGGTGGCGTGCAGGGAGATGGCCAGCATCGTGCCGGCCTCCGCACCCCAGCGCGGGATCTCGGGCGCCACGCCGCTGGTCGACAGCGTGATGCGCCGCCTGGAGATGGCGAGCCCGTCGCCGTCGGCGGCAATCGCCATCGCATCGCGCACGTTGTCGAAATTGTAGAGGGGCTCGCCCATGCCCATCAGCACGACGTTGGTGATCTTGCGCTCGGTGTCGGGGATGAGGCCGCCGTCGCCCGGCGCCGCCGCTCCCGGCCAGTCGCCGATGCGGTCGCGGGCGAGCAGGATCTGTCCCACGATCTCGCACGCCTCGAGGTTGCGCACCAGGCGCTGCGTGCCGGTGTGGCAGAACGAGCAGGTCAGCGTGCAGCCGACCTGGCTCGAGACGCACAGCGTGCCGCGGTCGGGCTCGGGGATGTAGACCGTCTCGATCTCGGGCGGGCGCACCTCGTGCCCGCGCCTGGGCAGGCGCAAGAGCCACTTGCGCGTGCCGTCAACGGATACCTGCTCGCTCACGATCTGCGGTCGCGCCAGGGTATAGGCCGCGGCCAGGGCGGCGCGCAGCTCCTTGGACACGTCCGACATAACCGAGAACGAGGTGGCCCCGCGCACATAGATCCAGCTCCACAGCTGGCCCGCGCGCATCCGGCGCTGCCTTTCCGGCACGCCGACCGCGGCCAGCGCCGCCTCGAGCCCGGCGCGGCCGAGTCCGGCCAGGGACGGCCTGTCGGCGGCCGTCTGCGGAGCGGGAATGTCGAGCAGGGTTTCCATGCGCGGCCAGCCAGTGGCGTTCGCCCCCTATGTAGTCGCGTCCCGCGCGGCTGTCATCCATGCCGGCCGAGGTCTCCCCGCGCCCGCGGCGCCCCTTGGCGGGGGTGGCCGACACGATTAGGACTGGGCGCATGATCGCTCTCCTCGACGGTCCCCGGCTCGAGCCGCGCGGGCGCTCCGTCTCGGCGCTGGTGGTGCTGCTGCACGGCTACGGCGCCGACGGGAACGACCTCATCGCGCTCGGCGAGGAATGGCGCCATCGGCTGCCCGAAGCGGCGTTCGTGGCCCCCAACGCGCCGCAGGTCATTCCGGGCATGTACGGCGGCCTGCAGTGGTTTCCCCTCACCATGCGCGATCCCGGCGAGCGCTGGCGCGGCGTGGTCGCCGCCCGGCCGGCACTCGACCGGTTCCTCGATGCCGAGCTCGCCCGCTACAGTCTCGCGGCAGGCCGGCTCGTGCTGGTGGGATTCAGCCAGGGCACCATGGTGGCGCTGCACGCGGGCCTCAGGCGGCGCGCCGCGCCAGCCGCCATCGTCGGCTTCTCGGGTCTGCTGGCGGGCCCCGAGCAGCTGGCCGAGGCCACGGCGCGGCCGCCTGTGCTCCTCGTGCACGGCGAGGTCGACGACCTCATCCCGGTCGAGGCCCTGCACCAGGCGCGCGAGGCGCTGGCGCAGGCGGGCGTTGCCGTTGAGTGGCACGTGCGGCCGCGCCTCGGCCACGGCATCGACGCGGTGGGTCAGGCAATGGCCGCGCACTTCATCGCCGAGGCGCTCGCGGCGCGCGGCTAGGGGCGGTTTCCGCCCAGCTTCACATCCCCGATACACATGGCTAGTATGGCGCCGCGTCAACGGGGCCGGGCCTTGATTCGCCTGGAGAAATGGACAGAGACGGCAGACCTTGAACGCGTACGCAGCCACCCCCGAAGCCTTTCCGGCGCTCGTTCTGAACGCCGACTTCCGCCCGTTGAGCTACTATCCCCTGTCGCTGTGGAGCTGGCAGGAGTCGGTCAAGGCCGTGTTCCTGGAGCGGGTCAACATCGTCTCCGAATACGACCGCTTCGTGCGCAGCCCCTCCTTCGAGATGCGGCTGCCCTCCGTGGTCTCGCTCAAGACCTACGTGAAGCCGGCGCTCTATCCGGCGTTCACGCGGTTCAACGTGTTCCTGCGCGACCGCTTCATGTGCCAGTACTGCGGCTCGAAGGAGGACCTCACCTTCGACCACCTGGTGCCGCGCTCGCGCGGCGGCCAGACGCGTTGGGACAACGTGGTCACAGCCTGCGCACCCTGCAACCTGAGCAAGGGCGGCCATTTCGCCCATCACGCCGGCATGCAGCCGCGCCAGCTGCCCTACCGGCCGACGGTGTTCGAGCTGCACCGCAACGGCCGGCTGTTCCCGCCCAACTATCTGCACGAAAGCTGGCTCGACTATCTCTACTGGGATACCGAGCTCGAGCCCTGATCCGCGGACGCGGGCCGGCCTCAGGCCGCCAGCGGCTTTGCCGGGTCGCCGGCCGGGGTGGGCGCCAGCGTCACCCCGTCCCGTCCCGACTTCTTGGTGAAGTAGAGCGCCTGGTCTGCCCGCTCCAGCAGCGAGAACGGATCGCGGGCGATGGCCGGAGCCCATTCCGCCACGCCGATGCTCACCGTCGAGCCCACCGTCGACCCGTTGCGGGTCAGGGCGGCCGCGCGGACCGCCGCCGCCAGCCGGTCGGCGGTTCTCGCCGCCTGCTCGCCGCTGGTCTCCGGCATCAGCACGCAGAACTCGTCCCCGCCCAGCCGTGCGAACAGGTCCTGGGCGCGCAGCTGCGACAGGGCCGTGCTGGCGAACAACTTGAGGAACTCGTCGCCGACGGCGTGGCCGTGGCCGTCGTTGATCGCCTTGAAGCGATCGACGTCGATGACCATGAGCGAGAACGGTCGCCCGCTGCGCTCGGAGCGTACGCACTCCTGCTCGCAGGCGGCGAGCAGGCGGCGGCGGTTGGCCGCCCCGGTCAGGTCGTCGATGCCGGCGAGCTGCATCATCTCCGACTGCAGCCGGTCCATGGTCATCAGCAGGAAGCCGAACTGGCACACCAGCGCGCCGAACACGGCGGCGAGGAAGATCAGGGCCGACTGCATCTGCCCGCCGGGGGAGAGCGGCACGGCAACGTCCGCCGAGAACACGGCCAGCACCGTGCGCACGGCGTTGAGCAGCAAGAGGACGCTGCACGCCCCTGCAGCCACCAGCGAGCCGGCGGTTATCTCTCCGGGCCGGCGGTCGAAGATGTCGTAGACGGCCCAGCCGATCAGCAGCGACTGGGCGGCTGAGAACACCGCGATGCGCAGCAAGACGCTGTCGTGCCAGAGCTTGAAGAGGGCGAGTGCGCACACCGTCGCGGCAATGACCGAGAGCACGATGCCCCACGGCGCGCGCTTCCCCGTGAACTGCCGCACCCCGATCCAGCCCAGACCTGAGCCGAGCAGGATGAGCCCGTTGCCGGCCAGCACGGGCAGCGTCGGATCGACGGAGATGCGCCACAGCGACATGGCCATGCCGAGGCTTGCAGCCACGGTGGCACCGAACCAGTAGCGCGCCGCGTAGAGGGTGGGGAATGTGCGAGCTACCACCAGCCACACCAGGCTAAGGGCCAGACATGCCGCCACGATGGCCAGGTAGACCGTGAAGATGTCAGGCTTAGGCATAGTCGGCGCAGTCCCCCCGCACGGCACCCTCGCAGGCCGGCACCTTAGCCGCGCCATGCTTACGCTCGCGGTAACCGCGGACAATGGAGCGCCCGGCTGGACGCAGCTTCATGGGTTGGGGTTAACGGCCTGTTGCAGTGTGCAACCCGGATTGACACGTGCGTGCGGTTGGCGCCCGTATCGGCCATGAACTATCGCCATGCCTACCATGCCGGCAACTTCGCCGACGTGCTCAAGCACGCGGTGCTGGCGCTGGTGATCGAGCACATGAAGCGCAAGGAGGCGCCCTTCCGCGTGATCGACACCCACGCGGGTGCAGGCCGCTATGCGCTCGCATCTCCCGAGGCGAGCAAGACCGGGGAGTGGCTGGGCGGCATCGGCCGACTGCTCGGGCCCGACGCCCGACCCCTGGCGGCGCCGGTCGCGACCCATCTGCAGCCCTTTCTCGACGCAGTGCGCGCAGAGAATGCAGGGCGCGCGCTCCGCGCCTATCCGGGCAGCCCGCTCATCGCGCTCCGCCTCATGCGCGAGCAGGACGTGCTGATCGCCAACGAGCTTCACCCCGAGGATGCCGCCTCCCTGCGCAGGGCCGTTGGCCGAGACCGGCGGGCCAAGGTGCTCGAGCTCGACGCCTGGACGGCGGTCAAGGCGGTGCTGCCTCCCAAGGAGCGGCGCGGCGTGATCCTCATCGACCCGCCGTTCGAGGACGCCAGGGAGCTCGAGCAGCTGGCGCGCGGGCTGGCCGACGGCCTCGAGCGCTTCGCCACGGGCGTGTTCCTGGCCTGGTACCCCATCAAGGACCCCGAGCGCCTCTCCCCGCTGTTCGCAGCCGTGGCGAGGCTCGGGTGCCCCAAGCTCCTGCGCGTAGAGCTCCTGATCCAGCCGGCCGACGACGCGGGCCGCCTCAACGGCTGCGGACTCCTCGTCGCAAATCCCCCCTACACCTTGGAGGGAGCGCTGGCGGCCCTGCTGCCCGAGCTGGCGCGGCGGCTGGCTGCCGGGGCGCGCGGCGGGCAGCATCGGCTCGACTGGATCGGCGCGGCGGCAGCGAGCGCCGACAAGGCGGCTTCGACCACGAAGAGGCGTGTGCGCATGAGGCCGAAAAGTGCGCCTCGGGGCGCAAGAGTCGGGCGCTAATTTGCCTTGCGCGGCGGTTGGCAATCACCGATACTCCGCCCAGTTCGGGCGGCTTATCGGACCCGGCGGAGACTGCTGAGACTGTACTGAGATGCTTCGCGCAGACGCGTCACCGTTATCTCGCGCACCTCACGTTCCCCGACATCGGACGAGACTGCCTCGGCTACACCCATGCCGGCTGCGCAGCCGGCACGATACGCACTTCTTCCGGGGACATGGAGACCTCGCATGCGGCAAACCGGAACTGTGAAGTTCTTCAACCAGACGAAGGGCTTCGGCTTCATCACACCGGACCAAGGGGGCAAGGACGTGTTCGTCCATATCACCGCGGTCGAGCGCTCCAACATCGGCACCCTCGACGAGGGCATGCGCGTCTCCTTCGAGACCGAGCCGGACAAGCGCGGCAAGGGCCCCAAGGCGGTGAACCTGCAGCTCGCCAGCTAGCAAGGGCGGCGGGCGCCGCCTGTCGGCCCGTCACCGGCCGGCCACGGCGGACGGAAAATCCCATGCGCCGGCGCCGAGGCGCGGGCTTTGGCAGTTGCAACGGCAGCGATCTCGGGCAAAGTGCCGCTGATCGCTGTCTTTTCTTTTGGAGTGCAACGATGAGGGGAATCGCGCGTCTGCTCATCCCGGCGGCTGCCGCCGGCTTCCTGCTGGTTGCCGGCTCGCCGGCATTCGCCCAGTGCAGCACCATCGGCGGCAAGGGCACCGCAGGGGACGTCGAGGGGGCCAAGTTCCAGGCCTACGAGGCCATGCTGCAGGGCACCGATCTCGGCATGTGGGCGACCTGGATGGTCACGGGTGCCAAGGTCGGCGTCGCCCCGGGCTACGCCGTCAGGGGCCTCAAGTTTCGCTGCAAGAAGGGCGGGATGGGCGCGGAGTGCCTGAGCCAGGCCACCTTCTGCAAGAAGGCCTGAGCCGGCGCGAGCTGATGCACCAGGGAGTAGGAATTATGAGCAGGTCTGCGACGTTGCGGGCGGCGGCTTTTGCCGGCGCCATGCTGCTGGCTGCGGCGGGTGCCGAGGCGGGATGCGTGAGCAAGGCCGGAGAGGGCACCGGCAGCACGGTCGACAACGCCAAGTTCCAGGCGTGGGAGGCCGTTCTGCAGGCAACCGACTGGGGCTCCTGGGCGAGCTTCATGGCCTCTGGCATGAAGGTGGGCTCGGCGCCGGGCTACAAGGTGAGCGGGCTCAAGTCGAGGTGCAAGCCGGGTGGTCTCGGCCAGACCTGCGTTGTGCAGGCGACGCTGTGCAACTGAGCTGACAAGCAGTCGGCTCCAGCGTTGAAGGCGGAGCGGCGCTCGCGCCTGCGGGCGACCGTTCAGCCTTTCGTTGCGTTTGCGTTGTAGGTTGAAACGGATCGGCACTGCGCTCGAGTCTCCGGAGGCGGCAACCGTGAACAACAAAACCCTGGCACTGGCATTGGGCGTCCTGGCGCTGGCGGGGCTCGCATCCGCGGGCGAGGCCGCGGACCGGCAGGGTCGCATGGTCGCCTCCGCCGGCTCTACGGCGCAGGCCAAGGTTCGCGCCTACCGCCACGGCGCCCGCGCACGGGCGTACCGCGCCTACCGGCGCGTGGGCGGCTACTCCTATGCGCCCGAGGATGTCATCAACACCTACGGCCTGTCGCGCGGCCTCTACGGCAGCGTGAACAGCTACCGCGACCCCTTCGTCGACCGCCAGACCACCGCAGGTCCCTTCGACCACGGCTTCTTCTTCGACTCCGGCATCGCTCCGCGCGGCGGCGACTCGCCCTATCTGAATTGATACCGTTGCAGGACTGCAGCTGCAGCGGCGGCGCCGCCTGTGCATCGGCCAGCTTCTCGCTAGGCATGCGCGGGCCCTTCCGGCTATAGGTGTGCGCAAGGGGGCTCGGGGTCCGCTCTGAGGGAGGCAGCTTCATGCGCTCGAAACCGTCCTTCGTCCTGGTCGCCGCCATCGCCGCGGCCGCGCTCTGCTTTCCAGCCACGCCCGCCGCAGCCAAGTGCACCACCCTGTCCTTCTCCGTGAACGACTACGGCAAGGAAGGCCCCACGCGCGACGCCAAGAACCTGCTCGACAAGTACATCGCCGACTGGGCCAAGGAGAAGGGCATCAAGAACTACACGGTGGGCAAGAAGGACGTGAGCTGCGAGCTGTTCCTCGACTTCATCGTCTTCGACGAGCACACCTGCAAGGCGAGCGCGCGCGTGTGCTGGGGCGAAGGCGGGGCGCCGGCAGCGCCTGCCGCCCCGGCCGCGCCGCCGGCGCTCAAGAAGCCGCCCGCGGCCAAGAAGGCCGACGTCGCCAACTGAGCCCCGCGCTCGCGCCGGCTTGCCCCGCCCTCGGCGGCGCCCGGCCCGGCGTCAGCCGGAAAGCCTCGCGCGGCGCCGGTTGATGGCCGGCACCAGCGCCAGGAGCAGGATCAGCACGCTGGCCACGAGAAACGCGAGGCTGATCGGCCGCTTCACGAGCAGGGAGGGGTCGCCGCGGCCCATCAGCAGCGAGCGGCGCAGGTTGTCCTCCATCATCGGCCCCAGGACGAAGCCGAGCAGCATCGGCGGCATGGGGAAGCCGAGCTTCATCAGCGCGAAGCCGACCAGCCCGAAGCCCGCCGCCAGGTAGACGTCGAATGCGCTGTTGCTCAGGCTGTACACGCCGATGCCGGAGAACACCATGATCGCCGGGAACAGCAGCCGGTAGGGCACGCGAAGCAGCCACGCCCAGACGCCCACCAGCGGCAGGTTGAGCACCACCAGCATGAGGTTGCCGATCCACATGCTGGCCACCAGCCCCCAGAACAGCTCCGGCCGCTGGCTCATCACCTCCGGTCCCGGCTGAATCCCCTGCATGGTGAGCGCCCCCAGCATCAGCGCCATCACCCCGCTCGCCGGCAGGCCGAGCGTCAGCATCGGGATGAACTTGCATTGCGCGTCGGCATTGTTGGCGGCCTCCGGCGCCGCCACGCCCTCGATGGCGCCGTGGCCGAAGCGCGAGGGGTCCCTGGCGAGGCGCTTCTCCAGCATGTAGGAGGCGAAGGAGGCGATGGCCGGGCCGGTGCCGGGCAGCACGCCGAAGAAGGCGCCGATGCCGCTCCCGCGCAGGATCGGCGCCAGCGCGTCCCTGAGGTCCCGGCGCGAGGGGAAGATGCTGCCCGAGACGCGCGCCAGGACGCGCTGCTGCTCCGGCGCGGCCAGGTTGGCCAGGATCTCGCCCAGCGCGAACACGCCGACCGCCACCACCACGAAGCCGATGCCGTCGGTGAGCTCGCGTATGCCGAAGGTGAAGCGCGGCAGGCCGGAGCTGAGGTCGTTGCCGACGATGCCGAGCAGCAGGCCCAGCACCACCATGGCGAGCGACTTGGCCACGTCCCCCTGGGAGAGCACGGCCGCCGCCACCAGGCCCATGAGCATGAGGGAGAAGTACTCGGGCGAGCCGAACGCCAGAGCGAGCTGGGCCAGCGGCGGCCCGAACAGCGCCACCAGCAGCGTGCCGAAGGTGCCGGCGACGAACGAGCCGATGGCGGCGATCGCCAGCGCCGGCCCGGCCCGGCCCTGGCGCGCCATCTGGTAGCCGTCGATGCAGGTGACGACGCTCGAGGTCTCGCCCGGCAGGTTGACCAGGATGGCGGTGGTCGAGCTGCCGTACTGGGCCCCGTAGTAGATGCCGGCCAGCATGATCAGCGCCGACACCGGCGACACGCCGAAGGTGAGGGGCAGGAGCATGGAGATGGTGGCGAGCGGGCCGATGCCCGGCAGCACGCCGATCAGCGTGCCCACCACGACGCCGGCGAGGCAGTAGGCGAGGTTCTGCAGCGAGACGGCGACGGCGAAGCCGAGCGCGAGGCTGTCGAGCAGACCCATGGCCGCTCACAGGCCCACGAGCAGCGCATAGGGCAGGCCCAGGCCCCACACGAACACGGCTGCCGCGAACGCGATGAGCACCAGCGCCAGCAGCGCGACCTCGGCGAGGTCGAACTGCCGGCTCGCCGCCGCCGATCCGACGATCAGCACCGCCAGCGCCGGCACCAGGCCCGCGCGATCGACGAGGAACCCGAACAGGGCCAGGGAGGCCGGCAGCAGCACGAGCGCGCGCGGCGACCAGCCGGCCTCGATGGGCTCGGCGGCGGCGAGGCCGCGCACCAGGATGTAGAGCCCGAACAGAACGAGCAGCACGCCCAGCACGATGGGGAAGAAGCCCGCTCCCACGCGCGTCATGGTGCCGAAGGGGTAGCCGCTCGCCACCGCCACGGCCAAGACGCCGACGGCGATCAGCAACAGCCCCGACCAGAAGTCCTTGCTGCGCAGGAGCGCCGCCTTCATCGCCAAGTCCTCTGCGGGGTCGCCGGGCCGCCCCCGGCCCGCTCGTCCCTATTCCCTCTTGATGCCGGCCTTGCGCACCACGTCCTGCCACTTGGCGAGCTCGGCCTTGATGTGCCTGGCGAACTCCGCCGGCCCCTTGTGCGCCACCTCGGCCCCCTGCGTGGCGAGCTCCTGCTGCAGCTGCGCCGAGGCCAGCACCGCCGCGATCTCGGCGTGCAGCTTGTCGATGACGGGCTGCGGCGTGCCGGCGGGCGCCACGATGCCCCACCAGTTGGAGATCTCGTATCCCGGCACCCCCGCCTCGGCGATGGTGGGCACGTCGGGCAGCACCGCGGTGCGACTGGCCCCGCTGGTGCCGAGCGGCTTGAGCTTGCCCGCGCGGATGTGCGGGGTGGTCTGGACGAGGGAGCTGAACAGCACCTGGCTGTGGCCGCCGATCACGTCGATCATGGCCGGACCGCCCCCTTTGAACGGCACGTGCACGATGTCGACGCCGGCCATCAGCTTGAACAGCTCGGCGCCGAGATGCTGGAAGCTGCCGGCCCCGGCCGAGGCGTAGTTGAGCTCGCCGGGCCTGGACTTGGCGAGCGCGATGAGCTCCTGCACGGAGCCCACCGGCACCGAGGGGTGGACGGTGAGCACGTTGGGCCCGGCGGCCAGCATGGCGATCGGCGCGAACGCCTTCACTGGATCGTACTTCAGCTGGTAGAGGCCGGGGTTGACGGCATAGGCGAGCGAGATGACGAGCAGGGTGTAGCCGTCGGGGGCGGAGTTGGCGGCGGCCTCGGCGCCGATCACCCCGCCGGCGCCGGGGCGGTTGTCCACCACGAGCTGCTTGCCAAGACGGTCGCCCAGGTGGGCGGCGACCATCCGGCTCACCACGTCGTTGCTGCCGCCCGGCGGGAAGGGGACGATGAGGCGCACGGGCCTGGTGGGATAGTCCAGCGCCGCTGCCGCCGGCGCCGCCAGCATCGTGCAGAGAAGCGCAACGAGCAGGCGTGCGAGCCCGTGCATCGGCGTCCCTCCCTGTCGCGATCGATCCTGTCGACGGCGCGAAAGTCTATGCGAAGGGCCCGCCGCTGGCCAGCCGGTCGGCACCGCCCGCAGCCGCGCCGGCCCGGCCATGCACGATCGTGCATGCGCGCGCGCCGTGCCTCGTATAGATTTGCGCCGCCTCACAGGGAGGAGCGCAAGTGACGACCACGGTCGAGGTGCTGGCCGCCGCGTTCAAGGAGGCGGGCACGCCGTTCATCGTCGGCCATCCGGGCGGCGAGTCGGTCGAGCTGATGGAGGCGGGCCGCCAGCGCCAGATGCGCTTCCTGCTCATGAAGCAGGAGGTGGCGGGCGCCATGCTGGCCGCCACCTGGGGCGAGATCACCGGCAGCCCCGGCGTGTGCCTGTCGACGCGCGGGCCGGGCGCCGCCAACATGGTCAACGGCATCGCCCACGCGCTGCTGGACCGCGCCCCCCTCATCGCCATCACCGATGCCTACTCGCGCCCCGTCTACGAGACCGGGCTGCGCCAGCGCATCGACCAGAAGGCGCTCTACGGCCCGCTGGTGAAATGGAGCACGACGGTGGATGCCAAGGTCGTGCGCCAGCAGGTGCGCCGCGCCATGCGCACGGCCACCGCCGCTCCGCCGGGCCCCGTGCACTTCGAGCTGCCGCAGAGCGAGACCACGCGCGCGGCCGGCGAGTACCTAGCCGAGCCGCCGCTGCGCCCCAATCTGCTCTCCGCGCGCCCCGACCGGCGCGACCTGGAGCCGGCGCTCGCCATGCTGCGCGCCGCCCGGCGGCCCATCCTCATGGCAGGCCTCGGCGTCTTCTGGTGCGGCGCCTCGGGCGAGCTCGTGACCCTGGCCGAGCGGCTGGGCGCCCCGGTGCTCACCACCTCCAAGTGCAAGGGGGCGATCCCCGAGGACCACCCCCTGCGCGCGGGCTGCATCATCGGCGGGCTGATCGAGCGCAAGCTGGTCAGCCAGGCCGATCTCATCGTCGCCGTGGGCCTCGACGCCGTCGAGCTGCAGCCCAAGCCCTGGCCCTACAAGCTGCCCGTGCTGGCGCTGTCCTCCACGCCGAGCCTCGATGCGCTGGTGCCGGCCGACCCGGAGATCGTGGCCGACCTCAAGCCCCTGCTCGGAGCGCTCGCCGAGTGGGCGCCGGAGGGCGGCGGCTGGGGCGAGCCGGCGGCCAAGGCCTTCCGCGCCGAGGTGGCTGCGGCGCTCGATACGCCGAGCCGCGGGCTGTCGCCCCAGCGCGCGGTGGAGGTGGCCCGCGCGGTGCTGCCGCGCGACACCATCGCCACCTGCGACGCCGGGGCCAGCCGCCTGCTGGTGGTGCAGAAGTGGCAGGCCTACGGGCCGCGCGAGTTCCTCACCTCCAACGGGCTGGGCTCCATGGGCTACGCCGTGCCGGGGGCGCTCGCCGCCCGCCTCGCCCATCCCCGCCGGCCGGTGGTCGCCTTCTCCGGCGACGGCGGCTTCCTGATGGCGGTGGCCGAGCTGCAGACGGCGCGGCAGGAGGGCTTGCCCATCATCGTCGTCGTGTTCGACGACCAGGAGATCGGCCTCATCCGCATCAAGCAGGAGATCAAGGGCATCCCGCTCCACGGCGTCGGGCTGGGCGGCGTCGACTGGGACAAGCTCGGCCCCGCGTTCGGCGCCGACGCCGCGGTGGTTGAGAGCGAGCCGGCCCTCGCCGATGCGCTCTCGGCGGCGCTGGCGTCGGGCCGCACCACGGTGATCGCCGCGCGCATCGACCCGTCGGGCTACGTCGCCCAGTTCAACGCCCTGCGCGAGCTCTAGGCCGCCGCCGGCAGCTCCTCTCCGCGCCGCCCTCGGGTGAGGGGCGGCGGCACACTCGACGCCGGCGTTTGCCGCTGCCCCTCACCCCGGCCCTCTCCCCGCAAGCGGGGAGAGGGGGATTGCCTGGCCCCGGCCACACCCCGGGCTGCCCCCTACTTCGCCGGCTTGGGCCAGCGCGCGGCCGCCGCCGGCAGCACCTCCTCGATCAGCCGGCGGGTCTGGGCGAGCACGTGCTCGTCGCCGCGGCCGACCGGGCGCAGCACGAACTTCGACACGCCGGCCTCGATGTAGGCGGCGATGCGCGCCAGGATGGTCTCCGCATCGCCGACGGCGAAATAGTCGCCGGCATCGCGCCCGGTCCGCTCCGTGTAGGCTTCCATCGCCCGCTGCAGCGCCGCATCGCCGCGCCGGCCGAACAGGAACGGAAAGCTCGCCCCGTAGTGGTCCTCGTCGATGGAGCGGCCGGCCGCGGCGGCACCGGCGCGGATGGCGGCCACGATCGGGCGCGCCTCGTCCGGCGTCTCCGGCCCGCCGAGCCAGCCGGTGCCGAGCTGCGCCGTGCGCCGGATGGCGGCCTCCGAGCCGCCCCCGATCCACATCGGCAGCTCCGCCTGCACCGGCCGCGGCGAGATGCCAGCGCCGGTGAGGCGGAAGTGCTCGCCGGCAAAATCGACGCGCTCCTCGTGCCACAGGCGGCGGATGACGGCGAGCGCCTCGTCGGTGCGGGCCCCGCGCGTGCGCGTGTCGATGTGCAGGGCCGCCCACTCCGGCCCGCGCGGGCTGCCGATGCCGAAGGCCGGCAGCAGACGCCCCTCCGACAGCACGTCGATGGTGGCGCACTGCTTGGCCACCAGCACGGGATCGCGCAGGGCGAGCGAGAGGACGTTCATGCCGAACTTGAGCCGCCGCGTGCGGCCGGCCAGCGCCGCCATCACGCTCATGCACTCGAGCTGCGGCTCGCGGCTGACGATGCGGTCGGTCTGCCATAGCGAATCGACCCCGCCCGCCTCGCACAGGTCGACCCACCGCCAGTAGGCGGCCGCCCCCGAGAAGGGAAACTCCATGAGGCCCAGGCCGATGCCGACGGTCATGCGCGCCCCTCGCTGCTCGTCCGCGGAGTTAGCGCCGGCCGGGGCCGGCGCGCAAGCCCCGGCCGGGGCAGCCCCGCGTCTGCAGAAACAGCGCTGCGGTAATGCGCGGGCGGGGGCGGCCAGGGCGCCGCGATGCGTGCGCCGGGGATGCCCACGGCCAGGTTCGCGCCGGCGGCAGCGGCCCGCAAAACCGAGCTCGGCCGGCCGCACCCGCCCTGCTCGACCACCGGGGCGCGACCTGTTGGCGGTGCCCGCGGCCGCGCAAAGGGGCCGGCCCGCGCTGGCAGGGCCGGGGCTGTGCCGAGCCAACGCTCGATGCCAGACCAAATCGCTGGGGCGCAGCGAGCTGACATTCATGGCCAGGAGCGGGCGTGCGGACCCCTGTGGTCGATCCAACCGCCGATCGCGGTTCTATACAGACGCGGACTTCGGCCTCCACGATCGGCGGCAATAGGACCGCCGCCGACCACGTCCATTGATCGAGGTATCGCGCGTCAACGATCAGATGTCGATTTTCTCCGCGATCTCGATCGCGTCGTCGACCTCTATGCCGAGGTAGCGAACCGTGCGTTCGATCTTCGAATGTCCGAGCAAAAGTTGAACCGCTCTGAGGTTCCCAGTCCGCCGGTAGATCAGCACTGCCTTCGTGCGGCGCAGCGAGTGCGTGCCGAACTTGGCCGGGTCGAGCCCGATGCTGGGGCGGAGTGGCGGCTTGGCGCCGACCAGCTTTCCCTTGTTCCAAGGAGGGCGCCGAGCAGGTCCCTCGGCAGGAGTTACGTGATCGTCGTTCATGGTCTGTCTCCTTGGTTGAGAGACAGAGCAGCATGCGCCTAGCGCGCCCAAGTGATTGGCCTCACGTCGGGTTTCGGAGCACATCTCCCCGCAGATGGTTACCCGGCGGCGCGAATGACCCTGAGCAGTCATTTCCCGCGCGGAAAGGCTGAAGTTGTCCGCCACATGATCGCAGCGTCCACGATCGGCTCGCCCGGCAAGCGCGTCTTCACTCCGGAAATCCCGCCTTGCGCAGCCCTTCGCTGAAATGTTCGGCATCCTCGGGTCGCTTGCAGATTGTCGCGAAGATGCCTTGGTTGATTTTGAACCAGGGCTCGACACGCAAGGCTGCGGTCGCCTCCTCCCTTGCCTTTTCGAGCTGACCGAGCTGGGCATAGGTGGCGGCCAAATAGCGACGGCTGTGACCATGATTGGGTGCACGAGACGCCGCTGCCTGCAAGAGAGGCAGAGCAGCCAAATAGCGCCCGAGCAAGTAGTAGGCAAATCCCAGCATCGCTGTAGTGCGCGCCTGATAGAACGGATCAAGCCGCATGTGCGCCAGGAGCGTTTGGATGGCTTTGGCCGGCTCTCCGGCAACCAACAGGGCGAAGGCAAAGTGATAGTCCGTGGAATTTGGATTGAGCTGCGTCGCGCGCTCGAACTCGGTGATGGCCGCTTCGTGCTGCCGCATGTAACTCAATGCCCAGCCGAGCGCCACGTGAGCGTCCGACAGGTTCGGGGCGAGCCGCAGCGCCTCGCGAGCTGACTGATAGGCGGCCTCGATGCTTGCAGTCCATGGACAATAATCGTCCCATCGACGAACCCACAACTCCATTGAGCTCCTTGAACGGGCAGCATGGGCCCGAGCGTAACTGGGGTCGATGGCCAGCGCCCGCTCCAGGTCGCGCCGCGCCTGCAGAAGCTCTGCTTTGCTGAACGAGGAATTGAAGAGAGCCAATGTATGAGCGGCCCGCAGGTAGTGGTCATAGGCCAGCCACATCGCCGGCGGCTTTGCGAGCGCGCGCTCGGTCTCTGCCTTGTTCACATGCACGGCGAGCAGCGCCACGATCGTTCTGACGACCTCGTCCTGGACGACAAAAGTGTCATCGAGTTTGCGATCGTAGTGGTCGGCCCACCGGTGTGCGCCGGTCGTGGCGTCGATTAGCTGGGCGCTGATGCGGATGCGTTCGCCGGCGCGGCGAATGCTGCCCTCCAGCACGTAGCGCACCCCGAGCTCGCGTCCGACCTGTCGGACATCCGCCGCCTTGCCCTTGTACTGGAAGCTGGAATTGCGCGCGATGACGAACAGCTCGCCGAACCGCGACAGCTCCGTGATGATGTCCTCGACGATGCCGTCGGCCAGGTACTCCTGCTCGGGATCGGAGCTCAGATTGGCGAACGGGAGGACGGCGATTGAGGGCTTGTCCGGGAGGGGGAGATGGGGCGTCGTTGACGGCGAGCTGACGTCCGCTCCCGGGATCGAACTGGCCCCCTCCTGCCGCACCATGCCCACGAAACGGATGCCCTTCCGCGGCACGGTCTTGATGAGGCGCTGCGCCTTGCCGGTGTCGCCAACCGCGCATCGCGCGGCGTTGATGCGGGTCGCCATGGCCGAGTCGGAGACGATGCGTCCACCCCAGATTGCAGCCAGCAAATCGTCCCGGCTGACCACACGCTCGCGGTTTCGAATGAGGTACTCGAGGAGATCGAAAGCTTGGGGCTCAAGCCGCACGGTTCGGCCGCCGCGGGACAACTCGCGACGGTCGGCATCAAGAGCATAGTCGTCGAAGAGATAGCGCATCGGTGAGACGCCGCAGGGTTCGCCGCCTAGGGTAGCACGTGCGGGGCTGGCGAAAAAACAAGCTGGCAGTAAGGAAAAACAAGAGCTTCTGAAAGCTCTGCCGGGGACCGGCGGGTACCTTCTCACTCTGCACGGGAGGTCCCGCCATGCACATTGTCCTTCTGCATCGCTCCAAGCGGCTATGGCTGTTCGTTTCCACTTTGCTGGCGCTTGTCCAGCCTGCCGCATGGGCTGAGGGGAACACGCGCAAGGTTGGCATCGTGACGGCCGCCAGCGTCGATACCGCGTCTCGCTTGCCTGCGTTCAAGCGGTTCACGGACACAGTCCGTGCTTCGGCCCCAGGTCTGAACATCTCGTTCGAATGGCGAAGCGCGGAAGGCAAGAGCGATCGATACCCGCAAATACTGACCGATCTAGTTCAGCAGAGGGTGGACGCAATCTTTATCGGCGCAGGGCCAGCCGCTGTAGTAGCCCGGCAAGCCACAACCACGGTCCCCATTGTATTCGTGATCGCGGCCAATCCGGTGACCCTCGGCCTTGTCAAGAGCCTTGAGAAGCCGGGTGGAAACATCACCGGCGTGTACGAGGAGCTTCCTGATTTCCAGAGCAAGCGAATGGCCTTACTCAGGGAGATTGCACCTCAAGCAAAAACGATCGGCGTCCTTTGGGATGCCCACTCGTGGGGAGAGCGAGTTGGGAGCGAGATGGCGCGGAGGGCCGAAAAGGCGGTCCTCGCCGCTGGCGCCCGATCCGAGATCGTGGCCGTCAGAGGGCCGGATGATCTGGAGCGGGCGTTCTCGCTGCTCAAACAGGCACAGGTCGATGGGCTGTTGGTAGAACAAGGCCCGACTTTCATTTTTCACGCCAAGAAGTTGGCACAACTGGCAGCGGAAGCAAAGATTCCCGCGATCTATCCGTTGTCTATTTACACCCCAGCCGGCGGCTTAGCGTCGTTAGGCCCCGATCTCACAGACAGTCTCCAGCACGCCGCCGGCTACATCGGGCAGATTCTCAAAGGCGCGAATCCCGCGGATCTGCCGGTCAAGGGGTCGGAGAAATCTCTCCTAACGGTCAACGCCAAAGTGGCCAACGACCTCGGTATTGCTATTCCGCCGGAGGTTCGGGCGCGAGCTGATACCATAATCGAATGAGGGACTGCTGCGAGTACGCTCCCCCTACAAACGGCAGCTAATGGCACATGACATCGGCCGCCTGATGGCCGGTTTGTGATCGGTGCGACGGTTGGGAGAGCCTCGCGGACCGGACTCGTTCCCTCCCTCGCGCTGTCACAGTCCGCTTGCCGGGGTAGCGCGGAGGCACTTTGGCGAAGCAATCGAGCTGCAACAGTGCGCCCCGCGATGTCCGCATCCTCTGCCCTGCGTCGCCCCAGCCGAGGCTCGTGGGGCCCCCACCATATCGGCTGCGGGTCACGTGCCGTCCTTCAAACGCCGCAGCCGGCCTGGCGGAGGCGCAGATCCTGGCCCCGACCGCGGCGGTCGGCACTGGCGAGGCCCGGCCAGCGCCCGCCCGCCCGGGGGCGGGCCGGCGGCGGGCTCAGCGCAGGTCGGCGAGCAGCGGCAGCACCTGGCGCGCGACGGCCTCGATGTGGCGGTTGCGCTCCTCGTAGGGGCCGACCAGATCGAGCACGATGTGGCGCACGCCGGCGGCATGAAACTCGCGGATGCGGGCGGCGAGCTGCTCGGCCGAGCCCAGCGCGGCATAGCGCTCGGCGGCGCGGCGGAAATCCATGGCGTAGCGCTGGCTGAGGGTGACGGTGGCGGCATCGAGCGCCTTCTCGTAGGTGGCATCGAGGCGGGCAAAGAGCAGATGCCCGGTGCCGAACCGGGCCCCGCCGCGCCCCGCCCCTTCGGCCGCCGTGGCGATCCGGGCCAAGCCCGACCTGTACATCTCGGGCGTCACCACGTAGGCGATCCAGCCATCCGCCAGCTGCCCGGCGCGGGCGAGCGCGGCCTCCGAGCGGCCGCCGCACCAGATGGGCGGGCCGCCGGGCTGGCGCGCGGGCGGCTGCATCGGCACGCCCTCGAAGGCGGGATAGAAACGGCCCTGGTGGCTGGTGGGCTCGCCGCTCCACAGCTTGCGCAGGAGCGGGATCGCCTCCGACAGGCGCGCGCCGCGCTCGCCCGCCGGCACGCCGCAGGCCGCGTACTCCTTCGGGAACTCGCCGCCCACGCCGACGCCGAAGACGAAGCGGCCCTCCGTGAGGTGGTCGAGGCTCGACACCTGCTTGGCCACCGGCACCGGATGGCGCAGCGGCAGCAGGTAGACGGCGGTGCCGAAGGTGAGCCGGGGGCTCACCACCGCCGCCTGGGCGAGCTGCAGCAGCGGGTCGAGAATGGAGGCGGGGAAGGAGATGTGGTCGCCGCACCAGAGCGAATCGTAGCCGCAGCCGTCGACCAGCTCCACCAGCTCGCGCAGCTCGCCGATGGTGGGCAGCCACGGGCCCACCGCCGGCTCGGTGCGCCGGTGGACGGTCATGATGCCGATCTTCAGCTTGCCTTCGAGTGCCAGGTTCATGCTTGCGGCTCCTCATCCAGGTCCGGAGCGGGGGCGGGCCCGCGGTCCGCCGCGCCGTTGCTGCTGCTGTGGCAGGCCGGCACGGCTCACCGCCTCCAGCCGATCCAATCGCACACGGCCCGGCCCATGATCAGGGCCTTGTCGGCCTCCGGCAGCCAGGGGATCTCGGCGAAGTGGGTCACGCACTCCCGCCACGAGCAGGGCATGCGCGTGATGTCGGTGCCCCAGAACATGCGCGCCGGCCCGAACGCGTCGTAGATCGCCTTGTAGTATTTGTGCAGGCTGCGGAAGGGATAGCCGTCGGTGGCGTAGATTGGCCCGCCGGTCGCCTTCACCGCCACGTTGGGGTGCCGCGCCAGCGCCAGCAGCTGGGGCAGGTTGGCGAAGGCGGCGTCGCCCCTGTTGCCGCGCAGGGTCCCCATGTGATCGACGATCAGCTTGAGGCCGGGATGGCGCTCGGCGACCTGGCCGACCAGCGGCAGGAACTCGGCGGCCAGCAGCGCCACCGGCAGGCCCGCCTTCTCCGCCGCCGGCCACAGCCAGTCCATGGTGCCGTCGGTGGGCCAGCTCCTCTGGTGCGGCTGCAGGAAGGTGAAGCGCAGGCCGAGCATGCCGGGCCGGCGCTTCCAGCCCTCGATCAGCCCACGGCTCTCGGGGCGGTCGAGGGCGAAGCGGCCGAGGATGGCGAAACGCCGCGGGTGGGCGCGGGCCGCCTCCACCGACAGCTCGACGGAATCCGGATCCCAGCTCGGGGGGTGGAGGACGGCGGCGTCGACCCCCGCCGCCCCCATGTCGCGCAGGCATTCATCGACGAGATAGGGGGTGGTGCGATGGGGCGGCAGGGTGGTGCCCCTGCTCCACAAATGCACCTGCGCGTCGACGATGGCCATGGCGTTCCTCCTCCGCGGCGTCGCGCCGGCAAGAGCCAGCGCGCCGCGCTCCCTGTTTGGCGTCAGTTGAGCCGCAGGCCGGTGATGTGCCTGGGGTCGGGCTCGAGCTCGCCCCGCTCCACCCGCTTGACGATGTCGGTGAGCACCGCGTTGGCGCGCGCCTCGATGCCCACCTTCCTGCCCTCCCGCACGACATAGCCGTTGAGGAACTCGATCTCGGTGCGCCGGCCTTTCTGCATGTCCTGGCCCATCGACGGGCGCTGCTCGGCCGAGGTGCGCTTGGCGTCCTTGAAGCGCTGCTCCTCGTAGGCCTGCATGGCCGCCGTGTCGCCCTCCCCGGCGCGCGCGATGATCTCGGGGGCCACGTGCAGGATCTCCTCCAGGTCGTAGCCCAGCGCCTGGCCGACGCGGATCGCCTCGCTGCCGAGCCGCACCCCGAAGCGGCGGATCGGCTCGCTGTGCAGGCACTGGGCGCCGGTGAGTCCGGTGCAGGCGGACAGCCCGTTGCCCATGACGTTGGCGACCAGCTTGGACCAGCGCTCGCCCCACAGGTTGGTGGTGACCATGGCGCTGTCGGCGGTGCCTACCAGCCGGGCCACCTCCCGGGCCCGTTCCGTGACGCGTCCGTGCACCTCCCCGGCGCGGAACACGGTATGTGCCGCACCGTGCTTGCCGGCACCGCGATGGATGTGCCCGGGCGCGGGAAGGTTAACGGTGATGGAGCTGGCGATGCAGCCCAGTGTCCTGCCCCAGCCCACGACGCCGGCCACCGTGTCCTCGTTCATGCAGTTCTGCAGGGACACGACATAGCCGCCCGGGGACAGGTACTGCGCGATCATCATGGTGGCCCAGGCCGTGTCGTAGGACTTGGTGCACACGAAGGCGATGTCGATGGGGGTCTCCTTGGCGAGGCCCTGCACCTCGGTGACGTGCATTGCGCGCACCGGAACCGTGAACTCGGCAACGTCCCTGGCGTGCGTCACCCTCAGTCCGTGCCGCTTCATGTGGTCCACATGCTCGGGCCACGGGTCGATGAAGGTCACGTCCTCCCCGGCCTTGACCATGTGCGAGCCGGCATAGCCCCCCACCGCCCCCGCACCCACGATCGCAATCCTCTTGCCCATCCTGCTCCTCCCGGCATCGCCCCGGCAGGGTAGCCCGGCGGCCGGGGCGGTCACAATGGGCTGGCCCGCGGAGCCCGCCGGCAGCGCCGCCGCAGCGGGCCCCGCCCGCTCAGCGCGCGGCCGCCATCAGCCGGGCGCAGCGGTCGAGCACGGGCAGCACCTCGTCGGCCCTGGCCGACGGCAGCTCGAACACCACGCGCTCCACCCCGCGATCGCGATAGCGTTTGATGAGATCGGCATCCTCCGGCACCTGATAGATGGTGATCGGCAGCGAGCCGGGCGCGCGGCCCGCCTCCTTCAGCAGCTCGTCGACCTCGGGCAGCACGTTGATGACGTCGCCGTAGGCCGGGCGCCGCGCGTTGGGAATCCAGCCGTCGCCGTAGGCGATGGCCCGCCTCGCCCCGTGCGGGAAGGCGCCGCCCACCAGCACCGGCGGGTGTGGCTTCTGCACCGGCTTGGGCCACGTCATCATGGGCGGGAAACTGACGAAACGGCCGCGAAACTCGGGCTTGGACTGCGTCCAGATCGCGCGCATGGCCTCGACGCGCTCGCGCATGAGCGAGAAGCGCGTTCTGAACTCGGTGCCGTGGTCGGCCATCTCCTCGGCGTTCCAGCCGGCGCCGATGCCGAACAGGAAGCGCCCGCCCGAGATGTGGTCGAGGCTCGCCACCTCCTTGGCGGTCTGGATCGGGTCGCGCTGCACGACGAGGCAGATGCCGGTGCCGAGCTTGAGCCGCCGGGTGACGGCCGCGGCCGCCGCGAGCGTCACGAACGGGTCCATCACGTCGTAGTATTTCTTGGGCAGGTCGCCGCCCGGCGGGAACGGCGAGGCGCGCGAGGCCGGGATGTGGGAGTGCTCCGCCACCCACAGCGACTCATAGCCCCGCTCCTCGAGCGCGCGGGCGAGCTCCGCCGGCCCGATCGAGTAGTCGGTGAAGAATATCAATGCGCCGAACTGCATCTTGCGTCTCCCGCGTCGTCGTCTGCTCGCATCTCGCTCGCGGCCTGGCGGCCGCCGGCCCCGGCCGCCTACGTTTTCACCCCCGGCGGCACGAAGGCGGCGATGGTGCCGCCGTCGACCGGGATCACGGCGCCGTTGATGTAGCCGGCGTCCGGCCCGAGCAGGAAGGCGATGACGGCGGCGATGTCCTCGGGCTGGGCGATGCGGCCCAGGGGCGACGTCCCCGAGGTCCGGTAGCGGGTGTTGCCGCCGGGGTTGAGGTGCGGGCGCACCATCGGCGTGTCGACGGTGGCCGGCGCCACGGCGTTGATCAGCACCTTGTAGGGCGCGCACTCCACCGCCATCACCTTGGTCAGCGCGATCACCGCCGCCTTGGTGGCGGCATAGGCGCCGCTGTCGATCTTGTGGCGCAGGCCCGAGATGGAGGCGAGGAAGACGGCGCGCGCCGGCTCCCCCGCGGCACCCGCCGCCTTCAGCAGCGGCATGGCCTCGCGCGCCGACAGCCACAGCCCGCGCACGTTGACGGCGAACAGGGCATCGAAGTCCTCCACCGCCATGGCATCCAGCGCACCGATCCTGAGCAGGCCGGCCGAGCACACGAGCCCGTTGAGCCGGCCGAAGCGGCGGCCGATGTCGCGGAAGGCGCCGGCCACGCTCTCCGCCGAGGCGACATCGCAGGCCTGGGTGGCCAGGCGCTCGCCGTAGCGGGCGAGGTCGCGCTCGAGCGCAGCGAGGGCCTTTTCGTCCCGGTCGAGGGCCACCACCGTCCAGCCCTCCCCCAGGAGCCGCTCGGCGGTGCCGCGGCCGATGCCCGACGCCCCACCCGTTACGGCCACGATCCCCGTCATGTCGTGCCCTTCACCCGTCTCTCCCACCCCTCAGGCTAAGCTCTGCGCCGGCCCGATGCCAGAGCCTCGTGCGCGTGGCGGGCCCTGCGCCGGTGCCTCGGATCTTCGCCGGAGTCGGTGGCATTTGAGTGGTTCTTGAGCGCGTTTGTTAACGCTTTCTGCCGACAGTCGCCTTTTCCGCCCGCACGTCCGGTCCCATGCCAACGTTCTCCGACACCCCCGCCACCCCTCTCGGCCACGTGGTGGCCATCGGCGGCTCCCACGCCATCGTCCGCCTGTCCACGCCGGCGGGCTCCGACATCCCCGACGAGCAGCGCGTCACCGTCGGCAGGTTTCTCACCATCAAGGCCGGACCCTCCTCGGCCGTCGGCGTCATCACCGGGGTGGAGATCTCCGGCACCGGGCCCTCGGGCCAGCTCAGCGCCCGCGTCGACCTGCTGGGGGAGATCAAGCGCGGCGAGAATGGCCGGCCGTTCTTCCAGCGCGGCATCACGGGCTATCCCATCGTCGGCGACCGCGTCGATCTCATGGAGGTCGAGGCGCTGCGCATCATCTACGACACGGCCGACGCGGATGCCATCCGCATCGGCCAGCTGCAGCAGGACAGCTCGATCGCCGCCTACATCAAGGTCGACGAGATGCTGCGCAAGCATTTCGCCTTCTTCGGCTCCACGGGCGTCGGCAAGTCGAGCGGCGTGGCCGTCATCCTGCGCGAGGTCCTGGCCGCCAAGCCGAACCTGCGCGTGTTCCTGATCGATCCTCACAACGAGTACGCCCGCTCCTTCCGCGAGAAGGCGCAGGTGCTCACGCCCAAGAACCTCAAGCTGCCGTTCTGGCTGTTCAACTTCGAGGAGACGGTCGACGTCTTCTTCCGCGGCCGGCCTGGCCACGAGGACGAGGTCGAGATCCTCGCTCAGGTGATCCCGCAGGCCAAAAGCATGTTCGCCAGCACGCGCGGCACCGAGAGCCAGCTGCTGCGCAAGATCGACCCCGCCGGCACGCTGTTCACTGTCGACACCCCGGTGCCCTACCGTCTCTCCGACCTCGTCGGGCTCATCGACGAGCGCATGGGCAAGCTCGAGAACCGCTCCATCACCACCCGCTACAGCCGCCTCATCGCCCGCATCGAGACCGTGCGCAAGGACCTGCGCTACGCCTTCATGTTCGACAACGCCAACGTTGGCGGCGACACCATGGTGGACGTGCTCTGCCAGCTGTTCCGGCTCACGCCCGCCGGCAAGCCCATGACCGTCATGCAGCTCGCGGGGTTTCCCTCGGAGGTGGTCGATTCGGTGGTATCGGTGCTCGGCCGCATGGCCTTCGAGTTCGGCCTGTGGAGCGACGGCGCGGTCGAGCTCCTGTTCGTGTGCGAGGAAGCGCACCGCTACGCCCCGGCCGACCGCACCATCGGCTTCGGTCCCACCCGCAAGGCCATCTCGCGCATCGCCAAGGAGGGGCGCAAGTACGGCGTGTTCCTGGGCCTCGTCACGCAGCGCGCAGCCGAGCTCGACGCCACCATCATATCCCAGTGCAGCACGCTCTTTGCCATGCGCATGGCCAACGAGCGCGACCAGGCCGTCATCCGCTCGGCCGTATCCGACGCGGCGGCGAGCCTCCTCGCCTTCGTGCCTTCGCTCGGCACCCGCGAGGCGTTCGCCTTCGGCGAGGGCGTGGCGCTCCCGACCAGGCTGAGGTTCAAGCAGCTTCCCGCCGACGTGATCCCCAGGAGCGAATCGATCTCGAGCGCGGAACGCTTCGACGCCATCCACGGCATCGACACGGCCTTCGTCGAGCGGGTGGTGGAGCGCTGGCGCGGCGCCACCATGGGCAACAAGCGCAAGGTGGGCGAGAGCGTGCAGGACGGCGAGCCGCCTCCCCCCGAGCCGCGCGCCGGGCCGCTCACCCTCGAGGACGAGCGCGCCATGCTGCGCGAGGCCTTGCTCCACCACCGCCGCGAGCCCGCCGCCGAGCCGGCCAAGGCCCCCTCGGCAGCCGGACTGGCGCGGCCGCTGCGCAAGCAGCCGTCCGGCTAGCCCGGAGCGGCTCCGGAACTGAGCGGAGCGGCTCGCCATGGCGGCGGTCGAGCTCGCCAATACGGCCGTTTGCGAAGGGTGGCCCAAGCGCCCAAGCCTGATGCGAGCGGACGTGAGCAGAGCGCGCAAGACCGGAGAATGCCCCGGGCATCAGAGGCGAGCCGTCCCTCGCGCCGCCAGCGCCTTTCTCGCCGCCAGCGACCGGAGGCTCGCCACCCCGCTCGCCCGCCCGCCGCGGCGACTGGTTACCGCGGCGCAAGATGAGGATCAGGTTGTCTGCAGGATAATTTGGCAGGCCGCAGGCCCCTTGAGCCGGCAGCGCGCCCGCACTCTCGCCATTCCTGCGCCGGGCCGCTACAAGGGTGCCCCGAGGCGAATGGCAGCACCCATCGATGCGCACGTATACCGTTCACGAGCCCCCCGCCCCGCCGGCCGACCGCATCGACCGCGCCGAGCGGCTCGTGTTCATCGAGGACGGGTTCTCCTGGACCGCCGCCTTCCTCGGACCGATCTGGATGCTGGCGCATCGACTGTGGTGGCCGCTCGTCGCCTTTCTTGTGGTAGGCGCGGCCATCGAGGCGACCGGGCGCCTTGCCGGCCTCGACCAGCGCTGGGGCGGTCTTGCCTTCCTGGCGCTCAACATCCTCGTCGGCCTGGAGGCCGACACGCTCAGGCGCTGGACGCTCGAGCGGCGCGGCTGGCGCACGCTGGGCACCGTCAGCGGCCGGACCCGGCTCGAATGCGAGCGCCGCTTCTTCGAGGCGTGGCTGCCGGGCCAGCCCATCATCGCTCCCACCAGCCCGGCGGCCACGCCCAGCGCCGGCGGACGCCGCGGCTGGTGGCGCCTGGGCAGGCTCGCCGGCGCGCGCGCGTGAGGGACGCATGCAGCGGCTGGCCATCATCGACTACGGCTCGGGAAACCTGCACTCGGCGGCGAAGGCCTTCGAGCGGGCCGCCCGCGAGACCGGCACGGACGTGCGTGTGGAGGTCACCGCCGACCCCGCCGCCGTGGCCGGCGCCGACCGCGTGGTGCTGCCGGGCGTGGGCGCCTTCGCCGATTGCCGCGCCGGGCTCGGCGCGGTGTCCGGCATGGAGGAGGCGCTGCAGCACGCCGTGCGCACCAAGGGCCGGCCGTTCCTCGGCATCTGCGTCGGCGCGCAGCTCATGGCCGACCGCGGGCTCGAGTTCCGCACCACGCCCGGCTTCGGCTGGATCAGGGGCGACGTGAAGGCGATCGAGCCCCGGGACCCTTCGCTCAAGATCCCGCACATGGGCTGGAACACGCTCGAGGTGGTCAACGACCATCCGCTGCTGGCCGGCATCCGGACCGGGCCCCAGGGCCTCCACGCCTACTTCGTGCACTCCTTCCACCTTGCCTGCGCCGACCGCAGCGTGCTGGTGGCGCAGGCCGACTACGGCGGCCCGGTGACCGCGATGGTGGCCTCAGGCAATGTCGCCGGCACCCAGTTCCACCCGGAGAAGAGCCAGACCCTGGGCCTGCGCCTGATCGCCAACTTCCTGTCCTGGCGGCCGTGATCGGCCCCGCGCGGTGGCCTCGCCGCCGCCGGCGCTCAGGCCGCCTGCGCCTCGGGGGCCGGACGGGCCGGGAACGCCACCACGTTGCCCACCTCCGGGCGGCGCCTGCGGAACCAGCGCAGCGACGTGTTGTGCAGCACGGCGGCCCCTTCGACCTCCTGGATGAGCAGGCCCGACTCCCCGTCGAGATGCGGCTCCAGCCGCCGTTCCAGCGCCTCGGCACGCTCCTTGGACTGCACGTACCAGGTGCTGTCGAGCGGCCGGGCCCAGGCCTCGCCCAGCTGCATGATGGCGCCGGCGAGGCCGTGGCGGCGAGGGCAGGCGAGGTCGTAGGTGATGAGATAGGTGCGCATGGCGGGCTCGCTTGGCGGGGTGGGGCCGTTCCGGCTTACGCGCGACCCGGCCGGAACGCAGAGAGAACATGCGCGATTCGGGCGGCTCGTGTCGAGTGAAAGTTCGATCTTTGTTCCGTCGCCGATCGGGAACCGTGCCGCGGCTGGAGCGTTGCCTTTTCAACCGAGCCGCCCCCTTCCCCTCCCCCCTCGATGGGCGGCTCGGATCCTGGCACCTCACCCGGGGTGCCTTTTCTTTTGCGCCCCCGGGCTTTCGACCCTGTCGCGGGCCTCGAACAGGTCGGGCTGCAGGTCGCGCGGCACGGCGCGCGGCATCCGCCGGTGCGGGCCCCAGTCGATGCGGTCGGCGAGGCCCGGATGGCGCAGGCTGAACAGCTCGCGCGCCTTGGCCCGGCTGCCGGCGAACCGCGTCTCCTCCCAGATCTCGTAGAGCCTACGCGGGTCGCAGCCGTAGCGCGCGACGAGGTCGCGGCGGCGCACCCTGAGCCAGCGGGCGATCCAGATGTCGATGGCGTCCTGCTCGGTGAGGCGCCGCCTGTCTCGCGCGGGCGCCTGCAGCGCGGGGGAGGCGGCGGCTTGACTGGAGGGCGGCATCCCCCATTGTTCGCCCACGAAACGAGCAAACTCATGGCCGCTCCATGATCCTGTTCCCCGCCATCGACCTCAAGGACGGCCGCTGCGTGCGGCTGCAGCGGGGGGAGATGGCGCAAGCCACCGTCTTCAACGACGATCCTGCCGCGCAGGCGCGCCACTTCGAGGCCCAGGGGTTCGCCTGGCTCCACATCGTCGACCTCGACGGGGCGTTCGCCGGCCGGCCCGCCAATGCGGCCGCGGTCGAGGCCATCCTGCGGGCCGTCGCCATACCCGCGCAGCTCGGCGGCGGCATCCGCGACCTAGCCACCGCCGAGATGTGGCTGGGACGGGGCGTGCGCCGCGTCATCCTCGGAACCGCCGCAGTCAAGGACCCGGCCTTCGTGCGGCAGGCGTGCAGGACGTTTCCCGGCCGCATTGCGGTCGGCATCGACGCCCGGGGCGGGAAGGTGGCGGTCGAGGGCTGGGCGCAGACCAGCGAGCTCACCGCGCCCGAGCTTGCGCGCCGCTTCGAGGACGCCGGCGTCAGTGCCATCGTTCACACCGACATCGACCGCGACGGCGTTCTGCGCGGGCTCAACCTGGCGGCGAGTGCAGAGCTGGCCCGCGCCACGGCCATACCTGTGATCGCCTCCGGCGGCCTCGCCGGCCTGGAGGACGTGCGTGCCCTGTTGCAGCCGGAATTCTCCATGCTGGAGGGCGCGATAGCGGGCCGCGCCCTTTACGACGGCCGCCTCGATGCCGGGGCCGCGCTCGCCCTCTTGCGTGGCGCCTGATGCGTCGCCCACAGGAGGCGCGGGCCCTCAAGTCCGCCGCAATTGCCTGCCACTCTCCCGCGGCGCTGCGGGCGGGAGCGTAAGGCCTCTGTCCACCGTCCCGCGGCGCCGCGGTAGGCATTGATTTCGACGTCCACCATGATCCTCAGCCTTTGCCCGCCGCTCAAACCCTCGCACAATCCCGAAGGGCAGTGCCGTGCGCCGTACCGACGGAACGCACCTGCAGGTGCCGTTCTGGGCGCGGTTCGGCCCTCCATCAGGAGATCCCCATGAAGCGTGTCCTCGTTGCAAGTCTCGCCGTCTGCCTCGCTGCCGCGCCGGCGTTCGCCGCCGCGCCCAAAGTCGAGGCGGCCGTCAAGGTTTTCAAGGCGGTAGGAGCTGACTCGGCCAAGCTGAAGACCTTCTGCGCCATGATGAAGGCCATGGATTCGCTGGGCGAGAAGGCCAATCCGGCGGTCGAGAAGCAGATCGACGGCTACATGAAGCAGCTGGGCACCGACTTCGAGGCCGCCTGGACCACCAGCGACGGCATCGACGAGAACTCGGCCGACGGCAAGGTTTTGAACGCTGCGCTGGACGAGCTCGCGGGCAAGTGCTCCTGACGGAGCCCGCCGGGCGCGGCCACGGCGCGGCCGCGGCCTGATGCCTGCCCGCCGGAAGGAAAAAGCCGGCAAGGGACGCCCCCTTGCCGGCCTTTGTCGCAGCTGCGACGCATGTTAGGTGTCCGCCCGTGCAGCTGGATACCTGCCGACATCTGCACCCGGAGAAGGCCGGCGGCTGAGCCCATGCTCAAGGTGCGCATCATTCCCTGCCTCGACGTCAAGGACGGCCGCGTCGTCAAGGGCGTCAGGTTCGTGGACCTCGTCGACGCGGGCGATCCGGTGGAGGCGGCCGCCGCCTACGATGCGGCCGGGGCCGACGAGCTCTGCTTCCTCGACATCACGGCGAGCCACGAGAACCGCGGCACCATCTTCGCCATCGTCGAGCGCACCGCCGAGCGCTGCTTCATGCCGCTCACCGTCGGCGGCGGGGTGCGCACGGTGGAGGACATTCGCAGGCTGCTCACCGCCGGCGCCGACAAGGTCTCGATCAACACCGCCGCCGTGCATCGCCGGCAGTTCGTGGCCGAGGCGGCCGACAAGTTCGGCGCCCAGTGCATCGTCGTGGCCATCGACGCCAAGCGCGTGTCGGGGCCCGGCGAGCCGGCACGCTGGGAGCTCTTCACGCACGGCGGACGCAAGCCGACCGGCCTCGAGGCCGTCGCCTACGCCCGCGAGGTGGTGGCGCTGGGCGCCGGCGAGATCCTGCTCACCTCCATGGACCGCGACGGCACCAAGGCGGGCTTCGACGTGGAGCTGACGCGCGCGATTGCGGATGCGGTGAGCGTCCCGGTCATCGCCTCTGGCGGCGTCGGCACCCTCGATCATCTCGTGGAGGGGGTGAAGCGGGGTCACGCCAGCGCCGTGCTGGCGGCCTCCATCTTCCACTTCGGCACCTTCACCATCGCGGAGGCCAAGCGCCACATGGCGGCGGCGGGCATTCCCGTCAGGCTCGACGCGGCGGCGTGATCGCCCACGCAGCGGCGCGACGGCCCGCGCCTACTTCGGTGCGCGCTTGGCCAGGATGCGCTGCAGCGTGCGGCGGTGCATGTTGAGGCGCCGGGCGGTCTCCGACACGTTGCGATTGCACAGCTCGTAGACACGCTGGATATGCTCCCACCGCACCCGATCCGCCGACATCGGGTTTTCCGGCGGCGGCGCCTTCTCGTTGGACGGCGCCAGCAGTGCGTCGGTGACGTCGTCGGCATCGGCGGGCTTGGCCAGGTAGTCGACCGCCCCGAGCTTCACCGCCGTGACGGCGGTGGCGATGTTGCCGTAGCCGGTGAGCACGATGGAGCGCGCTCCGGGGCGCACCTTCGACAGCTCGGCGACCACGTCGAGGCCATTGCCGTCCTCGAGCCGCATGTCGACCACCGCGAAGGCCGGCGCCTTCTGACGTATGAGGTCGAGCCCCTCGCCCACCGAATGGGCCGTTCTGACCTCGAAGCCGCGCGACTCCATGGCGCGCGCGAGGCGCTGCACGAACGCACGGTCGTCGTCGACCAGGATCAGGGAGCGGTCTTCCGGCAGCTCGTCCGGCTTGAATGAGAAGTCTTCGGCCACGTCATGCCTCCACTCCCTTGCAGTATAACCATCCGGGAGGCTGCGCCCAAGTCTCGTTGCGCCGGCCGCTTCTTACTCATTAATGAATGGCTGCGCTAACGGATAGTCGAGCTCGGACTGGCCCTGTGGAGGCGTACCGGCGCCTCGGCCGGAGCCTGCGGCGGAGGTCTGACGCCGGCCTTCGAAAGCCTCCCGCGGCCAGCTGACCCGGACCAGGGCGCCGCGGCCGGGTCGCTCCCGGTTGTCGAGGGCAATTGTGGCTCCCGAGCGCTCGAGCAGCGTCTTGGCAATAAAGAAGCCGAGGCCGAGGCCAGCAGCCTCGCCGCCTCCCGCCCGGCCGCGGGCGCGGCGCCGGCGGGTGGTGACGTAGGGCTCGCCCAGGGCATCCATGACGTCCGGCGAGAACCCGGGTCCATCATCGGCAATGGTTATGGTGACGAAATCGGCGGACCAGGCGGCCGTGATCTCCACTCGCTCGGCGGCGAAGTCGACGGCGTTCTCGACCAGGTTGGCGATGCCGTAGATCACGCCCGGCCGCCGCTCCCCGATCGGCTCGGGTGTGGCGGCGCCGTTGCTGTCGGAGACCGGCGCGGCCCTCACCACCAGCTCGGTGCCGAAGCCGCGGTGGGGGCTCGCCGCCTCCTCGATCAGCTGGGTGACGCTGATGCGCGCATGCAGTGGGTCGGGCTCGGTCGGACCGCGCGTGAGCTTCTGGAGGATGTCGCGGCAGCGCGCGGCCTGGGTCTGCAGCAGCGCGAGGTCCTCTGCCAGCTGACTGCCGTGCGGAGCGTCGCGCGCCAGCTCCTTGGCAATCACGGTGATGGTGGAGAGCGGCGTGCCGAGCTCGTGGGCGGCGGCGGCAGCGAGGCCGTCGAGCGCGTGCAGCCGCTGCTCGCGGGCCAGCACCATCTCGGTGGCGGCCAGCGCGTCGGCCATCTGCCGCGACTCCTTGGCGAGCCGCCACACGTAGAGCGCAAGGAAGATCATGCCGGACAGCACCGAGGCCAGAAGGCCCATGCTGTAGAGCGTCGGCAGGTTGAGCTCCGTTCCCCGCTCCCAGGGCAGCGGCTTATGGTGGAACACCAGCAGCACGGTGGTGGCGGCCCCGAGCACCCCGAGGGCGATGGTGTTGAGGGGCGGCAGCGTGGCCGCGGACACCGTGACGGGCGCCACCAGCAGGAAGGTGAAAGGGTTCTCGATGCCGCCCGTCAGGTAGAGCAGCGCCGAAAGCTGGAGGATGTCGTATGCCAGGAGCGACGTGGCGAGCGCGGTGCTGAGGCGCGTGCGGGCGGGATAGCGGATGCGCAGGAATACGTTGAGCCATGCCGACAGCGCGATGAAGGCGAGGCAGACGCCGAACTGCAGCGGGAAGTCGAGCACGAAGTAGACGAAGCACACCGTCACCAGCTGGCCGATGACGCCGAACCAGCGCAGACGGACGGCCGTCTGCAGCCTGAGGCGGCTCTCGCCGCCCCCTTCCTTCCTATGACGCTCCTGTACCACGGCGCCCGCCGTCCGCGCCCCCGGGGCGGCCTGTGACACGGGGGCCGAAACGCTTGCCTTGCGCATCCTGCTACTCCAGATAGGGGTGGCGCCGGCTCTGCGACAGGCCCCGGCGCCGGCGCCACCACCTTCAGGCTACCATGCCCCATGCAAAAGCCCATGCCGCACAGCGACCGCGCCCTGCCGCCGCCGGTCGCCGTGCGTGAGCTGCGCAAGGTCTATCGTGACATCTCCGCAGTGGACGGCATCAGCTTTGCGCTGGAGAGCGGCTCCATCACGGCCTTGCTCGGCGGCAACGGCGCCGGCAAGACCACAACCATTGCCATGCTGATGGGCCTCGTCATCCCCACTGCCGGCGAGGCCCGCGTGTTCGGGGCCGACATGGCCCGCGAGCGCCACAAGGTCCTGCACCGCATGAACTTCGAGAGCCCCTACGTCGACGTGCCCATGCGCCTTACCGTGCGCCAGAACCTCGAGGTTTTCGCGCGCCTTTACGGGGTCCGCGACCTTGGCCCGCGGATCACCCGCACGGCGGAGGACTTCAAGCTGGCCGATCTGCTCGACCGCCCTTACGGCAAGCTCTCGGCCGGCCAGAAGACGCGCGTAAGCCTCGCCAAGGCCATGCTCAACGAGCCCGAGCTTCTGCTGCTCGACGAGCCCACCGCCTCGCTTGATCCGGACACCGCCGATTGGGTTCGCACCAAGATCGAGATCTATTGCCGCGAGCACGGGGCCACGGTGGTTCTCGCCTCCCACAACATGGCCGAGGTCGAGCGCCTCGCCGACCGTGTCATCATGCTGGAGAAGGGCCGCATTCTCGCCGACGAGACGCCCGCCGATCTCATCCGCAGGTTCGGCCGCGCCAACCTGGAGGAGGTGTTCCTGGCAATCGCCCGTCGTGGCGGCGAAGACGCGCGAGGGGCGCCGTGAGAAGCGGTCGGCTCAGTCCCATTCTGCGCGAGCAAGCGACCGTCGGCGCCTCGGCCGGGCGCATACTCGCCCTCATCCTGCGCTACTGGTACGTCATCCGCTCCTCCTGGCCGCGGGCCGCCGAGTTGATCTACTGGCCGCTGGTGCAGATGCTCATGTGGGGCTTCCTGCAGACCTACCTCGCCCAAACCGCGACCTTTGCCGCCAAGGCGGCCGGCCTCTTCATCGGCGCCGTGCTCCTGTGGGACATCCTGGTGCGCAGTCAGCTGGGCTTCGCGGTTGCCTTCCTGGAGGAGATCTGGTCCCGCAACCTCGGCCACCTGCTGATGAGCCCGCTCAGGCCCTTCGAGCTGATCGCGGCGCTGATGGCGGTGAGCCTCATCAAGCTGCTGGTGGCGATGGTGCCGGTGGCGCTGCTCGCCTACCTCTTCTTCTCGTTCAACGTGCTGAGCCTCGGCATCGCGTTCGCCGCGTTCTTCGCCAATCTCATCCTCATGAGCTGGTCGCTTGGCCTCGTGTCCACCGGCGTGGTTCTGCGCTGGGGCCTCGGGGCGGAGAGCTTCGCCTGGCTCATCGTGTTCGTGCTCCTGCCGATCTGCTGCGTCTACTATCCCGTCTCGACCCTGCCCGGGTGGCTGCAGCCCATTGCGCTCGCCCTGCCACCCACCTACGTATTCGAGGGCCTGCGGGCCATCGTGCTGCAGGGCTCCTTTGTGGGCCACCTGATGCTCCAAGCCTTCGCCCTCAACGTCGTCTACTTCGCCTTGGGCGCTGCCGTGTTCGGCTACTTCCTCCACAGCGCGCGCGTGCACGGCACGCTCGTGCAGATGGGCGAGTAGCCGATGACCGCCCTCTCCGCTGCGTCGCTGCGCCGGATCAGGCTGGCCCTTCTCGTCCTGGTGGGCTTCGCCCTAGGAGGGCTGGCGGCCGTGGCGCTGGTGCCGCAGCTGCGCGCCCGCCTGCTGCCCGCCTCCGGAACGGGCGCGGTCGGCCAGGCCCTGATCGGCGGCCCCTTCACGCTCACCGATCACACCGGCCGGCGGGTGAGCGATGCCGACTTCCGCGGCAAGTTCATGCTCGTGCTGTTCGGCTTCACCTACTGCCCCGACGTATGCCCGTCGAGCCTGCAGGTGATGGCGGCCGCGCTCGACCGGCTGGGCCCCAAGGCCGAACGCATCGTGCCGATCCTCATCACCGTGGACCCTGAGCGCGACACGCCGCGCCAGCTCGCCGCCTATGTCGCGAGCTTCCATCCGCGGCTCATCGGCCTCACTGGCTCGCCGGCCGAGGTCGAGGCGGCGCAGAAGGCCTATCGCGTCTATGTCAGGAAGGTGCCCGATCCCAAGTCGACGGCCGGCTACAACCTCGACCATTCCGCTTTCGTCTATCTCATGGGGCCGGACGGCACCTACCGCACCCATTTCGGCCCCGCCACGAGCCTCGACGCGATGGCCGATCGGCTGGCCAGGATCGTGCAATGATTGCCGGAGCGTTAAGCGAGCGTTCGCCGCTCCGGGCGACGTTGCGCAATTGACACACGCTTTTACCATTTGCTCGAATCAGTGCAGTCTCGCAGGTGCAATAATGCCAGGATGGCCTTGCGGGCCTCGAGAAAGCGCCGTCGCGAGCGGCGCTCCGGCCTCGTGGCGGTCGAGGGACTAGGACCGGGGGACAAGACGCGTGCTCTACCACTGGTACGAGCTGGGCCGTGCCGCGTTCAGGCCGGCAAGGGCTGCGGCACACTCCTGCCGCGCCTTCTTCAACCCGCTCAATCCGCTCACCCATACCCCGGTCGGGCGCAGCGCCATCGCCGCCTGCGAGGTGTTCGAGCGCGCGACGCGGCGCTATCCCAAGCCGGAGTTCGGCATCGCACACACCCGCGTCGACGGCCATAGCGTGCGCGTGAGCGAGCGGGTCGTGTGGCAGTCCCCCTTCTGCCGGCTCGTGCATTTCAAGCGCGACATGGACCCCGCGCGCGCCGCCCGCGACCCGCGCCTGCTCCTGGTGGCGCCCATGTCGGGCCATTTTGCCACCCTGTTGCGCGGCACGGTGGAGACCTTCCTGCCCGACCACGAGGTCTACATCACCGACTGGCAGGATGCCCGCAATGTGCCGGTGACCGAGGGCGGGTTCGACCTCGACGACTACATCGAGACGATGGCGGCCATGTTCCGCCTCCTGGGCGGGGACGTCCACGTGTTCGCGGTCTGCCAGCCCTCCGTGCCGGTCCTCGCCGCCACTGCTCTGATGGAGGCCGAGGGCGACCGCAACGTGCCGCTGTCGCTGATCATGGCCGGCGGCCCGGTCGACACCCGCATCAACCCCACGGTGGTCAACACGCTGGCCGAGAAGCGCGGCACCGACTGGTTCCGCCGCAACGTCATCACCAACGTGCCCTGGCCGTGGCCGGGCCGGGGGCGCCAAGTGTACCCCGGCTTCCTGCAGCTGTCGGGCTTCATGACCATGAACCTCGACCGGCACGTGCAGGCCCACAAGCAGATGTTCCTGCACCTGGTGCGCGGGGACGGCGACTCCGCCGACAAGCACCGGGAGTTCTACGACGAGTACCTCGCCGTCATGGACCTCACCGCCGAGTTCTATCTGCAGACGGTGGACACCGTCTTCGTCCGCCACCTCATGCCGCGCGGCCTGATGACCTCGCACGGGCGCCCCGTGGACCTGGGCGCCATCCGCCGGCCCGCGCTCATGACCATCGAGGGCGAGAAGGACGACATCACCGGCACCGGCCAGTGCCGCGCCGCGCTCGAGCTGTGCACCGGCGTCGCCGGCGAGCGCAAGTCGCACTTCGAGTGCCCCAAGGTCGGCCACTACGGCATCTTCAACGGATCGCGCTTCCGCGCCGAGATCGCCCCGCGCATCGCCAAGTTCGTGCGCGCACACGACCCGTGCGCCACCCCGGCGCTCACCATCGCCCAGCTCGAGCACATGGCCGCCATGCCGGCGCGCGGCCGCCGCGGCCAGGACCTCGAGGCGCTCGCCTTCAGCTTCGCGGCCGAGTGAGCCGGCCGGCGCCGGCGTCTGTCGCCGGAGCGCCACATGGCGCTGCGCAGTCGCGACCGCTTCCGCAATCTGGGCTGGACGCACCACAATTATTTGCTAGGTCACGTTTTGCCCCCGTGCACGCCGTCTGCACGGGGATGTTTGTCCTACGAGGGGGTAGATCGTGAGCGGCAAGAAGAGGGCGAGAAGCGCCGCACTCGAAGTCCAGGGCATCGGCGTGCCGATCGAGGTGCGGCGGCACGCCGGAACGCGGCAGCTGACGCTGCGGGTGAGCAAGACGCGCCGCGCCGTAGTGGTCACAGTGCCGCCGGGCTGCCGGCTCGAGGAGGCGGGACGCTTTCTGCGCAGCCATCTCGACTGGGTGCGCGACCGGCTCGGCCGCGTGCCTGCCCCGGTGCCGCTCGCGCACGGGGAGCGCATACCGCTGCGCGGGCGGCTCCATGAGATCCGGTTCCTGGGCCCGGTGCGCGGCGCTCCGGTGGTGCGGCCCGTCGCCAGTGTCGCCGGCGGCGTGCCTCGGCTGGAGGTCGCGGGCCAGCCCGAGCACGCGCCGCGGCGGCTCAAGGACTGGCTGGTGGGCGAGGCCAACAAGGACCTCGGCGCGCGGGTCTCCTGGCATGCGGCGCGTCTTGGCGTGCGGGTGCGGCGCATCAGCCTGCGCGATCAGACCACGCGCTGGGGGTCGTGCTCGGCGAGCGGCCTCCTGTCCTTCTCCTGGCGCCTCATCTTCGCGCCGCCGTTCGTGCTCGACTATGTCGCCGCCCACGAGGTCGCGCATCTCCTCGAGATGAACCACGGGCCGCGCTTCTGGAAGCTGGTGTCGGCCGCCGTGCCCAAGCTCGAGGACGCCAGGGCCTGGCTGCGCCAGGAAGGGCCGAACGTGCATCGCTACGCGTGCTGACGCCCCTCAGGGGACGACCTCGCGCAACAGCTCCCTGACCCGCGCCGCCCAGCCGGGACTGCTCCCGGCCGCCCGCGGCGGCGCTGAGCCGGTCGGCTCGCCCGCTGCGCGCGCCATGATCGGCCCGCCGGTCGGCTCGCGCGGCGCCTGCGGGCGTGCGTCGGGCGCCAGCCCGGCCGCGGCGGCCCCCCGCGCAGGCTCGACGGCCGGCGAGGCCGGCACCGTCCCGGGCAAGGCCGTCGGCACGCGGCCCTCATGCGCCACGCTCATCAGGTCGTGCCACAGGCGGGCCGGCAGGCTGCCGCCCATCACCCGGTTCATCGGGCGGCCATCGTCGTTGCCGATCCAGACGCCGGCGACGAGGTGCGCCGTGTAGCCCACGAACCAGGCGTCGCGGAAATCCTGCGAGGTGCCGGTCTTGCCGGCAGCCGGGTGGCGCGGGAGGGCGGCCCGCTTGCCGGTGCCGGCCACCAGGGCGGCGTTGAGCATATCGTTCATGGCGCCGACGTCGCCCGGCGCCACCACCTGCCGCGGCCGCCGAGGGGCGCGCTCGTAGATCGTCTTGCCGCCGGCGAGCCGCACGCGAACGACGAGGTGCGGGTCCACCGACAGCCCCCCGGCGGCGAGGACGCCGTAGGCGCCGGCAAGCTCGATCAGCGTCACCTCCGAGGTCCCGAGCGCCAGGGAGGCATCCGTGCGCAGCTTCGAGCGGATCCCCAGCCTGTGCGCCACGCCTGCGATGCGCTGCGCGCCGACCCTCATGCCGAGCCGCGCGGCAGCGGCGTTCATGGACTGCGCCAGGGCGTCGCGCAGCGTCACCGCCCCGTGGTAGCCGCCGGCATCGTTGCGCGGGCTCCAGCCGGCGCCCAGGATCGGCAGGTCGTGCACCGTGCTGTCGGGCGTGAGGCCGCTTTCGAGCGCGGCGAGATAGACGAAAGGCTTGAAGGCGGAGCCGGGCTGCCGCCTGGCCTTGAGCGCGCGATTGTATTGGCTCTCCGCCCATGCCCGCCCGCCGACCAGCGCGCGTACACGCCCGTCGGGGTCCATGAGCACGAGCGCAGCCTGGCCGGCGCGGGCCGCCGGCCCGTGGCTGGCCATGGTCTCGGTCACCAGGGCCTGCGCACGCCGCTGCAGGGGGCCGTCGATGGTGGTCTCGACCTCCAGGTCTCCATGCCCGGCGCCGACGAGCTCCGGCAGGGCCTCGAGCACGGCATCGACGGCGTAGTCGGCGCCGCCGCGCCCGGCGGGTGGGGCCGTGACGAAGCGCAGCGTGGCGCGGCCCGCCTCGTCCGCCTCCCTCTCCGAAAGGAGACCGGCATCGACCATCTTGGCCAGCACGCCCAGCGCCCTTGCCCGCGTGACTTGCGGGTTGAGCGCGGGCGAATAGCGCGACGGCGCCTTGAGAAGCCCCGCCAGCGCCGCCGCCTCGAGGACGGTGAGGTGGCGCGCCGACTTGCCGAAAAAGCGCTGCGCTGCGCCTTCCACGCCGTATGCCCCGCCGCCGAGGTAGACGCGATTGAGATAGAGCTCGAGGATGTCGCGCTTGCCGAGGCGGGCCTCCAGCCACAGCGCCAGCAGCAGCTCCTCGAGCTTGCGGCCGAAGGTGCGCTCGGGCCCGAGAAAGAGGTTCTTGGCGAGCTGCTGGGTGAGGGTCGAGCCGCCCTGTGCCAGGCGGCGCCGGCGCAGGTTGTCGAGCGCGGCACGGAGCAGCCCCGCCGGGTCCACCCCCCAATGCTTGAAGAAGCGGCGGTCCTCGGTGGCGATCACCGCATCGATGAGATGGCCCGGCAGGAGATCGACGGGCACGTGCACGTCGCCGCCGCCGCGCTGGCCGAGCAAGGTGCCGTCGCGGGCGAGCACGCGCACCATGGGCGCGCGCTCCTTCGCGCGCAGCGTCGTCGGGTCGGGCAGGCGCACCGTGAAGTAGGCGAGGGCGCCGACGACGACGAGCAGGGCCGGCAGACCGAGATAGATCGCGGCCAGCGCGGTGAGCCGGATCTCCCATGGCCAGCCCTGCAGGAGCTTGCGCTTGCCGGCGCGCGGATGCCCGGGCTGCGGGGGAGGGTGGCGGCTCATCGCCCTTGCCGGTCCTTCGACGCATCACGCGCGCAGGGGCGGCGGCCGGCGCGCCGGGCGAAGGTTAACGGCCGCGGCTTTACGGTAGGTTAACCAGCGGGTTCGCGGTCAGAGACGGAACTCCGGCTCGGGCTTGCGGTCGAACCAGCGGTAGACCGGCAGCAGCAGGATGCCGACGACGATCCGCGTGGCGATGACGAAGCCCATGTAGACGATCTGGCGCTCGTCGACGAGGGCGCGAATGACGACCTCGTAGCGGGCAGGCCAGTAGCCCGTCACCACCGACTCGCGCACCACGCCCGCCCACTTGAACAGCTGCAGAGTGGCATCGGGGAAGTAGTACCAGAAGAACCCCAGTGCAGCGGCGCCGAGGACCAGCGACGCAGCCACGTTTCCTAGCGGCAGGAAAAACCGCGCAGCCGTGCTGTGCACGCTCCACTCCTTCAGGTGCCATGCAGCCGCATGGCGGTCGGCAGACACGGCAAGCTTACCATCGGCGCTGGCGGTTGCCCAAGCAACGGCTGTTGCCGTCCTGCATCACTAGACGCCGTTCGCCGCCAAGAGAACAACGCGGTCAGGGGGCCAGCGGCATCACCTCCTCGGCAAAGCGCTGCATGCGCGCGAGCGTCTCGGTGACGGTAGCTGTCTGAAAGGTGAGGGCGACGTGGCGCACTCCGACCTTGGCCAGTGCCGCAGCGTCTGCCGCCATGTCCGCCGGGCTGCCGGTGAACGGCCGGCGCGCCGACCCGTCGACCGTTTTCTGCGCGGACCACTCCACGGGCCACAGGACCAGGTAGCCGATATCGATGCTTGCGGGATCGCGCCCGGCAGCCTCGGCCGTCCTGCGCAGCTCGCCCACGGCCGCGCCCAGCCTGTCCGGCGTATCGAGGCGATGGGCGGGGTTGTTGGAGGCCGGGTACCACCCGTCGCCCAGGCGCACCACGCGCCTGAGCGCGGCCGCCCCCTCGCCGCCGATCCAGATCGGCGGGTGCGGCCTCGCGTGAGGCTTGGGCGCGAAGATGATGTCGCCGAAGCTCGCGTGGTTGCCTCGATAGCTGGGGACGTCGTGGGTCCACAGCGCCTTGAAGGCCTCCAGATACTCGTCGCTTACGCGGCCGCGCTCGGCGAACGGCGCGGCCCCGAGCGCCTCGAACTCCTCCTTCATCCACCCCGTCCCGCAGCCGACGATCAATCGGCCCTTGGAGAGCACGTCGATGCTGGCGAGCATCTTGGCCGCCAGCACCGGCTGGCGGTGCGGCACCACCATCACCGAGGTCAGGAGCTTCAGGCGCTCCGTGCGGGCGGCGAGGAAGGAGAGGGTGACCAGCTGGTCGAGGCACTCGCCGGCCGTACGCGCCGCCCACTCGCCCGACTCGCTATAGGGGTAGCGCGAGGCGATCCCCCGCGGCACGACCACGTGGTCGTTGACGCTGATGAAGCCGAAGCCCAGCCGCTCGGCGGCCTCGGCGACGGCGATATAGCCTTCACGCGAGGCGCACTCGCCGCGCGTCACCGTTGCAATGCCGAAGTCCATGGGCCGCCATCTCCCGTTTGCTGCAACGGGCCATTCAATCAGGCGGGCAGGCCGGTTTCAATGGCGGCTGAACGGATCGAGCGGCGTGAACTTGTAGAGATCGCCGAGCCGGCCGATGGTGCCGATGTCGGGGATGGCGAGCGGCGTGTGCGGGCTCCTGAGCGTCCGGCGACGCCAGGTTGCTCCCTCGCGGCGATCGTGCTGGTCGGCACCCACGCGGTCCTGGCGCACGAGGAGCACGCAGCGATTGTGCTCGTGCGCCTGGTAGTAGGCGAGCTTGGCGTCGAGCACGGACTTCCTGTCGCTGTCCGACAGCACCTCGGCGACGACGTAGAACCGCTCGGCGTAGACCTGCCCGAGCCTGATCTTGGCGTCGATGACGATCACGTCGGGCTCGGGGTTGTATTTCTCGTCGCCCTCGAGCAACACGCCGACCTCCCGGTCCGCATGCCATTCCGGCTTGGCGCTCTCGAGGTGCGCGTTGAGCAGAGCTTCGAGGTTGCGCGCGATGCGTTGGTGCACCAGCGTCGGCGGCGGCATCATCATAGGCACACCGTCGATCAGCTCCCACTTCTCCTCCTTCGGGCGCTCGTCCCGGAAGGCGTGGAACTGCTTAATCGTCAACTGCGGTGTCCGCCTGAGGAAGTCGCCGGGCATGCACACAGTCTAGCGGACTTCCGCCTGCAGCGGGAGGCGAGCGGGCCGCGTGCAATCCGAACATTCCGATCGGCCGAAGTCGCGACGCCAAGCATCGACGCCCTCCCCTGGCAGGAGGCATCCTGAGCCCTAGGGAGCTCGGAGAGACACCCGCGCTAGACGTCCAGGTTCGCCACCGCCAGGGCATTCTCCTGGATGAACTGCCGCCGCGGCTCGACGATGTCGCCCATCAGGCGCGAGAAGATCTCGTCGGCTTCGCCGAGGTCGCCGATCTTGACCTGCAGCAGCGTGCGCACGTCGCGGTTGAGGGTCGTCTCCCACAGCTGTTCGGGATTCATCTCGCCGAGCCCCTTGTAGCGCTGGAGCGTGATGCCCTTGCGGCCCGCGTCGTAGACGGCCTCCAGCAGGGAGCGCGGCCCGAACACCGGCGTGTCCCCCTCCTTGCGCCGGAGCCGGGCGGGCTGGCCATAGACCTCCTGCAGATGCGGGCGCCGGTCGTTGAGGCGGCGCGCCTCGAGCGAGCCGATCAGCGCCCGGTCAAGCGTGTGCGCCTCGGTGACGCCGCGCACCTCGCGGCGGAACACGTAGCCCTCGTTGCCGAGCCGCCCCGACCAGCCGCGCTCGGTCTCCTCGGCAAGCGCATCGAGCCTGGCGGCGATCTGGGCCGCGACCTGGTTCGCCGCCTCGGCAGAGAGCAGCAGCTTCTGGTCGAAGGCGCCGCCGATCGCCGCCTGCTCGACCACGAAGCGGGCGTAGCGGGAGTGCACGTCCTCGATCACCTTGGCGGCGCCGCGCGCCTGCTCGACGATGTCGCGCAGGTCGCGCCCGGCGCGCGCCTCGCCCGAGCCGAGCTCCAGCACCGCGTCCTCCAGGCCCGCCTCGATGAGGTAATCCTCGAAGGCGCGCTGGTCCTTGAGGTACGTCTCCGACTTGCCCTTGGTCACCTTGTAGAGCGGAGGCTGGGCGATGTAGAGGTGCCCCTTCTCCACCAGCTCCGGCATCTGGCGGTAGAAGAAGGTCAGCAGCAGCGTGCGGATGTGGGCGCCGTCGACGTCGGCGTCGGTCATGATGATGATCTTGTGGTAGCGCAGCTTCGAGAGATCGAAGTCGTCGCGGCCGATACCGGTGCCGAGCGCGGTGATCAGGGTGCCGATCTCCTGGCTGGAAAGCATCTTGTCGAAGCGGGCGCGCTCCACGTTGAGGATCTTGCCGCGGATGGGCAGCACCGCCTGGTACTCGCGATTGCGCGCCTGCTTGGCCGAGCCGCCCGCCGAGTCGCCCTCGACGATGAACATCTCGGTGTTGGCGGGGTCGCGGTCCTGGCACTCGGCGAGCTTGCCCGGCAGCGAGTTGACATCGAGGGCGCCCTTGCGGCGGGTGAGCTCGCGCGCCTTGCGGGCCGCCTCCCGCGCCGCGGCCGCCTCCACCACCTTGGTGAGGATGATCCTCCCCTCCTTGGGGTGCTCCTCGAACCAGGCGGACAGCTGGTCGCCGACCACCCCCTCCACCACCGGCTTGACCTCCGAGGACACGAGCTTGTCCTTGGTCTGGCTCGAGAACTTGGGGTCGGCCACCTTCACCGACAGCACCGCGGTGAGGCCCTCGCGCGCGTCCTCGCCGGTGAGCGTCACCTTCTCCTTCTTGGCCGCGCCGCTTTCCTCGGCGTACTTGTTGATGACGCGCGTAAGCGCGGCGCGGAAGCCGGCCAGGTGCGTGCCGCCGTCGCGCTGGGGGATGTTGTTGGTGAAGCAGAGCATCTGCTCGTGGTAGGCGTCGTTCCACCACAGCGCCACCTCCACGCCGATGCCCTCCCGCTCCGCCCGCAGCATGATCGGGGCCTCGAGCAGCGCCGTCTTCGAGCGGTCGATGTAGCGCACGAACTCGGCGAGGCCGCCCTCGTAGCGCATCGCCTCGCTCTTCTTGTCGGCGTGGCGCTCGTCCTTGAGCACCACCAGCACGCCCGAGTTGAGGAAGGCCAGCTCGCGCAGACGGTGCTCGAGGGTGGCGTAGTCGAACTCGATGACGTTGTGGAAGGTCTCCAGGCTGGGCCAGAAGGTGACCTCGGTGCCGCGCTTGCCCCCGGCATCGCCGACCACCCTGAGGGGTGCCTCGGTGACGCCGTTGCGGAAGCGCACGAAGTGCTCCTTGCCGTCGCGCCAGATCCTGAGCTCGAGCACCGTGGATAGGGCGTTGACCACCGACACGCCGACCCCGTGCAGCCCGCCCGAAACCTTGTAGGGGTTCTCGTCGTCGCCGTCGCCGAACTTGCCGCCGGCGTGCAGCTGCGTCATCACCACCTCGGCCGCCGAGATGCCCTCCTCAGGGTGGATGTCGGTGGGAATGCCGCGGCCGTTGTCGCGCACCGTGCAGGAGCCGTCCGGGTTGAGCGTGACCACCACCTCGCTGGCGAAGCCAGCCAGCGCCTCATCGATGGCGTTGTCCACCACCTCGTAGACCATGTGGTGCAGGCCGGAGCCGTCGTCGGTGTCGCCGATGTACATGCCGGGGCGCTTGCGCACGGCATCCAGGCCTTTCAACACCTTGATGGTGTCGGCGCCATACCGCGCCGCGCCATTGGTCTTCCTTGCGGGCTCTGCGCTCATTCTCACGCGTCCGTTGGGGGATTTTTTGCGGTGCCAAAAGATACACCAGAAGGGGGGCCGGAGCACGCAAAAAAAGACCCCGATCCGTCCTAAAAATTCATTATGGATCAATGATCTACGTCACGGCTCGCGCCGCGGCCCGACACCCCCGCCGAGGGCGCGAAGAGCACCCCCCTCGACCTCGTAGAACTGCGCCTCACCCGCGAGCGCCGCGAATGCCTCCGGGTCGGTGCCGGACATCCAGGTCTGGCTGCCCATGGCCAGGATCTCGGCGAACAGGGCAGCCCGCCGCGCGGGGTCGAGATGGGCCGCGATCTCGTCGAGAAGCAGCATGGGAGGCACCCCCGTCCGCCGCGCCCGCACGAGATCGCATTGGGCGAGGACGAGGCCGATGAGCAGCGCCTTCTGCTCCCCGGTCGAGCACACCTTGGCCGGCATGGCCTTGGGGCCGTGCCCGACGACAAGGTCGGAGCGGTGAGGGCCCTCGAGCGCCCGTCCGGCGGCGCGGTCCCGCTCGCGCTCGTCGGCGAGCCGCCGGAAATAGTCGTCCTCCACCTCGATGGCGGCGTGGGCAGTGAGCGCCGTCTCGAGGGTGCCGACCAGCGCGATCTCGGCCCAGGGGAAGTGCGCACCCACGGCAGCGTCGCGGCGCGCGGCGATGGCCGCCACCAACTCGGCCACGGCGACCGCCCGCGCCGCGGCGATGGCCACCCCGGCATCGGCCATGATGCGCTCCAGCCCCTCGAACCGCGCGCTCTCGCGCACCTCGTCGGCCAGCAGGCGGTTTCGCTGCTGCATGGCCCGCTCGAACCGGCCGAGCAGGGGCCGATAGGCAGGGTCGAGGCTGGCGATCAAGCGGTCCAGGAAGCGGCGCCGGTCGGAGGCCGGGCCGGCGAACAGGCCGTCCATGGCCGGCGTGAGCCAGAGCATGTCGACATGCGCACCCAGCGCACCCGAGCCCGATTGCGTCTGCCCGTCGATGCGCACGATGCGGCCGCCGGCATCGGAGTCGAGGCCCGTGCCGAGGTCCACCGGGCCGAGCGGCGTGACGACGCGGGCGGCCACGCTCCAGCCGGGCTGGCCGAGCCGGGCGAGCTCGGGATAGGGCGCGCGCCGCAGGCCCTGGCCGGCCGCGAGCAGGGAGAGGGCCTCGAGCAGGTTGGTCTTGCCCGAGCCGTTGGCGCCGGTGAGCACCACCGGCGCCGGGCCGACGCTCAAGGCAAGGCTCGCATAGTTGCGGAAGTTCGTGAGCTGCAGCCGCTCGATCCACAGGCGGGCTGCGGATGCCTCGGCATCCGCGGGCGGGGCGGCGGCTCGGCGGGCATCGCCCATCTGCTGTGGCCGTCCCGACCGCCCGTCACACTCGCATCGGCATCAGCACGTACAGCGCGCCCTCGTCGCCGTCGTCCTTGACCATGGTGGGCGCGCTGGCGTCGGCGAGCTGGAATTGCGCCGTTTCGCTCTCCAGCTGGCCCGTGATGTCGAGCAGGTAGCGGGCGTTGAAGCCGATCTCCAGCGGCTGGGAGTCGTAGTCGACCTCGATCTCCTCGGTGGCGCTGCCGCCTTCGGGATTGTTGACCGAGAGCACCAGCTTGTCACCGTTGATGTTGAGCTTGACCGCGCGGCCGCGCTCGCTGGCGATGGTCGAGACGCGGTCGACCGCGTTCATGAACTCGGCATTGGAGACCTTGAGCAGCTTGTCATTGGCTTTGGGGATGACGCGCCCGTAGTCCGGGAAGGTGCCGTCGATCAGCTTGGTGGTGAGCGTGACGGTGCCGATCTGGAAGCGCGCCTTGGCGGGCGATACCGCGACGCTCACCAGATCGTCGCTGTCCTCGATCAGCCGGTGCAGCTCGTTCACGGTCTTGCGGGGCAGGATGATGCCGGGCATGCCGGCGGCGCCCCTAGGCGCTGCCAGGTCGGCCTGCGCCAGGCGATGGCCGTCGGTCGCCACCGCGCGCAGCATCTGATCCTTGCCGCGCTGGGCGGTGTGCAGATAGATGCCGTTGAGATAGTAGCGGGTCTCCTCCGTGGAGATGGCAAAGCGCGTCTTGTCGATGAGCCGCTTGAGGTCCTTAGCTGGCATCTCGAAGGTGTGGGGGTACTCGCCGGCGGCGAGATCGGGGAAGTCCTCCGGCGCCAGCGTCTGCAGGGTGAAGCGGGAATGGCCGGCTCTGAGCGCCAGCCGCTCCTTCTCGGCGTCGCGCCGCAGCTCCACCTGGGCGCCGTCCGGGAGCTTGCGCACGATATCGTGCAGGACGTGGGCCGGCACGGTCACGGCGCCGGGCTGAGAGACGTCGGCCCCGGCCTCGTCCGAGACCTCGCGCTCGAGATCGGTGGCCTTGAACTGCAGCACCCGATCCGACGCCCTTAGCAGGACGTTGGACAGGATGGGAATGGTTGTGCGGCGCTCGACGACGCTGGTCACGTGGCCGAGGGCGCGCAGCAGCTCACCGCGTTCGATCACCAGCTTCATGAAGCTTCTTCCTCGCCGGTCCTTCGTTGCGGCCGCGGGCTACCCCGTCCGGCGCGGCCGTGCTCGAACCTCCGCCCCGTCGCAAACCCCAGGATTTGCCGAGGAGATTCGCAGCTCCCGCAGGTTGGACCGCGACGGCCTCCTTTGCAAGGGCAGCCGGCCGCGAAAGAGGGGATCGGCCGCCGGGGCGGCACAGGGCAGGAGCGGCGCTCGCGCGCCGCTCCCGCCCCGCCCCGTCCGCCGCCCCCGATGGCCCTCAGGCGGCGGTGCTGCCGAACGATGCAGCTCAGCGACTGAGCTGGCGCTTCAGCTCCTCGATCTCGTCCTTGAGGCGCGGGTTCTCCCCCACCTCCTTGTCGATCTTGCGAATGGCGTGAAGCACGGTGGTGTGGTCGCGGTCACCGAAGCGCCGGCCGATCTCCGGCAGCGACCGGGAGGTCAGGTGCTTGGCCAAGTACATGCCGACCTGCCGCGGGCGCACCACCGAGCGGTGGCGGCGCTGGGAGAGGATGTCCTGCTTGGACACCGCGTAGTGCCGCGAGACGATGCGCAGGATGTCCTCGATCTTGATGCGCCTGGGCTCGAGGCCCTGCACCAAGTCACGAATGATGGTCTCGGCAATGTCCATCGTGACCGGCGCACGCATCAGCTGCCAGGTGAGATAGAGCCGGTTGATGGCCCCTTCGAGTTCGCGCCCGCTCTCCGTCAGCCGCTCGGCGAGCAGGCTCAGCACCTCGGCGGGAACCTCGAAGGAGGGATCGCTTGCCCGCTTCTCCTGGGCCCGCTTCTCCAGCACCTTGAGGCGCAGGCCGGCGTCCATCGCGCTGATCTCGGTGACGAGGCCGCGCTGCAGCCGCGAGCGCATGCGGTCGTTGAGGCCGTCGAGCTGCGCCGGCGGACGCGCCGAGGCCACCACCACCTGCCGGCCACCGTCGAGCAGCGAGTTGATGATGTGCTCGAACTCCTGCTCGGTCTTCTCGCCCCGCATGAACTCGAGGTCGTCAACGAGAAGGATGTCGATCGCCCGGAACTTGTCCTTGAAGGCGAGCGCGTCCTGGCTCTTGACCGCCTCGACGAACTGATAGCGGAAGCGTTCGGCCGTCAGGTAGAGCACGTTGGCCTTGGGCGTCCGCCGCCTCACCTCCCAGGCGATGGCGTGCTGGAGGTGGGTCTTGCCCAACCCCACGCTGGCGTGCAGATACAGCGGATTGTAGCCGCGCTCATCGGCCAGCACCGTCTCGGCCACCTGAGTGGCGGCGGCGTGCGCCATGCGGTTGGCCGGCCCGACCACGAAGCTGTCGAACGTGTAGCGCGGGTCGAGCGGGGAGCCTTCGAACCCGTTGACGCTGGTCCGGCCCATCAACACCGTGGGCCCCGCGTGCACCATCACGCGCCGCGTCTCGCTCGCCGCGGGCTCGGAAGCGGCGCCCTTGGCGCGGGCGGCGGAGCCGGCGGTAGCCGCCGGCGCGCGGCCGTTGGCCGTCATGCCCGGCTGGCGCAGGGTCACATCGACGCGCTCGACGCCTTCGAACTCCACCTCGCAGGATCGCAGGAGGTCGTCAGCGTAGTGGGTCTGGATCCAGTTCTGGAGGAACTTCACCGGCACCGATACCCTCACCACCCGGCCGTCGAAGCTCTCGAACTCGAGCGTTCCAAACCAGCTCGAGTAGACGTCCTCGCCGAGCCTCGCGCGCAGCACCGCGCGCACCTTCTCTCCCTTGCTGCCGCCGGATTTGGCCGAGCCGTCGGCCAAGGTCCCGCGATTGGTGGCCTCGTTAGAGACGCTCCGCGCCTGCTCCGAATGTTGCATGGATTGACCCCGCACGTGACTTGAGAAGTCGCCGCATTTTCGCTTGCCGCATTCGCTACGCGTGGCCGCTCGTCCCGCCCGTCCGCCCTTACATCCCGGAACGGGACTGCGCTCCCCGCGCCTAGTCTCAGATGCCGACGCCGATCAACCTTGTGCCCAAGGAAGCCCCCTTGCCTTCCAGCCGCCGATTTGCCCTCGGTGACGGTTGGCATCGAGTGGCCCCTCGAAGCCATCCGCCACGTTGCGGCAGCGCCTGTAGCCTGCTGCCGCCATCGCCTGAGCAGCCTTCAGGCTGCGCTGCCCGGAGCGACAAATGAAGAAAAGCTCGGTATCGTGGTCCGCGCCGAGCGGATTGAGCGCCTCGGTGACCCGCTCCACGAATGCCGTATTCTGGCGGTCATCCGGGAAGCCTTGCCACTCGACCAGCACGGGCCTTTTTCCGATCGAGGACAAGTCGGGTAGGCCGACGTAGGCCCACTCAGCGATCGTCCGCACGTCGATCAGAACCGACCCGGCGTCCGCCTTTAACCGAGACCAGGCCTCATCCACAGAAACGGCAGCGATGTGGACCTCTGCCACGCGCCCTCTCCAACCCTGCCACGCCACGTTTTCGCAGGCTGCAACACTCGGTCCTCGATGTATAACCGAGCCGAAGCCTAGCTCCGGTCCAGTCTTCCGTCGAAGAGGACCATCGAAATACACGCAACGCTTGCAGCCAAAGGCAAGGACCCCTGAGGCACTTACTTATCAACTCTATGGAGCCCTACGCAGCCCGACCGGCGAATTCTTTGCTTGTTGCTCTCGCCTTGGACTCCATCCTTAGAGCAGAGGCGCCGGCCTGGCAACTGCCGGGTGGGGCGCGCGGCGGGGCTGTGGAGGCCACCTCGGGGTTTTCACAGGGAGCGTGGAAAAGCCCGCCCGGGGCATCAAAACCTGGGGAGAACGCTTTGACTCAAGGGCGAGATTCAGAGGCCGGCGGCGCTCGCGGAAGTGGCTGAACGCTGTGCCAATTGATAGCCGTTCAAGCAAAATTTGAGCTTGCCAGGAACGGTGAGAGACGGGATCGCTCGAGACTCGCGGTCGCCGCATGCGCCCCGAACCCATTGGACTCCTGCCACTTCGACCGCCCCTACGGCCTCGTCGACCAGGTGGCAGGTGTCGCAGTTCGGCCACTCGGCCCTGAATTAGACCTGAATCCAGTTCAGGCCAGCGCGCGGACGCGGGCCGCTAGGCGGGAGACTTTGCGCGAGGCCGCCCGTTTGTGGATAACCCCCTTCTGCGCGGTGCGCATCAGGATCGGCTCGGCGGCGGCCAGGGCCGCCTTGGCGGCGTCCTTGTTGCCGGAGGCCAGCGCCTCCTCCACCTTGCGTACATAGGCCTTGAGGCGCGAGCGGCGCGCCTTGTTGACCTCCGTGCGGCGGACCATCTGGCGGGCGGCCTTCTTGGCCGATGCCGTGTTGGCCATGTCTGATCGTGCTCCTCAGCGTGACTGCCGGCTCAGGGCCCGGCCGCCGCCTGGCGGCGACCGCGGGGCGTTGGCTCGGGGCACCTCATAGACCGCGCGGGCCGCGAGGGTCAACAATGTCGGGCGCGGACGGCCTTTCAGCGGTGCTGGAAATCGGGCCTGCGCTTCTCCACGAAGGCCGCCATGCCTTCCTTCTGGTCGGCCATGGCGAACATGGAATGAAACACGCGCCGCTCGAAGCGGATGCCCTCCGCGAGCGTCGTCTCGTAGGCCCGGTTGATGGCCTCCTTGCACATCATGGCGGCGGGAAGCGACATCGAGGCGATGATCTCGGCCGTCTTCATGGCCTCGTCCATGAGCTGAGCGGCAGGCACCACGCGGGCCACCAGGTTGGCGCGCTCGGCCTCCGCCGCATCCATCATGCGCCCGGTCAGGCACAGCTCCATGGCCTTGGCCTTGCCGATCTGGCGAATCAGGCGCTGGGTGCCGCCCGAGCCCGGCATGACGCCGAGCTTGATCTCCGGCTGGCCGAACCTGGCGGTGTCGGCGGCGATGACGATGTCGCACATCATGGCGAGCTCGCAGCCGCCGCCGAGGGCGAACCCGGCCACGGCGGCCACCACCGGCTTGCGCACCCGCGCCACCCGGTCCCAGCGCGAGATGAAGTCCTCCTTGTAGGCCTGCATGTAGGACTTCGACTGCATCTCCTTGATGTCGGCGCCGGCGGCAAAGGCCTTGTCGCTGCCGGTGATGACGATGCAGCCGATGCCCTCGTCATCCTCGAATGCGTCGAGCGCGGCCGAGAGCTCGTCGATGAGCTGCGCGTTGAGCGCGTTGAGGGCGCTGGGCCGGTTCAGCCTGACGATGCCGACGCGGCCCTTGGTCTCGACGATGATGGTTTGATAGGCCATTGCCGTGCTCCATGCTCTGGGTGTCGGCGCAGCGTAGGTCAGCGCTGGCAGGCCGAGCAATAGAAGGTGGAGCGCCCGCCCTGGGTCTTGCGGCGCACGCTGCCGCCGCAGCCCCGCCGCCGGCACCGCTCGCCCTCGCGGCCGTAGACGGCGAACTCGTTCTGGAACGCGCCGATGGAGCCGTCGGCCTGCTTGTAGTCGCGCAGGGTCGAGCCGCCGGCACCTATGGCGCCCTCGAGCACGGCCCTGATGGCGGGCGTCAGGCGCCCGGCCGCAGGCGTCGGCCTGCCGGTCCGGGTGGCGAGGCGCGAGGCCGGCTTGAAGGGCGAGAGCCCGGCGCGGAACAGCGCCTCGCACGCGTAGATGTTGCCGAGGCCCGCGATGATGCGCTGGTCCATGAGGAAGGCCTTGAGATCGGCTTTCTTGCCGCGCGCGCGCGCGGCCAGGTAGGCGGGGGTGAGACCTTCGCCCAGCGGCTCGACGCCGAGCCCCGCGAGCAGCGGATCGCGTTCCAGGTCGTTGCCGGCGATGAGCGTCATGCAGCCGAACCGGCGTGCGTCGTTGTAGGTGACGACGGCGCCGCCCGACAGGGTGAAGACGACGTGGTCGTGGCGGGCATCCTCGCCGTGCTTGTAGGTGTATTCGCCGAGCTGGATCTGGGAGGAGCCTGTGCCATTGCCCTCCGCGCCGCCCGGGCCCGTGGCGCCGGCGCGCCGACTGCGGCCCTGCAGCTCGACACTGAAGCGCCCGGTCATGCCGAGATGCATGACGAGGACGCTGCCGTCGTCGAGGTGGGCGAGGATGTACTTGGCGCGGCGGTCGAGGCGGACCACCTTGCGCCCGGTCAGCCGCTCGGCGAAGCGGTCGGGCAGGGGGAAGCGCAGGTCGCCGCGGCGCTGGTCCACGCGCACGAAGCGGTGGCCTACCAGCACGGGCTCGAGCCCCCGCCGCACCGTCTCGACCTCGGGGAGCTCGGGCACCGGCTTCAGGCTCCGGGGTCTGCCTTGAGGCCTGCCCCCTCGATGCCGGCGACCGCCGCCGCCTCGTCGTTGTCGGAGGTGTCGCCGGAGATGCCCACCGCGCCGAGCGTGGCGCCGGCCGCGTCGCGGATCAGCACGCCGCCCGGAACCGGGATGAGCGAGCCGCCCACGGCGTGGGTGACGGCGGCGACGAAGTGCGGACGCTCGACCGCCATCTTGCCGAGCGTGCGCGAGCCGAGCCCCATGGCAAGCGCGCCGTGCGCCTTGCCCACCGCGATCTCGGCGCGCCTGAGGCTGGTGCCGTCCTCCGCCGCGAACGCCTTGAGGGCGCCGCGGGCGTCGAGCACGGCCACGGCCAAGGGCTTGAAGGCGCGCGCGCGGGCGGCGGCCAGCGCTGCGGCGAGGATCCTCTGGGCGACCTCGAGCTTCATGCAACACCTCCCGGCCGCTGCCGGCTCAACGGCGATAGTGCGCGAACTGGCCGCGCGGCTGGAAGCGCTCGAGATAGGCCGGCACGACCGCCTGCATGGTCTGGGGATGGGCGATGCCGAGCCCGGCGAGCGTGCGCCCCTCCGCCTCGGCGACCTTGCTCACCACGTTGTCGCTCTTGAGCATGCGCACCTGGTCGACGGTGAGCGGGCGCAGGGTATTGGGGAGCGGCACCGTGAGCAGCGCGCCGAGCTTGGCGAGCCAGAACGGCAAATAAAGGAACGGCCGCCTGCGCCCCGACCACGCCAGGGTGCGCTCGAGCAGCTGGCGGAAGGCGATCACCTCGGGCCCGCCCAGCTCGTAGACGGTGCCCGGCTGTGCCCGGCCGCCGCAGGCGGCGGCGACAGCAGCCCCGACGTCGCCCACCCATACCGGCTGCACGCGGGCCTTGCCGCCGCCGATCAGCGGCATCAGGGGGGAAAGGCGCGCGAGCTCGGCGAAGCGGTTGAAGAGCTCATCCTCCGGGCCGAACACCAGGGACGGCCGCAGAACGACGGCGTCCGGGAAGGCCTGGCGCACGGCCGCCTCCCCGGCGGCCTTGGTGCGGGCGTACCGCGAGCGGGCGCGCTTGTCGGCGCCGAGCGCCGACATGTGCACCAGGGTGCGCACGCCGGCTGCGCGCGCAGCCTCCGCCACCGCCCTCGCCCCGGCCACGTGCACGGCCGCGAAGGTCTGCCGGCCCGACTTGGCGAGGATGCCGACGAGGTTGACCACCGCCTCGGCGCCTTCCACTGCGCGGCGCACGCTGTCGGGATAGCGCAGGTTGGCCTGGACGGCGTGGATCTGGCCCACCGCCCCCATGGGCTGCAGGTGGCCGGCAAGATCGGGCCGGCGCACGGCGGCGCGCACGCGCCAGCCCTCCCGCGCCAGCGCCTTGACGGTGTGCCGGCCGATGAAGCCGGAGCCGCCGAACACCGTGACCAGGCTTCCCTGCTCCAGCCGCGAGACCATCGTGCGCATTCACTCCACCAGCCCAGCGGCGAGCAATAGCGCTGTGGAGGGGGCCTGTGAAGCCGGGCCGTTGCCGCGCCGGGGCGGGGGCTCCCCTCCGCCGCACCTGCCCCTGCGGTCGGTCCTGCGCCGGCGCCACGGCTCATTGGGGCGGGAGGCCCGGCATCGACCGGGAGGGCAGCGGGGGCTGCCACGCGCCACGGCGGCCGCGCCGGCGGTCAATTGACAAGGTCGGCCCTCGCCTCTAACTCATGGCCCCTGACGGCCGGACAGCCCTTGGGGCCCGCCGGCTCGTTGCCTGCCTGCCCAGGTGGCGGAATTGGTAGACGCACTAGTTTCAGGTACTAGCGCCTTCACCGGCGTGGAGGTTCGAGTCCTCTCCTGGGCACCACCCACCCGGCAGCGCCGTCAATGCACCCTGAGGTCGCCCGGGGCGGGCAGGTCGATGCCCCGCGTCTCGGCGCGGGCGGCGAGGCGGGCCACGTACTGGGCGAGGGCGAGCCGGCGCGAGCGCTCCACCAGATAGGCGGCGATGCGCGCCTGCACGGCCTCGAAGGGGAGCTGGCGGCCCTCGACCCGCCGCTCCAACCGCACGATGTGGAAGCCGTAGCGGGTCTCGACGGGGGCCGCGCACGTCTCGCCGGGGGCGAGGGCCGCGAGCGCCGCCTCGAACTCGGGCGTGGCGGCGCCGGGCCTGAGCTGGCCCAGATTGCCGCCCGCCGCCGCCGAGGCGCACTCGGAATGGGCGGCCGCCAGCTCGGCGAAGGTCTCCGGGCGGGCGCGGGCCTGCGCCAGCAGCTGCGCTGCGAGCTCGCGCGCCCGGGCGAACGCCTCGGGCCGGTCGCGCCGCGCGGCGATCAGAATGTGTGAGACCTCCGAGATGTCGGGCGAGCGGAAGCGGCCGCGGTTGTTGTCGTAGTAGCGCCGGCACGCGGCCTCGTCCGGAGCGGGCGTCGCCACCTCCCGCTCGACCAGCCCCCTGATGAGCGCCTCCTCGTCGGTCTCCCTGCGCCCATCCTCGTCGGCAATGGGGGCGGCCCGCAGGCCGAGGCGCCGCGCCTCCTGCAGCAGCAGCTCGCGGACGACCAGCGCACGCGCTGCCGCCTGCCAGGCCTGCGCCGGCGAGGGCGCCGGGTGGTTCTGCACCTCGCGCGCGATGGCATCGTGGGGGATGACGACGCCGTTGACCGAGACGGGCGTGCGGTGATCGCCGGAGAGGACGGAGCGGGCGCTGCAGGCCATGGCGCTACTCCGCCGCCTGCACCGAGCCGCGCGCCGGGCGCGCCCCCGCCGGCCGGCCGCTCGAGCGCACCACCTGGTAGCCGCGCCGGCCCAGGTACCAAACGGGCGCGCTCCAGACGTGGACAAGGCGGGTGAAGGGGAAGACGAGGAAGATGGTCATGCCCAGGAAGAGGTGCGCCTTGAAGATGGGATGCGCGTCGGCCACCAGCTTCCAGGCCTCCCCGTCGATGAGCAGGATGCCCTGTGCCCAGCTCATGAACCGCACCATCTCGTGGCCGTCGAGGTGGCCGAGGGACACCGGGATGGTGGCAAGGCCCAAGATAAGCTGTGCATAGAGCAGCAGCAGGACGGCGATGTCGCCGAACGATGACGTCTTGCGGATGCGCGCATCGAACAGCCGGCGGTGGATAAGCAGGGTGAGGCCGATGAAGCAGGCGATGCCGGCGATGCCGCCGATCAGAATCGCCATCCACTGCTTGGCCGTGTGCGAGATGCCGATGGCGTCGAACACCTGGATCGGCGTCAGCAGTCCCACGAAATGGCCGAGGAAGATGATGAGAATGCCGACGTGGAACAGGTTGGAGCCCCACATCAGCTGGCGGCGGCGCAGGAGCTGGCTCGAGCCCGTGCGCCAGGTGTACTGCTCGCGGTCGAAGCGCAGCAAGCTGCCGAGCAGGAACACGGTGAGGCAGAGATAGGGGTACCAGCCGAAGACGATGTGATTGAGGGCGTCGCGCATGGGGAGCCTCGCTCAGGCGCGGTTGGAGGGGGTGTAGCTGACGACGGGGCGCTTGGCCTGCCCTCCCGCCATGCCCGGCGCGGGCCGGCGGGCGGCGCGCAGCTTGGCGGCCAGGTCCTCCTTGCCGCACTGGCCGGCGGCGGCGCCCGGGCCGAAGGTGACCTCCTCCTCCTCCCAGGCTGCGTCGAGGGCGGCGAGGTCGTCGGCGTCGTGGTCCGGCGCGCCGAGCAGGGCCTCGACGGCGGCGCCGGCGGGCCGCGCCTCGGCGAGGGCCAGCACGCAGGAGAGCACGCCCGCGTATGGGGCCTCGCGCCTCTCGAGCCGCAGCCGCAGGGCCTCCAGGATGTGCGCGGTCTCGCCGATCAGGCCGCGCGCCTCCGCCTCCGGGATGTGGGACAGGAACTCCAGGAACAGCGGCAGGTGGTCGGGCAGCTCGCCGCGGCCGACGACGAGGCCATGGTCCTCGTAGAGCCGGGCGAGGTCCACCATGGCCTGGCCGCGGTCGCGGCTCTCGCCGTGAACGTGCTCGAACAGGTTGAGGGAGAGCGAGCGGGTGCGGTCGAAGAGCGACACGTAGCGCTCCTGCAGGTCGTAGAGGTCGCGCGTGTCGATCTCCTCCAGGAGGCGGTCGAGGCGATCGCGGTTCCTCCGCGGCAGGCGGCCTTCTGCATCGAGCGCGGCGCGCAGCTCCGGCACCGCGGCCTGCAGCTCGGCGGTGGGGTAGGTGAGCAGCGCGGACAGGACCTTGAGCGTGCGCCTCATGAGATGAACTCCGTGGGGGTACGGGCCTTCTTGCGCGGGGTGCCGAACAGCCCGGTCTCGGTGCGGCCTTCCGAGCAGCCGTTGCCGAAGGAGAAGCCGCACGAGCCCCTGAGCTCGTAGGCGTCCTCGCCGAGCTCGCGGTGGCCGGTGGGGATGACGAACCGGTCCTCGTAATTGGCGATGGCCATGATCTGGTACATGTCCTCGATCTGCTGGCCCGTCAGCCCGACCCTGCGCGCGATGCCCTCGTCGATCACGCCATCGACGGTCTTGGCGCGCATGTAGGCGCGCATGGCGAGCATGCGCTCCAGCGCCCGCGCGACCGGCTCCTCGTCGCCGGCGGTGAGCAGGTTGGCGAGGTATCGGAGGGGGATGCGCAGGCTGCGCACGTCCGGCATCTGTCCGTCGCTGCCCATCCTGCCGGCCTCGGCCGCCGACTGGATGGGCGAGAGCGGCGGCACGTACCACACCATGGGCAGCGTGCGGTACTCCGGGTGCAGTGGGAACGCCACCTTCCACTCCATCGCCATCTTCCACACCGGCGACCTCCTGGCAGCCTCGAGCCACGCCTCGGGCACGCCGTCGGCGCGGGCCTGCGCGATGACGCGATCGTCGTTCGGGTCGAGGAAGATCGAAAGCTGCGCCTCGTAGAGGTCCTTCTCCTCGGCGACGCTGGCCGCCCTCTCGATGCCGTCGGCATCGTAGAGGACCACGCCGAGATAGCGGATGCGGCCGACGCAGGTCTCCGAGCACACCGTGGGCTGGCCCGCCTCGATGCGCGGGTAGCAGAAGATGCACTTCTCCGATTTGCCGCTCGACCAGTTGTAGTAGATCTTCTTGTAGGGGCAGCCCGACACGCACATACGCCAGCCGCGGCACTTGTCCTGGTCGATGAGCACGATGCCGTCCTCCTCGCGCTTGTAGATGGCGCCGGAGGGGCAGGCCGCCACGCACGCCGGATTGAGGCAGTGCTCGCACAGGCGCGGCAGGTACATCATGAAGGTGCTCTCGAACTGGCCGTAGATCTCCTTCTGCACGCCCTCGAAGTTGTAGTCGGCGGAGCGCTTGGAGAACTCGCCGCCCAGGATCTCCTCCCAGTTCGGCCCCCACTCGATCTTCTCCATGCGCTCGCCGGTGATGAGCGAGCGCGGCCTGGCGGTCGGGAAGGCCTCGAGCTCGGGCGCCGTCTGCAGGTGCTCGTAGTCGAAGGTGAAAGGCTCGTAGTAGTCGTCGATCTCGGGCAGGTCGGGGTTGGCGAAGATCTTGGCGAGCACGCGCCACTTGCCGCCGATCCTGGGCTCGATCTTGCCGTTGCGCCGGCGCCGCCAGCCCCCCTTCCAGCGCTCCTGGTTCTCCCAGTCCTTGGGATAGCCGATGCCGGGCTTGGTCTCGACGTTGTTGAACCAGGCGTATTCCATGCCTTCACGGCTGGTCCAAACGTTCTTGCAGGTGACGGAGCAGGTGTGACACCCGATGCACTTGTCGAGGTTCAGCACCATCGCGATCTGCGCGCGGATTTTCATGTGCGTGTTTCCTTCTCTGTCCCCTCTCCCCACTCTTTAGTGGGGAGAGGGTTAGGGCGAGGGGCAGAAGCTTGCTCCGGCGTGTTTTGCTGCCCCTCACCCCGACCCTCTCCCCGCAAGCGGGGAGAGGAAATCTTGGAGGTCGTTCGCAGACCGGTCGAGCCAATCGACCTTGGCCATCTTGCGCACGATCACGAACTCGTCGCGGTTGGTGCCGATGGTGCCGTAATAGTTGAAGCCGTAGCTCTGCTGGGCGTAGCCGCCGATCATGTGCGTGGGCTTCACCACCGCGCGCGTCACCGAGTTGTGAATGCCGCCGCGCTGGCCCGTCATCTCCGAGCCCGGCACGTTCACGATCTTCTCCTGCGCGTGATACATGAGGCACATGCCCTGCTTCACACGCTGGGAGACGACGGCGCGCGCAACCAGGGCGCCATTGGAGTTGTAGGCCTCGATCCAGTCGTTGTCGGCGATGCCGGCCTCGGCGGCGTCCTTCTCGCTGATCCACACGATGGGACCGCCGCGCGAGAGCGTGAGCATGAGCAGGTTGTCGGTGTAGGTGGAGTGGATGCCCCACTTCTGGTGCGGCGTAATGAAGTTGAGCACGATCTGGCGCTCGCCGTTCGGCCGCCGGTTGATCACGGGCTTGACCGAGCGGGTGTCGATCGGCGGGCGGTAGACGCACAGCGCCTCGCCGAAGGCGCGCATCCACAGATGGTCCTGGTAGAGCTGCTGGCGGCCGGTGAGCGTGCGCCAGGGGATCAGCTCGTGGACGTTGGTGTAGCCGGCGTTGTAGCAGACCTTCTCGCTCTCGAGGCCCGACCAGATGGGCGAGGAGATGATCTTCCTCGGCTGGGCCACCACGTCGCGGAAGCGGATCTTCTCGTCCTCCTTGGCCAGGGCCAGATGCGTGTGGTCGCGGCCGGTGGCGTTGCCCAGCGCCTTCCACGCCTTGACCGCCACCTCGCCGTTGGTCTCCGGCGCCAGCGTGAGGATCACCTCGGCGGCGTCGATGTCGGTGTCGATCCGGGGCAGGCCCCTGGTGGGGCCCTCCTCGGTGACGACGCCGTTGAGGCGCTCGAGGAGCCTCACCTCGTCCTCGGTGCTCCAGGCCAAGCCCTTGCCGCCGTTGCCGAGCCTCGACATGAGCGGCCCCAGCGCGGTGAAGCGCCGGTAGAGGTTGGGATAGTCGCGCTCGACCACCGTCACGGACGGCATGGTCCTGCCGGCGACGGGCCGGCACTCGCCGCGCTTCCAGTCCTTCACGTCGGTGGCCTGGGCGATCTCGGCCGGGGTGTCGTGCAGGATGGGTGTGAGGACCACGTCCTTCTCGACCCCCAGCACCTCGGGCGCCACCTCCGAGAACTTGCGCGCGATCGCCTTGTAGATCTCCCAGTCGCTCCTGGCCTCCCACACCGGGTCCACCGCGCCGGTCAGCGGATGGATGAAGGGGTGCATGTCGGAGGTGTTGAGGTCGTTCTTCTCGTACCAGGTGGCCGTGGGCAGGACGATGTCGGAGTAGACGCAGGTGGTCGACATGCGGAAGTCGAGCGTCACCAGGAGGTCGAGCTTCCCCTCGGGCGCCTCCTCGCGCCAGACCACGTCGGTCGGCTTGCGGGCGCCCATCTCGCCCAGCTCCTTGCCCATCACGCCATGCGTCGTGCCGAGCAGGTGCTTGAGGAAGTACTCGTGCCCCTTGCCCGAGGAGCCCAGCAGATTGGAGCGCCACACGAACAGGTTGCGCGGCCAGTTCCGTGGATTGTCGGGGTCGTGGCAGGAAAGCTTGAGCTCGCCCGCTTCGAGCGCCTCGGCCACGTAGTCCTTGGCCTCCTTGCCGGACGCGGCGGCCCGCTTCGCCACCTCGAGCGGATTGGTCTCGAGCTGCGGCGCCGACGGCAGCCAGCCCATGCGCTCGGCCCGCACGTTGTAATCGATGAGCGTGCCGTCCCAGGGCCCGGGCGGCGCGGTGGGCGAGACGATCTCGGAAACGTCGAGCGTCTCGTAGCGCCACTGGTCGGTGTGGGCGTAGAAGAAGGAGGTCGAGTTCTGCTGGCGCGGCGGGCGGCTCCAGTCGAGGGCAAAGGCGAGCGGCAGCCAGCCGGACTGGGGCCTCAGCTTCTCCTGGCCCACGTAGTGCGACCAGCCCCCTCCCGACTGGCCGACGCAGCCGCACATCACGAGCATGTTGATGACGCCGCGGTAGTTCATGTCGGCGTGGTACCAGTGGTTCATGGCCGCGCCGATGATCACCATGGAGCGGCCCCTGGTCTTCTCGGCGTTGCGGGCGAACTCGCGCGCCACGTGCACGATCTGGCCGCGCGGCACGCCGGTGATCCTCTCGGCCCAGGCCGGCGTGTAGGGCACGTCGTCGTCGTAGGACGCGGCGACATGGCCGCCGCCGAAGCCGCGGTCGAGCCCGTAGTTGGCGACGAAGAGGTCGAACACCGAGGCGACCAGCGCCTCGCCGTCCTTCAGCGCCACGCGCCTGGCCGGCACCTTGCGCACCAGCACGCCCGGGTGGTCGGTGCCGGCGAAATGATCGTGCTCGCGGTTGCCGAAGTAGGGGAAGGCGACCTCGACGAGCTCGTCGCGGCCGCCGGCGAGGCTCAGCTGCAGGCTAATGTCGCGGCCGCCCGCCTCCTTCTCCTCGAGGTTCCACTTGCCTTTCTCGCCCCAGCGGAAGCCGACCGAGCCGCGCGGGACGACAATGCTCCCCGAGCTTGCGTCGTAGGCGACCGGCTTCCATTCCGGGTTGTTGGTCTCGCCGAGGTTGCCCGCAAAGTCGGAGGCGCGCAGGAGCCGGTCGGGCACCAGCCGGTCGCCCTGCCTCGACAGCCGCACCAGCATCGGCATGTCGGTGTACCGGCGCGCGTACTCCTCGAAGTAGGCGGCCTGCCGGTCGAGATAGAACTCGCGCAGGATGACGTGGCCCATGGCCATGGCCAGCGCCGCGTCGGTGCCCTGCTTCACCGAGATCCACAGGTCGGCGAACTTGGAGGCTTCCGAGTAGTCCGGCGTGATGACGACGCTCTTGGCGCCGCGGTAGCGCGCCTCGGTGTAGAAATGGGCGTCCGGCGTGCGCGTCTGCGGCACGTTGGAGCCCCACAGGATCAGGAAGCCGGAATTGTACCAGTCGGCCGATTCGGGCACGTCGGTCTGCTCGCCCCAGGTCTGCGGCGAGGACGGCGGCAGATCGCAGTACCAGTCGTAGAACGACATGCACACGCCGCCGAGCAGCGAGAGATAGCGCGAGCCCGCGGCGTAGGAGACCATCGACATGGCGGGGATCGGCGAGAAGCCGACGACGCGGTCGGGCCCGTAGGTCTTGACCGTGTAGGCGTTGGCGGCGGCGATGATCTCGGTGACTTCATCCCAGCTTGCGCGCACGAAGCCGCCGAGACCGCGCTTTTTCGTGTAGGAGGCGCGCTTGGCCGGATCCTCAACGATCGAGGCCCAGGCGGCGACCGGCTTGCGCGTGGCGCGCGCCTCGCGCCAGAGCTTCAGGAGCCGCGAGCGCACCAGCGGATACTTCACCCGGTTGCCGGAGTAGAGGTACCAGCTGTAGCTCGCCCCGCGCGAGCAGCCGCGGGGCTCGTGGTTGGGCAGGTCGGGCCGGGTCCTCGGATAGTCCGTCTGCTGCGTCTCCCAGGTGACGATGCCGCCCTTGACGTAGATCTTCCACGAGCACGAGCCCGTGCAGTTGGCGCCGTGCGTGGAGCGCACGACCTTGTCGTGCTGCCAGCGCTTGCGGTAGCCGTCCTCCCAGCGCCGGTCCTCGCGCGTGGTGATGCCGTGGCCGCCGGCGAAGGTGCCCTCGATGCGGTTGAAGAACGTCAGGCGGTCGAGGAAATGGCTCATGTCGGTGATCCTGATTACTCTGCTGGCTGTGCTGCCGCGCCATGCCTGCCGCGGCCACGCTCGATGTCGTGGAGCAGCCCGCCGGGGCGGGTGTAGAACCACCACGTCACGGCGATGCAGCTCGCGTAGAAGAGGAGGAAGGACCACAGCGCGGCTTGAGGCCCGCCCGTGAGGCTGATGGAGGTGCCGTAGCTCTTCGGGATGAAGAAGGCGCCGTAGGCGGCGATCGCCGAGGTAAAGCCGATGATGGCCGCGGATTCCTTGTCCGCCTGGCGCACGCGGGCCGCCACATCGGCTTCGGGCATCAGCCGATCCATCTCCGTCCGCATGATGGCCGGGATCATCTGGAACGTCGATGCGTTGCCGACGCCGGAGACGAAGAACAGAAACAGGAACATGGCAAAGAAGCCGGGCCAGCTGCCTGCGTTGAGGGAGAAGAGAACGCCGGCGACACCGATGGCCATGCCGACGAACACCCAGAAGGTGACGCGGCCGCCCCCGTACTTGTCGGACACCCAGCCTGTGAGCGAGCGCGACACGGCGCCGACCAGCGGGCCGAGGAATGCGTACGCCAGCGCGTTGACCTCGGGGAACTGGGTTTTGGCCAGCAGTGGAAAGCCTGCCGAGTAACCGATGAAGGAGCCGAAGGTGCCGGTGTAGAGCCAGCACATGATCCAGTTGTGCTTCCTCTGGAAGATCACCGCCTGCTCAGCAAACGATGCCTTGGCGGAGGCGATGTCGTTCATGCCGAACCACGCTGCGAACGCGCTTGCGGCGATGAATGGCACCCAAATGTAGCCGGCGTTCTGCAGCCACAGCTTCGATTCACGCCCGGCCTCTACGACCGTCTGCGGGTCGCCGCCGAGCCACCCGAACACGCCAGTCGTGATGACGAGCGGCACGACGAACTGCACGACCGAGACGCCGAGGTTGCCGAGGCCGGCGTTGAGGGCGAGTGCGTTGCCCTTCTCGGCCTTGGGGAAGAAGAACGAGATGTTCGACATCGAGGAGGCGAAGTTGCCGCCGCCGAAGCCGCACAGCAGCGCGAGCAGCAGGAACAGCCAGTAGGGCGTGGCGGGGTTCTGCACCGCCATGCCGATGCCGAGCGCTGGGATGATCAGCGACCAGGTCGTCAGCGTGGTCCACAGCCTGCCACCGAAGATCGGCACCATGAAGGAGTAGAAGATCCTGAGCGTCGCACCGGAAAGGCCCGGCAGTGCGGCCAGCCAGAACAGTTGGTCGGTGGTGTAGGTGAAGCCTATGGAGGGCAGCTTCGCGACCACCACGGACCAGACCATCCAGACCGCGAACGACAAGAGCAGTGCAGGAATGGAGATCAGCAGATTGCGCCGCGCGATCGCTCGGCCCCCCGTCTCCCAGAACTCCTTGTCCTCCGGCCGCCAGTCCTCGATGAGGTGGGGACCCAGCACGCCGACGTGCTTCTCCTCGTGGATCTCCTGCATCTCGGGCAGCTCGGGCAGCCGCTTGAGCTCCTCTCCGTAGACGCCCTTCTCCATGGCCCTGATGGCGAGGTGCATCCACACCAGCGCGATGCCCGAGATGGCAAACAGCAGCATGAAGCAGCTCTGCCAGATGCCGGTGAGGTCGTTGAGCACCCCGAACAGGATGGGCAGCACGAAGCCGCCGAGGCCGCCGACCAGGCCGACGACGCCGCCCACCGAGCCCACGTGCCCGGGGTAGTAGACCGGGATGTGCTTGTAGACTGCGGCCTTGCCCAGGCTCATGAAGAAGCCGAGCACGAAAACGATCACGGTGAAGGCGAGGAGCCCAGTCTCCAGGCGGAAATGCATGGGCCCGCGAATGCCCTGCACGATGTACTCGGTCGGCGGATAGGAGAGAATGAAGGTGGTCGCCACCGACACGCCGAACGTCCAGTACATCACGCGGCGCGCGCCGTACCTGTCGGAGAGCACGCCGCCGTAGATGCGGAACAGGCTGGCCGGCACCGAGTAGAAGGCGCCGATCATGCCGGCGGTGGTGATGTCGAGGCCGTAGACGCCGATGAGATAGCGCGGCAGCCACAGGGCCAGCGCCACGAATGCCCCGAACACGAAGAAGTAGTAGAGGGAGAAACGCCACACCTGCACGTTTCTGAGCGGCTCGAGCATGCTCATGAAGGACTGCGGCGGCGCGCCCGACCGGCGCCGCGCCGCAAGCTGCGGGTCGTCCCTGGCGGCGAGCCAGAACACGACGGCCATGACGGCGATGGCCAGCGCCCACACGTTGGCGACGGTCTTCCAGCCGTAGGCCACCATGATGAAGGGAGCGACGAACTTGGTTACGGCGGCGCCGACGTTGCCGGCCCCGAAGATGCCGAGCGCGGTGCCCTGCTGGCTCTCGGGATACCAGCGCGAGACGTAGGCGATGCCGACGGCGAAGGAGCCGCCGGAGATGCCGACGCCCAGTGCGGCAAGGAGGAAAGTCGGGTAGTCGTAGGCGAACGTCAGCAGCCAGGTGGCCAGCGCCGACGACAGCATGACCGCGGGATAGACGAGGCGGCCGCCGTACTGGTCCGTCCAGATGCCGAGCATCAGGCGGATGAGCGAGCCGGTGAGGATGGGCGTGCCGACCAGCAGGCCGAACTGGGTGTCGTTGAGCCCCAGGTCCTTCTTGATCTGGACGCCGATGATGGAAAATATCGTCCACACCGCGAAGCACACGGTGAAGGCGATGGTGGAAAGCCACAGCGCACGGCTTTGATCGCCCCTGCGCACGCCTGCCAGCTCAATCATGAAGGATCACCCGTCGCCTGATTTCGTCGCCGTGCCGGCGCGACGTAGGTAGCCCAGCGACGGGTGCCGGCTCATTGACGCGCGTCAACCGCCTTGCCGCGGTCCGGGGCTGCAAGCCGAGCGCTGCTGCCGGCCCGGCGGGGCGGCGTGTGGCCCAGGGCGGGACGCTCCATTGCTTTCCGGCAACCGTGAAGCCGGCCGCTGTCGAGCGTCGGGGTTGCAGGGCGACGATCCCGCCCGCCCGCGCCCCCTCGGGGCCGGCCCGCAGACAGAGCCGTCACTTGGAGCGCCGGGGCCGCCGCGTCGGCCGATTCCGCGGAGCGAGGGCTTCGGAGCAATTCGCTATCAGGCTTGGCAGATCGGCATAGACTGTTCCACGCAAGTCATGCCCGTCGGACCCGAGCACCCGCGTTGCCGCCTAAGGGGAAGCGCCGCCTCAGGCAGTCACCTCGAGCACGACGTGGGCCGTGTGCTCGACGCCGAACTCGTTGCGGGCGCGCACGGTAAGGCAGTGCGCCCCCGGCGACAGGCCCCTCGGCAGCGGCCCCTTCCACAGGTGCGAGGACGGCACGGCGGCGACCCACGGCTTCAGTGTTTCCGGGTGCTGGGCAAAGAGCGTGGCGATGAACGGGTCGGCCACGGCGGCGCGCTGCAGGGCCAGCGGGCTCGCACCGGCCCCCGCCATCTCGCAGACGACCTGCGTCCTGGGGCCGCCGTCGAAGACGTTAACCACCACCTCGCACGCGGGCAGGGCGGAGACGGGGATGGGCGCATGTGGTACGGCGCCGAGGCGGGCGGCCGGGCCGCGGTCACGGCGATGCGGGCCGTCGATGAGGATTCGCAGGCGGTCGGCGCCCTTGCGCACGGCGGGGACGAACTCGGCGGCATAGTGCGAGCCGTCCACGGAGAGCACATGGAAGCCGTTGGGGCTGCCGTCCGGACAGTCGGCCGAGGGCAGGCCGCGGTAGTCGCGAGGGCCGCTCCACCAGCTGCCGCTGCCGGCCGCGAGCACATGGTGATGGTGCCGGGGGCCGGCGCCCGTCTCCGTTCCGGCGGCGAGATAGTGATGCTCGATGAGATGCATGTGGCCGGAGAAGCTCACGCAGTGGGGCCGGCCCGCGAGCAGGCGCAGAAGCGCGGCGCAGTCGGCCGTGTTGTCGGCGGGATTGGCCGGGTCCTGGTAGGTGCGCAGCGGAATGTGCATGCAGAGCACCACCAGCCTGTCGGCCGGCACCCGCGCCAGGATGCCGGCCACGAACGCGAGCTGGTCCGCGCCGATCAGCCCGCAATAGCGGCCGCTGCGGGGCGTGCCCGGGACGCGACCGAAGTAATGCACGTTGTCGAGCAGTATGAAGGTGGCGCCGGCGTGCTGGAACGCGTAATGGCGCGGGCCGAACACGCGCTTCCAGGTCTCGCGCGAGAAGCGGTCCGAGTGGGCCTCCAGGTTCATGTCGTGGTTGCCCGGGCAGTGGTGCCAGGGGATGCCGGTCGCACCCAGCACCTCGAGGTAGCGGGGGTAGAGGGAGAGATCGTCGCCCACGATATCGCCGTGGTTGATGCCGAAGGCGGCGCCGCGCCCGAGCATGGCGGAGACGATGTCGTCGCGCAGATAGGCAAGCTCGGTGGCGTTCTCGGGCTGGGTGTCGGCGGCGAGCAGCACGTCGAAGCGGCGGGGCTCGGGCCGACGCCGCAGCGGGAGCTCGATCGGATTGGGAAGCGGGCCGGTCGGAGCCACGCCGGCGTAGCGGCAGGCGAGGTCGCGGGGCGTGCCGCCGGGCTGATGGAGGTAGGAGAAGCGGGGCACGCCGCCGGGGCCGGTGGGCGTGGCCCAGCCCGGCGGCTTGACGACGAACACGCTCTCGCCCTCGGCCAGCGGCAGCCGCCAGCGACCCTCCGCGTCGGTGACCACCACATCGCGGCCATTGGAGACCATCACTCCCGGGATGCCGGGGTCGCCCGGCCTGCGCCGGCCCGTCTCGCTGCGGTCGTCGAATACGATGCCGGCGGCCTCAACGGGCGGCGCCGTCACGCCGACGCCCGCGGTGAGCGCCAGCGCCGAAGCGCTGCCGGCAACGATCAGCTCCCGCCGCGACGGTCCCGTCCGCCGCGCTCCGCTTCCCTCCATCCGCCCTCTCAGCCTCGGAGCAAGCTCGAATCGCGCCCGAGTTCTAAGGGCGCCGCATGACCGGTGAATAACGAAGCGATGGCGACCGTGTGACAGCGGCAGCTGTGCCGGTCCGCCCACAGAAGCATTGGGTGTACCGACGCGTCTCGGGGTGGCACCGACGCGCAATGCCGAGGCGAGCCGCGACGCCTTGTTGCCGCAACGCCTTTGACAGCGGCGCAACTCTCGCGCAGCCTGCCGGGCCCGCCTCCATCCGCCACGCCAAATCCGGTACGCCACATCCACGCCCCGCGCCACACCGACGAGTCCTCCATCCGCTATCATGGCTGGCGGGTGGTGCTGGCCTGCTTCGTCATGGCCGTCCTCGTCTGGGGCTTCGGCTTCTACGGCCACGGGTTCTATCTCGCCGAGCTGCAGCGCCTGCACGGCTGGTCCGCGGCCCTGATCTCGGGCGCCAGCACCGCCTACTACCTCTTGAGCGCGCTGCTCGTCGTGTTCGTCAACGACGCCATCCGCAGGCTCGGCGCCGCCGGCTGCGTGGTGGTGGGCACGCTGGCGCTGGCCGGCGCCGCTGCCGCCCTGCCGTTCGTGCGCGAGCCCTGGCAGCTGCTCGCAGCCTACCTCGTCATGGCGCTGGCCTGGGCCACCATGAGCCTCGGCGCCATCAACAACATCCTCGGCCTGTGGTTCGAGGAGAAGCGCGGCCTGGCGATCAGCCTCGCCCTCAACGGCGCGAGCTTCAGCGGCGTGGTGGTAGTGCCGGCGCTGGTGCTGCTCGCGGGCGTGGCCGATTTCCGCACCGCCATGCTGGCCGGCGCGGCCCTGATCGTGGCCGCCATGCTGCCGCTTGCCGTCACCACCCTGCGCGCCGCCCCGCCGTACGCGCCCGGGCGCGCGGCGCCCGCCCCGGCGGCCGCCGACGCTGCGGCGGGCCCTTGGACCCGCCGCTCGGCGCTCGCCAGCCTGGCGTTCTGGAGCGTATCGGGACCGTTCTCGCTCGCCATAACCTCCCAGGCCGGCTTCCTGGTGCACCAGATCGCCTTCCTCGAGCCGAGCATCGGCCGCTACGCGGCGGGCATCGCCGTGGCCGTCACCACCGCCATGGCGATCGTGGGGCGCCTGGTGCTCGGGGCCCTGGCGCGCCGGCTCGACCAGCGCATGGCCAGCGCCGTGTCCCTGGCGAGCCAGGCAGCCGCGCTGGCCGTGATGACCCAGGCGACGGAGGTGCGCACTCTGCTTGCGGCCTGCGCCGTCTACGGCTTCTCGGTGGGCAACGTCATCACCTTCCCCTCCCTTATCGTCCAGCGCGAGTTCCCGGCCGCCGCCTTCGGCATGATCATCGGCCTGTCCACGGGCGTCAGCCAGCTCACGTACGCGTTCGGGCCGGGCCTGCTCGGGATGGTGCGCGATGCCACCGGCGGCTACACCGCCCCGCTCGGCCTGTGCATCGCCCTGAACCTCGCGGCCGCGGCGATGGTTCTGCACCGGCCGCGCGCAGCCATGCCAGCGCCTTCTTGATCTGCCTCCCTGCGCCGGCAGCCGTCCCGCGGGCGGACAGATGCGAGGGAGCAGGTGCCGATGTCGGTCGTGCAGCGCTTGATCGCGTCCATGGCGCCGCGCGCGTGGGCGCGCTCGATGGAGCAGGAGTCGCGGGCCTGGAAGGTGCGCTGCGGGCAGTGCAGCTTCGAGCGCTCGGTGTGGGAATGGGGCGGGATCCGCTGGAAGGCGGCGGGCAAACCGCGTCGCCGGCTCACCTGCCCGCAATGCGGCAAGACCGGCTGGCACACGGTCCATCGCCCATAGGCCACGGCTATGCCATTGTCGCTGCCCGCCACAGCCGACAGGTGCCGTCATGCCCGATCCCAAGCGAATCCTGACCACCCACGCCGGCAGCCTGCCGCGGCCGGCCAAGCTCGTCGACCTCTACGCCCGGCGCGCAGTCAGCCAGACCGTCGACGAGGCACAGCTGGCCGCGGAGGGCGAAGCGGCGACCTTCGCCGTGGTCGAGCACCAGCGCGCGGCGGGCATCGACATCCCGAGCGACGGCGAGCAGATGCGGGAGGCCTTCTTCCTCTACCTGCAGCGGCGCATGTCGGGCTTCGGCGGGCGCTGGCAGCGGCCCGGCCCGCGCGAACTCGCCGACTACCCGGAGTTCGCCGAGGCGCGCCGCCAGGGCCTGGCCCAGCGCAAGGCGGTGAGCAACTACGACCCGCCCATGGCGATCGGAGCCGTGGCCTATACCGGCCACGCCGCCAATGCCGCCGAGATCGCCACCTTCAAGGCGGCGCTGGCCCGGCACCAGGGGGCGTTCGCCGACGCCTTCATGACGGCGCCCTCGCCCGGCATCGTCGCCATGGCCATCAAGAACGCGCACTACCCGCGCTTCGAGGACTACCTGGCTGCGCTCACCGATGCACTGCGCATCGAGTACAAGGCGGCGGTCGACGCCGGGCTGATGCTGCAGATCGACGCCCCCGACCTGGCGCTCGAGCGCCATCTTACGTATGCCGAGCGGCCGGTGCGCGAGTTCGTGGCGTTCGTGGAGCGGGTGGTGGGCGAGATCAACCGCGCGCTCGCCGGCGTCCCGCGCGAGCGCGTGCGGCTGCACGTGTGCTGGGGCAACTACGAGGGCCCGCACGACCACGACGTGCCCCTGCGCGACATCGCCGGCGCCATCCTGTCCGCCAACGTCGGCGCCTTCATGCTGCCGTTCGCCAACCCGCGCCACGCCCACGAGCTCAAGGTGTTCCGCGACTTCAAGCTGGCGCCGGACCAGAAGCTGATCGTCGGCGCCATCGACACCACCACCAACTTCGTCGAGCACCCCGAGGTGGTGGCCGAGCGGCTGGAGCGGGCGGCCGAGGCGGTGGGCGACGCCAGGCGCATCGAGGCCGGCACCGACTGCGGCTTCGACACCTCGGCGGGCATGGGCCGGCTGACCGCGGACGTGGTGTGGGCCAAGCTGCGCGCGCTGCGCCAGGGCGCCGACCTGGCCGCGGCGCGGCTGCTGTGAGGCGCCCTACCGCACCAGCCCCAGCACGCGCGGCACGGCCAGGACCACCTCGGGCACGAAGGCGACGACCAGCAGCGTCACGACGATGGCCGCCAGGAAGGGGAGCAGGGGCCTGACCAGCTTGTCCATGGGCAGGCCGCTGATGGCCATGCCCACGAACAGGCACAGGCCGACGGGCGGGGTGATGTGGCCGATGGCCGAGGCGATGACGCACACCATGCCGAAGTGGATCGGGTGGACGCCTGCGGCCTGCGCCACGGGCAGCAGGACGGGCACGGTGACGAGGATGATCTCGGACGGCGTCAGAAACGTGCCGAGCACGAGGTAGAGGACGATCACGAGCAGGATGAACGCCCACCAGGCGGGGGCGATCGCGGAGATGGCGGTTGCCACGGTGAAGGGGAACTTGGAGAAGGAGAGCACCCAGCCGAAGGCGCCGACGAAGCCGATGATGAGGCCGATGACGCCGGAAAGGCGCGCGGAGTCGGCGAAGATGCCCGGCAGCTCGGAAAGCGCCGGCTCGCGGTAGAAGATGGGCGGCACCGCCAGCGCGTAGACCACGGCCACGGCGGCCGCCTCGGTAGGCGTGAACAGGCCGATGAGGATGCCGCCCATGATGATGGCGGGGATCATCAGCGCCGGCAGCGCGTGCCACAGGATGGCCAGGAACTGCGGCAGGGTGGGGGGCGGCTCCTTGGGGTAGTTGCGCTTGCGGGCGATGACGAACACCGGCACGGCCATGCCGGCGCCGATGAGGAGCCCCGGCAGGATGCCGGCTGCGAACATGGCCGCCACCGATTCCTCGGCCATCCACGCGTAGATCACGGCAATGATCGAGGGCGGAATGATGGGCGCGACCACCGCGGTCGAGACCGTCAGCGCCGTGGCGAAATCGAGGTCGTAGCCCTTGCGCACCATCTGGGGGATGAGGAAGGTGCCGAGCGCCGACACGTCGGCCACGGCCGAGCCCGAGATGCCGCCGAAGAACATGCTGTCGACGACGTTGACGTAGGCAAGACCGCCGCGGAAGCGGCCGACGAGGGCGGTAGCGAGATCGATGATGACGCGCGCCACGCCGCCGCGGGCGGCGATGTTGCCGGCCAGAATGAACAGCGGCGCCGACAGGAGCAGGTAGGAATCCGACAGCAGGCCGACGAAGCGGGTGGGAATGATGATTGGATTGAGCGCCGGGTAGAGCATGGCCGCGCCGAGGGCCGCCACCCCCATGGCGATGCTGATCGGCATGCCGAGCAGGATGAAGAGGACGAAGACGATCAGGAGCGTTTCGGCCATGCGCTCCTCACGGCGACGACGATGTTGCGCAGCATCGGCAGCACGATGAGGACGGAGCCCACCGGCACCGCGACGTAGACCCAGCCGAGCGGCAGGCCGAGCCCGGGGCTGCTCTGGAGCTGGGCGTTGGGCACCAGCACCAGGCTCAGCCAGACGAGATAGAGGAAGAGGACGATGCCGGCCGCATTGGTCAGCACCAGCACGGCGGCACGGGCGCGCGGCCCGAGGCGGTTGACGAAGTAGTCGAGCACGGTGTGCTGGCCGCGCTGCATGGCAGAGGCGGCGCCGATCAGAACCAGCCACACGAACAGGTAGCGCGGCACCTCCTCGAGCCCGTCGATGCCGGTCATGCCGAGAAAGCGCAGCACCACCTGCAGGAACACGGCGCCGGCCATGACGGCGAGGATCAGGCCGCCGACGTGGCCGAGCGCGTCGTAGGCGCCCGCCCACAGCCGCGCCCCGCGCTCACCGCCGGGCGCGCCGCTCGAGGGGGAAGCCATGGGCTACTTGATGGCCAGGATGTGGTCCACCATCCGCTTGGCGTCCTTGCCGGCCGGCGTGGCGTAGAACTCCTCATAGACGCTCTGGGTGGCCTGGCGGAACGGCGTGGCGTCGGGCTTGGTGATGGTCACGCCCTTGGCGCGCACCTGGTCCTGGATCGACTTGTCCTCGTCGAGGATGAACTTGCGGTTGAAGGCGCGCGCGTGCTCCCACGCCTCCATGATGGCCTTGTGGCCGGCGGCGTCCTGCTTCTGCCAGGAGGCCTTGGACATGATGAGCGCCACCGCCTGGTGGGTGTGGCGCACGTCGGCGACGTATTTGACGATGTCGTAGAACTTGTTGTGATAGAAGGTGTTGACCCCGCCCTCGGCGAAGTCGATGACCCGGGTCTGCAGGGCCGTGGCCACCTCGGGGAAGGCGATGGGGGTGGAGATCATGCCCAGCGCCTTGAAGGTGGCGACCAGAATCTTGTCCTCCTGAACGCGCACCTTCTTGCCCTTGACATCGTCGAGAGAGTTGATGGCGCCGTGGCCGTAGATGCCGCGGTAGCCGGCGGCGATGAAGCCGATCAGCTTCAGGCCCTTCTTGTCGAGAACAGCGTCGTAGTACTTGGTGAGGGTGTCGCTGCCGTCGAGCGCTTTGAACACGTGCTCGTAGTCGCGGAAGATGTAGGGCAGCTGGAACACGCTCATCTCCGGCACCAGGGTCGACAGCGGCGCGGTGGTGATGGGGCCGAAGTCGACGGCGCCGAGCTGGATCTGCTGGGCCACCTCGCGCTCGCCCCCGAGCGCGCCCGAGTGGTGATGGGTGACCTTGATCTTGCCCTTGGTGAGCTCGGCGAGCTTGTCGATGAACTGCTGGGAGGCCTGCGAGGTGCCGTGCTTCGGCGGATTGACGTTGCCGAGCGTGAGGTCCTTGTCCTGAGCCCATACCGTGCCGCCGACGGCGGCGATCGAGGCGACGACGACGAGGCGGGCCGCAGTGCGCCGCAGCGAGATGGTCGACATGCTTTCCTCCCACGCGGCGCCCGGAAATTCGCTCGCGCCGCCGGTGCCATCCTGGGTGATGGGAGGAAGCCGGGTCAAGCGCCATCTGCTGGCGGCTCGCCGACCGGCCGTGCCGGCGGCACGCGGCCGACGCGGAGGGTCACGAGCGCGTCGGCTCGGGCCCGATGCGCACCTGCAGCTTGCCGAAGTTCTCGCCGCGCAACAGGCCGATGAAGGCGCGCGGCGCCTTCTCCAGGCCGCCCTCGACGATGTCCTCCTTGTACTTGATGCGGCCGGAGCGCACCCACTCGCCCATCTGGCGCAGCGCCGGCGCGTACCTGCCGGCAAAGTCGGTGACGATGAAGCCGCGCATGGCGACGCGGCGGCCGACGAACAGGCCGAGCAGCCGCGGGCCCATCTCCGGGGCCGCCGCATTGTACTGGGAGATCGAGCCGCAGAGGGCGACGCGGGCGAAGAAGTTGAGGTTGAGGAACACGGCATCGCTCACCGCGCCGCCGACGTTGTCGAAATAGACGTCGACGCCGCCGGGGCAGGCGGCCTTGACGGCGGCCGGGAGGTCCTTGGCCGACTTGTAGTCGATGCAGTCGTCGAGCCCCAGGGTGTCCTTGACGAAGGCGCACTTGCGGGCGCCGCCGGCGATGCCGACCGCACGGCAGCCGGCGATCCTGGCGAGCTGGCCCACCACCTGGCCCACGGCGCCGGAGGCCGCCGACACCACCACGGTCTCGCCGGGCTTGGGCTGGCCGACCTCGAGGAGGCCGAAGTAGGCGGTCATGCCGGGCATGCCGAGCACGCCGTTGGCCGTGGAGATGGGCGCGAGCGAGGGGTCGATCTTGCGCAGCGAGGGCCCGCCCGCCACCGCGTACTCCTGCCAGCCGAGCCGGTCCTCGACGATGTCGCCCACCTTGAAATTGGGGTGGTTGGATTTCACCACCTCGCCCACCGTGCCGCCGGTCATGACCTCGCCGATGCCGACCGGCGGCGCATAGGACGCCGCATCGCGCATGCGCCCGCGCATGTAGGGATCGAGGGAGAGGTAGATCACCCGCACCAGCACCTGCCGCGGCCCCGGCTCGGGCACGGGCACCTCCTCGATGCGGAAGTCGCTCTCGGCGGGCTCGCCGGGAGGCCGACGGGCGAGGACGATGCGGCGATGGGTCTTGGGCGTGTCGGCGGGCATGGACGCTCTCCACTGGGGGAAGGAACCGGTCGCATCCTCGAGCTTAGCGGCAACCGGCGGGGAGAGGAACGAGCGGGCGGGCGCTCACCGCGGCTGGCGCGGGCGTGCGGGGCGCGGCGGCGCGGGGCGCGTCTAGTTGGAGGCGCCGCCCCAGATCGTGCTGCGCCAGTCCCCACTTTTGGACCTGCGTGCCTTGGCACGCTTGGCCTTGGCGGGATCGGCCTTGGCTGCGGCGGGGGCATCGGCGGGCGCGATCGCCTGGGTGGTCAGGCCAGGCGCCGCCGCACCCGCCCGCTGGTCGGGCAGCGACGCGCCGCCCTCCCCCACCACCTCGAACGGGCCCCAGGTCGCCGGATGCGCCTCCGCCAGGGAGCCCTGCGCGACGAGCCGGCTCATGGAGCGGCGGAAGGCCTCGGCGCGGCCGATCTCAGGATTGCGAGCGAGCTCGGCGAAGGCGGCGGTGGTGAGCTTGACGGCGGCGAGCGAGCCCACCTCCCAGTGCGAGACCAGAAGCGCACGCGCTCCCGCGTAGAAGAAGGCGCGCGCGAGGCCCGAGAGGGCCTCGGCATTCTCGTCGGAGGCGGCCGCGGTATTGCAGGCCGACAGCACCACCCAGTCGGCATCGAGCCTGAGTGCCGCCGTCTCCGAGGCCGTGAGGTAGCCGTCGTCACGGGCCAGCGCGAGGGGATCGCCCGTGCCGGAGGGCGGCGGGGTGAGGATGAGCCCCGGCTCGGCGGCGCCCTGGACCTGCCCGGTGAGCGTGCCGTGGGTGGCAAAGTGGAGGATGGCATAGTCCGCCAGGCGGCCGCTCTCGGACAGGTCCTTGAGGGCGGTCTCGGTGGCACGGGCCCCGAGCAGCACCTCCTCCTCGCCCGCCCTGAGCCGCCGGCCGACCTCGCACAGCTCGTCGGCCGTCTCGGGCAGGGGCGAGAACTGGCGCACCTCCTCGATGTCGGCGGCAAGGCCGCGGAAGGGGCGCGTGAAGCCGCGCCTCGGCGGGGCTGCCGCCTGAGCCAGGCGCGCGGCCGGCGTCGTCCGGCACTGCTGCCGCTCCCGGGCCGCAGCCGCCTGGCGGCGATAGTGGTCGCCCCAGCGGGGGTCGCTCTGCTGGCCGTCGAGCAGGGGGTTGCCGATGCCGAGGTAGGGCTTGCCGGCGCGGCTCGCCTTGGCGAACTGGCGCAGCGACTTGAGCGCGGCAACCGAAGGCAGCACGGTGATGGGCTGGCGGGTGCCGAGCCACGCGATCCTGCGGAAGCCGGCGAGCGTGGCCGGAGGGCCGTCCGCGGCCGGCTCGGCGGCCAGCACGGCGAAGGGTAGGCTGGTGAGCGGGCCAGAGGGAACGATCAGCAGGTGCTTGCCCCTGATGAGGTCCTCGGCCGGGCCGAGCAGCGCCCGGTAGAGCTCGTGGGCCCGGCCGGGGTCGAACGGCAGAGCGCGCACGGCGTGGCCGTCCACACGCTCCTCGCGCGGGGCGGCACCGAGCACGGCGGCGCACCTGCCGGCGCTGTCGGACATCTGCCACAGGGTGTGATCGAGGCCGCAGCGCAGGGCAGCAACGCGCTCGCGCAGCGCCTGGCTGCCGAGGCTGCTGCGCAGCCATCGCGCCTCCGTCCTGGTGACCACCCACACGAAAGTCTCCTCGGGATCGGGCTTGGCCAGGTCGGCGTCGAGGAAGGGCATCAGCTCGGGCACGTCGAGGAACTGCACGAGCGCCTCGCCGGGCCGCAGCCAGGCCTGCACCTCGGCGATGTCGAGGCTCGTGGTGGTGACCAGGGACGAATACTGCGGGAAGGCATCCTTGAGCTTGCGGTCGATCTCCTCGAGGCGCGCATTGAGCGCGGCCAGATGGTCCTGGATGCGCTGGTCGACCCTGGGGTCGCGCCGATCGGGAGGCTGCGAGCGCGCCCACACCAGCAGGCCGTTGCGCTTCTCCCACTCGATGAGCAGGTCCTGCCGCTCGCGCACCAGGAGGGCGAGCTCGCGGTCGCCGGCGGCGGAGCGGATCGCCATCTGCGCCAGCGACGCGGCGGCCTCGGAGGCGTGCGCCCACTGCGCGGCCTGGAAGGCCTCGTCGGAAAGCCGGGCATCGCCGCCGGCACTCGACAGTCTGTGGGCCGCCTTGAGCAGGCGCACGAACGACAGGCTCTGCTCGGCCGCCTGCCGCCGGCCCCGACCCGTCGACGTCTGCCCGACGAGGTCGAGCCCGCGCTGCGTGCGCCGGATGAAGACGGCGGTGGCCTTGCGCGAGGCCTCGAGCGAGGCCGCCCACTTGCCCTGGTCGAAGTAGAACCCGCCCAGGTTGTTGTAGAACAGGGCGACATCGGGATGGTCCGACCCGTAGGTCGCCTCGAAGATGGCGAGCGCGCGGCGGTAGACCGGCTCCGCCTCCTCGTACCGGCCCTGGATGCGGTAGAGCCCGGCCAGGTTGTCGAGGGTCTTGGCGACCTCGAGGTGGGTGGGGCCGAGGCGCTTCTCGCTGATGGCCAGCGAGCGCCGGTAGAGCGGCTCGGCCTTCGCGTACTTGCGCAGCGCGAGGTAGATGCTGGCGAGGTTGTTGAGCGAGATGCCGACGTCGGGGTGGTCGGGGCCCAGCGCCTTCTCCAGGATGGCCAGGGCGCGCTCGGTCAGGGGCTCGGCCTCGGCGTAGCGCTCCTGCGACTGGTAGAGGACGGCGAGGTTGTCGAGCGCCACGGCCACCACCGGGTCGTCGGGGCCCTTGGACTTCTCCAGGATGGCGATGGTGCGCTTGCGCAGCTGCTCGGCCAGCGCGTACTTGGCCTGGGCGCGATAGAGCGCGGCCAGGTTGTTGAGCAGGGTGGCGATCTGGGGGTCGTCGGGCCCCAGCAGCTTCTCCTCGATGTCGATGGCGCGCACGAAGAGCGGCTCGGCGTCGGCGAGACGGCCCTGGACGTAGTAGAGCTGGGCGAGCTCGTTGAGGACGACGGCGACGTTAATGTCCCCGGGGCCCAGGGTCTTCTCGAACAGGGCGAGGGCGCGCTTGAAGTGCGGCTCGGCCTCGGCATAGCGGCCCTGAACACGGTAGGCGGTGGCGACATAGGAAAGGGCGCCTGCCACCTGGGGATGCTCGGGGCCGAAGCGCGCCTCGGCGACGGCCAGCAGGCGCTGGGCCGCCGCTGCCGCCTCGGGGTATCGGCCCTCCTGATAGAGCTGAACGAACAGGGCCCGCAGCGCGAGCACCTCGTCGGTCGCCTGGGCGCGCGCCGGCCCCGGTTGGGCCAGCTCCGCCAGCATCAGGCAAGCCCCCAGCAGCACGACGCGCAGCGCGCCCATCCCCGCTCCCTCCGCTCGTCAACGGAGCGGAAAGCCTATCCCACCAGGCTGCGGCGGACCAGCGGACGGGAGGCGCGCTCCACCGCTTCCCGAGCCGGCCGGACGCGAAGGCAGTGCCGCAGACGAGCCTGCCTGGGGTATAGCTAGTGCCAGGCCGCGATCGTGCGGGTGACCTCGATGAACGAGACGGCAAGCCCACAGGAGGTGCCGGCGAGCAATCGGGCGCCACAGCCCGCCGTCCTGCGTCAGCGCGTGTTCCAGGTTCTCGAGCACGGCCGACGCCGCGAGCCCGCCTCGCGCATCCTCGACTGGACGCTGATCCTGCTCGTGGTGGGCAACGTGGTGGGCACCATCGCCCAGACCGTGCCGGACATCGCCCAGCGCCACGGCGCCAGCCTGCAGCTCCTCGACCGGCTGTGCGTGCTGGTGTTCGCCCTGGAGTACGCCGCCCGCATCTGGACGGCGCCGGAGCACCCCCTGGTCGGGCGCCACGCCGCGCTCGGCGCGCGCCTGCGCTTCGCGGCCACGCCGCTGATGGTGATCGACGCGGTGGCCCTGCTGCCGTTCCTGCTCGAGCTCCTATGGCCCTCGAATGCGCTGGTGCCGCTGACGCGGCTGGTGCGCTTCCTCAAGCTCGCCCGCTACTCGCCCGCGCTGGCCACCCTCGGCCGGCTGATCGCCAGCGAGCGCCGCTCGCTGCTCGCCTGCGTCGTCATCTTCACGGGCGTGCTGCTCGCCTCGGCCGCCGCCATGCACGCGGTCGAAGGGGGCCTGCAGCCCGAGCGGCTGGGCGACATGCCGAAGGCCATCTGGTGGGCCGCCTCCATGCTGGCCAAGATCGGCGGCGGCGAGATCACGCCCGTCACCACCCTCGGCAGCATCATCGCCGCCCTCACGGTGATGCTGGGCATCGGCTGCTTTGCCCTGCCGGTCGCCATCATCGGCCGCGGCTTCTACGAGGAGATCCGGCGGCGCGACTTCGTCGTCACGTTCGCCATGGTGGCGCGGGTGCCGCTGTTCTCCCGCCTCGATGCGGCGACCATCGCCGATCTGGTCGGCATGCTGCGCGCGCGCACGGTGCCGGCCGGCGCCACCGTGATCCGCAAGGGCGAGCGGGGGGACGCCATGTACCTCATCGCCTCGGGCGCGGTGGAGGTGGAGGCGGGCAACGGCAGGGTGCGCCTGGAGGAGGGAGACTTCTTCGGCGAGATGGCGCTGCTCTCGCGCGAGACCCGCACGGCTACGGTAAGGGCGGTGCGCGCCACCGATCTGCTCGTGCTCGACGCCAGCGATTTCCTGCGCCTTGTCGACCGCCTGCCCGAGGTGGGGGCGCGCGTGCGGGCGGTCGCGCGCGAGCGCACGGGGCCGGAGGCGGCGCGATAGCGGCTGGCACGGTGCCTGCATCGGGCGCAGGGCAGGCTGCGCGCGGCGTCGGCCACGCGCGAGCGGCGGCGGGAACGCGGCCGATAGCTTCGGAGAGAGACACTCATGGCCAAGGGCTGGACGGTGCAGGTCACCACGCACGACCGCGGCTTCCGCGGCGAGCGCATCAGGCAGCAGCTGTTCGAGGTGGCGATCGAGGACAAGGAGCGGGCGGTGGAGGCGGTGCGCCACTACCTGTGGGCCCGGCCCGATGCGCACATCGAGGCCACCGCCCAGCTGCACGGCAGCCTGGCGCTGAGCCCCGGGCGCGTCCGCTGCCGCTGATCCTTGCTGCCGTGCACAAACGAGGGCGCGCGCCGGCCTGAGCGCCGCGCGCGACAACCGCTTGCCGTGGCGTGAGCATTTGCCTGCGCAGGCGGCCCGCAGCTCGCCTTCGCAGGCGCAAGACCGCGGCATCATATTCGACTTTAGTCTATGTTAACCTCCTCCCCGCGGGATCGCTGGTGGAGGAGGACGCCCAATGGTCACCGAGTTCTCGACCTGGCTGTTCAACGTCATGCTGTGGGGCGGGATTATTTCCACGCTGGCCCTGCTGTTCGACCGGCTGGTCTCGCCCGGCTTTGTCGCCAGCGGCCTGACGGCGGCGGTTGGGGCCGCGATCGTTGCGGTGGTGGCGCTGATCTGGCCGAGGTTCTAATTAGCGGGCCCAGCCAAGCCGGCCCCGCGCCGCGAGGCAACGTCAAACTGGAGCGCTTCCAAACTGCGCAGCCGGTGCTTGACAGCCGGGCGCGAGGCAAGAAACGTTGCCCCGCGCCACCGGCCGGGTGCGCGCTTCCGATGTCGGGGCCTTGAACCCCAACGATTGGAGGTCACAATGATCAGGGCACTCGCCGGCCCGCGGGGGCGGGCCACGCATTGGGCGCGGGTGGTAGGCCTGCCACTCCCTGCGCCGCCTCCGGGACGAGAGGCTCCCTGATGCGCAGCGCCAGCGGCAGTTCAGCGGGCGGCATGGGCGACCGGCCCGGCATCCTCGGCCCCGAGCAGCTGGTCGGCCTCGGCTTCCGCTTCTGGCTCACCGGCTTCCGCACCGGCGACATCTCCTGCTGGGAGCGGGCGTGGTGCGCCTACTCCAATGCGCTGGGCGCGGCCGCGGCCAAGGGCGCGGTGCGCGATCTCTCCGCCTGGGTGCGGGCCATCAACCGCCACGCCCAGCGCGATCTCGAGACCTACCCCGCCGACTGCGACCGCTTCTGCCGCGACGAGTGCATCGCCATCGACATGATCGCGGCCTGCCAGCACAACGCCTGCCCGGCCATGCGCGCGTGCGCCTTCGCGCTGCTCGGGTGCTCGCTGATCGAGGAGGTGGTGCAGGGCGCCGGGTGCTTCGCAGCCACCATGCGCGGCGCCAACCAGATGCTGCCGCCCTGCTTCGCCCACGGTTCCTCGTTGCTGGCCGTGCCGCCCGCCAGTACGCTGAGGCAGTGATCCTGCCGGCGCCGGCCGGCGGGCAGGACCTGCCAAGCGCGGACGCGACCAAAGTGCCGATCATCGAGCCGGCGCCCTGGCGCCACCAGTTCTTCGCCCGCGTGGACTGCCCGCCCGACCTCTACATCCCGACCGACGATCCCGAGGCGTGGGCCTGGAACCCCGCCCACCGCTGGGTCTTCGACAAGCTGCAGGTGGCGCTGAGCCAGGGCCTGGACGCCGGCCCGCACGGCACCCAGCCGCCGCGCTTTCCCGTGTTCTCCAAGCCCATCATGAACTTCCGCGGCCTGGGCGCCGGCAGCCGCATCCTGCGCTCGGCCGAGGACTACGAGGCCCACCACACGCCCGGCCATTTCTGGATGACGCTGCTCGAGGGCCGGCACGTGTCGAGCGACGTGGCGCTGGTGGAGGGCGAGCCCCGCTGGTGGCGCCATGCCACCGGCGTGGCCACGGGCGAGGGCATGTTCGACCGCTGGACCATCCACGCGGCGCGCGAGCCCGAGCTGGAGCGCGCGTGCGGTGCCTGGATCGCCCGCAACCTCGCCGGCTTCACCGGCATCCTCAACCTCGAGACCATCGGCGGCACCATCATCGAGGCGCACCTGCGCCTCTCCGACCAGTGGCCGGACCTCTACGGCCGGGGCTGGATCGAGGCGTTCGTCGGCCTCTACCGCGACCGGGCCTGGCGCTTTGCCGACGACGACCGCCGGGACGGCTACAGCAACGTGCTGTTTGGGCCGTGGGGGCGGCGCTACCGCCACCCGCCGCGCGAGCTGGTGGAGGAGGTGGCGGGCATGCCCGGCGTCTCCAGCGTGCAGATCACCTTCCACGAGACCAAGCCGCCGGAGCACCACTCGATGCCGCCGGGCGGCTTCCGGCTCGCCATCGTCAACGCCTTCGATCTGGCCCGGGGCGAGGCGGCGCGCGAGGTGCTGCGCCGCCACTTCCTGGGGGAGACGCCGGCGGTCAACGTGCGGCGGGGAGGGGAGCCACCATGACGCCGCGGAGGGCGGCACCGCCCGGCCGGCGCCGCTGGCGCCTCGCGGCGATCGCGCTCGCCGCCGCGGCACTGGCGCCCGCCCCCGCCCGGCCCCAGGAGATCCCCAAGGAGCTGGCGGCCCGGCTCACGCCCCAGCAGCGCCAGATCTACGCCGCCTACCGCCAGGCCCGCGATGCCTTCGAGCGCCAGCACCGGGCCTACTGGCAGCGCGTGGAGGCCAAGCGCGAGGCGCGCAAGGCCAAGCGCATCCTGGGCCAGGCCTACGCGGCCGAGGACTACATCGCCCACTTCCCGCCGAAATACACGGGGCCGGAGCTGCCTGCCGACATCGCCAGGATCGTGGCCGAGCTGAAGCCGCCCGTGCCGCCGAAGCCGCTGCCCACCGTCGCCGACTTCCTGGCCCACGCCCAGGCCCAGTACGGCTTCGTGCCGACGCCCGCCAGCGAGCGCGAGTTCAAGCGCAGCTACGCGCGCGAGGCGCTGGCGGTGGGCCTCACCAAGGACCAGGTGGTGCGGGTCTACGCGCTGGAGACGGGCGGGCAGGGCACCTACGACATGCAGGCCGGCTTCAATCCGCTCACCAAGCAGGGCCGGCCGATCTCCTCGGCGCTGGGGTACGCCCAGCTCCTGCACGCCAACTCGGTGGGCGAGCTCGTCAAGCACGGCGAGAGCTTCATCAAGCGGCTGCTGGCCATGGCCAATGGGCCGGGCATCGCCGCCGAGCGCGCCGAGGCCCTGCGGGCCAAGGCGGCGGTGCTGCGGCGCATGCTGAGGGCGGCGCGCTCGGTGCCCAACGAGTGGAGCGCGCACGTGCGCTTCGCCGGCACCCCGCCCGGGCTCGGCATCCACGCCCTCAACCTCGACGCCGACGTGGGGCCGTGGCTGCAGGTGCTGAAGCTCAAGGGGCTCAAGGACTACGCGGCCGCGGACGGGCGCGCGAGCCTGTCGGGCTCGGAGATCGAGCTCATGAACCTCGCCGGGCCGCGCACGGGGCTCGAGATGATGCAGCCGGTGGCGCGCGACATGCCGACGCCCAACTTCTTCAGCGAGGGCGGCTACTACCGCAACACCATCGTGCGCGACAAGACCGCGGCGGAGCTGCTGAAGGCGCTGGGCGAGCGCATGGAGGTGAACGTCAACAAGGCCGGCGCGGTGGAGTTCGCGCAGATCTTCGACGAGCTCGCGCGGCGCTGAGGGGCCGTGCCGGTCAGCCGAGCGCCGCCAGGGCCATGCCGGCACCGATGAAGAGCAGGTGCGCGGCGAGAAAGACAAAGCTGAGGAGGAGAAGGCGGCGGGACATGACACACGGGCTCGCGGCAATGTCCGCGCATGGTGGGGCCGGTCGGCAAAAGAAGGGTTAACGGGGCCGATCGAACGAGCGGGACCGCCGCGCCGACGCTCAGCCGCCGTTGAGGTGGCAGGCGGAGGCGCGGCCGGGGGCGATGGAGACGAGGGCCGGCGCCTCGCTGCGGCAGCGCGCCATGGCGAACGGGCAGCGCGGGTGGAAGTGGCAACCCGGCGGGGGATCGAGCGGGGAGGGGATCTCGCCCTCGATGGGCCGGAACGAGCGCTTCTCGAGCGAGATGCGGGGCACCTCCGCGAGCAGCGCCCGCGTGTAGGGGTGGTTGGGAGCGGCGAACAGCTCGGCGGTGGGTGCCGTCTCGACGATGCGGCCGAGGTACATGATGAGGATGCGGTCGGAGATGTGCTGGACGACGCCGAGGTCGTGGCTGATGAAGAGATAGGTGAGGTCGTAGGCCTCCCTGAGGTCGAGGAACAGGTTGACGATCTGCGCCTGGATGGAGACGTCGAGGGCGGCGATGGCCTCGTCGCACACCAGAAACTCGGGCCTGACGGCGAGCGCGCGGGCGATGCCGATGCGGCTCCTCTGGCCGCCGGAGAACTGGTGGGGGAAGCGGCGCGCGTAGGCGGGGTCGAGGCCGACCCGGGTGAGGATGTCGGCGAGGTAGGCGGCATGCTCGGCGCGCGGGACGAGGCCGTGCACCAGCGGTGCCTCGCCCACGATGGCCGACACGCGCATGCGCGGATTGAGCGAGGAGTAGGGGTCCTGGAAGATCATCTGCACGGCAAGCCGCGCCGCCTTGGCCTCGGCGCCGACGAGCTGCGCGCGGTCGCGGCCCTTGAAGAGCACGCGGCCCTCGCTGGGCTCGATGAGGCCGGCGACGAGCCGGCCGAGGGTCGACTTGCCGCAGCCCGACTCGCCGACGAGCCCCACCACCTCGCCCTTGGCGACGGCGAAGCTCACGCCGTCCACCGCCCGCACCACCTCGGCGCGGGCCGCGGCCGAGCCGAGGAGCGCGGTGGCGCGCTCGGCGAGGTCGGGCGCCTTGACGAAGCGCTTGGAGAGGCCCTGCGCCTCGATGAGCGGGGTGCCGGCGCGCGCGCTCATGCGGCCGCCTCGAGATGCGGCCGCCAGCAGCGCACCTCGCGCCCGGGCCGCGGGCTCGAGACGGTCGGCTCGACGCCGCAGTCCTCGCCCGCGCGCGGGCAGCGGGCGCGGAAGCGGCAGCCGGGCGGCAGGTCGAGGAGCGAGGGCGTCATGCCCGGGATCTGGGCCAGGCGCACGCCCCGCGCGACGGCGGAGGGCACCGAGCCCAGGAGCCCGCGCGTGTAGGGATGGAGCGGAGCGCCGACCACGTCGCCGGCCCGCCCCTGCTCGACGATGGTGCCCGCATACATCACCGCCACCCGGTCGGCGAGCGAGCTGACCACGGCGAGGTCGTGGCTGATCCAGATCATGGCGGTGCCGGTCTTGCGGCAGAGCTCCTGCGCCAGGTGCAGGATCTGCGCCTGGATGGTGACGTCGAGCGCGGTGGTGGGCTCGTCGGCGATGACGAGGTCGGGCGCGTTTATGAAGGCGATGGCGATGGCCACGCGCTGGCGCATGCCGCCCGACAGCTCGTGCGGATAGGCCCTGAGACGCCGCTCGGGAGCGGGAATGCCGACCTGGGCCAGCGCCTCGCGCGCAAGCTCGCGGGCGGCGCGGCGGCCGATGCTGCGGTGGGCGAGGATGGCCTCCACCATCTGCGTGTCGACCCGCAGCACCGGGTTCAGGGTCATCATCGGATCCTGGAAGATCATGGCGATGCGGCTGCCGCGCAGGCGGCGCAGCTCCTCCTCGGGCGCCCCGACGAGATCGCGGCCGGCGAAGCAGATGCTGCCCGACACGATGCGCCCGGGCGGATCGACGAGGCCCAGGATCGAGTAGCCGGTGACCGACTTGCCGCAGCCCGACTCGCCGACGAGGCCCAGCACCTCGCCGGCGGCCACTGCAAAGCTGACGCCGTCCACCGCCTTGACCACGCCGGCCTTGGTGAAGAAGTGCGTGCGCAGGTCGGCAACCTCCAGGGTCGCCGGGCGCGCGAGGGGCTCGGCGGCCGCGGCCGGCGCGGTCATCGCCTGAGCCTCGGGTTCAGCACGTCGCGCAGCTGATCGCCGACCAGGTTGATGGCCATGATGGTGGCGAGCAGAACCACGCCCGGAAAGAAGCTGATCCAGTACTTGCCCGACAGCATGTACTCGAAGCCGTTGGCGATGAGCAGGCCGAGCGAGGGCTCCGTGCGCGGCAGGCCGACGCCGAGAAACGACAGCGTGGCCTCGAGCGCGACGGCGTGCGCGGCCTGCACGGTGGCCACGACGATGAGCGGCGGCAGCACGTTGGGCAGGATCTGGCGGAACAGGATGCGGGCGTGGCCGAAGCCCAGGCAGCGCGCCGCCTCCACGTACTCCTTGTTCATCTCGGCCAGCGCCGTGCCGCGCACCGTGCGCGCGTAGTAGGCCCACTGCACGGTGACGAGGGCGATGATGATCTTGTCGACGCCCTTGCCGAGGATGGCGATCAGCATCAGGGCGATGAGGATGGCGGGGAAGGAGAGCTGCAGATCGACGAGGCGCATGAGCAGGCTCTCGACGCGGCCGCCGGCGTAGGCGGCGACGAGGCCGACGGCAGCGCCGATGACGGTGGCGATCAGGCACGAGACGACCCCCACCGCGAGCGAGATGCGCAGGCCGTAGAGCATGGCGCTGACGAGGTCGCGGCCGGCGCCGTCGGTGCCGAGCCAGTAGGTGTAGCCGGCCATGGCCCTGCTGCCGGGCGGCAGGCGGCTGTCGAGCACGTCGACCTCGGCCAGATTGTAGGGGTTCTGCGGAACGATGGCCGGCGCGAGCAGGGCGAGGGCGATGATGACGCAGAGCAGGGCGAAGGCAGCCGCGGCCACCCGGCTCTCGAAGAAATCGGCGGCCAGCCGGCGCAGCGGCGTCTCCTCGGCGGCGGCGGCCGCCGCCGGGGCGCGGTCCGCCTCGATGCGAGTGCCGGTGTCGAGCACGCTCATGCCGCCCTCGCTCCGATGCGCACGCGCGGGTCGAGCACGGTGTAGACCACGTCGACCACGAAATTGATGAGCACGAACATCATCACGATGACGATGAGGTGGGCGACGATGACCGGCCGATCGAGGCTCTGGATGGCGTCGATCAGCAGCTTGCCCATGCCGGGCCAGGCGAAGATGGTCTCGGTGACGACCGAGAAGGCGACGAGGTTGCCGAACTCGAGCCCGACCACCGTCACCACCGGGATCAGGATGTTCTTGAGCAGGTGGACGCCGACCACCCGCCGCTCGGCGAGGCCCTTGGCCCTGGCGAACTTGATGTAGTCCTGCTGCAGGGCCTCGCGCGCGCCGGCCCGCGTCAGGCGGATGACCAGCGACATCTTGAGGAGCGCGAGGTTGAAGGCCGGCAGCAGCACGTGGCGCAGGCCGTCGAGGGTGAAGAGGCTCGAGGTGATGCCGAGCCAGGTGGCGGTGGCGCCGCGCCCGGTGGAGGGCAGCCAGCCGAGCATCACCGCGAACACCATGATAAGCATCAGCCCGACCCAGAAGGTGGGCAGGCTGAAGCCCAGGATCGAGCCCGCCATGATGGTCCGCGATGCCCAGCTGTCGGGCCTGAGGCCGGCGTAGAGGCCGAGCGGAAGCCCCAGCACGATGGCCATGGCGAGGGCGGCGAAGGCGAGCTCGAGGGTGGCCGGCATGCGCTCCAGGATCACGCGCAGCGCCGGCTCGCCGAAGATGAACGAGCGGCCGAGGTCGCCCTCGAGCGCGCCGGCGATGAAGTAGAGGTATTGCTCCCAGATCGGCCGATCGAGGCCCAGCGCCCGGATCGCGGCCTCGATGTCCCGCTGGTCCATCTGCGGGTTGACGAGCAGCCAGACCGGGTCTCCGACCACGTGAATGCCGAAAAACACGATCACCGACATGACCGCCACCAGGACCGCGGTCTGCACCAGCCGTCTCAGAATGTAGGCGGCCATGTCGTCTCCGGGGCGCGGGCTGCCGCGCCGGCCTCAGTTCTGCTCCAGCACGTGGGTGGCGAGCGTGTACTCGTCGGAGCGCGCCTTGTATTTGAGGCCCTTGCGCGCTGCCCAGGTGTTGACCTGGTAGTGCGAGGGGATGATCGCCACGTCCTCGATGGCGATCTCGGTGGCCCTGGCGAGCAGGGCCGCGCGCTTGGCGTCGTCGTTGGTCCTCAGCGCCTCCTGGCAGAGGCGGTCCACCTCGGGATTGGAGTAGCGGCCGCGGTTGCTGGTGCCGGCGCCTTTGGCGCGGTCGAAGGTGTTGACGAGCGGGATGAGAGCGCCGGAGTTCTCGCCCGTGGCCGGGCCCCAGCCCACCAGGATGAAGCTGAACTCGGGCGAGCCGTTGGGCCCGCCTTGGGAGGCGCGGGTGAAGAACACCGCCGGCGGCAGAGCCTCAAGCGAGGTCTCGATGCCCGCGCGGGTGAGCATCTGCGCCACCGCCTCGGCCACCTTGACGTCGTTGATGTAGCGCCCGTTGGGGGTGTGGAGCGTGAGCTTGAAGCCGTTGGGGAAGCCGGCCTCGGCCAGCAGCTTCTTGGCGCCCTCCGGGTCGTAGGCGACGGGCTTGAGCTTGTCGGAGATGCCGAAGTAGCCGTCGGGCAGGAACTGGCTCGCGGCGATGGCCACGCCCTCCATCACCCGCGAGACGATGGCGTCGCGGTTGATGGCCTTGGTCATGGCCTGGCGCACGCGCTTGTCGCGGAACGGGTTCTTGATCTCGCTGCCGTCCCTGCCCCTGGCGAAGGGCGTGACCTCGCGGGCGTGGTCGACGAAGAAATAGATGACGCGGTTGGAGACCCCCTGGCTCAGCGCGATCTTGGGGTCCTTCTTGAGCCGCTCGATGTCGGCCGTGGGCGTGTCCTCGATCAGATCGACGTCGCCGGCGAGCAGCGCCGCCACCCGCGCCGGGCCCGCCTTGATCGGCCGGAACGTGAGCTTCTCCCACCTCGGCTTTTCGCCCCAGTAGGCGTCGTTGCGCGCAAACTCGATGCGGTCGCCGGGAGTGAACCTGACGAGCCTGTAGGGCCCGGTGCCGATGGCCGCCTTGCCCGAGTTGTAGTCCTCGGTCCTGGCGCCTTCGCCGTGCTTCTTGGAGACGATGAGCAGCGAGGCGACGTCGTTGGGAAGCAGCGGGGCGATGGAGCCGGCCGAGATGTGCACGGTGTGGTCGTCGATCTTCTTGACCGTCTTGCCCTTGACGGCGGCGGCGAAGCTCGAGGGACTGTTGGGCACGTTGGGCGCACGCTCGAAGGTGAAGACCACGTCGTCGGCGGTGAAGGGCGAGCCGTCGTGCCACTTCACGCCTTTGCGCAGCTTGAACTCCCACACCACGTCGTCGACGAGGCGCCAGCTCTCGGCCAGGCCCGGCAGGTGGCGCTGCTTCTCGTCCTGCTCGATCAGCCGCTCGAACACGTGCGAGAGGATCGAGTTGTTGGGCGCGAGGTTGTGGTAGTGCGGGTCCATGGCCGAGGGCTCGGCGGAGAGGCCGATCCTGAGCTCCTGAGCCTCTCCCGCGGTCCCGAACAGCGCCAGCCCGAGCGCCAGAGTGGCAATTCGCGCAAGGACCATGATCCCCTCCTGAGCACACGAAAGCCATTCGCGGGCGAGGCTTGCACGGAATTGTGGCCCGTGCAATCGATCGCCGCAGAGCGGTCGCAGGCCGGCCGCGGAGGGTGAGGGATGGCGAGCTTCCTCGACGGCCGCATCGATGCCGAGGCCATTCTGGCCGACATCGAGCGCATCGTGCGCATCGAGAGCCACACCGGCGACACGGCGGGCGTCAACCGCGTGCTCGACACGGTGGCCGGCTGGTTTGCCGGCACCGGCGCCGCCGTCGAGCGCTTCACGATCGGCGGGGGCTTCGGCGACATGGTGCGCGTGCGCTGCGATCCCGACCGCAGCGGACCCGGCATCCTGGTGCTGAGCCACGTCGACACCGTGCACCCGCCGGGCACGCTGGCCGGCCCGCTGCCCTTCCGCCGCGAGGGCGACCGCGTGTTCGGGCCGGGCGCCTACGACATGAAGGGCGGGCTGGTGCTGGCGGTGGCGGCCTTCCTGCGCTCGGCGCGCGCCGGGGCACGCCGGCCGCTGCCGCTCACCTTCCTCTTCAACCCTGACGAGGAGGCGGGCAGCGTCGGCTCGCGCCCGCACATCGAGGCCGAGGGCCGGCGCAACCGCTACGTGCTGGTCACCGAGCCCAGGCGCAACGGCGGCAAGGTGGTGACGCAGAGGAAGGGCACGGGCCGCTTCGTGGTGCGCGCCCGCGGCCGGCCCGCCCACGCCGGGGCGGCGCACGAGAAGGGCCGCAGCGCCATCCGCGCCATGGCCGGGATCGTGCTGAAGGTCGAGGGCTTCACCGACTACGCCCGCGGCATCACCACCAACGTCGGCCTGATCGGCGGCGGCACCGGCGTCAACGTCATCCCCGAGCACTGCACCATCAACGTCGACCTCAGGGTGCGCGATGGGGCGGCGGGGGCCGAGATGGAGGAAAGATTCCGCGCGCTCCAGACGGCGGGCGGGGACGTGGAGATCACCGTCAGCGGCGGCCTGCACCGGCCGCCCTTCGAGCGCGGCCCGCACGTGGAGGCGCTGTTCGCCGAGGCCGCCGCGGTGGCCCGGCGCATCGGCCTCGAGCTCGTCAGCGACGGGCTGTCGGGCGGCGGCTCGGACGGCAACTTCACCGCCGCCCTGGGCATCGCCACCCTCGACGGCCTGGGCGTCGACGGCGACGGCGCCCACACCCACCAGGAGCACCTGCTCGTCTCCTCCATCGAGCCGGGCACGCGCCTGCTCCAGGGTCTGATGGAGACGCTCGAGTAGCCCGCCGCCTCGCCCGGGCGGCGCACCTGCCATGCTCGCCCCGAGGACGCGTTGACAAAGAGCCGGCGCGCTTGCTTGAGTGGCGCCGCACCTCGCGAGGCTCTCCCGGCACATGCCCGCCCAGCGCCACAACCAGCTCAGGGACAGCCTGCAATCGGGCAGATTCGCCATCACGGCCGAGATCGTTCCGCCGCTGTCGTGCGACCGCGCCGACCTGCTCGCAAAGGTCGCGCCGCTCAGGGGCGTGGCCGATGCCGTCAACGTCACCGACGGGGCCGGCGCGCGCGCCCACATGGGCTCGCTGGCGGCCGCGGCCTTGCTGCTGGAGAGCGGCATCGAGCCGATCCTCCAGCTCACCTGCCGCGACCGCAACCGCATCGCGCTGCAGGGCGAGCTGCTGGGCTCGGCCGCGCTCGGCATCGAGAACCTGCTGCTGCTCAAGGGCGACGACCCCGCGGGCGGCGACCAGCCCGAGGCCAAGGCCGTGTTCGACCTCGACTCGCTCACCCTCACCGAGATCGCCCGCGGCATCCGCGACCGGCGCGAGCTGCCGTCGGGGCAGAAGGTGTCGGGCAGCGCCAACTTCCTGATCGGCACGGCCGACGCGCCGGTCGATCCCCCGCCCGGCTGGCGGCCCACGCGGCTCAAGTCCAAGATCGATGCCGGCGCGCAGTTCGCGCAGACGCAGTTCTGCATGGACGCGGGCGTGGTGCGCCGCTACGCCCAGTGCCTGGCCGACAACGGCCTCGGCGGCTTTCGCCTGCTGGTCGGCCTCGCCCCCATCCGCTCGGCGCGCTCGGCGCGCTGGATCCGGGAGAAGCTGCCGGGCTCGATCGTCCCGGATCGGGTGATCGCCCGGCTCGAGGCCGCCGCCGAGCCCGTCCGCGAGGGGCGCCGCATCTGCCTGGAGCTGATCGAGGAGCTGTGCGAGGTGCCGGGCGCGGCCGGCGTGCACATCATGGCGCCGGGCAACGACGCCGGCCTCGCCGAGGTGGTGGCGGAGGCGCGCGGCATCGCCCTGGCGCGGGGAGGCCGGGCGGCGGAGCGCCTGCGCGGCCCGGGCGAGGCGGCCTCGGCGGGCGGCCGGCCCCTGCATCCCGACTGAGGCGGCGGCCCCGGCCCCGCCGGGTGCGGCGCGAACCGGGAAATTGCTTCACGTGAAACAATTCGGTGTTCAGCGTTAACCCTACCGGCGCTGCATGGCCCCCATGACCCCCGCCGGCGCGGCAATCGCTCTCACCCCACCTTGACGTAGGCGAAGCCCTTGGCCTGCAGCTCGGCCACCGTGGCCACGCCCGAGGCCACGAAGTGGATGAACGGGTCGGTGCGCGCCTTGGCCAGGTCGATCTTGTTGTTCCTGAAGGTGATCTGGCACAGCATCACCTCCACGCCGTACTTGGCGAGGCCGGCGAACCGCTCGAACAGCGCCGGGTCGAGCTTGGTGGCCGCCCACGGCGTGCCCTCCAGATCGACCAGGAACGGCTTGATGCCCTGGCCGTGGGCGACCACCACCACCTTGGCCTTGAAGGGGTCGTAGTCGTAGACGGAGAGATGGTTGCCGATGTTGGTCGCCATCTGCCCGATCCGCTGCGGATCGCCGAAATCGCAGTGGTAGACGCAGGCGATGTCGGTGTCCTTCTTGAGGTCGTTGGGGCTCAGCACCTTGGGCGCCGCCCCGGCCCGGTGCGCCGCGGCGCCGCCGGCCGTCAGCGCCAGCCCGGTCACCACCAGGCGCCTGCTCAACTCGCTGCTCATTGCGCTCCTCCCTGGCTCGCTCGAGGCGTTCTCGCCTCGATGCGGTTGTGCCGGCGGCCGCCCGGTCAATCGACCCGCGGGGCCGTCCTGCTGTCCGGCGTCACGTCGAGCACGCGGGCGCGGCCCAGGATCTCGACCTTGCCCTTGCAGTCCTTCATGCACGGCTGCCGGTTCCAGAAGTGCTTCTCGGCGGTCTCGCGGTCGTCGTCGTAGAAGGTCTGGGCGTTGGGCATGACGACGGAGGCGATGTTCTTCTCCGACAGCTCGAATTTCGGGTCCTTGGTCACGTCGTTGAGGAACAGGATGTAGGCCGTGAGCGCGTAGAGCTCGTCGACGGAGAGCGACTGCGAGTTGCCGAACGGCATGGCCCGGCGCAGGTAGTCGAGAACGGTGGTGGCATAGGGCCAGAACGAGCCCACGGTCTTGTCGGGGCGGTCGTTCCTGAGCGAGCCGAGCCCGCCCGCGACCGCCGGCCAGCGGTCCTTGCCCTCGCCGAACTCGCCGTGGCAGGCGGCGCACTGGGCCTGGAAGATCTCCTCTCCCTGCGCAACGCTGCCCTTGCCCTTGGGCAGGCCGTGCCCGTCGGGGCGCACGTCGATGTCCCAGGCGGCGATCTCCTCCCGCGTGGCCTCGCGCCCCAGGCCCAGCTTGCCGGCGAGCGCCGGCTGGGCGAGCGCTGCGCACAGGGCGGCGGCCGCCAGCAGGCTAGGTGATCTCGACATTCTCGGTCTCTCCGTTGGCCCGCACCAGCCAGGTCTGAATGCCGTTGTTGTGGTAGATGGAGTTGACGCCGCGCACCTTGCGCAGCTCGGCCTTGCTCGGCTGAACGTAGCCCGTGGAGTCCATGGCCCGCGACTGGATCAGCATCTCCTCGCCCTGCCAGTCGAGCTCCACGTAGAAGCGGGTGAGCGAGGCCTCCAGCACCGGCCCGTCGATGCGCGCCGGGCGCCAGTTGCGGCCGCCGTCGAGCGAGACGTCGACACGGGTGATGGTGCCGCGCCCCGACCAGGCGAGCCCCGAGAGCACGTTGTGCCCCTTGTATCTCAGCGGCGCCTGCGGGCTCGGGTTGGTGACCACCGACTTGGCGTCCATGACGAAGGTGAAGCGGCGCGAGCGGCCGTCGGCCAGCAGGTCGGTGTACTTGGAGGTCTCCTCGCGCGTGTGCCAGGGCTGGTCGCCGACCTCGATGCGGCGCAGCCACTTGACCCACAGGTTGCCCTCCCAGCCCGGCACCACCACGCGCAGCGGATAGCCCTGCTCCTCGCGCAGCGCCTCGCCGTTCATCTTGAAGGCGATGAGGGTGTCCTTCAGCGCCTTCTCGAGCGGCAGCGAGCGGGTCATGCCGGCGCTGTCGGCGCCCTCGAGCAGCAGCCACTTGGCGCCCGCCTCAAGGCCCGCCTCCTCGAGGATGAGCTTCAGCGGCACGCCCGTGTACATGACGTTGTGCACCATGCCGTGGGTGTACTGGCAGCCGTTGAGCTGGGCGCCGCGCCACTCCATGCCGGAGTTGGCCGCGCACTCGAGGAAGTGGATGCGGTTGGTGCGCGGGAAGCGCTTGATGTCCTCCATGGTGAAGAGCAGGGGCTTGTCGACCAGGCCGTGGATCATCAGCCGGTGGTCGAGCGGATTGATCTGGGCGACGCCGCCGTGATGGCGCTCGAAGCACAGGCCGTTGGGGGTGATGATGCCGTCGAGCTCGTGCAGCGGCGTGAAGTTGACCGAGCTCTCGCGCGAGGCCGTCAGCCATTCCACATCGCGGCGCACCACGTGAGCCTCGAACTTGGAGGGCTTGCCGTAGGGCCGCGCCGCCACCCCGTCGCCCAGCACCTTGGACCAGTCGGGCACGTTGGGCGGCTGGTTCTTGGGGTTGGCCACGATGGGCTTCGCCGCCGCCTCGGCGCGGGCCTCGCTGGTGCCGGCGGCGAGGAGCCCGGCGGCCGCGCCCATGAGCAGCCGGCGCCGCGTCGGCCGCGGGGCCCGCTCGTCCGCTTCCTTTGGTTGGCTCATGGCAGCAGTCCTCGTTGCAGCGCGCGCCTTCAGGCGCCCACGACCTTCACCGCGGCGCCGGGCTTCACGTCGATCACCTTGGCCGCGGTCACGTATCTCTCCACCACCTGCCAGATGGGCGGGCCCTCGGTGCCCTCGTTGACGCTCGCCCAACCGGCCACGACGTACTCGCGCGAGGCCTCGAGCGGCTTGCCGGTGCGGAGCAGGACGAGGTCGGAGATGCGCCGCCCGCGCGGCGCCGCCACGTCCAGCGTGAAGCCGAGGCCGCCGGTGCGCACCATGTCGCCGCCCTGCTGGTAGTAGGGATCGGGGTTGAAGATGTTGTCGGCCACGTCCTCCAGCACCTCCTTGAGGCGGGCGCCGGTCATGGCGGTGCGGTAGCAGGCGGGATAGGTGAGGGCGCAGGCGTTGGTGATGTCCTCGAAGGTGATGGCCTGCTCCGGCAGCAGGCTGGCCCCCCAGCGGAAGGCCGGCGACAGGGCGATCTCGGCGTCGCGCTCGGCCAGCATCGCCGCGCAGAACACGTCGTCGAGGGTGCCGGCGAAGTTGCCGCGCCGGTAGAGCAGGCCGCGCGTGTGCCCCAGCGTGCGGGCGAGCTCGGCGGCGAACGGGGCGCGGTGCCGGGCGATGAGCGCGGCCATCTCGGCGTCGGCCCGGATGGCGTCGGCGAACACCGGGATCAGGCGGAAGCGGTAGCCCTTGATCTCCCCGCCGCGCACGTCGAGATCGAGGCGGGAGACGAACTTGCCGTGCGAGCCCGACGCCACCAGGAGCGTGCGGCCGACCTTCACCGCCTCTGGCAGCGCATCGTGGGTGTGGGCGGTGAGGATGACGTCGAGGCCGCGCACCGCACGCGCCATCTTGCGGTCGATGTCGAAGCCGTTATGGGAGAGCAGCACGACCAGCTCGGCGCCCTGCCCGCGCACGGCGTCGACCTCCTTCTGCAGGTCCTCCTCGCGCAGGCCGAAGGTCCACTTGGGGAACATCCAGCGCGGATTGGCGATGGGCGTGAAGGGGTAGGCCTGGCCGATCACCGCCACCTTCACCCCGCCCCGCTCGAACGTCTTGTGGCCGGCGAACACGGGGTCCTCGAACTCCGTGTCGCGGATGTTCTGGGCGAGGAAGGGGAACGGCAGGCCGTCGGCGATCTCCTTGATGCGCGCCGCGCCCAGGGTGAACTCCCAGTGGCCGGTCATGGCGTCGACGCCGAGCAGGCGCATGGCATCGGCCATGTCCTGGCCGCGGGTGGCGAGCGCCGTCCAGCTGTTGGTCAGCGTGTCGCCGCCGTCGAGCAGCAGCACGCAGCCCGGCCGCTCGGCGCGCACCGCTTTGACGACGGTGGCGATGCGGTCGAGGCCGCCCATGCGCCCGTAGGCGCGGGCGAGCGCGGCGAAGTCCTGGTCGGTGAGGGCGTAGGCCTCGGGCGAGCCGGCCGCCAGGCCGAATTTCGCGAGGAACTCCCGCCCCGTGACGTGCGGCAGCGCGCCGCGCGCCTCGCCGACGCCGATGTTGGTCGACGGCTCGCGGAAGTAGACGGGGACGAGCTGGCCGTGGATGTCGGCGACGTGCAAGAGCGTGACGTTGCCGAGGCCCTCGAAGGCGAGCAGCCGCTCCTCGGTCAGGCGCCCCTGGGCGGCGGCGCGGCCGAGCGCGCCGGCGCCCGTGAGGGCCGAGGCGGCGAGTGCCGCCGTCAGGAGCTCCCGCCGCGTGATCACGCCGCCACCTCGTCGGACAGGGCCAAGGGCAGGTCTCCCTGCTCAGCCGACGGCGATCTTCTGCTCGGTCTTGTAGACGGAGCCGTCGTCGTCGAGCCAGGAGAACTCGAACGTGCCGGCCTCCTGCACCCGCACGAAGAAGGCGAGATAGGGGTTGGCCGACACGGCCGGATGCCAGTCGCTGCGGAAGATCTCCTTGCCGTTGAACTTGGCGGTGAACGCCTTGATGATCTTGCGCGGAATGACCTTGCCTTCGGCGTCCTTCCTCTGGCCCGTCTCCATCTCGTGGGAGATGAGCGTCTTGACCTCGATCACCTGGCCCGCCTTGGCCTGGGTCGGCATGCGCACGCGCGGGGTGGGGTTTGCCATCGTCGTTCCTCCGGGATCCGTTTTCGAGCTAGCCGCCGCAGCCGCCGATGGTGACCTTCACCTCGCGCCGGGCCGCATAGAGCGAGCCGTCCGACATCTCGGCCACCGCCACCACCGTCTGCGTCTGGGCGAGCCGCAGGCGGAACTGCGCCGCCGCCTTGGGCATCATCGGCGTGAAGTGGAAGGTGGCGACGCCCGGGTTCGGGTTGCCGTCGGCGAAGACGTGCACCGCCTTGACGTAGTCCTTGTCGGTCATGGGGCTCTCCACCTCGAAATTGAGGGGCACCACGAGACCGTTCTCGGCGATGGTGGGCAGGTCGAGCTTGATCCTGCCTTCGGCGAGCGCCTTGCCGGGGTAGAGCTTCTCGATCTCCGCGGTCACCTGCTGGGGGGTTGCCGAGGCGAGCCGCGGCGCCAGCACCAGCACCGCAGCCGCGGCGCCTCCGGCAACGAGCAGGCTGCGGCGGCTCGGCTTGGAGCAGTTGCGTTCCATCCAGTTTCCTCCCGATAGAAGCTGATGCTCATGTCACTTGTCACATTATGATATTTGAATGTAATGTGCAAAGGGGCCCGCGACGCTCGGGCCGAAGCACCGTCTGGCCCGGATGCGGCCGAGCCTTTATTACACGAGCCTCTCGAGAGGCCGGCTGAGTGGAGGACGAATGCCCCGGGTAGCACGCGCGACACTATGGCTTTCGCTTGCGGCCGTGGCGCTCGCCGTGGCCGCTGCGCCTTGCCCCGCCACGGCGCAGGCCTCCGACGATGCCAGCGACAAGGAGATCGAGCGCTACCGCCGGATGCTCAAGGAGGACCCCTGGAGCAATCCCGGCATGCTCGACGTGGACCGCGGCGAGGCCCTGTGGAAGACGCCGCGCGGCCCCAAGAACGTATCGCTCGAGGGCTGCGACCTCGGCAAGGGCCCCGGCGTGGTCAAGGGCGCGTTCGCCGAGCTGCCGCGCTACTTCGCCGACGCCGGCCGTGTGATGGATGCGGAGGCGCGCATCGTCTGGTGCATGGAGAATCTGCAGGGCTTCGACCGCGCCGCCCTGCTCAAGAAGCCCTATCCCGGTGGCGGCAGCGCCACCAAGGACCTCGGCGCGCTCGCCACCTACGTCGCCCACCAGTCCCACGGCATGAAGCTGGCGCCGAGCCTCTCCCATCCCAAGGAGAAGGAGGCTTTGGCGCTGGGCGAGGCGCTGTTCTTCCGCCGCCAGGGCCCCATGGACTTCGCCTGCGCCACCTGCCACGGCGACCCGGGCAAGCGCATCCGCTTGCAGGGCCTGCCCTACCTCTCCAAGCCCGCCGAGGCCAGCCAGGTGGTGGGCGAGTGGCCGGCCTATCGCGTCTCCACCAGCCACGTCATGACCATGGAGCACCGCATCTACGACTGCTTCTGGCAGATGCGCCTGCCCGAGGTGGAGCTGGGCTCGGAGGTGCCGGTGGCGCTGACGATGTACCTCGTCAAGACCGCTGAGGGCGGGGAGATCTCCGCTCCCGGCCTCAAGCGCTAGGGGGAGGAGCCGAGATGCCGAGAAGCCTGGTTGTGGCCGCAGCCATCCTCCTGGCCGGCGCCGGCCCGCTCTGCGCCCAGGGCGCCGCCGTCGATCCCGCGCGCATCGACGCGGCGGTCAGGCAGAGCTGGCCCAACCAGCCGCCCGAGTGGCAGAGGCGCCTCGTCCAGGACGAGACGATGGCCGCCTGCAGCCTCTACCGCAACAGCCCGCCGCCCGCCGTCGCCGATGCCATCCTGGCGCGCGAGAAGGCCACCATCAAATACCCCGCCGACGGCAAGCTGATGGGCGACTGGCAGAAGGGCGCCCGGCTCGCCCAGTCGGGCTACGGCGGCCGCTTCACCGACTATCCCCCGCAGCGCGAGAACGGCGGCAACTGCTACGCCTGCCATCAGCTCGAGCGCAAGGAGCTCAGCTTCGGCACTCTGGGACCGAGCCTGCTCGAGTACGGCAAGATCCGCAAGTTCGCCGAGGCCGACGTCAAGGCCGTCTACGAGCGCATCTACAACCCGCAGGCCGCGGTGCCCTGCGCCAACATGCCGAGGCTCGGCTCGAGCGGGCATCTGACGATCGAGCAGATCAAGGACCTTGTCGCCTACGTCATGTCGCCGGACAGCCCGGTGAACAAGTGAGCGCCGGGCGGCGGCCGCGACAGTCGCCGCCTGCCGCGTGGTGCCTCCGGCGGGCCGGGCGTGATATATGCTGAGGAGAACGCAGGACCGGGCATGAGCCAGATACTCTCCAGCAAGGTGGTGGAGGCGCTCGAGAGCGACGCCGAGCTCTCGCCCGAGCTCACGCGCATGATGAAGAATGCGCGGGCGGCGAGCGACTTCCTCAAGGCGCTGGCGCACGAGAACCGGCTGCTGCTCCTGTGCCTGCTGTCGGAGCGGGAGCGGTCGGTGACGGAGCTCGAGGAGCTGCTGTCGCTGCGCCAGACCACGGTCTCCCAGCAGCTGGCGCGGCTGCGCCTCGACGGCCTGGTCACGACCCGCCGCGAGGGCAAGGCCGTCTACTACAGCCTGGCCGATGCCAACACCCTCAAGTTCGTGAAGGTGATCTACGAGATGTTCTGCTCGGAGCCGGAGGCGGGCAAGACCCGCTCCTGAGCAGCTGGGGCGCGATACCCGGCGCCTCGGCGCCGTTCAAGGGTAAGTGCTGTGGACGGTCTCGTCCTTCCGCTCGGCGGCTTCCTGTGCGGCTTCCTCGCCGGCTTTGCCGCGCAGTACGGAAGGCTGTGCACGGTGGGAGCCATCGAGGACGCCGTCATCGCCGGGGACTTCCGGCGCGCCAGCGCCTGGGCGCTCGCCGCCGCCATCGCCGTCGCCGGCGTGCAGGCGCTCGTCCTCGCCGGGGCGCTCGACCTTTCCGCCATCCACCACGCGCGCGGCCGCCTCGATCTCTTCGCGCTCGTCGCCGGCGGCCTGCTGTTCGGCCTCGGCGCAGCCCTGGTCGGCACCTGCGCCTTCGGCCTCGTCGTGCGGCTCGGCACCGGCGACCTGCGCGCGCTGGTCTCGGCCATCGTGCTGGGCCTTGCCGCCTACGCCGCCACCGGCGGCATCCTGAGCCCGCTGCGCCTGCGACTGTCCGAGATCGGCGCGGTCGACACATCGGCGCTCGGCGGCAAGACCGTCCCCGCCGTCGTCGGTACGCAGCTCGGCGCGGGCGCGGCGGTCCTGGGCGTCGTGCTGCTCGCCGGCGGACTGCTCGTCTTCGCCCTCGCCAACCAGCGGCTCTACCGCAAGCCGCGGCTGATGGCGGCCTCCTGCCTGATGGGCTGCGCCGTCGTCGCCGGCTGGGTCGTCACCGGCGTGCTGGCCGACCCGTTCGGCGACCAGCGGCCGGAGAGCCTCAGCTTCGTGGCGCCGTTCGGCCGACTGCTCATGCAGGTGATGGGCGAGGCCCTGGCGAGCGCGGGCTTCGGCGTGGCGACCCTGTTCGGCGTCGGCGCCGGCTCGTTCGCGGTGGCGGCGGCGCGCGACGAGCTGCGCTGGGAGGCGTTCGACGACGCGCGCGAGATGCGCCGGCATCTGCTCGGCGCGCTGCTGATGGGCGTGGGCGGCGTGCTCGCCCGCGGCTGCACCATCGGCCAGGGGCTCACCGGCATGAGCACGCTGTCGATGGCGGCTCCCGTCGCCGTGCTGGCGATGGTGGTGGGAGCCCGGCTCGGCCTCATTCACCTGATCGAAGGGCGGCCGCTGTTCGCGCGCCGGCGCTGAGCCCGCCACTTGGATCGCCGACCGCGGTCATGTATGCATGAAATCAAATCTGTGCGTGGTGCGGCGCACCCGCGCGCGCACGGCAGAGAGCATGGGTGAGGAGGGCGATGTCGGACAGGCTCGCACGACGTGCCGCCGCGCCGGGGCGGATCGGGTGATGTGGATGTGGGCGATGCGGCGCACCCCCGGAAGGGCCTGGATGCGGGCACTGGCGCTGGCGCTGGCGGCGGCGGTCGTGCTCGCCCTGGCGCCGGCGGGCGATAGTGCGGCCCAGGGCCGGCGCGCCAGGCCGGCGGAGGAGGGCCCGGAGCAGTATCCGGCCCACCCCAACCGCGACGATGCGTTCTACTTCTGCACTGCCTGCCACAGCTTCAAGATCGTGGCGGCGCAGCGCATGTCCCGCGAGCGCTGGGACGAGAGCCTCGACTGGATGGTCGAGCGCCACAACATGCCCAAGGTCGAGGGCGAGGACCGCAAGAAGATCCTCGACTACCTGTCGAGCGCCTTCCCCGAGCGGCAGGAGCCCGGCGGCTGGAGGAACCCCTTCGCGCCGAAGTGACCGGCCCGCCTGCGGCTGCCTCCTGCTTCCTGCTTCCTGCTCCCTGCTTCCCAGCCCTGGTTCCGGCTCTCGCGCTTCGCGCTCGCCCGGAATGACAGGAGGGCGCCGCTCCCCGTCATCCCCGAGCCGGGCGAAGCCAAGCGCCCGTGACCCGCGGGCCGCGGGTCACGCACGCCCGCCCGTCGCCCGCTCCAGCTCTGCCAGCGCCCTGGGCAGGGTCTCGGGCAGGTCCTCGGCGATGAGGCCCGGCCCGAAGGCCGCCGCGGCCGCCCCGTGCAGCCACACAGCGGCGCAGGCGGCCTCGAAGGCCGGCATGCGCTGGGCGAGGAGGCCCAGCACGAACCCGGCCAGCACGTCGCCCGAGCCGGCGGTGGCAAGCCACGGCGGGGCGTTGTCGTTGATGGCGGCGCGCCCGTCCGGGGCGGCGACGACCGTGTCGGCGCCCTTGAGCACCACCACCGCTCCGCTCGCCCCGGCCGCCTGCCGCGCCCGCTCGAGCCGGCTGCCGGCAAGCTCGCCGAACAGGCGGCGCAGCTCGCCCTCGTGCGGTGTCAGCACCACCGGCGCCGCCCTCGCCCTCACGGCGGCGAACAGGCGCTCGGGCGCCGGCGGCGGCTCGGGCTCGCGGGCCATGAACCCGAAGGCGGGCGGCGGTGCCGGCGCGGTCCCCGCATCCGGCGCGAAGGAGGTGAGCGCATCGGCATCGAGCACGGCCGCAGCCGGCGAGGCGAGCACGGCGAGCACGGTCGCCGCCGTCGCCGCTCCCACTCCCGCGCCCGGCCCGATCAGCACGGCGTTGCGGCGCACGTCGGCCAGCAGCTCCGCCAGCGCCGCATCCGAGCCCACCGCCTTCACCATCACGGCGGTGAGATGGGCGGCGTTCACCGCGGTCGCAGCGGGCGAGCCCGCCACCGTCACCAGGCCGGCGCCGATGCGCAGCGCCCCGCGCGCGCCGAGCCGCGCGGCGCCGGTGGCATCCGCCGGCCCCGACACCACCACCGCGTGGCCGCGCGTGTACTTGTGGCCTTCCGCCCGCGGCCAGGGATAGGCCCCGCGCCACAGCGCCGGCCGGTTGGCGAAGGTGCGCGGAGCGATCTCCGCCAGGACCGCGGCGGGGATGCCGATGTCGGCAAGCTCCACCCGCCCGCACAGCCCTCGCCCCGGCAGCAGGAGATGGCCGGGCTTGAGGCGGAAGAAGGTAACGGTGGCGGTGGCCTGGACCACGGGGCCGGCCGCCCTGCCGCTGTCGCCGTCGAGGCCGCTCGGCACGTCGACCGCCACCACCGGCCGGGCGGCGGCGTTGATCGCCGCCACCGTCTCGGCCGCCGCGCCCTCGAGCGGCCGCGACAGGCCGGCCCCGAGCAGGGCGTCGACGATGAGGTCGGCGCCGGCGACGGTCGCGGGCGTCAGCGGCTCGACCGGCTCGCCCCAGCGCGCGGCCATGGCTGCCGCGTCGCCGCGCAGCCCCTCGCGCGGCCCGAGCAGGCCCAGGCGGATGCGGAAGCCGCGCTCGCGCAGCAGCCGCGCCGCCGCGAAGCCGTCGCCACCGTTGTTGCCGGGCCCGCACACGACGGCGATGACGGCGCCGGGCCCGTCCGCCAGCGCCGCCGCCGCCTCGGCCACCGCCCGGCCGGCATTCTCCATGAGCGTCAGGCTCGCCACCCCGCGCGCAACCGCAAGGCGGTCGGCGCGGCCCATCTCGGCGACGCTCAGTAGCTCGTGGCTCACGCCTGTCGTCTCCCGGTCGAGATCGGCGCGGCGGCCGTCTGCCGCTGCCGCAGGCGCAGAGTATCTGCAAGACCGGACCTGCGGAACGCCGGGACTATGTCCGGCTATCTTCCGGGCAAAATGCCCATCTTTTGGGCAATCTCACGGCTTGCCCTGGGCCCGAGTTGCCCTGTAGATACGCAAAGGCACTTTGTTGCCTGGGGTTTTTCCAGCGCGTAAACCGTTGGCATGCGGCGTGCTTCGACTTGCCGCCGCAAGCCCAGCTGAGACCTCGCTCACCGAGGTCGGGAGGTGAAGGGGAGCATGAAAAAGATCGAGGCCATCATCAAGCCCTTCAAGCTCGACGAGGTGAAGGAGGCGCTGCAGGAGATCGGTCTGCAGGGCATAACCGTGATCGAGGCCAAGGGCTTCGGCCGCCAGAAAGGCCACACCGAGCTCTACCGCGGCGCGGAGTATGTGGTCGACTTCCTGCCCAAGGTGAAGATCGAGGTGGTGTTGAGCGACGAGATGCTGCCCAAGGCGCTCGAGGCCATCCAGAAGGCGGCCAAGACCGGGCGCATCGGCGACGGCAAGATCTTCGTGTCGACGGTGGAGGAGGCGATCCGCATCCGCACCGGCGAGACCGGCAACGACGCGATCTGACGGGGGCATCGGCACGCCGGCGGGCGCCTCGTCCGCCGGCAGCGGCAAGCGGGCGTCACGGCGCCAACAACAGTCGAGTGAGGACAGGGGACCATCAATGGCAGACAGACCGAAGAACGTAGGTGACGTGCTGAAGATGATGAAGGACAAGGACGTCAAGTTCCTCGACCTTCGCTTCACCGACACCAAGGGCAAGATGCAGCACGTCACCGCCGACGGCAGCTGCGTCAACGAGGCCATGTTCGCGGACGGCTATGCCTTCGACGGCTCCTCGATCGCCGGCTGGAAGAGCATCGAGGCCTCCGACATGACGCTGATGCCGGATGCCTCCTCCGCGCACATCGATCCGTTCTTCGCCCAGACCACGATGGCGATCTTCTGCGACGTGCTCGAGCCCTCGACCGGGGAGATGTACGAGCGCTGCCCGCGCTCCATCGCCAAGCGCGCCGAGGCCTACCTGAAGCAGACCGGCATCGGCGACGCGGTGGTGTTCGGCCCGGAGGCGGAGTTCTTCATCTTCGACGACGTGCGCTACACCGTCGATCCCTACAACATGGGCTTCCGGCTCGACAGCGCCGAGTTCCCCTCCAACAGCGGCACCGAGTACGAGATGGGCAATCTCGGCCACCGCCCGCGCACCAAGGGCGGCTACTTCCCGGTGCCGCCGGTCGACAGCGCCCAGGACATCCGCTCCGAGATGCTCTCGGTGATGGCCGAGATGGGCGTCATCGTCGAGAAGCACCACCACGAGGTGGCCTCCGCCCAGCATGAGCTCGGCATCAAGTTCGGCCCCATGGTGCAGCTCGCCGATGCCATGCAGATCTACAAGTACGTGATCCACAACGTGGCCCAGGCCTACGGCAAGACCGCCTGCTTCATGCCCAAGCCGGTCTACGGCGACAACGGCTCGGGCATGCACTGCCACCAGTCGATCTGGAAGGGCTCGACCCCGGTGTTCGCCGGCAACAAGTACGCCGACCTGTCGGACACCTGTCTCTACTACATCGGCGGCATCCTCAAGCACGCCAAGACCATCAACGCCTTCACCAACCCCACCACCAACTCCTACAAGCGGCTGGTGCCGGGCTACGAGGCGCCGGTGCTGCTCGCCTACTCGGTGCGCAACCGCTCCGCCTCCTGCCGCATCCCGGTGGTGACGAGCCCCAAGGCCAAGCGCGTCGAGGTGCGCTTCCCCGACCCGGCCGCCAACCCCTACCTGGGCTTTGCCGCCATGCTGATGGCCGGCATCGACGGCATCCAGAACAAGATCCATCCGGGCGAGGCGGTGGACAAGAACCTCTACGACCTGCCGCCGGAGGAGCTCTCCAAGATCCCGACCGTGTGCGGGTCGCTGCGCGAGGCGCTCGACAATCTCGACAAGAACCGCGACTTCCTCAAGAAGGGCGGGGTGTTCAGCGACGACATGATCGACGCCTACCTCGAGCTCAAGATGGCCGAGGTGGAGCGCTTCGAAATGACGCCGCACCCGGTCGAGTTCGACATGTACTACTCGGTCTAGCGGTCGGCCGCTGGCCGACGCGCGAAGGGCGGCCGCGTGCCGCCCTTTTGCGTTCGTGCGAGGCCCTGGCCGCGATCGTCGACGCGGGCAGGGGCGGACCCGCGCGCGGCTACTCGACCGCCGTCACCTCATAGCCCGCCGCGCGCAGCAGGGCCACCAGCCCGTGCCTGCCCGGCAGGTGCAGGGCGCCGACGGCGATCATCACCCCGCCGTCCGCGAGGTGGGGGAGGGCCTTGTCCCGCATGCGCAGATTGCGGGCGACGAGCAGATTGTGCTCGGCGCTGTCGAAAGCCCTGGCCGCCACGCCCACCTTCTCCGCCAGGGCCAGCTGCAGCGGCCACACGGCGCCGAGCCGCCGGCCGAGATAGAGCTGCACCGTGGTCTCGATCAGGTCGTCGATGCGGTCGTAGTTGCGCAGGCCGGCCTTGAGGATCTCCACCTGGTCCGCCTCGGGCACCTGGGCCATGGCGCGCAGCTGGAGCTCCACCGTCTCGAGCCCGGCCACCGCGATTCCGCGCTCCTTGGCCGCGCGCGCCAGCCGCAGGTCGAGCGGCAGCTCCCCCCGCGCCACGCGCAGCCTCTCGCAGTCGGAGAGCGCCAGCAGCAGGCTCGGCACCCACGGGCGGAACATGGCCACCGCCTGCGACCTCATGCCCAGCCGCTGGAGAACCTCGGCGAGCTTCCGGAACTCCTCCTCGCCCAGCATGTGGTCGAGGCGGCGGCCGCCGGCGAGCATCATGAGCTCGCGCGCCTTTTGGAACGCGTCGGCGAGGCCGCCCGCCTCGAGATCGGCGATCTCGAGCACCAGCCTGCGCGCGCTGTGGAGGGCTGCCGCCGCGGCCGCCGGCAGGGCGGCGATGCGGGCATCGCTCAAGTGCATGGTGCCGAGCAGGTGGGAGGGCTCGATGCCGGCGCGCTCGATCCTCCACAGGATGGCGCCGCCGTTCTCGGTCGCCTCCGCGGCGGCCAGGATGCGGGCGTAGGCGGCGGCATCGGTGCGGGCGAGCTCGTCGAGCACGTTCCTGCCCGTGCAGGCCGGCGCACCGGCGCCCGGTGCCGCGCCTCCCGGCAGCTGGCCCTGCAGGGGCCCGCCCTGGGCGAGCAGGGCAAGGAGGAGGCTCAGGAGCAGCGAGAGCGCGCGTGTCACGGGGAGCCTCCTGGCTGCGAGCCGGTGAGATCCATGGCCGGCCAGCATAACCGGGGTTTGCGGCGCGCCTCCGGCGGTCAGGCGCGCGGATGGGCCTTGTCGTAGACGGCGAGCAGGTGGGCCCGGTCGACCTCGGTGTAGACCTGGGTGGTGGAGAGGCTGGCGTGGCCCAGCAGCTCCTGGATCTGGCGCAGGTCGGCGCCGGCGGCCAGCAGGTGGGTGGCAAAGGAGTGGCGCAGCGCGTGGGGCGTGGCGGTGTCGGGCAGGCCGAGCTCGCCGCGCAGGCGCGCCATCGCCAGCTGCACGATGCGCGGGCTGAGCTCGCCGCCCTTGGCGCCGACGAACAGCGGGCCGTCACCGGCCAGACGGTAGGGGCAGAGCGCGAGATAGCGGGCGACAGCGGACTGCACCACAGGCAGCACCGGCACGAGACGCTCCTTGCCGCCCTTGCCGGCGATGCGCAGGCTGTCGCGGCCGGCGACCGGCGCGTCCCGGCGGCGCAGCCCCAGGGCCTCGGAGATGCGCAGGCCGCAGCCGTAAAGCAGGAGCAGCACGGCGGCATCGCGCGCCGCCACCCAGTCGAGCTCGACCGCCGCCCCGCCATCCACCACCTCGGCCGCCTTCTCCACCGTCAGCGGCTTGGGGATGCCGTGCGGCACCTTGGGCATGGCCACCTGCAGGATGCTGAGGTTGAGCACGATCTCTTGCGCCTCGAGCCAGCGCAGGAAGCTGCGCAGGGCCGACATGGTGCGGGCGAGCGATCGCCCCGACAGGCCGGCGCGGCGCCGGGCCGCCATGAAGGCGCGGAAGTGCTTGGCATCGAGGCGGGCGAGGTCGGCAAGGCCGGCGGGACGGCCGAGATCGCCCTCCATCCACGCGAGGAGCTGGCGCACATCCCGGCCGTAGGCCTCGAGCGTGTTGTCGGCAGCGCCGCGCTCGTGCGCGAGATGGTCGGCCCAGGCCGCCGCCGCCGCGGCGAGGTCCTCGCCCGTCGCCGCCGCGGCCTCCCCGCCGGCACCCTCTCCGGTTGCAGCGGCGCGCATCGGCCCGTCCCGTCCCGAATCAGCCCAGACGGCGACCATCCCAGGCCGAGGGTTAATGCAATCTTAATCCCGGCTCCCCACATATGAGCCAGGACTTGGCCGCAACCCCGGAGGGCTCCCATGGGACTGGCCGGCTGGATCATCCTCGCCGTGGTCGTGCTCGCGGCCCTGTGGCTCGTCGCCACCTACAACGGGCTGGTGTCGCTGCGCCAGCGCTGCCGGCAGGCCTTCTCCGACATCGACGTGCAGCTGAAGCAGCGCCACGACCTGGTGCCCAACCTGGTCGAGACGGTGAAGGGCTATGCCGCGCACGAGCGGGGCACGCTGGAGGCCGTGATCACCGCGCGCAACGCTGCGGCAGCGGCCCACGGGCCGGCGGCGCAGGCGGCCGCGGAGGGCGTGCTGCAGGGCGCCCTGCGCCAGCTCTTCGCGCTCGCCGAGGCCTATCCCGACCTCAAGGCCAACCAGAACTTCCAGCAGCTGCAGAGCGAGCTCTCCGACCTCGAGAACAAGATCGCCGCCGCCCGCCGCTTCTTCAACAATGCGGCGGCCGAGTACAACGCCACGCGCGAGAGCTTCCCCGCCGTGGTGTTCGCCCAGTCCATGGGCTTCTCGCCCCAGGAGTTCTTCAACCTGGAGGAGGGGGAGCGCAAGGCGGTGGAGGCCGCGCCGCAGGTGAAGTTCTGAAGTCCCTTCTCCCGATGCCTTTTCAGGCAGGAGGAGAGGGCCAGGGTCCCAGCCATGTTCCGCGCCTACGGCCTCTACGGCCATATCCGGGCCAACCGCATCCGCTCGGCCCTGCTGCTGGCGGGCTTCGTCCTGCTGCTGCAGGCGCTGCTCTTCTCGCTGCTCCTGATCTGGAGCGCCTTCTTCGGCGGCACCTTCGGGGAGATCGTGGCCGGGGCGGCGGCACAGTACGCGCGCACCTGGCCGTTTGCCATGGCCGCGGCGCTCGCCTGGTTCGCCGCCGCCTTCTTCCTCCACCAGCGCCTCATCCGCCGCGCCACCGGCGCGCGCCCGGTGACCCGCGCCGAGGCGCCCGCGCTCTACAACGCGCTCGAGAACCTGTGCATCTCGCGCGGCCTGCCCATGCCCGCCCTCCAGATCATGGAGACGCCGGCGCTCAACGCCTACGCCGCCGGCCTGGCCGAGGGCCAGTACGTGGTGGCGGTGACACGCGGGCTCGTCGACAGCCTCGCCCCCGACGAGCTCGAGGCGGTGCTCGCGCACGAGCTCACCCACATCCGCAACCGCGACACCCAGATGATGGTGATCGCCGTCATCTTCGCCGGCATCTTCGCCTTCTTCGGCGACCTTGTGGTCCGCGGCTGGGACTTCCCCTACGGCTGGGCGCCGCGCTCGCGCGGCGAGGGCCCGTGGGGCAGGCGCGCCGAGACCTGGCGCAGCGGCGGCAGCGGCGACGGCGGCGGCGGCGGGCGCAGCCGCAGCGGCGGGGGCGGGGCGGCTCTCGCCATCCTGCTCGCGATCGCCATCATCCTCGTCACCTGGGGCGTGTCCACGCTCATCCGCTTCGCCCTGTCGCGCTCGCGCGAGTACCTGGCGGATGCCGGCGCGGCCGAGCTCACCAAGAACCCCGACGCGCTGGTGCGCGCGCTGCGCAAGATCGAGCATCGCGCGTCCTTCGACGTGCCCTCGCGCATGGAGGCGTTCTTCATCGAGAACCCGGTGGCCGAGCGCGTCTCGGGCCTCCTCTCCACCCATCCCACGATCGAGGAGCGCGTGGCCGCGCTCGCCCGGTTCGCCGGCGCCGCCCCCGAGGCCGCCCGCACCTGACCGGCCTCTCCCGCCTGCGCTCCCCCTCTCCCCGCTTGCGGGGAGAGGGTCGGGGTGAGGGGCAGCCACAATCGCCCTCTCCCCGCTTGCGGGGAGAGGGTCGGGGTGAGGGGCAGCCGCAATCCCCCTCTCCCCGCTTGCGGGGAGAGGGTCGGGGTGAGGGGCAGCCACATACACCGCCGCCGGAGCGTGCCGCCGCCCCTCACCCTAACCCTCTCCCCATGCCTGAAGAGGCATGGGGAGAGGGAATACCGCCCCCCCCCCCCCCC
>Ga0209172_10000236_pt1 | contig 161750 bp, 144 predicted proteins | sample LarsenN4metaG_FD_184113 | JGI IMG/M metagenome (GOLD analysis project Ga0209172, IMG submission 184113) | Hot spring sediment bacterial and archeal communities from British Columbia, Canada, to study Microbial Dark Matter (Phase II) - Larsen... ...
TTCTTGTACAGTGAGCAACGTGTCTCTGTGAAATCTCTGCGTAACTCTGTGTTCCTGTTTGGTTCTGGCTCGTCCAGGTTAGGGGATTTGGGGATGGAAAATAAAGGGAAAAATCTCCTAATCTCCTTATCCCGGCTCCAAATCATTGGAAAAAACTTTTCTGGATATCTATATCGTTTTTTCATTGTTCGTAGCTTAAAGGAATTTTACTCGCGTGTCAATAGGCAGACGGACCTTATCCCGCGTTTCGGCGGGCCGGCCCAGGGTGATAAGGCCCTGGGGTTCCCAATCAACAGGCAGGGCCAGGGTTTCTTGCGCCAGGTCGGGCGCAAACAGCGGGGCGCAAATCCAGCAGGCGGCCAGGCCTTCGGCGTGGGCCAGCAGAAGCAGATTTTGAGCGGCCATAGCCGTGCTTTGCGCCGCCATGACCCATTCGTTCCGGCTGCGCCGAGGATCGGGATAGCTGTCCATATCGGCCATGCTCAGGCAGACGATTATCACCACCGGTGCGCCGGTGAGCCGGGCGTAGCTGCGGGCCACATCCCGCTCGATATCTACCGGGTCGTCGCCATCGGCGATGCGATCCGCCCTCAGGTGAGCGCCCATCGCCTCAGCCAGGCGCTTTATATCGGCGGCGCGAGTCAGCACGGCAAAACGCCAGGGCTGGCGGTTGTGCGCCGAAGGTGCCCAGGTAGCCGCCTCCAGCAAATGCCGGATGGTTTCGGGAGGGATGGGGTCAGTGGTGTAGCGGCGAATCGAACGACGAGTTTTGATCAGATTGAAAAGAATTTGGGCCGGGGAAAGGTTATTTTTTATAGTCACGTTTGTATCATCTGTTGTGTTCAAAATGGGTAGGGATTGTGGAAGCTTGGAGTCCAAAGCTTGCTTTGAAAAGGTCAAAGCAAGCTCGGATTCCAGCTTTAATATTGTAGTCCAGGCCCGGGGGAAGCAAAAGTCAAGTGGCAGAAAACGACCGGATAAAAATCCCTCGTCCATACCTTGTGGGCGAGGAGTGGTTATGAGTTTTTAGTACATCACTTGTGATAAAAATTCGGGGCGCAAAAGCTAAGCTTTTGCGCCCCGGGAAAGTTACTTCAAAGATCAATTCTGACCAGTACACTTGGGCGGAAGTAAGTTTACAGTTTGTAGTGGCAACTTTAGTCGCTTAACCTGCCCAAAACGACTAAAGTCGTCACTACGATCTGTAGGGTCATTTACGCCGCGTTGCACTAGGGCAGGATAGTTTACCCTTTGGCCGGGTTTTGGGGGTAGGCCCGCACCAGCAGAATGGGCTGAGTTGCGCCGCGCAGCACTTTATCCGCCACGCTGCCGTAAACCCAGCGCTGCAAACCGGAGCGGCCATGCGTCGCCATTACGATGAGGTCAATTGGATGGTGATGGGCGTAGTCAATGATGGTTTCGGCGGCGGGTCCCATTTCCACTGCCGTATGGACGGTTATATCGGGGCAGCCGGCGCGCTCGCACACACTCAGCAGATATTCGCGGGCTAGGGCTTTTTTGGCTTCCCACTGCTGATCCACAAAAATGGGATGTTCGGCTTCGCTGGCAATGACGTGCTCAATCGGCGGGATGACCTGTAACAGGGTTATTTCAGCCCCGCTGAGCTCCGCCACCGCAAAAGCGTCGGCCAGGGCCAGTTCGGCCAGGGGGGAGCCGTCCAAAGGAAGAAGAATATGTTGGTAACGTTTGGTCATAGTAAGTCTCCCTTGACTTAAGAGAAAAAAATAAGAGTCATCATTAATCTATGACTCTTACGGCGGATTGAGTAGTGACAAATGTCATGGATTAGCATGACAACCTGCTTGGAAAAACTACCGAAACACATCCAGATGCTTGGGCCGCAACGCGTCCGAGGCTTTGGCGTGCTCGTTTAGAGTGAAAGGCAGGCCGCGCACAATCACCACCGGGCAGCCTTCGGCGGCCTGGCCCATAAGCAGGCTGGCGGCGGCGGCAATCTGGTCGGTGAAGCCGACATCGGTGTGGCGGAGGGGTTCGCCAAACAGGTCGGGCACACCGCGTAAATCCTGCACCGGAGCCAGCCCGCTGACCCCAATCGCCACCCCGACGGTGCCAAAACGCCAGGCTCGCCCGTGACTGTCAATAATCAGGGTGGGCGGGGCAGCGCCGGTCAACTCGGCCAGCCGCCGGCGGATAGCGCGGGCCGAGGCGTCGGGGTCGGCAGGCAGACGGAGCAGCACCCCCGGCTCATCGCTGACATTGGAATGATCTATCCCGGCGTTGGCGCTGATAAAGCCCAGCTTGTGCTGCACAATCAACAGGTCCTTTTGCGCCCGGATAATCTCGGCGGTGTCCCATAAAATCACTTCTACCTGCTCGGCCGGTTTGCCGGTGATTTGGGCCAGGGTCAGCGCCTCCGCCGAAGGAGTCACTTCCGACAGGCGCACAAAGCGGCCTTCGGCCTTTGAGACAATTTTTTGGGCCACAACCACAATATCGCTGTCCATCAAGGTCAGCCCGACTTTTTCACTGGCCTCACCTATCAGCGCGGCCAGGTCGTCGCCGGGCCGGATGAGGGGCAGGCCGGGCAGGGGAATCAGTTGCACGCTGTCAGGCATAGATGCCCAGCCGGTCGAGGATAAAGGCGTAGGTAAAGGCCCACTCGCGCAGGTAGGCGTAGCGGTCGGAAGGGCCGCTGTGCCCGGCAGACATCTCGGTTTTGAGCAGCAGAACATTTTGGTCTGTTTTCAGGGCGCGCAGCCGGGCGACCCATTTGGCCGGTTCCCAATATTGCACCCGCGGATCGTTCAAGCCGGCGGTGACCAGCAGGTGCGGGTAGGCTTTGGCTTCGACGTTGTCGTAAGGTGAGTAGGATTTGATGTAGGCGTAATACGTCGGGTCGGCGGGATTACCCCACTCTTCATATTCGCTGGTGGTCAGCGGGATGGAAGAATCGAGCATAGTGTTGATGGCGTCTACAAACGGCACCCCGGCCACAACCACTTTGAACAAATCCGGGTGCATGTTTGCTACTGCGCCCATCAGCAAGCCGCCGGCGCTGCGACCAAAGGCAACCAGTTTGTCGGCGGAAGTGTACTTTTCGGCTATAAGATGCTCGGCGCAGGCGATGAAATCGGTGAAGCTGTTACGCTTGTTGAGCAGCTTGCCCTGCTCGTACCAATGCCGGCCCATTTCGCCGCCGCCGCGAATGTGGGGGATGGCAAAGACAAAGCCGCGTTCCAGCAGGCACAAGCGCCGCGAGCCAAAATAAGCATCCATCGAAGCTTCATACGCGCCATAGCCATGCATAAGCAAGGGGCTGCGCCCATCTTTGACCAGGCCCTTTTTATAGACCAGCGAAATCGGCACCGGGACGCCATCGGCGGCAGTGGCGAAAATCCGTTCTGACTGATACTGGGCCGGGTCATAACCCGGAACCTCTTCCTGCTTTTTGAGGTCGCGGGTGCGGTCATTCATCTCGTAATCAAAGGTCGAGGGCGGCGTGACCAGCGAGGAGTAACCAAAGCGCAATTGGGAGGTTTGGAACTCTCGATTGCCTTGCGGCCAGAGGGTATAAGCCGGTTCATTAAAGTCAACATAGTGACTGGTCAGGTCGGGCAGGTGGATAACCTGAATTTGGGGTAAGCCGTTTTCTCGTTCAAATAAAACCAGGTGATCCTGAAAGACCAGCAGTTCATCTACTTTAACCGCCGGCCGGTGGGCAATCAATTCCCGCCACTGTGCTTTGGCCGGGTTGGCCGTGGCGACGGTCATCACCCGAAAATTTACGGCCTCGGCGTTGGTCAAAATAAAGAACTCGTCGCCGCGATGGTCTACCAGATATTCCAGGCCGTGCTGGCGGGGCTGGATAACCCGAAATTGGCCGGTGGGATCGTCGGCGGACAGGTAATGCCACTCGGATGTGACCGACTGTCGCAGATAGACCAGGATGTAGGCTTTGCTCCGGCTTTTGTGGAGAAACATGTTGTACATTTCGTCGGTTTCGTGGTAGAGCAAAACGTCGTCGCGGGGGTCGGTTCCGAGGGTGTGGCGGTACAACTGATAGGGGCGCTTGGCCTCATCCAAAACGGTGTAGAAAAGGGTCTGGTTGTCGTTGGCCCAGGCCAGGCTGTAATAGGTGTTGGGAATTTGATCGGGTAACAATTGGCCGGTAGCCAGGTCTTTCACGTACAGGGTGAAGGTTTCCGCGCCGCTGAGATCAACCGAGTAGGCCAGCAGGCGGTGATTGGGGCTAACCTGAAACACCCCAAGCTGGCAAAAATCGTGGCCTTCGGCCAGCAGGTTCTGGTCCAGCAGAATTTCTTCCGGCGCATCGAGGCTGCCCTGCTTGCGGCAGTAAATGGGATAAGCTTTGCCGGTTTCGGTGCGCTCATAGTAATAATAGTCGTCCAGCTTTTCCGGTGCGCTCTGATCCGTTTCTTTGATGTAACCCAGCAGTTCCCGGTACAACTGCTTTTGCAGTGCTTCGGTGGGCTGCATAACCGCCGCTGTGTATTTGTTTTCTGCTTCCAGGTAAGCCATCACTTCCGGGTTCGAGCGTTCCCGCAGCCAAAAATAGTTGTCGGTGCGGGTGTCGCCGTGTGTGGTTAAAACTTTCGGTTCGATTTTAGCAACAGGTGGCGTTAAATCGGTTTTCATTTTCCCTCTCGATCATGTGGTACGTGATTAAAATCATCACGCATCACGCTCAAGGCCATAAAATTCTGAAGAACCTTTAAATTCCGGTGATTTTGATGCCCGATGCTTTGACCTTGTGCCGGATGTTGATGCCAATCAGTACAGCGGTCAAACCCTCGACGACGACGGCATTTTGCAGCGGGCCGGCGTCAATGCCGCGCATGCCGCAGGCTTCGGCCAGGGCGATGGCTTCGGCTTTGGCTTCTTTATCATCGCCGCAGACCAACACATCGCAATCAATGTGCTCGCTGTCGTCGCTCAAATGGGCCGCGCCGACATTTTGAAAGGCCGACACCACCCGCACCCCCTCGCCTAAAATGGTCTGCGCCTCCTGCCCCGCCGACCCGCCCGGCGGCACGTTCACGTGGCTAACCTTGGGCGGCTTGAGCGGCACGGTCACGTCTATCAAAATTTTGCCTTGCAAGACATCGCGGAGTTGGGTCAGGGTTGGCCCCTGGGCGCTGTAAGGCACCGTCAGCACGCAAATGTCGGCGGCTTTGGCCGCGTCTTCATTCGACATGCCGGTGAGGAGAGGCCGTCCCAGTTGTTCATTTAATTCAGCCGCTACCCGCTCGGCCTTTTCGGCCTGGCGCGAGCCAATAATGACGTTATACCGGCCCGATTTGGCCCACTGCCGAGCCAGGCCCGGCCCTTCATTACCTGTTCCACCCAGAACAGCGATAGTTTTGGTCATGGTCAAAAATACCCTCTCGAAGATGTTGGATTTTGGATTTATGATTAGCGACGTGGTGCGTAGCGCGTGGTGCGTAAAAAATTTCACACCTCACGTCTCACGCTTCACGTATCATACCTCAGATTTGGGGCTTCGGCTAATCGGCCAGAGGAGGGCGAGGGCCGGCGGAACCATCAGCAGGGGCGCCCCGATCAGATGGCCCAGAAATTGATTGTGCAGCAAAACCGGATACCAGACGCGAACGGTTTCAAAATAGGGGATGATGAACAGCGCGGTGATAGAAAAAACGGTAGCCGCGATCAGCGGTCGCCGGTTGGGTAGGAGGAGTACCGCTAACGGCAGAAACCACAACAAATACCAGGCGTGAAACACCGGCGCAGCGAGAAGAACGTACCAGAAGAGGATGTGGAAGGAGGAGTGGAGGGTTGGAAGGTTGGAAGGTTGGAAGGTTGGAAGGTTGGAAGATTGGAAGGTTGGAAGATTACTGATTACTGACCTCTGATTACTGACTACTGACTTCTGACTACTGACTACTGGCTGACCCCCAACCCCCGACCCCTGACCCCTGACAAGAAGGGACAAATAAATCAGGGCATACAGGCCAAGGAGCAGGTTGCGGGAGAAATCGAAGGCAAAGTTGACGCCCCATGTATCTTTGAGGCCGAGAACCAGCAGGGCCAGTAGCGACCTTCCGGCGCCGCTGCCGGCTTGCAGCACCGCCCAGTTGTCCCAGCCGGGCCACAGGGGAAGCAGCGGCAGGATGACCAGGATCGCTATCAGCAGGCCGTACCCACTCATAAGGATCAGTCGTTTGGGCCATTTGACTTCGTGGACAGTCAATGCCAGCAAAAAAAAGGGCACGACGAGAACCGTCACAAATTTGACCAGAATTGAGAGCGCTAGAAAAAGACAAGCCAGGAGTAGGAAGTAGGGAGTAGGAAGTAGGGAGTAGGAAGTAGGGAGTAAAAAGGCAAAGCGTAGCCCGGATGTATTCGCTGCATCCTTTTTCGGTTCCTCGCCTCTTCGCCTCTGCGCCTCTTCCAATGCCCACACTGCTGTTAGCAGAAAAAAGACCATAATTATATCGTTGTGGCCGTTTTGAACGGTTTCCAGTAAAACCAGTGGACTCCAGGCAAAAGCAATGGTGGCAGTGATGGCCCAGCGCGGTTGAATTTGCCGCATTATCCGAAAAATCAACCAGGCGCAGCCCAGGTAAGCCAGGACCGCTAGAATCTTTAGAGCAAACAGGTGACTCAAAAAACTGCCGCCGCTCAGATGAAATGCGGCCAGCGACAGCCACTCCCACAGTGGGCCGTAAGGAGAGGGCGCGTCCACCCACTCGGCGGCCAGGCCGAGCCAGGGGTCGGCGGCGGGCAGGGTTTCGGGGGCGGTGGTTAAGGGGTTGAGGCCGTAGAGCGCCCAGCCTCGGGTGCGGATGGCATAGATGAAGAGGTCAATGGCAGTGACGGGGTAAGAGAAGAGGAGGATGACTGTCAGGACGGCGCAACTGACTCCAACTAATTGACCGGAAACGGGAGACCGGAGACCGGCATCATTATAGTTCCTCTGCTCCTCTGCCCTCCGGCTCCCCTGCTCCCCTGCGGATATTGTCAGCCAGACAGCCCAAATATAGAGCCAGAACAACGCGCCCAATCCGGCTACGTAGGCGACAAAGCCGCTGATTGAGTAATTTGTAAGCTTCGTATAATCAACAGGGGGTATAGTAGTGTAGAACCAGGGTAGGGGAAAGGGGAGGGTAAAAACCAGGAGATAAATCAATCCGCTCAGGCTGGCAATAAGAGCCAACTGAGCGGATGGGGAAGCGGTAAAATTTTTTTGCGGGGAAAGATTCTTAGCCAAAAATATCCGCCACCTGACAGGAAAAGCCGGGCAGGACGGTTTCGCCGCTCAATGTGTCTGTCTCTCGCAGGGTTTGGGCTGTGCCGTCGGGGTGGTAAACGATGACGAGCCGCTGCTGAGGATAAACGACCCAGACCAGTTGGGTCCCGGAAGCCAAATAGTCCTGCACTTTGTCCTGAATTTCCGAGGCTGTGTCGCCGGGAGAGACAATTTCCGCGGCCAGGTCGGGCGGACCATCAATATAGCCTTCGGGTAGCCCCCCCGGAGGAATTTTGTTGGCGGACAGAAAGGAAATATCCGGTCCACGTACTGTATCGGGATTAGAGGCCAATTTATAGCCGGTCTCGGTCATGACAAAGCCCAAGTGCTTTTGTTTGACAAAGCCGAGCAAAAGAAAACCGAGATTTACGGCGGCGCTGCCATGTATCCCTCCAGGTGGCGTCATTTCGATTAATTCTCCTCTCACTAATTCGAAGTGGTCGCCCCGGCTGCCCATTTGCCAGAAATCATCGGCGGTGAGCAACTCTTTAACATTTTCCATCGTTTTAGTTAAGACCATGTTTCTCTCCAATTAAACCGCCGCTAAGTCTTTAATCGTTCCTCGATCCTCCAGCGGAATATCGGCCCCGGCGCGGTCGGTGGGAATTTTGGCGGCGCGTTCGATTTTGACCCCACAAACCTTGTAATCGGGGATTTTGGCCCGCTCGTCCAGCAGATGGTGAGTCAGGGTGTTAGCGGCGGCTTCGGCGAAGTGGAAGGGGATAAAGATGGTTCCCTGGGGTGAGCGCTGTGTGACCAACAAGCGGGCGGTGATTTGTCCGCGCCGGCTGGACACATCTACCCAATCGCCGGTTTCCAGGCTGAGCTTGGCCGCATCGTGCGGATGCATTTCCACCGTACATTCCGGCCAGATGTTGTTCAGCGAGGAGACGCGGGTCATCGCGCCGCCGTGCCAGTGATACAGCAGCCGCCCGGTGCTGAGGATAAAGGGATACTCCTCGTCAGGTAGTTCGCTCTCGTTGCTGTACTCCACCGCAAAGAATTTGCCCCGCCCGCTGGGGAACTCTTTTTCAAACAAATAGGGCGAGCCGGGGTGGTCGAGCGAAGGGCAGGGCCAGTGGACGCCGCCCTCGCGGTCAATCCGCTCATAGGTGACGCCGTAAAAATCGGGGGTCAGGCGACGCATCTCGTCCCAGATGTCGCTGGGATGGCGGTAACTCCAATTAGCCAACATCTGCTCGACATTCTGGCAAATGGCCCGGTCGAGGCTGTGGGCCGGGCTGTCGGCATGCTGGCCGGCGTCCTGGCAAATTTTGGCAATGGTTCGCCGGGCTGCCTCACTGATAATCTCCCAATCGGCGCGGGCCTGGCCGGGCGGGTTAACAACCCGGCGGACGCGCTGAATCCGCCGGTCGGAATTGGTGAAAGTGCCGTCTTTTTCGGCAAAGGAGGCGGCGGGCAGGATAACATCGGCATAGATATTGCTCTGGTTAAAGAAAATATCCTGGGCGGCGTAAAATTCCAACTGCTCCACCGCATAGCGGGCGTGGTTGAGGTCGGGCTCGCTCATCAGCGGGTCTTCACCCATCACGTACCAGCCTTTGACCTGGCCGGTCAAAATGCCGTCCACCATCTCGGTGGTGGTCAAGCCGGGGACGCCGGACAGGGGGGCGTGCCAGGCTTGCTCAAATTTGTGGCGAATATCGGGGTTGGTGACGGGCTGGTAGGCGGTGAAGACGGTCGGCATGCCGCCGGAATCGGAGCAGCCCTGGACGTTGTTCTGGCCACGCAGCGGGTTCAGCCCGGTACCGGGCCGCCCGATGTGGCCGGTCAGCAGGGCCAAGTTGATCAAGGTCAGGGCGTTGTCGGTACCGTGGACGCTCTGGCTGATACCCATGCCCCAATAGATGGCGGCGGCGTTGGCTTTGGCGTACATGCGGGCCGCCTGGCGAATATCGTCCGCCGGGACGCCGCTGAGGGCTTCGGCCCACTCCGGCGTTTTGTCTTCCAGGCTTTCGATGTATTGGGAAAAGCCTTCGGTGCGCTCGGCGATGAAGGCTTGGTTATACAATTTTTCTTTGACAATCACATGGGCCATGGCGTTGAACACGGCGGTGTCGCTGCCGGGCTGTTGGCGCAGCCAGAGGGTGGCAAAGTTGACCATTTCAGTCCGGCGCGGGTCAATCACAATCAGTTTGGCCTTATTGTGGGTCACGGCCTCTTTGAGAAAGGTGGCGATGACCGGGTGGTTGTCGGCGGTGTTGGAGCCGGTGATGATAAAACATTCCAGGCTTTTCATCTCGGCGATGGAATTGGTCATGGCGCTGGTGCTCAAGGAGAGTTGCAGCGCCTTGACGCTGCCGGCGTGGCACAGCCGGGTGCAGTGGTCCACGTTGTTGGTGCCCAGCACGGCCCGGAAATATTTTTGCAGGGTGTAGTTGTCTTCGTTGGTGGCTTTGGCGCAGACGTTGCAGGTCAGGCTGTCCGGCCCGTACTGCCAGCGCAGTTCGGTCAGCCGGTTGACCACCAAATCGAGGGCCTCGTCCCAGGTAGCCTCGCGCCAGTCATCGGGGTATTTAGCCGGGGTGCGCCGGCCGGGTTTCTGGGGCGTTTTACGAATCAAGGGGACGGTGAGCCGTTTGGGGCTATGGACAAAATCGGCGCCAAAGCGGCCCTTGACGCACAGCCGGCCATAATTGGGCGCGGCGTCGAAGGGCGCGTCAATACGGATGAGATGATCGTTTTTGATGTTGAGCAATAATTGACAGCCTACCCCACAAAAAGGGCAGGTGGAGCGAACAACGTTGTCGGCTTGCATCGAGTATCCCCCTTATTCGAGACCAAGTTGCCTTTTCGCTTCTGCTGCTTTGACGGTTTTGGTTTGTTTACCTCGTTCATCAAGCAATTTCATTAAATCCTGGTTTTGGCGGGTTAATTCAATCTCCCGATTAAAATCATTAAGCTCAGCCAAAATAAACTCATGCCCATCAGGAGAACGGAGAATTAGACCCTCCTTTTGTGCTTCTTTGAGTAAAGTGTTTATAGTTTTTTCCCTGGCCGAGATATTTACGGTTTTCATAGCTCGTACTCCTTCCCGTGGATAAACAGATGACTGCCCTCTTTATAACCAATTGCTTCAATTTTGACGATTTTCACGGCTTCGTCAACATCATAAAAGACACGAAACTTCCCGACACGCAGTTCATACTCGGCTACATTATTGGGCCGCAGTCTTTTTCGATTGCGTGTTTCAATAGCAGGCTCATATAAGAGTTGTTCATCAATCTGGTCAAAAATAGACTGTTGCTCATACTTTCTGAACGGTTTCAAATCATCAATCGCTTCGGGGGTATATTCGATTTCGTACATCAAATATTATTATGATCTCTTTTGAGCGTTTGGCAATTTATTCTTATTTTCCCTGTTGGACATTTAGAGCAAAAAGCTGCCCTCTCTGGCGAAACTGGCTCACCCTCAATTAAACAAGTTCTGCACATACTTCAGGATGTTGCTCAGCAATTCGTAACAGCGACTTGGCTGGCCCGCTCGGTTCTCGCCGCCCCTGTTCCCAATCTTGAACGGTACGTAAACTCACCCCCATTAAGCCAGCAAAAGCGGCTTGGGATAATTTTAATCTTTTTCTGATCGCTTGGGGCGAGGCCGGTTCTTTCAATTGACGTGTTTTCAAACTAACCTTGCCGGCCTTATAAGCCTTTATTTCCTTGATTCCTTCCAATATTTCCAAACTAATATCACGTTCAGACATCTTTGTTTTCCTCGGGATTTATCGAGAGCAGTGTTTACCCTTTGTTGGCTAAGGGATACGGCTCTATTGTTTCCAACTCTTGGGCTTCAGCCTGTTGCGTTTGATATAAATCCCAGCGTAGCTGTAAATTCATCCAAAAACCGGCCGACATCCCAAAAAATTTTGCCAGTCGTAAAGCTGTACTTGGCGTCATCCCCCGCCGGCCATTGATAATTTCATTGACTCGCTGATAAGGAACGTGAATGGCGGCGGCCAACTCCCGTTGGGTCAAACCCATGGGAGTTAGAAATTCTTCCAGCAACATTTCGCCTGGGTGAGTTGGCGGACGATGGGTCGGAACTCGTATCATAACAATTACCTCTTTTTATGCGGCTTAATGATAATCTACAATTTGGGTAGCGTCATGACTTTTTCGCAAATTTGAAAAACGCTAGAGGGCGGAGATGAATTTGCGAAAACTAAAAGACACTAACCAATTTGGTAGCGTCATGACTTTTTCGCAAATTTGAAAAACGCTAGAGGGCGGAGATGAATTTGCGAAAACTAAAAGACACTAACACAATTTCAACTTCGTCCGGTTCGGTCTCTGCCCATATGAAACAGATCCGATATTGGCTATTAATGCGAATACTATATTGCTCTTTTCTATCGCCTGAAAGGGCTTCCAGGCGATTACCGGGGGGGATCCGCAGTTCAGCCAAAGCGTTCACAGAGTCGAGCTGATCAAGTTTTCGGGTGGCGATTTTCCAGAGAGTTTGGGGACAAGTTTGGCGAGCGGCTGAGGTATTTTGCCGTAGAAAATGTCCTCTGTTCCCGCATTTTTGAATGACTTGATCATTAAGAGATAATAACACGGGACTCGTGCTATAGCAAGGTGTAACTGAGAAGGCGCAAGGCATCGCTCAACCCCTAGTTTGAGGCCGGTTTGATTGAAGCGGTCTCTAGCCGGGTCGTGGAGGAGTGTAGTCAAATGGTTTAATTCCTCAGTATAGCTTAAACCACCACGGCTTCCCTTTCCAGAATTTCCTGCCAGAACGGGTTTATTTGCTGGCTGGCAATTTCCTGCGGGGTCCAGCCTGGGCTTGAATTGGCTCTAAGAGTCGAGCAGCAATAACCCCTAACAGCTCCAAACGTTCTCGCCGGTTAAACCGTGCCCAACCGGGTGAAATAACAATCAAATCAATATCGCTGCCTTCTTGGGCTGCGTTCCACCTTTGTGAACCATACAACAATATTTGTTCACAGTGGATACCGGCCTGCTCCAACGCTTGCCGAAATTGTTGGATTATAGCTGCAAGTTGGGGTGTTGTTTGAGCCATTTGGCCTCACCCCCCATCCATCTGCACGATAATCGCCGTGATATTATCATGCCCGCCGGCCCGCTTAGCCGCTTCGATCAGGGATCGGCAGGCGGCGGCGGGGTCGGGCTGGCTGCGGCTGATAGCCAGGATTTCGTCGTCGGTGAGCATGCCGCTTAAGCCGTCGGAGCAGAGGAGCAGCCGGTCGCCGGGTTGTAGAGCGATATGGTAGAAACCCACGTCCATGTCTTCTTTGTCGCCGATGGTGCTGTAAATGACATTTTTCTGCTTGTGGGTGCGGGCCTCTTCGCGGGTCAACTGGCCGATTTGGACCAGCCGCTCGACCAGGGAGTGATCCACGCTGATTTGCTCGATGCCGGCCTGGCTGAGGCGGTAAGCCCGGCTGTCGCCCACGTTGGCGATGTGAGCTTGGCCGTTAGCTACCAGGGCCATGACCAGGGTTGACCCCATTTTTCGTTCCTGGGTGCGATCTCCCTGATTAGCTAAAACCATTTCGTTAGCGGTGGTGACCGCCTCGGTGAGCCACTCGTCGGAAACAGCGGCGTCGGTGGGGGGATGCTGCGTAAAATGCTGCTGAATGGCATTGATGGTTAGGCGGCTGGCAACCTCACCGGCGTCGTGCCCACCCATGCCGTCGGCCACCACGTACAAACCGCAGGGCATGTCGGTTTCCCACATCAGCATGCTGTCTTCATTCAGTTCCCGGCGCAGGCCGGTATCGCTCAAGCCTGCAATCTGCCAGCCGATGTGGGCCGGGCGCGGGCCAGAGGCAGGCAATGTTTCCGGCTCCCGTTCGGCGCGGATGGAGCGCAGGCCGGGCTGAGTAGCGGCCAGGTCCTCGTCAGCTACTTCCACCGAGGCTGACTCGACGGTATCTAGCAGAGGGTCGGGAGGCGGCAGTTCTGGTGCAGCAGCAGGGGCAGGAACTTGCGGTTTCTTCTTTTGACGCCCTTGGGTCAAGCGAAGGGTGATGGGCAATAAGAAGGCCACCGCAATAAAGAGCAGCACGATCAGGGCCATGACCATCATCAAAAACCATCTGACCGACTCCTGGCCGGGCTGCAAAAAAACCCACAGCGGCGCTCCCACCGGCAGGAGCGACAAAACAGTCCGCTCGGTGAAGCCGGGTTTAGTCCGAGCAAGGCGCGACAAAATCTGGCTCAAACGATGTTTCATAGTGAATCTTCCCTCTGTTTGTCAGTGTCAGGTGTCAAGTGTCAGGTGTCAAGTGTCAGTGTTGGCCCTGACCCCTAACCCCTGGCCCCTGACCCCCGTTAAAATACGCGTCCGTCCCAGGTTTCGCCGTAAACCCCCTCCAGGGCTGTTTCGGGGGCAGGGGTGGGGCTGGCGGCGGCAAAGGCGACGGCTTCATCCAATTCGGCTTGAATAGCCGCCTCGACGTTTTGCAGGCCGGCCTCGGTGCAGATGGCCTGCTCCAGCAGATAGCGCCGGAAGGTGGTCAGCGGGTCACGCTGCCGCCAGGCTTCAACCTCGGCTTTGTCGCGGTACAGCATCGGGTCGCCTTCGTAATGGCCGCGCAAACGGTAAGTTTTCCCTTCGATAAAAGTTGGCCCCTGACCGGCCCGTGCTCGTTCCGCCGCCTGGTGGGTGGCTTCAAACACGGCCAATACGTCGTTGCCGTCCACGATGACGCCGGGGAAAGCATAGCTGGCAGCCCGCTCGGCCAAATCTTTGAGCGGGGCCTGGGTGTGCTGGGGCGAGCCTTCGCCGTAGAGATTGTTTTCGCAAAAAAAGATAACCGGCAGTTTCCACAGCCCGGCCAGATTGAGCGCCTCGTGAAAAGCGCCCTCGTTGGTGGCCCCATCGCCAAAAAAGGCCAGGGCGACCCGTTTTTCCCGGCGCTGCTGAAAGGCCAGGGCCGCGCCGACGGCAATAGGAATCCCACCGGCCACAATGCCGTTGGCTCCCAAAATGCCCAGGTTAAAATCGGTCATGTGCAAACTGCCGCCTTTGCCGCCGCAGTAGCCGGTGGTCCGCGCTGCCAGTTCGGCCATCATATATTTGGGCTGGCCGCCTTTGGCAATCAGGTGGCCGTGCCCACGATGGGTGCTGGTAATCACATCATCAGCGTTGAGGGCGGCGCAAGCGCCCACCGCCGTCGCTTCCTGACCCACACAGCTATGAATAAAACCGGGAATCAGTCCGGCCCGTCGCTCGTTAATGGCCCTCAACTCAAACTCGCGGACGGTGACCATTTTGCGGTACAGCTCCACTAAAAAAGGGTGTTCGTAAGTTGGAGTTGGCATAGTTTCCTGTGAGAGAAGAAGAAGTGAGAAATAAGAAATTAGAGAGATGGAGGCTTTTGTCTATTTTTTTCTAAATTCTTATTTCTAATTTTGATTAGTTTATCACAGGCCGGGAGGGTTTGCAACACTCAAACGGCCAGCCGCGCCATCAATTCCTGCACCTGTTTGAGTTCCCACTGGGCGTTCATGGGGGCCAGCAGGTCAAAAGCTTCGTGGGCAAAGTCTGCGGCTTGAGCGGGTTGTCCGTGAGCTTCATAAAAGAGGGCCAGGCCGAGTTTAGCCATGGCCACCACGCGGTGATTACCATATTTGCCATGCACATCCAGATAAGCGCGAAAGTGGTTTACCGCTTGCTCATGCTGCCCCAGGCCCAGGTCGGCAAAACCCAGCCACACTTCGGAGGAGGGATCGCGATAGGGGCTGCCGGCCAAACATTGGATGCTTTCGAGATAATAAGCTTTGGCCTGTTCATAATCGTGAATGTAGCGGGCAATATGTCCGGCGGCTTGCAAAGCGCGATGTCTGAATAACGGTTCCTGGGTGCTGCTCAAGGCAATTTCTACATTATGCCGGGCTGCGGTTAACTCCTCATCCAATTGCAAAGCTTTGTAGGCCCGGTAGGTGTGGCCTAAAGCAATAGCCTCGCGCAAATTAATCTCCTTGGCCAGTTGGATACCCTGGCTCAAATACTTTTCGGTGGTGTCGTAATCACCCCGCAACAGATAAATTGACCCCAGCCCGTGGACCAAAAACCAAACTTCGTCTTCTTTGGCCCCTAACATTTTGGCGGCAGTCAGGGCATACTCGCTGCATTTTATCCGTTTGTCAGGGTGCCCCTGATAGTAGACCGGGTGGACGATGGCTTTGGCCAGGGCTAACACCTGCTCCCAATTTTTGTGGGCATAAGCCCACTCAATGGCGATAAGCAAGTTGGGTAGCTCTTGATGGATTTCGGCGTACTGGCCGGCGTTCCAGGCGGCGAAATCCCAGAAGCCACGCCCGGCTTTTTTCTCGCTCCAGGCGGCAAAGAAATTGCAGAAATTGGTTTTCAGTTCCGCTATTTTTTGGGGACTGGCCCCGCCGTTGTTGCGCAGCGCGTGCAGCGACAAATCTACGCCCAATTGATGGCGGGCAAAGATTTGAGTTAACGGGTGCAGCCAGTAGCGCTGCTGGCTCAGGTCCAGCGCCTCGCTGGCTTCCAGCAGCGACATGCCCACCAACTGCTCGATGGCTTTGAAATAGTCAAAATCCGCTACCTTTGACACGGCAGCCAGGGCGGCCCGGCTGGCCGAAGAGACAAATAGCGACATCGCCAGCAAGACCTGGCGGGTTTCGTCATCCAGCAACTTCCAGGCTTCGGCAAAGATGTAATCAAAAACCTCGCTGACCATCTGGCTGGCCCGGTACAGTTCATCCACCACCGTATTGAAAGGCAACCCTTTTTGCTTGATTAAGCCCAGCGACAGTTCGACCGCTTTGGGATTGTTGCCGGTAGCAACGGCCAGGCGCTGTAGCGTATCATCGTCAGCTCCGGCCACCACTTCCAGGCCGATACGGTGGCTGTGGCGGCGAATCAGAGTCAGGATTTCAGCATCCTTGAGACCGTACAGGGGAATATCCCACACCCGGCGAAGCTGTTTGTAGCGGGTTGTCACCAGGGCCAGGCTGGGTTCGGGAATCTGTTCCAGAAATTTTACCAGGGCCAGGTCGGTCACGGTTTCCAGGTTGTCGGCCAGCAGCAGGGTGCGGTGGCTGCGGAGCAACTTGTCTACCGCCCCCACTTTTTGTTCGGGCGGCAGTTGGGCCAGGTGCGGGTAATCGAGCACACGGGCAATGGTGTCGAGCACGTGATCGAGCCGCAGGTTAAAATCGGGGTAATCGCGGGCCGAAGTCCAGACTACCGCATCGAAGGGGTGGGCAATGGTCAGGCTGGGGCCGGGCAAACAACGGTGGGCGACCTCGATAGCCAGGCTGGTTTTGCCGATACCGCCCATGCCCTCAATCGAAGCCAGCGGCCAGCGCGATGTTTCGACCCATTCCAGGACGCGGGCCACTTCGGCCTCCCGGCCGATAAATTCGCCGTAGCGGGGGGGGAGATTGTGAAAAACGCGGGGCACGTCACGCTCGCCGGGTTGGGCTGAGGGAGCGGGAAACAGACGGTCTAGCACCGCTTCGGGGGCAGGAAAACCGCCCTGAATCAGAAAACGCCGGCCCCAGGTGCGGTCCACCCGACCATGCTGCTGGCAGTAGGCGGTCAAAAATTCCAGGCGCTGTAGGTCGTTGGGAACATAGCCGCGCTTCCATCGCTGAACCGTGTGCGGCGAGACACATAGGGCTTCGCCGATTTCTTCCTCGACAATGCTGACCTTTTTGCCCTGCCGATTGGCAACGCTGTCAATACCTTCTTTTAAAAGTAATTTGAATTCGGAGTTTGTCATAGTTGTTCTTTCAAAGTAGCAGGTAGCAAGGTCGCAAGGTAGCAAGGTCATAAAGTTGCTGCCTGCTACTTACTACCTGTTTTTCAGTAATGAAACTTTTTTTGGTGCCGATGTTAACGCTTTGCCTACGTTTACACTGCGTAACGTAAACTCTCCAGGAACGCCGGTAAGCTGGAAGGGTTATTTCATGTAGATAATGTAGAAACAAATGATGGTCACATCATACGGGCAAAACCCGCCCAAAAGTGGTAGCTCGGCTACGAAAAACCGTAAGATTTAATTTTAGCCCCATGTGGCTGAAAGAAAAAAATTTGTAGTAAATCTACAAGAATTATTAGGCTCAAGGGGTTATACTGCGGCTAAGATTAAAGAAAGGACAAATATTTCCCCATCTTGTTCCCAAACTAAGTTCCCATCTCGTTCCCAAACTCAGTTTGGGAACGAGATGGAACGAGATGGAACGAGATGCGGCAGAAAAGAGGGAAAAATGTTTGTGTTTTTACTGATTGTATTAGCCATTTTAATCTTTATGTTGGGCTTTAGTTTGCTGGCGGCGCATATTGTAGCTATTCACCGCATGGGGGGACGGGGGTATTAATATGGCTGTTTTGAAAACAAAAAACGCTGAAGGTTTAAGCCTTCAGCGTTTTTTATTGGATGTTTTAAGGTTACAATTTATTCAACCACAGGGTTTATTTGCGCAGATGCGCGCCGTCATACTCCATCGCGTCGGCCCACTTCCCCTTGCCTTTGCCCTTATCGGTGCCGTTCACCGCCGAAGTGGTGTCAGCAAAAGTTAGCACGGCGTGGGCAGCGGCATCTCCCAACTCATCCAAGGCCTCTTCACTGACATTATCAACGGTGTCGCAGGCTAGGTGATAGCAGGGATCATAGGCAATTCCGTTGTCTGGATTGATACCTTCAGCACCGGAGAATAAGCCGCCAGCCGGGATGCCTACGGCAATGAAGGGGCCGTAATCGGAGCGGCCATCAAAGGCGGTTGGCTCGGTCTCCAACTCCTGTTCGTTAAAATATTCAAGGAAGACTTGCTCGATATTCTTGGAGCCATTTGGCCCGGCCAAGGGCGTACTGGAGCCATCGCCATCGTAGACAAAGCGGGCATAGTTGGGTGAACCAAGCATATCGAAATTCAGGTTGACAGCAATCTTTTTGATTTGTGAGGCGCTCAATTGACTGACATAATACTCAGAGCCAAACAGCCCGGCCTCTTCTGCGCCCCAGAAGGCAAATACTACTTTATTCCTGGGTTCGAAGTCCTCCAACGCGGCCATCTGTAAAGCAATCTCCAGGATCGTAGCCGTGCCGCTGCCATTGTCGTTAATGCCCGGCCCTTCAGGCACCGAGTCGAGGTGCGCTCCGACGACCACTACCCGGTCAGCACGGCCGCTCGTCGTTTCGGCCAGAACATTGAAGGTTGAGCGAGTTTCTGAAATGGTGTCAGTCGTCATGCGCAGCGTCAAACCGTCGTCAATCAGGTCGTTCAGGGCAACCCCAAAGGCGAAGCTGGCAGTGAGCACGGGGATTGATACCGGCTCGCCGAGCGTACCGCCAAATAATGGCTCCCGGTCTGGGCTATTGCCTTCATTGAAAACAATCACTCCTACCGCGCCAGCGTTGACGGCATTTCTGACTTTGTCGATAAAAAAGCAAGTGCCGCGCTGAATCAGGGCAATATTGCCCGCTGTAAAGTCGCTGAAATCGTCAGCCTCACAGCCGCTCGTCGAGCCGCCTGTCGAAGGCAAGTTCAAATCAACCGCTTGTACCGGAGCAGTCACCTCACCATCACCGGAGTAATCCATGGTGAAGAAATCAACCAGGTATTCATAAGTCTCTGAACCGGGCGCTGTTTGTTCAAGTTCCGAAGGGGACAACTCCTGAAAGAAAGGAAAATCAAAGGGTTGTGTGCTAACATTATAGCCCGCTGCTTCCAGAAGCTCTGCGACATAAGCTGCCGAGGCGTCATAACCAGAGGTGCTGGCGGCCCGGTTGCCGTCATTGTCATCTGCAATATCCTGGAGCGCCTGCTGGTGCGCCCGGATTCCAGCCACTGTTACCGCTTCCCGCAATTCGGACGTATCCACCTCTACCGCCGCCGAAACCAGCGATACGCTAAGAACAACGGCCAGTAAGCCAAACATTAAAATAGAAATAACTAATCTTTTCTTCAGCATCAATATTCTCCTTATCTTTTGATAGAATTAAACTTTTCAGTTGTGTGGATCTTATGTTCTGCTCCTCTCACCCCCCCTCTCTCAACGCCCCCAGGCTTGCAGCTCGTGGCGGGCGACGCCCTGCTCCAACACATCGGAGCAAAGTTCAAAATCTAATTCCTCATCGCCTTCGATCCAGTCGGGGTCCAACTCTTCGTAATAGCTAAAGCTAACCACGTTTTCCTGGCTGTCGTATAAGATCAAGGCAATGACCAGGTAATCATGCAATTCGCCGCCGTGATTTTTTAACTCACCGTTAATACAGTAAAGACCCTCGTCGGCCCATTGTTCAATGTCTGAAAATTCAAAATCCTGGCGGGGAAGCTCATCGCTTGGCTCGGCGGCGACATTTAAATCAAAGTTGGCGGCGTTATCAATGGTTTCTACGGCCAGCTCAAAGGGTACACCCCCGCCGGGCGCAACCACGTAAGCGGGGGAGTAGCCCTCGCCGCTGTCCGGCCCAGCAATCACCTGGTTTTGGGCATCGTAAAACGTGCCGAGAACCGCCTTTACTTTTTGGGCAGCCCCGGTGTTATTAACTACGTTGCCATACATCAGTAGGCCATCATTATAGGGGTTGGGTGAGAGCCGTACCCCATTAAACACCCAGATTTGTGGCGTGGGTGTGACTGTAGGAGTAGGGGTATCTGTAGGCAGGGGAGTAGAAGTAGGGGTGTCGGTGGGCAATGGCACAGCGGTGGCTGTAGCTGTTGGAGGGAGGGCTTCGGCCGCCGGTTGATTAGCGGGAGGAGCGCCCGCATCAGCGGGGACCGGTTCCGCTGGAGCTACTACGGAGTTTTGAGCAGATGGATTCACTGCCACTGCCACATTAGTTTCAGCTACCTGACCCGCAGCCTGAGGACTGTCCGGCGCAGCCAGTGGAACTACAGCCGGAGCAGCATTTTCGGCGGATGGAGCCGAGGCTGCCGGCATCGCTAAGCCTGTAGGCGTGAGTGTTGGCAGCGGGGTGCGGGTGAGGGTGGGCAAGCGGTGGATGGTGTAAGTTGAGGCGGAGCGTGAGCCACCAAGAAAAGCACAGGCCAGGGTGGTCAATGAGAAGAGAAAAATCAGCGCCAGGAGAGGCAGCGCTCGTTGAGTTTGCCCGGCCGATTTGGATACTCTGAAGCTTCGTTGCTTGAGTCCGTTGCAGTTTAATCGCACAATTGGGAATTCCTGCTAATTTATTTTTAAGGTTGCAGGTTCAATTTTAATAGATGGCACTTACCTAAAACTTAATTAGCGACTTTTTCAGGGCTGCCAATTAAATTCTAACCATTTTCTAATGGAATTCTTGTGTTTTTAAAACTGTTTTAGGGAGAACTGGGGGTGTTTTTGGCTTGAATGAATTCCCACAAAAGCCTTGTGTCGGCGGAGGCTTCGAGGTCAAACTCCCGAAGAGCCTGCTGCCAGCGTTCCACCTGCCGGCGGGCCAAATCACCACGCCCACGGGCCAGGTAGCCCAAGGTCAGGGCGCGCTGGACTGTTTCATCGGCGGGTTCAATGGCTAATAATTGTTCAAGATAAAACAACGCTTCACGTTCAGGGGTTTGGGCTGCCAGGCGGCGGAGTCCATCGGTGTAGAGTTGCTCCAACCGGCGGCGCTTGGCCTCAACTTCAACCGGCAGAACCCAGGCCATGTCCTCCAGGTAAGCGCCGCGATAAAGGCTAATCGCCGCTTGCCACATCATCGGCTCGTTGCTGCCGATCAAATTCTGAAATTCAACGGCATCTATCCAGTGCGGCGCTTCCAAGTTAAAACGATAGTAGCCTCGGTCGTGCTGGATATAACTTACTTCTTTGTCCTGACCAGTTTTTATTTGAAGTACCCGGCGCAGCCGGTGAAGGGTGACATGAAAAACATTGGCCGTGTCGTCGGGGGAGCGGTCGGGCCACAAGACCTCCGAGAGTTCCTCGCGGGTAACGCCGGCCGGGCTTTTCCACAGCAGATAGGCCAACATTCCTTTGGCTTTTTCGCTGCCCCAGGCCGCTTCAGAAACGATTTGCCCGTAGCTGCTTACTTGCAGGGGGCCTAAAATCCGAATTTCTAAAGAAGTTACGCTCGTTTCCGCTTCGGGCTGCATTACAGCCGGTGAAAAAGAGATGATTTCCTGGCTCAACTGCCGGAGGGCGTGCCGTTGAAGTTGAGCTGCCTCATGGTATTGCTGGTGCTGCGCCCGCAGGTGAACCATTCTGCCAATCGTCTCTAATTGCCTGAGCAGTTCGGCGCAAAAGAGGAGTTCGCTGGCCGTGAATGGTCTCTTATTTCGTTTTTCGCCCAACGCCAGAATGCCGCTTAAGCCCTCAGCCAGATGCAAAGGGCAGAAGAGGGCGATATTGTGGGCCTGAAACTGAGGCGGGAGCGTAGCCGCGAATTGAGGTTCTGGGCCGGATAGGGGAGGCTGGCAAATAATGTCGCCGGGTTGCAGAGACAGGTTGCCCCACGCCGCTTGTACCATCAATTGGCCGGACGGTGTAGCGCCGGTTAGAGCCACATAGCCACTTTCTACATCCAACACCACGCGCAAAGTGTCGAGAAGTTCAACTGGCAGGTCGGTGACGGCAGGAGTATCGGCCAGCGTTTCAGCCAGAAGTTGGGCTGATTTTTGCTGTTGCTGCTCTGTTTGAAAAAAATATTGATCTAACCGGGCCGTAATCCATTGGCTTACAGTCGGAAAGCTGGTGGCGACAATGACGACACACAGTCCCGTAATAAAATAATAAGGCAAGGGAATATGACGTATCAACCATTGGTCCAGAGCTACGGTCAAGTAAAGGCCGGTTAACCCGGCTACTGTGGCCAGGGTTGAATAAAACAAATTACGCCGAGCCAACGGACAACCCGCAAACGAGCCATAGGAGACAATAGCCCGCGCATATAGAACACCCGCCAGGATAAATAAAGTGTCGGGCAACAAGTGGTGGGTGTGCCGGGTAGTTTCGGTGAAAATGGTCACCCAATGGATAATACCACCTATGAGTCCAAAAACCGTGGTTACAAGCAGGTAAACAATTTGCTGGCGTAGCGTAGGGGAATGAGTAGAGCGGTAGCTGATAAAAAGCCCGGTAGTCCCGGCTAGCACCGCCAGAGTCAGAAATCCGGCGTGAAAAGCAAAAAAAGATAATCCGGGTTTGGGGGCAATAAGGTGCGGTATGGAATGATAAAGATGACCATCTACCAGGAGATCACTGAACAAACCCACCAAAGCCAATCCCAAACTAAATAAATAGGCTGCCGGTAGTAATTGAAAACACCGCTGCTGCCAAGTTGAGGAAAAATAAAAAAAGACCAGATGAAGGTAAAGGAGGGCGCTTAAGATCAACGCCACCCAACCCCAGCGGGTCAAAAAATGATATAGGGGAAAGTGGACTTCAGTTGAGGTTATTAAAATATCATTGACATATATACTGCCCACTATTAGACAGAGCAAACCAAAAACCCAACTCATTGACCGGCGGGGATGGCAGGTAATAACATAAACAGCCAGGCCAAGAAAAATGGCCACAGCCAAAGGAGGGGTAATAACATGGAAAGAAGTATGGGCAATGATGAGCTGTCCCACAGTTTACCTTTACAACGTTGAGTAATTTTACCCCAGCGGAATAGGCCAAACGGCCTGATGAGCTGGGTAAACATTATAATAGGTATTGCCAAAATAAAAAAGGCGAGGGCTTACCCCTCGCCTCTGGTATCTTTTGACTGTTAGCGGCCGTTGGCGGTGACGCCCAGCAACGTCGCTTTGATTAATTCGCCGTTCATCCGCGAGATAAAATCCTGGCTGATTTCTTTGGGGCAGACGGCTGTACATTCACCGATGTTGGTACAGCCGCCAAAACCCTCGTCATCCATGGCCTGGACCATATTGATGACCCGCTGGTACCGTTCTACCTGGCCCTGCGGCAGCAGCGACAGGTGTGAAACTTTAGCCGCGGTGAAAAGCATGGCCGACCCATTGGGACAGGCAGCCACACAAGCGCCACACCCGATACAAGCGGCAGCATCCATGGCCCGGTCGGCGTCTTTTTTAGCCACCGGAATGGAATTAGCTTCGGGGGCGCTGCCGGTCGAGGCCGAGATAAAGCCGCCGGCCTGAATAATCCGGTCAAAAGCGCCGCGATCCACCACCAAATCTTTGAGAATGGGGAAGGGTTTGGCCCGCCAGGGTTCGATGATAATGGTATCGCCATCTTTGAAATGGCGCATATGTAACTGGCAGGTGGTGATGGCCACCTCACCGTGATTTTGGCCGTGCGCTACGCCATTAATCATCAAACTACACATGCCGCAGATACCCTCGCGGCAGTCGTGGTCAAAAGCCACCGGCTCCTGACCCTGGGTGGTCAACTTCTCGTTGAGCAGGTCGAGCATCTCCAAAAACGAGGAGTCCGGGCTAACATCTTCGATGTCGTAATCAACCAACTGGCCCGCCGCGTTGGCCTTTTTCTGTCGCCAGATTTTGAGGTGTAGGTTCATAGGTATTATTTGCCTCCTTGGCTATCTAGCCAAGGCTAAGGCTGAGGCTGAGGCGGTGAAAAGTATCTTAGCCTTAGCCTCAGCCTTAGCCTTATTTGTAACTCCGCTGCGATAGTTTGACGTACTCAAACTCCAACGGCTCTTTGTTAAGGATGGGGGCGCTGTTATCGCCGCTAAACTGCCAGGCGGCGACGTAGGCAAAGTTTTCGTCGTCACGCCTGGCTTCGCCTTCTTCCGTTTGATATTCCTCGCGGAAGTGACCGCCGCAAGACTCGTTGCGGTGTAGGGCGTCAAGGCAGAGCAGTTCGGCCAGTTCGATGAAGTCGGCCACTCGCCCGGCCATTTCGAGGCTCTGGTTCAGGTCGTTGCTTTCGCCGGGGACGTTGATATTTTGCCAAAACTCGGCTTTGATTTCGGGCAGGCGGGCCAAAGCTTCCTTCAGGCTGGCTTCGGTCCGGCCCATGCCGCAGTTATCCCACATCACTTGGCCCAGCTCGCGGTGCAGTTCGCTGACCGTCCGCTTGCCTTTGATGCTGAGCAGGCGGTTGACCCGCTGGGCTACTTCGGCTTCCGTTTCTTTGAAGGCTACGTGACTGGTTTCAACCTTTTCCTGTTTGGTTGAAGCCAGGTAGTTGCCCAGGGTGTAGGGCAGGATGAAGTAACCGTCGGCCAGCCCTTGCATCAGGGCGCTGGCCCCCAGCCGGTTAGCCCCGTGGTCGGAGAAGTTGGCCTCGCCGGCGACAAACAAACCGGGGATGGTGCTCATAAGGTTGTAATCTACCCACAGCCCACCCATGGTGTAATGCAGCGCCGGGTAGATACGCATCGGTATCTCATAAGCGTCTTCGCCGGTGATGCTCTTGTAGATGTCGAATAGGTTGCCGTACCGTTCCTGGATGACCTTTTTGCCCAGCCGCTTGATGGCATCGGCAAAATCCAGGTAAACCCCGTTTTTGAGCGGGCCAACCCCGTGGCCGTCGTCAACCACCCGCTTGGCCGCCCGCGAGGCGATGTCACGCGGAACCAGGTTGCCAAAAGCGGGATAACGCTCCTCCAGATAGTAGTAGCGGTCGGCCTCGGGAATTTGGTTGGGGTTGCGGTTATCGTCCTTTTGGCGCGGCACCCAGATGCGGCCATCGTTGCGCAGCGATTCGCTCATGAGGGTTAATTTTGACTGGTGCTCGCCTGAAGGCGGAATGCAAGTGGGGTGAATTTGGGTGAAGCAGGGGTTGGCAAAAAACGCGCCGCGCTTGTAAGCCCGCCAGATGGCGGTGGCGTTGCAGCCTTTGGCGTTGGTTGAGAGATAGTAAACGTTGCTGTAGCCGCCGGTCGCCAGCACCACCGCATCGCCGGCGTGAGAACGAACCTCGCCTGTGACCATATCGCGGACGACAATACCCCGCGCCCGGCCATTAACCACGACCAGATCGAGCATTTCGGTGCGGGGGTACATTTTGACTGCGCCCAGCCCAATCTGCCGTTCCAGGGCTTGATAAGCCCCCAGCAGCAACTGCTGGCCGGTCTGCCCGCGAGCGTAAAAGGTGCGCGAAACCTGCGCCCCGCCAAAGGAGCGGTTGTCGAGCAAGCCGCCATACTCACGGGCAAAGGGCACGCCCTGGGCCACGCACTGGTCAATAATGTTGACGCTAACCTGGGCCAGCCGGTAAACGTTGGCCTCGCGGGCGCGGTAATCGCCACCTTTAACGGTGTCGTAAAAGAGGCGGTAGATACTGTCGCCGTCGTTGCGGTAGTTTTTGGCGGCATTGATCCCGCCCTGGGCGGCCACGCTGTGCGCCCGGCGCGGGCTGTCTTGATAGCAGAAACATTCCACATTGTAGCCCTGCTCGGCCAGCGCCGCCGCCGCCGAGGCCCCGGCCAGGCCAGAACCGACGATAATAATATTGAATTTGCGCCGGTTGGCCGGGTTGACCAGCTTCATCTCAAAGCGATGTTTGTCCCACTTTTCCTGGATAGGGCCGCTGGGGATACCGGCGTTCAGCGTCGCCTCGGTAAATTTGGGCAGGGCGCCTACTTGAACTTCGGGTTGTGTGGTTGTTGCCATGATGAGAGTCCTCTCTCCTTATCTAACTGATGATCCCGAATATAATAGCCAGGGGGATCAGAGCAAAGCCGCCGGCGATAACAATGGCCAACACCAGGCTCAAGAGTCGCAGGGGCTGGGTATAGGTATGATTGTTTAAGCCCAGGGTTTGGAACATGCTCCAGGCCCCGTGATACAGGTGGAAGCCCAGGGCGACCATCGCCACCAGATAAAAAATGGCCGGCAAATAGAAATACGATTTGAAGCCGGCCACCAGGTTATGGTAGGCGTCATCCCAGCGAAAATCGGGGTGAACCCCCGGTACGCCCCAGGTAAAGTGCATAAGGTGCAAGATGATAAAGACAAAGAGGACCACCCCGCCCACCCTCATATATAAGGCGGCCGGATTAGCCTGGAGTTTGACATGTTTGACATACTTGGTGGACCTGGCTCGCTCGGCATCCTGGTAAAGCGACCAGGCGGCCCAGGTGTGCAGCACCACCGCGCCAATCAGCACCAGCCGGGCAATCCAGAGCAGGTGCGAGTGGCCGAAGATTGGCGCACCCAGTTCGCGCAGACCTTCGGCATAATGATTAAAATACTCCACCCCCAAAAAGGCTTTGAGATTGCCGTACATGTGCATAACCACATAGCCAATCCCAATCAAGCCGGTCACAGCCATAATCACCTTTTTGCCGATAGAAGTGCGATACAGGCTTAACACCCCCACGTTCATTACACCCATGTAAGAAACCTCCTTTGTCAATAGACCGCCGGCCACTGACCGCCGCCCGCCGAAAAAACAGCTTTAAGGTGTACGGTAAATGGCAATGGCTCCTTTAATATTAAAGAGGAACTGAGGGAACTAAGCTAACCTTACTTCCCTCAATTCCTTTAGTTCCATTCGCTCCCTTTTGAAAGATTTGTGGGATTTTTTACAAACGAATGGGCGGGATTATACATCTTTGTCAAATGAGAGGCAAACGCTTTTTGGGATTTTTGGGGAAGGGGATAAACTAAATCATCCGAATTATCTCAATTGCCTTTTTCCGCAAATAGCCCCACGTTGCCAGCAGGGTACTGACCAGCGCCGCCGTAGCCATCAGGATAAGCATATAGGGCGTTACGATTTCATCGAACGCGGCGATGGTGGGCGTCTCACTGCGGAAAGCGTTGGAGTAACGGAAAACGTAGCCCAAAATAATCCCGGCTACAATGCCGGTCAGAGTGGCGCTGAGGGTCATGACCAATGCCTCGCTGAGAAACATGCCAAACAAATGGCGGTTGGAATCGCCGATGGCTTTGAGCATAGCTATTTCGGCCCGGCGGGTGTAGACGGAAATATAGGTAACGACAAAGACGCCAAAAATTGCCAGCACAAAGCTGAGCGTGGTCAGCACCAAAATGACCACCCGAATCTGCTGGGCACTGGCAGCGGCAGTTTCGATGTCCTCCGGGGTGGAGCGCACATTGACGTTCTCTGTCAGGCCGTAGGTTTTGCGTAGGTCTGTCGCCACCTGCTTGATGGCGGCATTGCCCACCTCCTCCGGCAGCCCGGCGATGCCCACCCGCAGATTGGGCGCGGCCATCAACCGCTCGACAATGGGGTAGGTGGGGTCGTAGGGGCCTTCAAGCAGGTCGCGGGTTAGCTCACGGAAGGCGGTCTGGTTGAGAAAGAGGTCGGTCCGGCCATCTTCGGCCTCGGTGCGTTTGGAGGTGAAGCCGTCAAAGCCGGAAAAACGGCCCAGCACCCCGACAATCCGCACCACTCGCTCGTGGTCCAGCCCTTCACCCTTCAAGCGCAGCGTGTCACCCACGCTCCGTTCAAAATATTCCGACAAGCCCTGGCTGACGATGACCGCATTGGGGTCGGCTTGCACTTCGACAAAACTGGCCGGACCTCCGGCCAGCCATTCAATTCCTTCGGGATAAGTGATTTCGTTCAAATCGCCGTCTATGCCAAAAACGTGGACGCCCACGTTGCGCAAGCCGACGTCGTCGCGTACCTGGGTGTCAAAACGATAGGTCACAGCTACATTGGGACCAAGCGCGCTGTCGGCCCGGATTTCACCCAGCAGTTCGCGGGTAAAGCGGTCTTTGACCTCGGCGGTTGGAGCTTCGCGAGGTGGGCCGGGGCCGTCATCATCCTCCAGCAGCGCCGCGCCCGATTTGCGGATAACCAGCGGGGCGCCGTTGCTGAGGCGGGTATCGGTTGGCGTGTTGGCCGTTTCGATGGCCAGGCTGGTAGCAAAAAAAGTCGGCAGGGTGGCGCTGATGACAATCATCAGACTGATTAGGGTGTTGCGGTTTTGGCCGCGAATGATGTTGCGCTGGGCAAAAAAGCCAATCGGGCCGTTGACCAGTTTGACCAGGCCAATCAGCAGCCGTTCCATAGGCAGTGTGACCGGGAAAAAGATCAGCGAGGTGCTGACAATCAGCAGCAGCAGGGCAGTAAAAAAGAGCGACGCCAGCAGCCACAACACGCCAAAACTAAACGCTAATGGAAAAATAAAGAAGATCAGCGCCGGGTAAACCAGCGTCACCAGGCCGCTCCAGAAAATCTTGACGTTGACATGTCTCTCCCGCAGCTTGGCCAGGTCATCGAGGCCCAGCCCTTCGGCCACGCCGGGATTGATAGCGTACATAATTTTGGTTCCGGCGGCACGGCGGGCGGGCGCATAGGCGCTGAAGGCCAGCATTGCTCCCGCCGTAACGATGGAGAGGAGGATGGCTTTGGCCGATGCCGGCGGCACATCGGTGATGGCGACTTGAGCCTGCTCGGCAATAAAGGACATAATGACCGTATTCGTCAAAACTTGACCCAGCACTGCGCCCAGGCCAATCCCAACAAGGCCCAGTGTAGCTACTTCAACCGCTACCAGGGTGAATAAATAAGATCGCGGTGCACCCAAAATCCGAAACAGGGCCAGGTCGCGGGTTTGCTCGCGGACATTGGTCATGACCATGGTCCGCACCAGCAGCCCGACCACGCTGAGAGAGAGGACGCCGTAAATTGAAACCAGGGCTTGAAAAAAGATGAAGGTTTCAAAGGTATCGCTGAGGATGGTGGCGCGGGGCAGGTTGTAACTGTAACTCTCGCCCAAAATATCCTGGATGTTTTCGGCCAGGGCGCGGGCGCGAAAGGCGGCTGCCTGGGGGTCGTTGTCGCTGTAGATGCCTTCGTCAAAGACCACCACAATCCGCTCGGCCTGGCCGGGGATGCCGAGCCAATGGCGGGTATAATCCAGGTCAACCAGCACCCCGTCATTGCCGTTCAGGCCGGTCACGCCGCGCTGCAAGGCAATGGCGCTGACGGTCAAGGTGGTTCGGGCGTGGCGGCTGCTGACATTGGCGGCGCTCTCGATGCCCTTCTGGCGCGGCACGGGCAGGGCGTAGCTGATGTCAAAGGTATCACCAGGGCGCAGGCCAAAGGTATCGGCGGTTTCTTGTAAGACCACGGCATAACCGGGCGCAAAATCGAGCGTGCCGCTGATGACCTCAAAATCGCCCATGTCGTCCACGCTGCGGTTCAAGGCCACAAATTGGGCGCTGCCGTGAATAGTTTCCGTGGTGCGTGGTGTGTGGTACGTGGGCTGTTGCCCATTGCCCGTTGGGTCTACAGTGGCCAACTGATTACTGACCTCTGATAACTCCCCCCCTTGCTCCTCTGCTCCCCTGCTCCTCGCCTCATCATCCCCTCGCACCGGTGCATCCACATCCACCACGCCTTGAATCCGGGGGACTACCTGCTTCACCTCCGGGTCGCTGGCCTGGATGGCGGGAATGACTGCCTGTTCGTCAATGAGCAGGTTCGGTTCGATCTGGTTCTTGGTGATGACCAAATCGTAGTCGCCGGCGCTGTTGCTGATGGTTGCTACGTAGAAGCGCTCGTACACGTCAACGGTGGCGTTGAGCGCGACCAAAGCGCCTACGCCGACAATAAGAGCCAAAAGCATGAGGATGGTGCGGATTTTGCGCCGGTTTAGGTTTTTGAGAACGTAACGGAGAGTCATTTGGGATTTTAAATCTTGCCCCTCATGTCATCCTTCGACAAACTCACGCCCTTCGGCGCACCCGAAGGGGTGGGACAGGTTTCGAGGCTGAAAGCCGAGAAATCTCTGAGACTGTTGTCTGCAAACTCGATTTTAAAGATAAAATTGATTGTACCGAATTTGGTATGAATGACCAAACCTTCGAGTTGGTGATTTAGGCTTGAATCGCTTTACCCACCGGGGGTTTTATGCTAAACTTAAGCAATTATTTTAGTGGAGAAGCCAAGTATGCCAATTTGTCGAGATTGCCAGGGCGCCGGCCAGCGCGAAATCAGGCGAGAGATCATGACTCGCTGTCCCGATTGCGGCGGCAGCAAAGTATTACCTAACGGCGCGGAGTGCAAACGCTGCAACAAGCATGGCGAGGTGGGCACCGGTGAATTTAAGGTGCAAAAGAAACTGTGCCAGACCTGTTTGGGCAGTGGCAAGGTGACAGAAGGCTCGTTGACCACCTGGTTTTTGGTCTGGGTGGTGCCGTCAACGCTGCTGATTCTGGGGGCCGGGGCAGCCGGTATCTGGGCGGCCCATACTTTTGTGCAAAATCCTTGGGTTACGGCGACTGTAGCCGTGCTCTTTTTTGGCGGCTGGGGCGCGGTGATGTCGTATTTTATCGGCCAGATGCCGCGTATGGGCGAAATCTCGCCGACAAATTGGTTTCTCATCCGGGCCATTCCGACCACTGTCGTGGCTTTGGGGGCTGGAGGGCCATTGGTCTGGGCTTCGTGGGTGATGCTGACCAGCGCCCCAATTACCGCTATTCTGGCGATTGTGATTTTCGCTGTTTGGGGTGTAGTGATGTATTATTTTATCAGCCATATGCCGGAGTGAAAACCTGGTGCGTGGTGTGTAATAGAATTAGCTTAAATCTAATAATGAGGTCTGTATGGTAAAAGTAAAAGGTATTTATGACGGCACAAAAATTGTATTGCTTGAACCTGTATCCCTATTGCCAAATACTCCGGTCGAAGTCTTGATTCCTGAACAAGAACAACTTTACTGGCAGCAACTTTTGGAATTGGGATTAATTAAAGAAGTCCGCTCTCAATTATTGCCCGGTTCTGAGTTTGTGCCTGTTCGTGTAAGTGGTGTACCTGTTTCTGAAACAATTATTAAGGATCGGCGCTAGTGGGTCATTACTATTTTGACAGCAGCGCCCTTATTAAACGGTATGTAGTTGAAACTGGAACAACTTGGGTAAATAACTTGTGCCAGGTAAATCAGGGACACGCCTTTTATGTGGTACGTATTAGTGGGGCAGAACTCATTGCCGCTTTATTTCGCCGGGTGCGGAATGGCGACATCGCTCTGACGGATGGTCAGGCGGCGGCAATTCAATTCAAAGCCGATTTTCGTAACTATTATCAGGTGGTTGAAGTAACTGAACAGTTAATTGACTCGGCGATGATATTGGCAGAGAAACATGGCCTACGTGGCTATGACGCTGTTCAACTCGCTGGTGCGGTTGCTTTACAGTCTGTACGCGCTGCTCTCTCTTTGCCACCTATCACCTTTGTTTGCGCTGACAATCAGCTTAACACAGCCGCTGTAGCTGAAGGTCTTCCTGTAGAAAATCCAAATAACTACTAATTTTACTTAGTCATGGTCGCAGTTATGCCACCCTCCTGTCGTGCGCTAAGGAAAATTAGTGTTCTGCCGCTTGCCCTGTTTGTTCTTCTATCTTGTACTCTCGCTCCTACTCCGGCTCAAAGTTCCCCTGACCGGCTCTATCTCTTTGATGTCAGTGACCTGCATCTTAACCATTACGAAACCTGCATCGCCTCAACCGGCGAACCAAGTCCATGCGAGCTGGACACGCCGCCACCCGGCAAATCCTACCCGGATTTACTGCGTGATTACGATACCCTCATTTTTTTAGCCACCTTGCAAGGGCTGGTCAATCGAGACCGGCCACAACTCTACCTGGAGCACGATTATCAACGTCTGGAGACGCCGGGGGTGGACAGCTTCTGGCTGGAAAAATATCAAGAGGCCGGCCAACCCTACGGCTGGCTGGCCCGGACAAAAATCGTCAAGTTAGGTAGCCTGGCCGAGGTATTGGCAACCTTTGACGACGAAGTGGAGGGAATTGTTCTGTGGGACCCGGCGGTTCCGGCCACACTCAACGTAGCGACGACCATCGCCGGGGTGGAAAATCTGGTAGTTGTCCGGGCCGGCAGCGAAATCGAAGCCGAAATTACGGCGCGTTTGTCCGTTCGGCAATCGCTGGTGGGATTGTTCAAACTCGGCGCAGCCACCCTGCCCAACAGCGCCACCCCCTCTTCCGGCTCGCCCAAAACCGATGCCTATTTGTGGGCCAAAGAAAAATATTTGGATACGGGCCGCGCCAATCCCCTTTTTTTGGCCTATTTTGAGGATGGCTGGCCGGCGACCCGCTATGCCCAAAACAAAATGACGCGCGGCGGGGTCTATGCGCTGGAACGGGATTATGTGGTCCAACAGCAAGGTTTTGCTTTTGATCTCTCTCCCTGGGCCGACGAAGCTCCCAACGATGACTCCACCCAGCCCATCGGCGCAGATGCGGCCACGCTTAAAGCCATTGTCGAAGCGGCAGAAGCTCAGGCGGGCGGGCGGTTGATCAAAGTTTGGGGCTTTATCCCCTGGTACGAAAAATATGCGGCTGAGCCGGGCCTGGGTTCAACCCGGCACACGCCGATCAAAGGGGAGTGGGAGAGTACCTGGCTGTTCTCGCAACATGGAGCCTATCTGCAAGGCGGCGGCGGCGATGTCTTTGGCCTGGCCCTGGCGAATGTGTCGGTGCATAAATTTGGCCCGCGCCCCACGCTGCGCACGCCGCTCGTTCCACCCACAACTACCGACCTGATCAAAAAAGGGTATTTAACCTCCGCCGGCAGGGTGTCGCCCGACCGGACGTTTGTGCTTTTTTATATGGGCGATTACGACCTGGCTCACCCGGTTCAAATTTTGCTGGCGAATTACGCCGCATCCCCCTGGCTCGACGCCCGCCGGGGGGAGATTCCGCTGGCCTGGGGACTTAATCCAGCCCTGGTCGAAGATATTCCGGGCATTATCAGTTATTTGTACACCACTAGAAGTGAGCAGGATTATTTTGTGGCCGCCAACAGCGGCGCGGGTTATCTCAACCCAGACGCCCTTTCGGAAGGGGGCTTGCTGCGCTGGCTGGGGCGCAGCCACGACTTTTACCGCAAATACGGTTATGATACCCAGGGTTTTTTGCTCAACGGCAACGGTGCGGCCATGTCGCAGCTTCGCCTCGACGCCTTTACCTTTTTGGCTCCTGCCGGTATCCTGACCCCTGATTATGAAATTGACGAACCCTGGCCGCGCTTGCAGCTCGGTACGCCGCTCTCCGCTGTTGCCACCGAAACCCTGGCCGGCACGCCCGACGTGGCCGCCGAAGCGGTTCATCAAGCCTACCGGCGCGTGGTTTTAGAGCAGGGTCGCCCGCCGTTTTTGGCCTTTCGCTCTTCGTTTCAATCGGCCACATTTTTGTGGGGGGTGCGGGATAGGCTACAGGCGCAGGATAAGACGGGGCAGATTTTGGGGGAAAATGGAGAGGTGCTGCATCCCAATTATACGGTGGTTGATCCGTATACGTTTTTTGCCTTGTTGGAAAGAGCTTTAGAGTAAGAATTGACTTGACCCAGACAGCGACCTATAATATAGCTAATTAGTTAGCTAATTAGAGGGTAAAATGAACAACCTGTGGCGTGTTTCGGCGACGGAGGTAAAAAATTCTTGGGGACGGGTAGTGCAGCGGGTGCTGCAACGCCACGAGCCTGCTCTGGTGGAAAGCAGGGGTGTGGCTACGGTGGTTATTTTGCCCGCTGCTGAGTATGAGCGGTTGGTTGCCGTTCAGGAGTTTGAAAAACGGAAGCAGCAACAGTTAGCCCTGCTCGATCAGGCAGAGCGATTGGCTAAAGAGACGGCTCAACGCCATAATGATCAGCTCTTGCCCGACTCCAGCGAAATTATCCTTGAATTGAGAGAAGAGCGGGATGGCGAACTCCTGGGTGTGCGTTGACGCCAGTCTGGTTATCAAATTGGTTGTTGAAGAAGCTTACAGCCCAGAGGCGCGGGCCTTATGGCGAGTGTGGCTTCACGAAGGGCGTAACATTGCTGCGCCGCCATTGCTGCGTTATGAAGTAACTTCCGTCTTACGCAAGCACATCGTCCGCGGTCTGCGCACGGTAACGGAGAGCCGGCAGGCCCTTGACATGGCTCTCTCTTTTGATATTCAATACCTTGAACCCGCCAATTTTCACCGGCGGGCTTTTGATTGGGCCGATAGCTTGGGGCGACCCGCTACGTATGATACCCATTACCTGGCTCTGGCTGAGTATCTGGCCTGTGATTTTTGGACAGCCGATGAGCGGTTAGTTAACGCAGTACAGAGCGCATTTCCGTGGGTTAAGTGGTTGGGACAAGTAGAAAGTCGCCCGTCTTAATTAGAATGGACGACTTGAACCAAGCTTAATCCATTTTCTCCTTAACCAGCCGGTACACCTCCCCTGGCTCTGCATGCCGACCTAACCCTTTTTTGGAAAAAATCAATTCCCCATTGACAGTCACTTCAAACTTGCCGCCGCTGGTGGGGATGAGGGTCAGCGACTCAATTTGAGCTTCAAGCTCCTTATCATCCAGCAATTCATGCCACAGGCTCACGGCCCGCGGAGTGTAGTTTCAAACCCGGCAGTATTCCAGGGTGATGGTGAGCATAAGTTGATCCTCCTGAAGAATGAGGCGATGCACAGTGAGGCGAGGAGGCGATGACACGTCAAAGGTTTCGCCTCCTCGCCTCTTCGCTTCCTCGTTTCACCGCTCCTGGCGGCGCATACGCTCTCGCGGGGGGCGGCGCACCGGCTTGCGGGCGTAGTCCACAGAGCCGGCTTTCATAAAGGGCACGTTGATTTTTCCCAATTTGACCAGCAGAATAAACACGCCAATCAGGGCAAAAATGATCGAGACGACCATCGAGGTGCTGACTGCTGTGCCGAAAAAGCGGGGCTGGTCGGGTCGGAACAGCTCGATCCAGGTGCGGCCCACCCCGGCGATGACGAGGGCGCTGGCGGCAATCACCCCGGTTTTCAGCCGGTCGCCATAGCGGACAATGAGCCAGGTGAGCAGCCCCACAAACAGCAGATTCCAGATCATTTCGTAGGCAAAGGTCGGGTGGAAGCGGGTGGTTTCAAAGGGGTACTGGGTCATATCGTTCCAGGGAGCAATGCGGTGGGCGGCTTCGATGGGAATACCCCAGGGCAGCGTGGTCGGCGGGCCGTAGAGTTCCTGGTTGATGTAATTGCCCAGGCGGCCAATGGCCTGGCCCAGCAGCGCGCCGGGGCCAATAGCGTCGGCCAGCAGCCAGAAATCAATTTTATTGCGTTTGGCGTAGTACCAGCCCACCAGCGCGGCCAGCATGACCCCGCCCAGAATATTTAGACCACCCTGGTTAATGTAAACAATTGACAAGGGATCAGTCAGGTAACGCTGCCCCCCGCCGATGAGGTCGGAGACAACATACCAAATTCTGGCCCCAACGATACCGGAAATGAGCAGCCAGATCAGCGCGTCCCAGACCAGGTTGGGGTCTTCGCCCTTGCGCTTGAAATACCAGGCCGCATACCAGGCTCCGGCCAGCGCCCCGGTTACTACCAGCAGGCCGTACCAGCGGATGGGAATTTGAAACGAACCAAAATCGAAGGTGTAAAGAATGGGATCAAGCATAGATTTACCTCAAAAAAGAATGGAAGAATGGAAGGTTGGAAGAATGGTAAAAAAACCAACCTTCCAGCCTTCCACTTTTTACTCAATATAGCCTAACGCCCGCAGTTGTTTTCTTAAATTTTCGTCGTCGTCAAAGTTAATCGCCGGAGCAGTCGTCCAGTTTGCCGGGCGGCGAGCAACGGCTTTGGCGATGCTGTTTTCTAATTTGCTAACAAGTTGAGCGACTCGCTCCGGCTGCGTGGCCGCAAGATCAGTTTCCTCTTGTGGGTCTGCCTGTAAATCATACAGTTCATCTTTAATTCCGGCAATTCGCACCAGTTTGTAACGATCTTCTTCATCGTAGATGGCCCAGCGATTGAGCCGGCAGTGAAAACTTTCGATCATGCGGGGTACGTGGGTTTCCATCATGCCCAGGAAGGTATTCGGCGGATAGGCTTCGACCAAAACGGTTTCCTGTTCAGGCTCGTAGCCTTGTACGGTACGCGCCAGGCTCAACCCTTTTATTTCACCGGCCGGGCGATAGGTTGACTCGGTTGGATGAACTTTGGCGGCGTCAAGGATGGTATGAAAGATGCGCCGGGTTGATACGGTTTTGCCAATCCGCTGGCCGGCGGCCCTGGGGCCGGGAAATTTAACGATGAGGGGCACATGCACCAGTTCTTGATAGGTGACAAAAGAGTGGCCCATAAAGTTGTGTTCGCCCAGGCCCTCACCGTGGTCGGCCACAAGGATGGTCAGGATATTCTCCTGGCGGCTCAAAAACTCCAACAACTGGCCCAGCAGGTGATCCTGATAAGCTACCTCGGCATCGTACAGATCGCTCAGAACTCTAGCCTCCATCGGCTTGAAACGCTCTTCCAGGGGTAACAACCAGCGAAACGCCTGCGAGTTGTAGTTACGCACAAAGTCACGGACGGCACGATCTTCTTTAAAGTAGGGCGCAAACTGGTTAATATAACTTTCGGGCAGGGTATAGGGGGTGTGAGTCTGCATTAAGTTGACGAACAGAAAGTGAGGTTTGGCGGTGGGGCTGGTCTGCGCCCGGCTCAGACACTCGTGGACATCTCGCACGGTTTTGGCCGTATCGCCCTTAAAATTAGCCAGCCAGGTCCACATCGAAACAAAGGCCGGGTGCATGAACATGCGGAACCAAAACTCTGAGTGGGCAAAAACATTTTGCACCGGGTAGGAAGCCTTGCGCAGAAGTTGAGTGTACCACTCCCACAGGCCGTCCAGCGGCCAGGGTAGCCGGTTGGATGAGCGCGGCACTGAGGGCACCGCGCCGCTGTAATTGTAGAAGGTATCGAAGCCCCGCTTTAAACCATTGTTCAAAATACCGACCAGGGGGTTGTTGCAGAAGCCAACGGTGTGATAGCCGTTGAGGTGTAACAGGTGGGCCAGCGTATCAAAGCTGTGGTCAAGGGTCGAGTGAGCCTGAAGGGTTTGGTGGGTGGTGGGGTACTCGCCGGTAAAAATAGAGGTGTGGGCCGGGATGGTCCATTGGGCCGGGCTGATGCCGTTTTCAAATACGGTGGCCTGTTGGGCAAAGGCGTCAATGTTGGGCGAAGTGGGCCGGGTGTAGCCGTAGGTAGTCAGCCGGTCACGCCGGTGTGTATCTAAAACCAGTAAAACTATATGAGGAGTTTGTTTTTTAACCATTGAAGAGGAATATCCTTAGGGGCGGGCCGGGCGGCGGCGTTTAGGTTGGGGGGTGGGATGGGTGAAGGGATTGGTCGCCAGGGCCGGGTTGCGACGGCGGTAAATCATCAGGCCCAGGCCAATCAGGATCAGGACTGCGCCTACTATCTGGGCCGTAGGAACAGCGCCAATGGTCCAGGCATCAGGGCGTAAAAGCTCGATGAGAATCCGGCCGGTGGAGTACCAAATGAGATACAACGAGAGCAGGTCGCCATCCAACAATTTGCTGGCGTATTTGCGGGCGATCCACATGAGCAGGCCAAACCCTACCAAATTCCAAAGCGACTCGTACAGGAAGACCGGATGGAAGGTGGTTGTTTCCAGGGGATAAGCGGTCAAATCATTGTAAGGCGGGATGCGCTGGTTGGCGTTGGTGATGGTAATGGCCCAGGGTAAATCGGTGGGTGGGCCATAAAGTTCCTGGTTGAAAAAGTTGCCCCAGCGGCCAATGGCCTGGGCTAATAACATCCCCGGTGCAATATTATCAAGCCAGCGCCAAAAGTTCAGGTGGTGGCGGCGGGCATAGATAAAGACCGCCAAAATGCCGCCTAACAGCGCACCATAAATGCCAATGCCCCCCTGCCAGATCATCAAAGCGGTGGGAAAAGGGATGGCTACCCCAAAGAGGGTAATCGTGGTAAAGGGCTGTTCAATAAAGTAATAGCTGAACCCCCGGCTGCCGCCGGCGGGAGACGAGAGAACGTGATATAACCGGGCGCCAATAATGCCCAGAATTAAACACCAAATCAGCACATTCCAGGCATGATCCGGGTCTTCTTTTTTGCGACGCGCCTCGATTGAGGCAATATAGGCCGCCGCCAACGCGCCAGCTACAATTAACAACCCGTACCAGCGAATAACAAAGGGGCCTGCTTGAAATAAAATTGGATCTGCAGGGGAGGGCATAACTTCTCCTCAAAAAGTAGTAATCAGCCATAACCGATTACGATTCGGCAGTGGGGCCTATTATAGCACAGGGTTGGCTAATAAATAAATTTACCTGCGACACACGCTCTAAATTGTGGTATAATTGAAACATGTTTACATCCGAATCGGGTAGATCAGTTTGATGCCAAAATTGAACTCAACCAAGCTTAATTTGTTGCATGAATTTGCGCAGCAGTGGCGACAGATTTCCGGCAGTGATCTATTTGCGCTTTCCCAGGCCGGGGAACTGTTGACCCACATCAATGGGGCGCACCAGATCACTTGGCCTGAGATTTTTCCTCAGCTCTCGCCTGATAAACCTACTGTTGTTACCTACGTTAACCAAAAGTTGCTGGCTGTGCCTCTTTTTGATGGACAGCAGGCTTTTGGCTATCTGCTGGCCCTGAATGCCGCCGAGAAAGACGTCCCCCTGTTAAGTTGGGGCGCTAAAACGCTGGTGGCTCGTTTTGTGGAGGAAGAAGCGCTGCAGGGCATGACCGATGAGTTAATTGGGGCCTGGGACCAACTGGAATTAATTTATCGGGTCACTCAAAATTTGGCTTTTACCTCTAACCTGCTGGCGGCGCTCAAATCCATTCTTCAGGAAATCCAACAGGTAGTTAACACCGAGGACAGTTTTATTCTGTTACGGCGGCCCGATGCGTTTGATTGTGTCACCGGCGGAACCCACCGGATCGAGCCTCAGCTTTGTCGAGAATCCCTCCTGGAGAATTTGATCTGGGCTAACCATTTGGTGCTTTGTAATGATATGACAGCCTGCCGCCAGATTTGGCCCGAAGCGCCAGCCCCGGTGGAAACACTTTTAGTTACCCCTCTGTTAATTACCGATGAAGATTGTCAGGCCGCGCTGGGCTTGATCAATAAGACCAATAAAAATTTTACCGCCGGCGACGCCAAATTACTGGCTGCCCTGGCCCAGCAAGTAGCTTCCATTATTAAGAATTTTCTGGTCCACCAACGTTTGATTGTCGAAGAACGTTTGAGCCGCGAACTGGAAATTGCCGCCGAAATCCAGGAGAGCTTGCTGCCCACGCAGTTGCCCCAGTTGAGTGGCTTAACAATGGCGGTGGTATCTATTCCGGCTTCGGAGGTAGGAGGCGATTTTTATGATTTTATCACCGTTGGTGACCGGCAGCTTACGGTCATCATTGGCGATGTGGCCGGTAAAGGTATTCCGGCAGCCATGCTTACCTCTGTTACCCGGACCATACTGCGGGTCGAGGCCATTCGGGGCGACCTGCCTCATACCATTATCCATCAAGCCAACAATGTTTTGTATCATGATCTAGGCCGGGCCGACTCTTTTGTGACGGCTTTTGTGGCCACGATTGACCCCTTTGCCGGTACGCTTAGTTATGCCAGCGCCGGTCACACCCCGGCCCTTCTCTGGCGGGCCGAAACGCAAACCATTGACCAATTAAAAGCCACTTCACCCCCCATTGGCATATTTTACCGGGGCGAGTCGACCCGGTCCATAGCCTTAAAACCTGGCGATACCCTCCTCTTCTATACCGACGGCATCACCGAAGCCCAAGCCCCAGATGGCGAGTTTTTTGGTCTGGACCGGCTCATTCAATTAGTTGAAATCAATGCTCAGGAGTCCCCTGAGACGTTACAGCAGCAGATTCAAACGGCAATTGCTCAGTTTCGGCAGGACTCGTTGAGCCGGGACGACGCTACGCTGTTGGTGGTCAAAATGCTGCCCCAATTGGCGACCATTATTCCAAAAACTGCCGGAGCCGTTATTAGAACCGTAGATTTTAAGTATCCTGCCGATACCAGATACCTGACCGAAATTTCTCAAGAAATTACCCATACCTGCCGCCAGTTGCCAACGTTGCCTTCGGGTTCGGCGGCCAACGATTTCATCTATCTGATAGAACTGGCTATTTCTGAAATTTGCACCAATATTATCCAGCATGCCTATGCTAACCAAAAAGGCGAGATCACCGGCCGGATTACCTTGTTGCAGCAAGCTGTGTATCTGGACTTTTATGATACCGGGGCCAGCTTTGATCCGGCCACTATTCCTGAACCAGGCATCAATCCTCATCAACTGATTGAGGGGGGATACGGCTTGCGTATTGTCCGGCAAATTATGGACGTGGTCACTTATGATCGACATCCAGAGCGGGGCAACCATTGGCATCTGGAAAAATATATCCAAAGTACTTGACATACCCTATGTAAATTGCGTTCTATTTCTTTAGCGATTACAATAGGGATGAAGTAGCTGTCCAGAAATAACTTTATATTTGTCAGGCGATGGAAGATTTAGAGATTAAAAATCTCCACCCGAAGCGTCTAATCTTCAAATAAGTAAGCTAAATACTCACTTTATCATGCAAATGCATCAGGAGTAGATTTTATGGAAATTTCGTACAAATCCGTATCCCCGACCATGAGCATTGTCTCTCTGAATGGAGCGTTAAACGCTCGTTCTGCTGAGGAAGCCAAGCAAGCCTTTAGAAATCTGGTTGATCAGGGTGTGACCACGGTGGTGGTTGATCTGCAAGAGGTTCCCTTTATTGATAGTTCTGGTCTGGCGGCGCTGGTATCGGGGTTAAAAACCCTGGGCGGTGAGGCCGCCAACTTAAAGCTGGCCTCTCCCCAGTCACAGGCGCGATTGCTGTTTGAACTGACCATGTTTGATCGTGTGTTTGAGATACACGATAGTGTGGATGACGCCCTGAACAGCCTCAATTAAAACCGAAAGGCAAGCCTGACATGGAGATTACGCACCAAGCCCTGCCCCCAAATTGGACGGTGGTTCATCTTGAGGGCCGACTCGATGCTTATACTTGTCCTGCCGTTAAGGCCGACTTAAACGACCTCATTGCGGAAGGCCATCTCAAAATTGTGATTGATATGCAAGAGGTACCATTTATGGATAGTTCAGGGCTATCCTCACTGGTCTCAGGGCTGCGATTGGTGCGTGAAAAGGGGGGAAACCTCGCTCTTAGTGGCGTTCAAGAAAAAGTGCAGGTAGTGCTTCGGCTAACAATGCTTGATCGGGTTTTTCCCATCTACCCTACTCCAGAAGCAGCCCGGCAAAATTTACCCTAAAGTGGTTTCTATCCGTGCCAGTAACCGTTTTAATCATTGATGATGCTGTCCACATTCGTCGCTTGGTTGCCAGAATGCTTGAACAGGCGGGCTTTATTACCCTGGAAGCCCCCGACGGCTTGCAAGGTCTACGTCTTCTCAAAGAGAAAAAGCCTGATGTGGTAACCTGTGATATTTCTATGCCGCTGATGGATGGGCATGAGTTTTTGGCGGCTGCTAAAGAAGACCCGCAAACGCGGGATATCCCCATTATTGTAGTGACAGCTTTGGGCCAGGAAGAAGAAGCCGCCAGGGCCACGGCAATGGGCGCCAGTGCCTACTTGACCAAACCTTTTAGCTCCAGTCACTTGATTGACACCATCTACAGCCAGGTGAAAAAGCATCCCCAAGAAAGCTACGGTTAAAAGTAACTGCTCAGTCCTGTCATTTCGACCCACACAGCGGGGAGAAATCTCCGATGAGCTATAGCTCACATTGACCTGTCTCATAAAAAACAGGCTCTACCTAACGTAGAGCCTGTTCCATTTTTATTTTTTAGCGGCAGTCACGTCTTAAACCACCGGGGCCGAAAGCTTTTCAGCCGGTTCCTGATTACCCGCATGCAAAACCTTGAAGACAATTTTGCCCTCCTCAACTTCCGCCTGGACAGTGTCGCCCAGGGCAAAATCACCGGCCAGAATACCCTCAGACAACGCATCTTCAATCTTGGCCTGAATGACCCGGCGCAGCGGACGCGCCCCAAAGTCGGGATCATACCCTTCTTCGGCAATCAGGTGCTTGACCGCATCGGTCACTTTGAGGGTCAGTTCTTGCTCCTTCAAGCGTTCCTGGACCAGGTTGATCAGCAAGTCCACAATTTGGGTGATTTCTTCCCGGCTCAACGCCCGGAAGATAATGGTGCCGTCCAGCCGGTTACGAAATTCGGGCCGGAACATGCGCTCCATCTCGCTGACCACCTTTTTACGCATCTTCTGATAGGCATCATTTTCGCCGATTTTCTCATCCTTTTTAACCCCAAAGCCCAGACTGGTTTCGCGTTTGATCAGGTCTGCACCCACATTAGAGGTCAGAATGAGAATGGTATTGCGGAAATTAACTTTTTTGCCTTTGGCGTCACTCAGATGGCCGTCTTCCATGATTTGCAGCAGGGTGTTGAAAGCTTCCGGGTGCGCTTTTTCAATCTCATCAAACAAAATCACGCTGTACGGACGGCGGCGGACGGCTTCGGTCAGTTGGCCGCCTTCCTCGTAACCAACATAACCGGGTGGTGAACCAACCAGGCGAGCGACATTGTGCCGTTCCATAAACTCGCTCATGTCAAGTTTAATCAAAGCATCTTCGCTGCCGAACATAAACTCGGCCAGGGCTTTAGCCAATTCGGTTTTGCCCACGCCCGTCGGCCCCAAGAAGATAAAAGTGCCGATGGGCCGTTTGGGGTCTTTCAACCCGGCTCGCGCCCGGCGCACCGCCTTTGAAATCGCCTCGATGGCTTCATGCTGCCCCACGACACGCTTGTGCAGAGCGGCTTCCATCTGGAGCAGCCGCTCTTTTTCTTCCGTCGCCAGGCGGCGAACCGGGATTCCGGTCCACATCGAGACGACCTCGGCGATATCCTCTTCCATAACTTTGGGTTTTTCCAGCGCCGGCTCTTCAAAATCCAGGTCCAAATCATCCAGCGCGTCGGTCAAATCCTCCCCGCCGCGCAAGCGAGCCATATCTTCATAGCGTGACGAAGAAAAGGAGGGTTCTCGCTCCGAGGGTAGGTCGCGCATCTCCACGACTTTATCGGTCAGCTCGGAGGCGAACGGGACTTTGTACAGCCGCACGCGGGCCGAAGCTTCGTCAATCAAGTCAATGGCTTTATCCGGCATAAAGCGATCCGGCACATAGCGGGCGGCCAGATGGGCGGCGGCGGTGAGAGCTTCGTCGGTAATTTCCAGGTTATGGTGCGCTTCGTAGCGGCTGCGGATGCCTTTGAGAATCTCAATCGTTTCTTCGATGCTGGGTTCATCCACCATGACTGATTGGAAGCGGCGTTCCAGGGCGGCGTCGCCCTCGATATTTTTGCGATATTCATCCAGTGTGGTCGCGCCGATACACTGCAATTCGCCGCGGGCCAGGGCCGGTTTGAGAATATTAGCCGCGTCAACGGAACTACCGGCAGAGCCGGCCCCAACCAGCATGTGCAGCTCATCAATAAAGAGAATCGCGCCGGATTCTTTGATTTCTTCAATGACTCGTTTCAGGCGCTCTTCAAACTGGCCGCGATACATCGTTCCGGCTACCAACGAGCCGACATCCAACATCACCACCCGTTTGCCCAGCAGAGTATCGGGGGCTTGATTGTTGACAATTCGTTGGGCCAACCCCTCGACGATGGCGGTTTTGCCCACGCCCGGCTCGCCGATGAGCGCCGGGTTATTTTTGGTGCGGCGAGAAAGAATTTGAATAACGCGTTCGATTTCGTTCTTGCGGCCCACTACCGGATCTAATTTACCGGCTTCAGCCTGAGCCGTCAGGTCGGTACCAAGCTGGTCCACCAGGGGCGTACCTTTTGATTCGCGGGCTGGGCTTGAGGTGGCGGATTGAGCCGAACTTTCCATCATCACCCGTGCTGTTTGAGAGCGAACCTTATCCAGGCCCACGCCCAGTCCTTTCAGCACATCTACGGCCACACCCTCACCGGCTCGCACCAGGCCCAGAAGCAGGTGCTCGGTGCCAATATAATGATGGCCCAGCCGGCGGGCTTCATCCACCGCCAGCTCTATCACCCGTTTGGTGCGAGGGGTCAAACTTAACTTACCATACATTGCCCGCTGGCCGCGGCCAACGGTCCGTTCTACCCGCTCCCGAACTTGTTTCGGGTCCACGCCTAAATCGCGCAGAACCCTAACGGCCACGCCGTTTTCTTCTCTTACCAGTCCCAACAGAAGATGCTCGGTGCCGATGTAGTTGTGGTTGAGGCGTTGCGCTTCTTCCTGAGCCAGGGTCAAAACCCGGCGCGCGCGCTTGGTAAAACGATCAAATTTGTCAGCCATGTAATTAATTCCTTAATTAGTCCTGCATAAAGCTTTGTAACAATAGTTTAATATGACGAAAGCGAGCGAGACACAAATCGGGAAAATACCCATTTTCCCGATTTTATGCTTCGATCGTTTCTTTGTCTTCTTCGGAACCGGGTTCGCTGGTGTCGCCGGCGCTGCTCTCTTTATAAGCAGCCCAGTTTTCTTTGTCTTCGACCTGCTTCATACTCAGGCCCATCCGCCGTCTATCGGGGTCAATATGGATGATACGCACCTTGATGGCTTGACCTTCAGACACAACCTCCCGGGGGTGGGTGATGTTTTTGTCCGAAAGTTCAGAGATGTGGATCAGCCCTTCAATCCGATCATCAATGCGGGCAAAAGCGCCAAAATTGGTCAGCTTGGTGACAACGGCGTCCACAATCTGGTTGATCTCGTAGTAATCAAAAACCTGGCTCCACGGTTCCGGCTGGAGACGTTTGAGGCTTAAGGCCACCCGCTGCTGATCGAGATCAACGCTGAGGATATAAACTTTGACTTCATCGCCGACTTTTAAAACTTCGCGGGGATGCGAAATGCGAGTCCAGGCTAACTCTGACAGGTGGATCAGCCCGTCAACGCCGCCGATGTCTACAAACGCGCCGAAGTCGGCCAAGCTGGTTACCCGCCCGGTGCGAACATCGCCCTCGGTCAAATCTACCATGATGTTGGCTTTGTTCTTGCGGGCTTCTTCGGCGGCAGCGCGTTCCGACAAAATCAGGCGGTTGCGCTCACGGTCCACCTCGATAATTTTGAGTTGCAGCTTTTCGCCCATCAACTGGTTCCAGCGTTCGGGCTTGTTGGGGCCGCCAAACTGGGCGTTGACTAACTGCGAACCGGGCACAAACCCGCGTACTTGGCCAAAATTTACAATCAGGCCGCCTTTATTGTTGCCAATAACGGTACTCTCGATGGTTTCTTTGGCGGCAAAAATACGCTCGGCTTCCTCCCAATCCTTTTCCACTCTGGCCTGGCTGAGCGAAAGGATGATATGGACTTCCTCTTGATCATTTTCGATGCTGACGACATAGACAGGAATCGTATCGCCAACTTTAATCTGGTCCAGTTCTTCCGGACTGAGGTTAGCTAAATCTTTGGGATCAACCATTCCTTCAGATTTTGCGCCAACATCAACCAAAATCTCGGTTGATCGTTTGCGCGCTACAACCCCTTTGACAATTTCGCCCGGCTTGACCACCCGGACCAAATTTTCTTGCTGGGCTAGCAGCTCTGCCATTGTCATCATTTTGTCATCATCTGAGCTAATCAAAATGCTCTCTCCCCATTGGATATTGCTCTTGGCCGCACAGCATGCGTCTTATTTTTGCAGGCTTCAAGCATAATCACATTATACTTTGACTCTATCCAAAAATCAAACGGTCTGATGAGGGGCGATCAAAATTTGAGAAACCCTCCTCCAGGCTGTTATCCTGAAGAAGGGTTTCTGTCAACTGGCTCTGATGGCTACAGCTTCGATTTCTACTTTAGCCCCTAAAGGCAGCGCCGCCACCTGAACGGTACTTCGGGCGGGCGGGGCACCGGCAAAAAAGCTGCCGTAAACCTTATTCAACGCGGCAAAATCACCCAGGTCGGTTACAAAAATGGTCGTCTTAACCACGTGGGCCAGGCTGCTACCGCCCGCCTCTAAAATCCGTGACAGGTTTTGCATCACCTGCTGCGTTTGTTCTTCTATCCCGCCTTCGACCAATTTGCCCGTTTCCGGGACCAACGGGATTTGCCCGGCGGTGTAAATCAAATCGCCAATCTGCACGGCTTGGGAATAGGGGCCAATCGCCGCCGGAGCGTGCGGTGTGGCAATAATTTCTCGTTTGGATGGCATATTTCTCTCGACCCTGTGGATTCTAAAAGTTTGCGAAACAATGGGGTAATAATCTATTGTAGCACAGAGCTGAGTCTGAGCAAAAAATGAGCTAAAATTACCAACTATGATTTCGGCTAATAAAAAAGACGCCGGGTAAAAAGAGAGGTCATGAATCAAAGGAGGTACAGAGACCTGACACCTGCTATGTGTTGCAGGCCGACTTGCCAAAGCGCAGCCATATCTGCTCCTGGGGTTCAGAAGGCGTATTCCAGGAAGGCAATCCACAGAACAATAGTGATGATGTGGATAACATGATCACCCCAAATAGATATATGCAAGGTGGCCGGTCCATTAACTGTTTGTCTAAAAACTCGCTGCCAACAGCGCAGGGGGTAGCGAGTATCTACCAAAAGATGGATCAATCCCAGGATCAATCCAGTCTGCCAACCAAGCGCAACCGTTAAAGTGGCAGCTTGAATTGCTGCATGCGTCCAGGCCGCCGGGTGTCTCAGATTGGTCTTGTTATTAGCCATCAAGTCATTTTGGAACAACCAGTCGGCAATCAAGTGAGCAATCAAACCACGTTCAAAAGGTGTTAACATGGTGGGTAAATGCTTTGGTGGGTAATAGGGCAATCGCATACTCAACCGAAAAGAACTTTAAGGAGATAATGCTCACTCCAATCAGCCTTTTTGCGTTTGGCTTTGATGCCACAACTGGCCGTCTTTTCCTGTTTGAGCAAGTTCAAGGCGATGTGGCGTAAGACCGCAAAGTTGTGCGAACCGTGACCTCGACGGATGCGGCATTGGTCTTCATCAAAGGCCACATCCAAAACCCAATGGAGTTCATTTTCAATGCGCCAATGACCGCGAACAGCGGCCAAGTGCTGTTTGGCCCCGCTGGTTAAACTCGAAAGGTAGTAACGGTATTTGACCGAAGTTTTGTCAGGTAGGCGTCGCTCGGCTCTGACCATGACCAGGGTGTGTAGGTTGGCCCAATCGGAGCCATGCCGCAAAAACGGAAAGTAGTCGGGATGAGAGGTGGTCCAACGGTTCCGAATTTCTATTCGACCGTGATTTTTCTCGACAGTTTGATAATGATCACAATCAACAAAGTTGATTTCAGCCCGCATAATCAAAGAGTTCTTGCACCGCTTCAAATAGCCCGCTTTGGTTGCCTTTGAGGGCCAGGACATAATCAGCCTCTTGCGCCACAATCTGAGCGGCAATTTCTTTCTGGCAGCCCATCGCATCAATCGTAACAAATATGGGTTCGGTAGCCTGTCCGTTGCTTTTATCGTGCGACCGTCGTAATTTTTGCCATCAATCGGCACCACCTAGCCTTTGGTCACAACTTCGACCGCCTGCATCTAATCCAGAAAAGATTGTTGAAACTGCTCAGGCTTAATCCGGGCAAAGACCCAATCAAAGGTATCGTGGCTCGGAATGCCGTAGGCCAACGCTAAAAATTGTCCAAACCAGTCCTGTTTCTCGTGTCCAAATTGTTCCACCTCGACCCAGTTATCCGCTCCGGCAATGACCGCACACACCGCTATCGTGATAATATCGATCAGCTTGTGTTCAACCAGATACTCAATCCGTGGATCGTCAACTTTTGAAAAATAATGGATCAGACTGGCCTGGGAGAACTGCTCGACCATATTATCCTCCTATGCTCCCTGGCCCCGATGTGAGCTTGAATTTCCATTCGAGGTGGTTAAATAAATCTTTACGTAGAGTTTACAGACGAAAATCCGAAAAGCTGCTATAGTATTATTATCCGAACATCAATTTCGATTTGCTGCTTTACCTGCCTTTTACTTCGACTCGCCTTATCAGAAAAAACGCACCGGTTAATCCGGTGCGTTTTTATTTTTCTTCTTGCCTTACCTCATCAGGTCGAAGCCGGGCTAAATGCGGTTTTGGCCTTGCCAGAAACGAAAAAATTAGGATATATTTGTTCACTCGGCAAATTGCCCAAAAAGGTGAACGTAATCAGGTTAGACTGACGCATTTCACAATTTGCCCTGCTTCCAATACTAACATTTCGTCGGCCAGCACCAAGTCAGTTGGACGATGAGTAATGATCAAGGTGGTTCGGCCTGCCAACAGCGGCCTAAGCGCCTGCCTCACCTCGCGTTCGACCAGGGCATCGAGGTGAGCAGTGGCCTCATCCAGAATGAGCAGAGGAGCATTTTTGAGGATGGCGCGAGCTATAGCCAGACGTTGACGTTCGCCCCCGCTGAGGCGCATCCCCTGCTCGCCCAACCAGGTATCATAACCCTGCGGTAATGATTCGATAAAATCATGGATGCGGGCTTGACGAGCCGCCTGTACAATCTCCTCAAAGGTAGCGGTGGGCCGGGCCATCAGCAAATTCTCTCGCACCGTCGTATTAAACAGGTGGGTCTGCTGCGAGACAACGCTAATTAACCCGCGTACCTCTTCCGGGGTGTAGCTCTTTAAGTCGCGCCCACCCAGTTCCACCCGGCCCGTCTGATACTCCCAAAAACGTAACAACAGATGCACCAGGGTTGATTTCCCCGCGCCGCTTGGCCCCATAAGGGCCAGACGCCCTCCAGCCGGCAGATTGAAGCTAAGGCCGTTCAACACCGGCGGCTCGGTGGGGTGGTAGCGGAAATGAAGGTTATCTACCACTAGGCTAAATTTTTGAGGATGAACGTCAGAATCTTCTAAAGGAAGGTTATTTTTTCCCGTCAGCGGTCGGTGGTCAACGGTCAACAGTCTATTTTGGGTGACATTACCCTCGACGATTGGCACAACATCAATCAACTCAAACAAGCGTTTGGCCGCCGCCAGGCTGCTCTCCAAATTTTGAAATGCCGTTGACAGAGGGGTAACGGCTTCAAAACTGGCTAATGTCGCCAGTACTAATAATCCCAAATACACGCCATCCATCTGACCCGTATGTACGAGTGGAATCGCCACAACCAGAATGGCAACAGTAGACAAGTTAGCCAGGAGGCCGGACAGGGCGGTGTGCAGCCCGGCGAGCCGGGCCAGGCGTGCTTGGATAAGCGTCAGACTGTGGCTCAAGCGGCTCACCTGGGCCAATTGGCTGTGTTCCCGGCCACAGGCCAGCACGTCAGCCAGTCCTTGCAGGGTATCTATCAAAACGACCCTCAACTCTGCCCGTGTTGTCACCAGCCGCGTCCCTAGATCCCCGGTCAGGCGGTGGGTAAGCCAGGGCAAACCCAGCCCGACCAGTCCCAAAAAGAACAGGCCGGTCACAGCCAATCGCCAATTGTAGGCGGCCAGCAGTAAACCAAGCAGCAGCGCGGTAAAGAGGGCCACCAGCGGCGGGGCAATCACCTGGATATAAAAATGTTCTAGGGTATCGATATCGCTGACGATCCGGCTGAGCAAATCGCCGCTGCGATAGGACATGAGGCGGGCCGGAGCCAGCGGCTCCACCTGCTCATAAAACCAGACCCGCAGCCGGGCTAACAATTTGAAGGTAACATGGTGGGAGACATAACGCTCTAAATAGCGGCCCAACCCTCGACTGAGACCAAAGAAGCGTACCCCAACGATAGCCAGTTGCAGTTCGGCTACGGACGGATGCAAGGCCGCTTTGGAAATAATGTAGGCCGAGGTTGCCATCAATGCGATGCTGCTGCCAACTGTAGCCAGACCCAGCAGCACAGCAAGAGCCATCCAGGGCGCAAAAGGAGCGATCAATTTGAGCAGCCGCCAGAGGGAATGTTTCATATAGCAGTGAAGGCTTCCATCATTTGCTGGTATACCCCGTCGCCCTGCCGCAAACGTGCATCGTCGCCGCTCTCGACAATTTGGCCGTCAACCATGACCAAAATATGGTCTACGTGGTTAATCGTGTTGAGGCGATGGGCAATAATCAAAGCAGTGCGGCCGGTCAAGAGGCGGGTCAGGGCTTCCTGCACACACGCTTCGTGAACTGAATCGAGGTGAGCGGTGGCCTCATCGAGAATGAGGCAGGGCGCGTCTTGCAAAAAGGCACGGGCTAGGGCCAATCGTTGGGCCTGGCCACCGCTCAATCGCGCCCCCCGTTCACCAATCAATGTCTCATATCCCTGTGGTAGGGCTTCGATGAACTCATGGGCACAAGCCTGGCGGGCGGCCCATTCAACTTGCTCGAGACTGGCCTCGGGCCGGGCCAGGCGGATATTATCAGCCACGGAAGCGTGGAACAGATAGGGATTTTGGGAAACCCAGGCTACTTGGCTGCGCCACATGGCCGGGTCTAATTCGGCCAAAGATTGGCCGTTTACGGTAATGTTGCCCCGGTCAGGTTCCAAAAAACGGAGTAACAAGTGCGCTACAGTACTCTTCCCCGCGCCGTTCGGTCCGATCAGAGCCACTTTTTGGCCGGGCGCGAGGTGAAATGACAGGCTGTTGAGCGCCGGACGCTGCCCGTCCTTGTAAGCGTAATAGACCTGGTTGAAACAAATCGCCGGCGGAGCGTCGAGAGTGAGGCAAGTAGAGGAGCGCGAGGGCAGAGGGGCTGGAGTATCTAAAACTTCAAAGATACGGCAGGCGGCAGTTGCGCCGGACATAGCGGTATGGAAACGAGCGCTCAAAGAACGGAGTGGGGCGTAAAATTCGGGGGCCAGAATCAAAACAAAGAAAGCCTGTTCAAAGATCAGACGGCCATATAGCAGACGCAAACCCACTTCCACCGCCACTACGGCCGTGCTAAGCGTCGCTACCAGTTCCAGCACCAACGCCGACAGAAAAGCTACCCGCAGGACAGCCAGGGTAGTCTGGCTGAAGCGCTCGCTGATACGGCCAATGATATCAAGCTGGTCGCGGCTACGATTCAGCATTTTAAGGGTTGGCAAACCCTGCAAAACATCCAGAAAGTGGGCGCTCATCCGGCTCAAGCTGGTCCACTGCCGCTGGGTCATCGTCTCAGCCTGACGGCCAATCAACATCATAAAAACCGGGATGAGGGGAGCGGTGAGCAGTAAGACCAGCCCGCTGAGCGCGTCGAGAGGGAAAACAAAAAGTAGTATGGTCAACGGGACCAGGGCTGCCAACGCGAGTTGGGGCAGGTATTGACCAAAGTAAGTCTCCATCGCTTCAATGCCCTCCACAGCGGTGGTGGCTAACTCGCCGCTGTGCTCGCCATGGGTATAACTTGGACCGAGAGCCAAAAGATGGCGGGTGAATTGATCACGCAGTTCAAGCTTGACTCGTCCGGCGACTCGCTGCGCGGCTACCTCGCTACCCCAGGCAAGGCCTGCCCGCAGCAGCGCCAGCAGCACCAAAAGGAGGAGCAAGGGCTGTACTTCCAACAACCCCTGCCCTTGCAAAAAGACCTGGCTGATAACCCGGCTGAGGAGATATGCCTGCCCTACCAGGAGACCCCCACTCAACAGGCCCAACCCAATAACTAGGGTAAGATGGAGGCGGACCGGCTGGGTGTAGCGGAGCAGGCGTTGGTTAACCTTCATTAATATTCAAGCTGTGACTTGCCTCCCAAGCGCTGCCGGAAAACCCAGTAAGTCCAGCCCTGATAAGCCAGCACGATGGGTACAAAAATCAGGGCGACGATGGTCATCACCTGCAAGGTATAAGGGCTGGAGGAGGCGTTGTAGATCGTCAGGCTCCAATCGGGGTTTAGGCTGGATACGATGACCCGCGGGTAAAGGGACATGAAAATGGTGATGGTTGAGAGGGCAATGGTCAGGGCGGTCATGCCAAAAGCCCAGCCTATCCGCTCGTGGTGAATGAACCAGCCCGCCGCGAGTAAAGCCGCTCCCGCTGCCAGGGGAACAATGCCGGGGTTGATGCCCAGCCGGGTGAAGGCATCGGTCATAAAATAACCGGCAATCACAAACAGGAAAACGACGATGGTGGCTACCGGGCCAACCTTTTTGGTCGCAGCCAGGGCACGCTTGGCCACATCGGCGCTGGTCTTCAGATTCAAAAAGATCGCGCCGTGCAAAATAAACATTGACAATGAGGCTAACCCACCCAGCAAAGTGTAGGGGTTGAGTAGGTCAAAGAAACCGCCCACAAAGTTCATCTCGGCGTCAATGGGCACCCCGCGCAGCAGGTTGCCAACGGCCACACCCCACAAGAGCGCCGGCACAGCGCTGCCAATACAAAGGGTCCAATCCCAAATGGCCCGCCAGCGAGGATGTTTATCCTTGCTGCGGAACTCGAAGGCGACGCCGCGCCCGATCAGGGCCACCAGCAGCAGCACCAGGGCCAGGTAAAAACCGCTGAACATCGTCGCGTACCAATTGGGGAAAGCGGCAAAAATGGCCCCGCCGGCGGTGATAATCCAGACTTCGTTGGCATCCCACACCGGGCCAATTGAGTTGATGATCAGGCGGCGCTCCCGGTCGTCCCGACCCAGGAAGGGCAGCAAAATCCCTACCCCGAAGTCAAACCCTTCCAGGATAAAAAAACCGATAAAGAGGATCGTGATTAAAATAAACCAGAGTGTATTAAGATCCATAATGAGTTTTCCCTTCTTACTTTATAAAAGCACTGGCCGGTACTGTGGGTGAGGTTTCAGCCGGACCGGTCTGGCTGGCTTCGCCGGGTCCCAGGCGGGCAAATTTGATCAGGAGATAAACGTCAGCCGCCATCAAGACTCCGTAAACAACGGTAAAGAGGATCAGCGAGGTCAGGACCATACCTATCGTCACATTGGGCGAAACGGCGTCGGCGGTTTTTTGCAGGCCAAAGACAATCCAGGGCTGGCGGGCAATTTCGGTAAAGAGCCAGCCGCTGCTGTTGCCCAGGTAAGGCAAGATGATAGCCCAGGGGAGCAGTCTCAGGTAGAGCGGCTGCCGTTCATATTTATTGGTTAGCAGCAGATACAGGCCGTACAAAGCGAGCAGCAGCATGACGATGCCAGCCCCAATCATCAGGCGGAAGGTCCAATAGCTGACTGCTACCGGGGGAACATAATCGCCGGGGCCGTAGGTTTGCTCATATTGGGCTTGCAGGTTTTTGATGCCGGGCACTTCGCCCTCAAAACGGTTATAAGCCAGGAAGCTCAACAGGCCGGGGACTCGGATGGCAAAAACATCGCGCCGTTCTGCCTCATTGCCCACGGTGAAAAGCGACATCGCGCCGGGATTTTCACTCTCCCACAGCGCCTCGGCCGCGGCCATTTTCATCGGCTGGACTTTGAACATATATTGAGCCTGGTTATGACCGACCAGCATAACTAAAACGGTGGCAATGATGGCATAAATTATGCCCATCTGGAAGGAACGCCGGAAGGCGTCCAGTTGATTGCCGCGCAAAAGGTGATAGGCGCTGATGCCGATGACAAAGAACGCAGCGGTCGCCATAGCCGAGGTAATCACATGCGGAAATTGCACGCCGACGTGAGGATTGGTTATCAAGGCAAAAAAGTCGGTCATCTCCGCCCGGCCGTTACGCAGGGTATACCCCACCGGCTGCTGCATAAAAGAGTTAGCAATTAAGATCCAGAGCGCCGAAATATTGGACCCCAGCGCCACCAGCCAGATCGTTGCCAGGTGTAGCCGAGGCGACAGCTTATCCCAGCCAAAAATCCACAAGCCAATAAAGGTTGATTCCAGAAAAAAGGCCAGCAGGGCTTCAATCGCCAGTGGCGCGCCAAAGATATCGCCTACAAAGCGGGAGTATTCGGACCAGTTCATGCCGAATTGGAACTCCATGACAATGCCGGTAACGACCCCCATAGCAAAGTTAATCAGGAACAGTTTGCCCCAAAACTTGGTCATCCGTTTGTAAACATCTTTGCCGGTAACAACATAGAGCGTCTCCATAATCGCTACCAGCAACGACAGACCCAAAGTGAGAGGCACAAAGAAAAAGTGATAGGTTGAAGTGATGGCAAACTGCCATCGGGCTAAAAGTAACTCCATAATCGCTCTCCATTGATATGAAATATGGTGAAAAATGACAACTTCGCCAGTTAGCCGGCGCCGAATGGCTGTAGGACGAGGTACAGGGTGCTTTGTTGTGCTGAGGATGTGGGCCAACTTAATCAACAAAAATTTTAGAGCAATTCATACCCCTTCGATAGTGACATTTATCACTTTAAAGAATGACACTTATCATAAATACTATCATTCATTTTAACATTTGGAAATGCCTTTCTCGATCATCTAGTCCAAGCTATTAGGGCTGACCCCCGCTCTATTTATCCGGCACGTAGCCGATTACAAGCATCTCCTGACCAATCTCAATGAACATTATTAATGAAGAAATTTGTTGCTGGTAAAAAAGACCTGACGGTTTGGCAAAGGAATGTTTCGATGAGGATTGAAATAAGTGACATGTATCACTTAACTTTGTGACAAACATCACTATCCGCTCTTGAGAGAAAGATATATACTTTATTTCAGCCAGTATTGAAATAAAACTGCTAACTTTGAGTAGGAGAAAAAGCAATGATTAAGCCGCCCTTGATGGACGACCAAATCTTGCCCGAAGCTACAACGGTGTTGAAGGCCCTGGCCGACCCTAATCGCCTGCGCATCTTCAACATCTTGATGGAAGGCGACTCGTGTAACGGTGAACTGAATGAACGGTTAGGCCTGCCGCCTAATCTGCTGTCGCACCATCTACGGGTGCTGCGGCAAGCCGGCTTGGTCCGCAGTCGCCACGATGCCCTGGATGCCCGTTGGATTTATTACACGGTTGATCGAGAAGCCGCCCACCGCTGGCAAACCTGGTTAAATGAACTGCTTAATCCGGCTCGGATTCAAGAACGTCTTTGCTTATGTGGGCCGGAAGGGCAGCAGCAAGCGCTTGAGACGCCGCCGCTTAAAGCTGTCTTGTAAATTGAAAGGATAAACGGAGGAAACGACAACGATGTCCGAATTTCTGGAAATTACCATTGATAAATTTACCTTTAAGGTCGCTGCGGACCGGCTCTATACCGCCGACCACCTCTGGCTGAAGCCCGAAATGGAAGGGGTGCGGGTTGGTTTGAGCGACTACTTGCAGCAAACATCGGGGGATGTGGCCTTTGCCGAACTCCAAGCCGAAGGCACAACCTTAACTCCCGGCGACGAATTAGCCGCCATTGAGACAATGAAAACCAACCTGAGTATCCCCTCCCCAATCAGCGGCGTGATTAAAGCGGTCAATCCCCGCCTGGAAGATGAGCCGGAACTGATTAATGAAGCGCCGTATGAGGCAGGTTGGCTGGTGTTGGTTGAACCCAACGTCTGGGAAGAGGATAAGCTTAATCTCCTCGACGCCCAGGCTTACTTTGCCCGGATGACCGCCGAAGCCGAACAGGAGGCCAAAAACCGATGAGCGAGAAACACGTGGTTGTGGTACCGTGCAGCGGCATTGGCAAAACCTATGGCACGGTTGGACGCGAGGCGGCCTACGAGTTGACCGAAGAACTACGTCCTAACTGCGCCGAAGTGATCGCCCTGTCGCTGTTGGTGCTGGGCGATGCCGACACCCAGACGCGGGTCCAGTCTGCCCCGGCCATCACCATTGACGGCTGCAAGCTGGCCTGCGCCAGCAAAATGGTGGCCGAAGGCGGCGGTCAGGTAGCCTACGAGGCCAATGTACTCGACACTTTCCGCCGCTATCGCCACTTGAAACCCAAAGGTATCGCCGAGTTGAACGAAGAAGGTCAGGAGTTGGCCCGCAAAATGGCCGAAGAGCTGGCCGAAGCAACCGATAAAATTGTCGGTGAGAGGGAGGCAAACGATGCCTGATCTGCCGAAAAAGAAAGTAGGGATTGTTGCTTGCAGCGGCGAAGAAATGGCGGCGGGAACGGTCACCCGACTGGCGGCGCTAAAGGTGCTGGAGCAGTTGCGCTCGGCAGAAACCGTCACCATCTGCCTGCCCCTGTTCCTGGCCGGCGGGGAAGGCGACCGCGCCTTTGCCCGCTTCTATCCGACAATTGCCATTGATGGCTGCGACAAACGCTGCGCCGCCCGCGCCACCGAGAAGTACAGCGGCAAACCGGCGGCCAGTGTGGTGGTGACAGAGTTGGTGGGGGCGGAGGTCAATTTAGGTACGCCGCGCCGCTTGAATGAAACCGGGCGGCAAGCGGTGGATACCGTCGCCGAGGCTGTGGCTCCCCTGGTGGACAATCTGCTGGGCGTCAAATGGAGCCGCCGGAGTGGAGCCGCCGTCGAAGAAACAAGTCAACCGGAAGAAGCGGTCGAGGCCAAATGTTCCTGCGGTTCGGGTATCCCGGTCTTGATGCTGTCGGTGGCAGACCGGCGGGAGACGCTCATCGCCGTGCCGGCTATTTTTGAGCACTTTTATCAGCAGGGCAAACGACCCGACACGAACGGTGTTGCGGCTGAACTTTTACAAACGACCCGTTTGTATAATTCGATTGCTGATGAGGTTGCGCCTGCTTACGAGGCAGCCTTGCTGCGGGAATATAGCCATTATTGCCAGAAGCAGGAGGCTTAAATGTTGCGCACGGCCACTTATCACACCACCGTCACCTGGAAAGGGGAGCATTGGGGCCATCTCAAGATGGGCAACGGCCCAGAGATGGATTTCTCCGCCCCCCCCGATGCGCACGGCCACGCCGGAGTCCTGACGCCCGAAGATGCCTTTGTCGCTGCGGCCAACACCTGCGTGATGATGATGTTCATCTGGGCGGCTGAACGGTTCAAGCTTGACTTGCAGAGCTACGATTGTTATGCCGAAGGCAAAAAACTGGTCGAGTTGGATCGGACTGAAATTTTTACCGATCTACTCTTTCGGCCCAAGATTGTGGTTAAGGCCAACGGCGGCGAGCCGGAGCGGGTCTTAAAACAGGTTAGCCGGGCGCTGGAGTCGGCCCAGAAGTATAGCCTGGTGGCCAACTCGGTCAAGTCAAAACTGACAATTGAACCAAAGATTGAGGTACTGCCATGACGATTAGCGCCAAACCGGTTATCTGGGGAGAGGTAGATGAAAATGGGCGGCTGGTCATCCCTGCCGAAGTAGCCGCTCAATATGGCTTAAAACCCGGCGCGAAGGTGTTGTTTGAGCGGGAAGAAGCGGGTGTGCGTTTACATCGCCCCGTGACCCATCTGGCAAAACTTTATCTTGAGCCGTCGGGACGCTGTAACTTGGATTGCATCACCTGTATGCGCAGTGTTTGGAACGCGCCGGATGAGGTGATGGCCGAGGCGACCTTTGAACGGGTTATAGCCGGCCTGCCGGAGTTTTCGCCGCCGCCGCTGGTCTTTTTCGGCGGCATCGGTGAACCTTTGATGCATCCCCAACTGCCGGAGATGATCGCCCAAGCCAAGGCCCTGGGATCGCAGGTGGAACTGATCACCAACGGCACGCTCCTCACCGAGCGTCTTTCGCACCAACTGATTGAGGCCGGGCTGGATGTGCTGTGGGTCTCGCTGGATGGAGCCACCCCGGAGAGCTACGCCGATGTACGGCTGGGCGCGTCGCTGCCCAAAGTGTTGGCTAATCTGAAACAGTTCAGCCGGGCCAGACCCAAAGGCCACCGTCCCCTGCCGGAAATAGGCATTGCTTTTGTGGCCATGCAGCGCAATATCCACGATTTGCCGGAGGTGATGCGGATTGGCCAGCAGTTGCGGGCTACTCGCCTTTCGGTGAGCAATGTTTTGCCTTACACCCAGGAAATGTGCCAGGAGCGGCTGTATGATAAAGTTTTGAACAATATGTCGTTTCAGCCGTCGCCGTGGGGCCGGTACATGAGTTTACCCAAGCTGAACCCGGATGGGGTGCTCGGCCAGGTGCTAAGCCAGGCCTTGAATAAGGGCTGGAACATCAAAATCGCCGGCAGCAACCTGGGGTCAACCAACGACACCTGCCCCTTTATTGAAAACGGGACGATGGCTATTGGCTGGGATGGCGGAGCCAGCCCGTGTTTGCCTCTACTGCACAGCCACATCAGCTATTGGGGTACACGCCACTATTTCTCACACCAGTACATCATCGGCAACATAGCCGACAAGTCGCTGCGTGAGTTGTGGGAAGCGCCGGATCATCAGAGTTACCGCCACAAAGTGCAAGGGTACGAATTTGCGCCCTGCACCTTCTGCGGCGGCTGCGAACTGGCTTATGAAAACAGAGAGGACTGCTTTGGCAACGAATTTCCTACCTGCGGCAACTGTTTGTGGTCGCAGGGGGTCATTCAGTGCCCATAAATATTCAGGAGATTGGAGAGTGAATCCATTTCTCATCTCCAATCTCTTATCTTTTACTCGGAGGATATTATGCTAATTATCAAAGTTTTAGGCCCTGGGTGCAAAAATTGCCAGATACTGGCCCAAAAAACATCCGAAGCGCTGGAGGCAGTAGCAGCAGACCAGCCGGAAGAATTTGAGGCGACCATTCTTAAAGTCACCGAAACCCAGGATATTATGAAATACCCGATTATGTACACCCCCGGCCTGGTCATTAATGAAAAGCTGGTCAGCGCCGGGCGCATCCCGACCCGAGACGAAATCAAAGGTTGGCTGTTGGAGGCATTATCGGCCTCAACCTCATAGTTGGAATGATTTGAGAGCCGTGACTGATTTTCACTACCGACCAGCTGGAGTCTCTTTACTCGCGTCTGGTCGGTAAAGTTGCTTAGAATACCGGTTTTTATTTTGGCTAAATATTTCCATAAATATTGAAATAAATTATCGCCGCGAGGCCCGACTTGACCGGTGAATGGCATCGGTATCGATCCGGCAGCCGGTTGGTATTGCTTAAGGTTCAGGAGAAAAATGTTTGTTCCTCCCTTTACTCTTAGTAAAACTCAATCCTTTTCTTAAGATTTTTTAAAATTAGCTTAAAAGATTTTTTACAATAATAGGCTAAACTGTTATCGATGAAAAACATTAAAGAAAATTCAACGATGCCAGAACCTATTGGAACCCTTAATCTAAAGATTGCTCGTTTGGAGCAAAGACTCCATGTGCTCAAACAACAACAATGGTTGAGCCCTCAGCCGAACTGCTCACCTTTTTAGCCACCCATAAAATCAATGTCAGCAGACTGTAGGTCAGGCACATTTTAAAGTGTGTTTTGGCTGCCGCTTAGAGCGCCGGGAAGAGGATGTCACACCTTCCTTCCTCTCTTTATGAAGAGGAGAATAACCGTTAAAAATTTTTAACAATGTTTTTACGTTTCTTTAAAGTTACTTTAACTGGGATTTAACAGGGTTGTAGCACCATAACTTGGTCATGAGTTATGGGCAACCATAAGCGGTTCACTTCCCTGCCCTGCTCTAAAAAAGGGGAGTAGAGCGCAAAAATTTTAGGCTTTTTATTATAGAAAGGTGAGGAGAGTTTTAAATGATACCATTCAAATCAAAAACTACTTTTATCCTGTTGAGCTTACTGCTCATCATCAGTTTAATGGCCGCGCAGTGTGGCGCAGCCGTACCAACCGAGGCCCCGAAAGAAGAATCGGCGGCGCCGGCCACCGAAGCCCCGGTGGAAGAACCAGCCGCCGAGGTTCCGGCGACGGAAGCCCCGGCAGAAGAACCAGCCGCCGAGGCGCCCGCAACTGAAGAGGTCATGGCTGAGCCAGCCACCGAAGCAACGGAAGCGCCGGCTGAAGAGGCCGTGATGGCCGAAGGCAGTGGGGTGGAGTTGCCGGAAGTGAACCCGCTGGAAGTGACCGGTGACATCATCACTGCCGGCAGCTCGACGGTCTTCCCCCTGACCGAGCGCATGGCCGAACGCTTCCAGGATGAGGGTTATGCCGGCAACATCACCGTTGACAGCATCGGCACCGGCGCTGGTTTTGAGCGCTTCTGTGTGGCCGGTGAAACCGACATCTCCAATGCCTCCCGCGCCATCAAAGAGGAAGAAGTCGCTGCGTGTGAAAGCATTGGTCGCACCCCCATCGAGTTCCGCGTTGGCACCGACGCCCTGGCCATTGTGGTCAGCGCCGAGAACGACTTCCTGACCGATGTCACTCTGGAAGAGTTGGCCTTGTTGTTCTCCACTGCTCAGAAGTGGTCTGATGTCCGCCCCGACTGGCCGGCCGAAGACATCCTGCGTTTCAGCCCCGGCACCGACAGCGGCACTTATGACTACTTCCTCGAAGCGGTTATGGACCCCTACTTTGTCAAGGATGAAGCCACCGACGAGGGCAAGGGTGAGGAAGCCATTCTGAACGCGGCCAATCTGCAACTCTCCGAGGATGATAATGTCCTGGCCCAAGGCGTCGAAGGCAGTCCCTATGCCATCGGCTACTTTGGTTATGCCTACTACAACGCCAACCAGGGTGCGCTCAAAGCCGTCAGCGTCAACGGCATCGAACCGACCGAAGAAACCGCCGAGAGCGGCGAGTACCCCTTAGCCCGGCCCTTGTTCATCTACAGCGCCGCCAATGTCATGGCCGAGAAACCGCAGGTGGCTGCCTTCATCAATTTCTACCTCTCCTTTGTCAATGAAGAAGTCCTCGATGTCGGCTACTTCCCTGCTTCCCAAGCCGCCCTTGATACCGCTAAACAAAATTGGCTGGCGGCCGCTTCGGGCGAAGCGCCGGCTGAAGCTGCGGCAGAGGAACCAGCCGCCGAAGAGGCCGCGATGGCCGAGGGCAGCGGAGTGGAATTACCGGAAGTGAACCCGCTGGAAGTGACCGGTGACATCATCACTGCCGGTAGCTCGACGGTCTTCCCCCTGACCGAGCGCATGGCCGAACGCTTCCAGGATGAGGGTTATGCCGGCAACATCACCGTTGACAGCATCGGCACCGGCGCTGGTTTTGAGCGCTTCTGTGTGGCCGGTGAAACCGACATCTCCAATGCCTCCCGCGCCATCAAAGAGGAAGAAGTCGCTGCGTGTGAAAGCATTGGTCGCACCCCCATCGAGTTCCGCGTTGGCACCGACGCCCTGGCCATTGTGGTCAGCGCCGAGAACGACTTCCTGACCGATGTCACTCTGGAAGAGTTGGCCTTGTTGTTCTCCACTGCTCAGAAGTGGTCTGATGTCCGCCCCGACTGGCCGGCCGAAGACATCCTGCGTTTCAGCCCCGGCACCGACAGCGGCACTTATGACTACTTCCTCGAAGCGGTTATGGACCCCTACTTTGTCAAGGATGAAGCCACCGACGAGGGCAAGGGTGAGGAAGCCATTCTGAACGCGGCCAATCTGCAACTCTCCGAGGATGATAATGTCCTGGCCCAAGGCGTCGAAGGCAGTCCCTATGCCATCGGCTACTTTGGTTATGCCTACTACAACGCCAACCAGGGTGCGCTCAAAGCCGTCAGCGTCAACGGCATCGAACCGACCGAAGAAACCGCCGAGAGCGGCGAGTACCCCTTAGCCCGGCCCTTGTTCATCTACAGCGCCGCCAATGTCATGGCCGAGAAACCGCAGGTGGCTGCCTTCATCAACTTCTACCTCTCCTTTGTCAATGAAGAAGTCCTCGATGTCGGCTACTTCCCTGCTTCCCAAGCCGCCCTTGATACCGCTAAACAAAACTGGCTGGATGCGAATAAATAATAGCTGCTCAACTTTATGTATTGGTAGGTCACGCTTTAAGCGTGACCTACCTTGTTTAGAACTTGGAGTCACAAAGCTTGCTTTGTCATCATCCCAATCAGCAAATCAAGCTTTGTCACTTCAAAATTTCTGAAAGGAGCTGGCGAAACTCATGGCAATAGGTGCTTCAACCTCAGCCGTCACCGCGGCTGAAACCGGCGTCACGACCGAGAGTCTGCGCAAGCGCATGCGCTTGGGCGAGGCGCTAATCCAGGGCTTTTTGTTCGCTTCCGGTGCAATTTCTATCTTTACCACCCTGGGTATTGTTTTTGTGCTGGCGGAGGAGTCGTGGCTCTTCTTTGGCAGCGATGAGGTCAGCCTGGTTGAGTTCTTTACCAGCACCACCTGGCAGCCGGCCATCAAACAATTTGGCATCTGGCCGCTGGTTAACGCCACTTTGATGACCAGCGCCATCGCTATGTTGGTGGCGATACCGCTGGGGCTGTTTGCCGCCATTTATTTGAGCGAGTATGCCACGCCCGGAACACGCGGTCTGCTCAAACCCATTCTGGAGGTGCTGGCCGGCGTTCCGACCGTTGTGTATGGTTACTTTGCTTTAACCTTTATGACCCCGCTCCTGCGTGGTATTTTCGGCTCAGATGTGGTTGAGATTTATAACACCGCCTCTGCCGGTCTGGTTTTGGGTATCCTGATTGTGCCCTTGATTGCCTCAATGAGTGAAGACGCGCTGCACGCTGTACCTCGCGCACTGCGAGAGGCCTCGTATGGGCTGGGCGCTACCAAGCTGGAAACGTCGTTTAGGGTGGTGTTGCCGGCGGCGCTGTCGGGTATTACGGCGGCCTTTGTCGTGGGCATCTCACGGGCTGTCGGCGAGACGATGATTGTGGCCCTGGCGGCCGGGGCCGGTCCCAATTTCACCTTCAACCCCTTCAAAGCCGCCGAAACGATGACCGGCCACATTGTCCGTATCAGCGGCGGCGACCTGAGCTATGGCACCATTGACTATAACAGCATCTTTGCCATCGGCCTGATGCTCTTTGTGATGACCTTAACGCTTAACATCATCAGCGGCTATATTGTGCGCCACTTCCGGGAGGTGTACGAATGAGTGTCGAGACAAAACCGGCCCAACCCGGTTCATACCCCGAAGACAAAGACCTGGCCCGGTTTATCCAGTTTCGCAATTTTAACGCCACTTTTTGGCGGGTCGTCTTTATTTCGTCGTTGGTAATTAGCCTGATTGCCTTGCTGGCCCTGCTATACAACGTGGTCAACGAAGCCTTTGGTTTGACGGCGGTGGAAAATCAGATTGAACCGGAAACGTTGGTGCTGCGGCTGCAAGAAGCGGACATGCTGGAAGTGGCCGTATTATCAAGCGAGGATGACAATGACCTGGCCGCAGGCATCAGCGGCAACCCGAACGCCATTGGCTTTTTTGGTTATGCCTACTACAAAGCTAACCAGGACAAGCTGCAAGCCCTGATGGTTAATGGGATTGCGCCTTCGGCGGAAACCGCCGAGAGCGGCGAATACCCCATCGCCCGGCCGCTGTTCATCTACTCATCCCCTCAGATTATGAATAAAAAGCCGCAGGTGGCCGAATTTATCAATTATTATCTGACCCACGTCAACGACGAGATTGACGATGTGGGCTACTTTGCAGCCACAACCGCATCTCTGGACAGCGCCAAAGCCACCTGGCTGAAAGCGCAAAATCAGACCGGGGCCGCCCTGCCTGCGGTCAATCCGGCCGCGGTGGAAGGCAAAGTTTTGGTGGCCGGTAGTTCGACCGTTTTTCCCTTGACCGACCGGCTGGCGACCCGTTTTACCGAAGCAGGCTACAGCGGAGAAATTACGGTTGACAATATAGGTACCACCGGCGGTTTGCGGCAGTTTTGCGTCGAAGGCAAAGCGGATATTGCTAACGCCAGCCGGGCCATCAACACGCTTGAGCGCGCCGCCTGCCGGGGCAAGGGTTTAGAAGTGGCCGAATTTCGCGTCGGGACCGATGCGCTGGTGGTGGTTGTCAGCAGGGAAAACACCTTTCTAAAAAATGTGACGGTTGAGCAACTGCAAAAAATCTTTACCGAGGCCAAAAATTGGTCGGATGTTGACCCCAGTTGGCCCAACACCCCCATCGAGCGCTATATTCCGGGGGCCGACAGCGGCACCCTGGATTTCTTCACCGAAACGATTTATGGCGGGGTTGAGTTGGCCAGCCTGCCAAAAGATGACCTGGTGGAAATTATCGCCACCACTCAGGACCCGCAGGGGAAAAAATTGCTCGTTTCCAAAGGCAAACTGCGCCAATTGGAAAATGAGCAGCTATTCTACGAGGATAAATTTCTAACGCTTGACCCGGATAAACATGCCCAGGAGTGCGCCGGGGCCGAACCGCCGGCGCGTTGCAGCCTGCCGGCCCGTGACCAGGAGAATGTGTATGCGCTGGTGCAGGAATTTGTCGTTGCTCCCAAAGTGGTTGCGACCTGGCCTTTAGTTGACTCCTTACTCAAGCGGGAAGCTATTGTGGCTGAAGCCGCCGAGAAATTCCCCAATGCCGAGGTTGAATTTCGCTCCTGGATAACCCCCGATTTTGTGCGTAAACCTCAAGCTAGCGACCCTGCCCTGGCCGGGGTGCGGACCGCTATTCTCGGCTCGTTGTGGACCATTGCCATTACCATTCTGGTCGCTTTCCCCATTGGCGTTGGCGCGGCCATCTATCTGGAGGAGTATGCTACCGGCACGGCCAATCCGTTACTACGCCGGATCAATACCATTATTCAAACCAATATCAACAACCTGGCCGGAGTGCCCTCGATTATCTACGGTATCCTGGGGCTGGCTATTTTTGTGCGGCTGTTTGAACCTTTTACCAGCGGAGCGGCCCTGGGCGCGGCGGCCGATCCCACCACCGCCAATGGCCGCACCATCATCTCGGCCGGGCTGACCCTGGCCCTGCTCATTCTGCCGGTGATTATCATCAATGCCCAGGAAGCGATTCGGGCGGTGCCGCTGTCGCTGCGCCAAGCCGGGATGGCTCTGGGCGCTACCAAGTGGCAAACCATCTGGGCACACGTGCTGCCTAATGCTATCCCTGGTATTCTAACGGGCACCATCCTGGCCGTCTCGCGGGCGATGGGTGAAACTGCGCCGCTGGTGGTGGTTGGCGCTTCCACTTTTATCACCATTGACCCCGATGGTATTTTTTCCAAATTCACCACCTTACCCATTCAAATCTATCAATGGACGGCCCGCCCGCAGGCTGAGTTTCGCAATATTGCGGCGGCAGCCATTGTTGTTTTGCTGATTTTGCTTCTATCTATGAACGCGCTGGCAATTATCCTACGCAATCGCTACAGCAGGAGGCTCTCGTGAGTGAGAACAAGCTTTCAAGCAATGGAAAATATGCCCTGGAATTGCAGGACCTTCATTGTTTCTATGGCAATTTTCGGGCAGTTAAGGATGTCAACTTAAAAATTGAGCGGCAAAAAATCACCGCTTTTATCGGCCCTTCGGGCTGCGGTAAAAGCACCGTGCTGCGCTCGCTCAATCGTATGAATGATTTGATCCCCGGCGCGTATGTGAAGGGCAAAATTTTGTATCACGGGCGCAATCTGTATGATGCTGCGGTAGACCCGGTTGAAGTGCGGCGGCGGATTGGCATGGTTTTCCAAAAGCCCAACCCCTTCCCCAAATCAATTTATGAAAATGTGGCCTGGGGGGCGCGCATCAACGGTTTTAAAGGCAATATGGACGATTTGGTAGAGCAATCGCTGCGCCAGGCCGCCTTGTGGGACGAGGTCAAAGACAAGCTACAGCAAAGTGGACTGGGGTTGTCGGGCGGGCAGCAGCAGCGTCTGTGCATTGCCCGGGCCATTGCCGTCAAACCCGATATTATCCTGATGGATGAACCCTGCTCCGCCCTGGACCCCATCGCCACCCTCAAAATTGAAGATTTGATGCGCGAGCTGGTCCAGAATTACACCATCGTCATTGTCACCCACAATATGCAGCAGGCCGCCCGCGCTTCCGACTACACCGCCTACTACCTGATGGATCGTACCGACCGGGCCGGGTCGCTGGTGGAATACGGGCCCACCCAGGAACTTTTCACCAATCCCAAGGATAAACGCACTGAGGATTATATTACGGGACGATTTGGATAAAACAGCAGGGGAGAAATTTATCTTCTTTCTCCCCTGCTCCTCCGCTCCCCTGCTCCCCTGCAAAATTGGAGTGAAAAGTATGAAACAAGTCCTCTTCCTCTGTACCGGCAACTCCTGCCGGAGTCAAATGGCCGAAGGGTTGGTCAATTACTTTCTGGGCGATGAATGGGAAGCCTATTCGGCGGGAACCAAACCGGCGGGATATGTCCATCCGTTGGCCATCCAAGTTATGGCCGAGTTTGATATTGATATCTCGCGCCACCGTTCCAAATCGGTGGAGGAGTTCCGCTATATTGGCCCCGATGTCGTGATAACGGTATGTGATGACGCTGCCGAAGATTGCCCGGTGTGGTTGGGGCAGGGGCAAAAAGCCCATCTCAGCTTTCCCGACCCGGCCAAAGCAACCGGCAGTCCGGAGGAACAATTGGTGGTCTTTCGAGCCGTTCGGGATGACATCCGCCAACGTGTCTTGGATTACCTGACGGCCGTAGAATTGCCGGAATCGTCCGAGGCTGCTTGAGGTGCTGCGGCAAACATTTGAACAAAAGTTGCAAACCTTGCAAACGGAAGTGTTGCTATTGGGGGACATGGTAGATACGGCGCTTGGCGCAGCGGTAGAATCCCTAACCCGCCAGGATTTGGCCAGCGCCGGACGGCTGGTAGCCGATAACTGTTTCATCACCCAAAAGCGTCTGGCTATCGAAGCTGAAATTTTATCACAAATTGCTACCCAACAGCCGGTGGCCGGTGACTTGCGGCTGCTGGTAGCCGCATTGGAAATTGCCGCCGAGTTGGAACGGATGGGCAGCTACGCGGCCAGTATCGCTCAAACGACCCTGAGCCAGGCTCACCAGCCTTTACCCGAACCTTTTCTCTCAACTCTGCCGGCGATGGGCCAGAAAGCGCGCGAGATGCTGCGCCAATCGCTGTTGGCTTTGGCCCGGCGGGATATAATGATAGCCCGAGCCATTCCAAAGCAAGATGATGAAGTGGACCGGCTTTACCAGGAGGCCCACCAGGCGCTTGTTGTTTTACTCAAAACCGACACGCAGGGCGCCGGCCAGGCTACCGCTTTGTCTCGCGTGGCCCACAATCTGGAGCGCACTGCCGATCGGGTCCTCAATATTTGTGAGTGGGTCATCTTTGCCATAACCGGCGAGATGAAAGAGTTAAACGGCAGCGCCAGATGAATTGAAAATGAAAATGACGCGAGGAGGCGCAGAATCTCCTCGCCTCTTCGCCTCACGAGTCCTCGCCTCTTTATTTATGAAGGAGCTATTCATGACCAGAGAAACCTTTGAACGAGAATTACAGCGTCTGCAAGACAATATCCTGACATTGGGCAGCATGGTTGAAGAATACCTGATAGACTCAGTTGATGCACTTAAGCGACGTGATATGGCCGGTTCGCACCGGCTTATTGCCTATGATCGTCAGGTCAATGAGAAACGTTTTGCCATTGAACACGATACCTTGACCCTCATCGCTACCCAACAACCGGCGGCGGGCGACATGCGCACCCTGGCGGCGGTGTTAAGTATTGCCTCTGAACTGGAACGGATGGGGGATTACGCCAAGGGGATTGCCAACATTAATCTATTGATTGGCGAAGGGGAACTCATCAAACCGCTGGTGGATATTCCACGCATGGCTGAAAAAGCTTGCGCTATGCTCCGCCAATCTTTAGAAGCCTTTATCAAGCGTGACGTCTGGCTGGCCCGTTCTATTCCGCCCAAAGATGATGAAGTAGATAACTTGTACAATCAGGTGAATCGTGAGCTAATAACCCTCATCCTATCTAACCCGCAAAATATAGATCAATCCAATTACCTGTTGTGGGCCGCCCACAACCTGGAGCGCACCGCCGATCGTGTGACCAACATTTGCGAACGGGTTGTCTTTATGGTCACAGGTGAGATGACCGAGTTAAATACCTCCTCCGGTGAGCAGTAACTCCAGTATGGCTAACCTATAACTTTTGAAATATCTGGCTTATACCACAATCCTACGGAGGGAGCTCGTAGGGGTGAGGCAACTTGAAGTACGTTTTGGGTACTCTCATACCCAGGATAGATGGCTGGCAACCTGATCGTTTTGACCTGATCGGGGCAGTTATTGCCCTGGTCGGGGTGGCAGTGATTATGTGGGGGCGGCAGTGGTTTTAATGAGGCATAATTGTTTCACTACGGCGCTGACATTGCCCAGGCAGCAACTCCCCTGTGGATTCCGTATCTCGCAGGCGCATTGTCCCGCTTTGATCCCGGCTTCGATTTCCTCGACAACCGTACTCCGGCCTGTCGCCAGCCATTCGGCGTGAATGGTGGCCGGGCTGTGGCAGAAGCAGTAGCAGACCGGTACATGGTCATTGTCCGGTTCTTTTTGATGCACCGGGACCCGGATTTGGTCCTTCGTGAAAACTTGTATGCCATCGGCGGCAAAGTAGACGACCGGGCAGCCGGCAGTGCGGCAAAAAAGGTAGGGTATCTCCCGCACAGCTAACAGGCTCACGTCGAGCATAGCCTTCAGGGTAAGGCTATCAACCTTTTTGCCCTTTTGTCCACAGGTTGGACAGTGGTTGCTCTGCGGTGTAGTCAGTTTGTGGCCATTACCAACCCAAACTGGAACACAGCAGCTTGCCTCATTCAGATGGACTTCTTTTTGATCGCCGTCAACCGGGGTACAGCAATTTTGAGACATGGCCATCAAAGTTACCTTTCAGCGATTATAGATCAAGTGACAAACACACCTTTTCATCTCGATATCGTCGGGCAAGTTACCCGCCTGGCTCACTAACTGCTGCAAATCTTGTTGGAGGTCTTGCAACTGGCGAATTCGTTCTTCGATCTCAGTTGCTTTGGCCTCAAGCAACTGAGCCACATAACGACAGGGCGCTTCACCTCGATCTCGCAGAGCCAGCACTTCTTTAAGATCATCCAGGGTAAAGCCTAAACTGCGGGCATTGCGGATGAAGCGCAGCCGTCCTATATCCTCAGTATGGTAGAGCCGATACCCATTCTCGGCTCGTAGAGCGGGCGGCAGCAGGCCAATCTCCTCATAAAAACGTATCGTTTTGGCCGACACCCCGCTGGTTTGGGCGAGTTCGCCAATTCGCAAATTATCCGTCATTTCTTGGTCATTCATATTCACCCTATCCTCAAGTGTGCTGATTATCTATATTAGACATTATATCGATTTAATTGGGGAGCGTTTTTTATCCATCGTGTAGAGCAAGATTTCCAGAATTAAAGGATTTTGATCCTATCATTCAGATAATCCTGCTCTTTCCGGGTTACATAAGTCTAATCGGTATAATGTCTATTCTACACCTTCCAGTAACTGGAATGTCAAGAGAGAGAATTCGGTTATAGGAAATTTGGGGGTTTCAAAGTAATCGTTAGAAAAAGGTCAGTCTAACAAGTCATCAGGCTGTGCAAAAACTCCAGAAAAAGTGGATGGGCGATCTTTTTCAATTTTGTTGGAGTGGGAATACAGTTATGGTGGGAAAGCTTGAGCTGAAGCAGTGGATCTGTCTAATCAAATGGAAAAGCATTTCTCAACCTAAAGAGGGCGGCGCGAATTGATAGAAAGAATCTACAGCCAGCCCTTCTGCTCGGCCAGCCGCGCCGCCTCCAGCCGATTTTGGACACTCAATTTCTGAATGGCCGTGGAAATGTGATTACGCACCGTCCCCTCAGACACAACCAGCCGGGCGGCGATTTCCGCGATGCTGGCTCCTTCCAGGGCTACGGTGAGGGCTTCTCGCTCTCGCCGGGTCAGGGGGTTGTCTCCTTCGCTCAAAGCCGCCAGGGCGAGGTCGGGATCGACAACCCGCTCGCTGGCGACGACACGGCGAATAGCAACCGCCAGTTCGGCCGCCGGAGCATCCTTGAGCAGGAACCCGACAGCGCCGCTTTCCATCGCCTGGCGGAGATAGCCGCTCCGCCCAAAAATGGTTAGGATCACGATCCGGCAGGACGGCAGGCGCTCGTGCAGCGTCCGTGCCGCACTCAGCCCGCCACCCCCAGGCATTTCGATGTCCAGCAAAGCCACATCGGGTTGGGTCTCCAGGGCGGCCGGCAGCACCTCATCCCCTCGCGCGACCTCGGCCACCACCTCAATATCTTCTTCCAGGCGTAATAGGGCAGCCAGCGCCCCGCGCACCATCGCTTGATCTTCAGCCAGCAACACCCGGATCATTGTTCCGACTTCCTTTCCATCATTCCATCGCTCCGAATTGGAAGTTCCACCCGTAGACGAAATCCCGGACTGCCCTCGAAGAGCAGAGGACCTGCCTCAACCAGCCCTCTATGTTCGGTGGTGCGCTCGGTGAGGCCGGCGAGGCCGCTGCTAACCCTCGTGTGGCCAGGGCTGTGTTCCCGTTCTCGATACCCGTCGTTAGTCACCTCAACCCAGGCTCTCCCGTTCTCGTCGCTTATTCGGATGGTGCATCGCCGGGCACGGCTATGCCGGATCACATTGGTCACGCCTTCACGCACCGTCCAGGCCAGGACCGTGTCAACGGCTGGCGGCAGTGCTTCGGCCAGGTGCTCAATCGTCCAGGTGATCCCGGCCGCCTCCAGCATCTGCCGCGCCCCGGCCAACTCGCTGCGCAGGGCCGGCTGCCGGTACCCGGCGACAGCCTCGCGCACCTCGCGCAACGCCCGGCGGGCCTCGCGCTCGATCTCGTGGATTTCCTGAGCGGCCCGGGCCGGCTCCTTCTCCAACAAGCGCCCGGCCAGTTCGCTCTTCAAGGTGATCAGGGACAGGGTGTGCCCCAGGAGATCGTGCAGATCGCGCGCCAGCCGCAGCCGTTCTTCCGTCACCGCCTGGCGCGCCAGCTCGCCTCGCGCAGCATGTAATTCTCGCAGCGCCTCCGCCAGGCGAGCAATGCCGATCATGTCCAGACCCAGCCCTCGGACGAGCAACACCAGGGGCAGGATATGTAGCCAGTCCGTCCGGGCGACGCCGCCGCTCAGCCCCACGCCGATGGCCAGCGTGAGGAGGGTCAGCACTACGACAACTACGAAGGCGCTGTATATCGGGAGCACGATCCCAATTACGGCGCTGACGCCGACGAAGAGCCACAGAAAGGCGCTGCCATAAACCAGGCTCAGGTAGAGCACCAACGCCGTGAGACCAGCGAGTCCAATCAATGACGTTCGGAACTCGGATCGGAGGTGGGTTTTATAATTCAAGGGATGGGGCCACATGAACCAGGTGTAAATAAGCACAAAGATGACCAACCCGGCCAGGGCAGTGAACAAACGCCCTGGGGTTAGGGGCGTTTGGACGAGAAAGATAAGCGGGAACAGGAGGCACACCAGCCACGTCTGCGCATACACTCGCCAGAGGCGGACGGAGATGCCACTGGAGGCGACCACCTCCGGCAGCCCGCGCAGGCTAAATAGGGAATGATTAAGGAACCAATGCCAAACTCGTGTCTTTTGCACCCGTTCGGTACTCATATTTCAGACGACCTCATCCACAGTACCAATCATGTTACCTCATTATTTTACCCTTCCATTTTCGGATATACCAAAACGGTAGGCCGGCGGCCCGGTATCAGAGCGACGGTCATCACAATTATATAGCGAATAGCCGCAGTTAAGTTGGTCAGTGGTTGGGTATCTCTTCTGAGTGGCTTTCGGTCAATTTACTTTGGACATAAATATCTTCGCTTCGGGTGTGCTTATTCACTACCACAAACTGTCCCATCATGCCCATGTCCTCATGTTCAAGAATGTGGCAGTGGAACATATAGGGCAGGTGCGGGTCGGTATATTCGGGGAAGCGCATAATCACCCGGACTGTTTCCGCGTTAGGAACGAGAACGGTATCCTTCCAGCCGCGTTCGTAGTTGGCTGGCGGGTTGCCGCCGCGATCAAGAATTAAGAACTGCACGCCATGGATATGGATGGGGTGGAACACACCGGAGCGGTTGCTGATCTCCCATATTTCTGTGTCGCCCGGGTGAACCACCTGGTCAACCCGTTGGTGATCCATTTTCTGACCATTGATCGTTTGACTGCCAGGGTCGAGGATGAAGGTGCGGGTTGTTACGGCGCTGTCGGGCGTTAGCTCCTCAATGGTATTGAGCTTCTGCGGCAGCGGATTAAATGTTGTGGCGGTAGGCTGAGGGCGCAGCTCGATGATTTTAAACACCTGGTTTTCGTCGCGATTCGCTCCTAGCAGATGCCTCACAAACCGCAACACCGTGTTTTCTTCATGCACCGCGTCGCTGATGAGCGTCAACGGTTTGGTTTCGTTGGTCAGGTCAACCACAATCTCGGCCCGTTCCGCTGGCGCTAAGGTCATGCGGGTGCGGGCTACCGGCGATTCGAGCAATCCACCATCTGTCGCAATCTGATAAAACGTCCGGTTGTCCGCGAAGCCGAAGTTGTAGCGGCGGGCATTCGAGGCGTTGAGCAGCCGCAGGCGGATTGGCTTCGCCGGTACGTCGGCATAGGGCGCGTAAGTACCGTTTACCAAAATCTTGTCGCCGAGCATTCCCGTGGGACCTAAAACGTCGGTTCGCTCCCCGTCGAATACGAACTGGCCGTTTTCATCAAACTCCCTGTCTTGGACGATGAGCGGAATGTCATCTACGCCGTAGTCTTTCGGAAGAGCGAGCGAGTCCGAATGGTGGTCCTCGATAATGAACATGCCACCCAAGCCCCGGTAAACCTGCTCGCCGGTTCTGTCCATGAAGTGGGGGTGATACCAGAGCGACGCAGCTTCATTCGTGATCGTCCAATGTGGCTGCCAGGTTTCGCCCGGCCTGATGACCTGATGAACCGCGCCGTCCATCGCCGCCGGCAGATGCATCCCGTGCCAATGGGTCGTAGTTGGATCGCTCAGATTATTCGTGACATTTATGCGGATTTTGTCGCCGGTATGCACGTGGAGGGTGGGGCCAAGATAACTGCCGTTAAAGCCCAAGGCTTTTGTGCGCTTACCATCCAGGAATTCGGTCTCGCCCGGCTGAACGGTCAGATCGAATACCTTTTCGCCGTTTTCCAGGCGCGGGGGCAGCAGTTTGGGAATAGAGAGCTTGTGATGCAGGGCCAGGTCTTTGTTGACATAGACGGGCTGCTGAAAAGGAATATATCCAAATGCGGCGATGACGACGATGATAACGATAGAGAGAGGGATCGCTAAGATGATGAGCCCGATCTTCTTGAGGGAAAGCTGGCCCTCAGGGCTTATTATGAGTTTACGCCACCTCGTCATAGTCATTCTCCTTAATTCGTTTCTGCATCTGAGAATATATCGAGTTCCATTCAGCCCTCCCTGTTTCTGGTTGTATAACCGAAACTTTTCGCATTCGAGTATAACAGAGCTTTGGAATGACAGGAAGTGAAATTTGTCTCAATTTTGAACCTGACAAATGAAATAACGGTAGATGTGACAAATGTCATAGTGATTGTCCAAAAATAAGTTCCCCTCAGTTCCCTCCGTTCCCTGGGAACTCGTAGGAACTCAAAACGGGAAGTAAATTTTTACATAGAGGATACAAGTACAACCTTGCTCATTCACTTTGAATAGGGCCTTGACAGAAAATTGAATTTGCTGTATACTCTTTACATCGTAAATTTACGATAATGAATAGGGTTATGATCGCAATTCAACCTCAAACAATAGTTCCACCACCCTGCTGTAGCCTGGACATCTCCGGGCCGGAACAGGAGCGTTTAGTGACGATGTTCAAAGCCTTGGGCAACCCGATTCGCTTTGAAATTATGAAATTCCTGGTCACCCGACCCGGCTGCATCACCGGCGATATTGTCGAATTTTTACCAATTGCCCAGGCAACGGTATCCCAACATTTGAAAGTGCTGCGCGAGGCTGGCTGGATTAGCGGCGTCACCGAAGGACCGGCCGTATGCTACTGGCTGAATGAAGAGAATATTGCCTGGTTCAAAGCCAGGGTGGGCGAGATTTTTTAGCCAGCCACGGATCAGTTGAGGGAGAATATTCCCCACACTTGAGCCGTTATTTTTTATAAATTTTTATCGTTTTTTTACGATTTATATATCGTAAATTTACAATATAAAGGAAACAGAACAATGCTTAACCCGATTTTAGCTATCACCCAATTTATGATTAACGCCTTTTTACACGTCTGGCCCTATCTCTTGATTACCATTCCTCTCGCCGTAGCGGTGCAAATGTCAGGTGCGGCAAAGTATATTAACCGCGCCTTTGCCGCTCAACCCCTTGTCGCCATTTTCCTGGCGACCGCCGTGGGGGCCTTCAGCCCTTTCTGTTCTTGTGGCGTCATCCCGGTCGTAGCCACGCTGCTTATTGGCGGCGTGCCGCTGGCCCCGGTGATGGCCTTCTGGATTGCTTCCCCTTCGATGGATCCCGAAGTGTTTTTCTTGAGCGTGGCCACCATTGGCTGGGAGCTGGCCGTGTGGCGACTGATATCTACCCTCATGCTCAGTTTGAGCGCCGGCTTTATCACTCACTTTGTCGTTCAGCAGGGCTGGTTGGGCGCAGAAATCTTGCGCACGCGAAAACCAAGCTCGGTGCAGGGTTATGGGGCGCTTTTGAAGGAAGGCTGGCAAAGTTTCAAACGACGATTGACCGTTTCACCGGTGTTAGGCTTCACCGCCGGAAATACCCCTCTAGCGACCGAAACGGCCTGCTGTCATAGTTCAGCCGAAATCACTTTGACCGATAGCTGGCAACCTCCGGCGACCACTTCCGCATTATCCTCGAACTGCGGCTCATCCGGGTGTGGCCCATCCAGCACCCCGGCGGCTGAAAGCAGTTGCAGCCTTAAACCTGCTTCCTTCCGCCAACGCCTGCTCAACGAAACCTGGAGCGCCAGCCTGATGGTAGCCAAGTTTATGGCCTTGGCTTTCTTCCTGGAAGCCTTGATTATCCTGTACACTCCCTCCGAGTGGATTGCCGGCCTCCTGGGCCAGCAGAATCAGTGGGCTATCCTGATGGCCGCTTTGGTCGGAGTGCCGGTCTACACCACCGAATTGACCGCTCTGCCGATGGTTAGCGGCCTGTTGGCTCAGGGTATGGACCCCGGCGCGGCCCTGGCCTTTCTCATTGCCGGCCCAACAACTACCCTACCGGCAATGGCGGCAGTCTGGGGCTTGACCACGCGGCGGGTCTTTTTCCTCTATCTTTCCTTTGTACTGTTTGGAGCAATTGTGTTTGGGTATCTCTATAGCTTCTCTAACTGGTTGATTGGCTGAACGAATGATAAACATGATCCCATCCATCCGGGAATTGTGCGTCCTTTTTTCATCCTTTCCGTCTATTGAGGTGAATAGACCATTGACTGCTCTGACGAGGCCGCAGTCAGACCAGCCATCACCCAAGTAGAAATGAGGAGGCATCAGATGAGACTTGACGATATGCAAATTTTTGCCGGGATTATTTCCACCTTTATGTTTGTCAGCAGCAATTTGCCGATGCTATGGAAGGCCTTTACCACGAAAGACTTGACCTCATACAGTTTGGGCCATATCAGCTTGAGCAATGTAGGTAATCTCATCTATTGGCTGTATCTCTTCACGCTCCCGATGGGGCCGGTGTGGTTCTTGCATGGTTTCAACACGGTGGTCGCCGGCCTGATGCTGGTGGGGTATCTGCGGTATCAGGGTTATAGGAATGGGCCGAGGCTGGTTGGAGAAAAGGGAGGACTATCCATGGCCGGTATCACTTCCTGTGTGTGCGCCGGTAATCTTTAATAATGACAAAACTCTGTCTCTTTGATGACACCTATCACTATTAAACTTCAACTTCATCGGGTAGACTCATTTCAACAGCAGTCGAAATAAAACCAATGATAGGGCCAACATGTGATTGGCGGGGGCTTAGGATGGCTCACTCAACTTTAAAGTCAGGCTTTATCCCGGTTTTATGGCTGGTATTGGCCCTGTTAGGCTTGACCGGCTGCGCCGTGGCTCAAGCCGAGCCGCTGCCCTACGTAGATTTAAGCCAGCGCCAGCCTTTACCTACCCCTTCTGTTGAAGTTGCCCCCCTCCATGTCGCCGTCGCCTCGGTCATCTCGCCCCGCGGCGCGGTAGCGAGTTACCAACCCCTCCTCGATTACCTGAGCGTCCAACTCAACCGCCCGGTCGAATTGGTCCAGCGCCGTACCTACGCCGAAGTGAATGATTTGATCGAACAAGGCCAAATTGATCTGGCCTTTGTCTGCACCAGCGCCTATGTCATCGGCCAGCGCGAGTTCGGCATGGAACTGCTGGCCGCGCCCCAGGTTGAAGGGGAGACGGTCTATCACTCCCTGTTGATTGTGCCCGCCGGCAGCCCGGCTGATGACATGGCCGACCTGCGCGGCAAAACCTTTGCCTTCACCGACCCCTGGTCCAACACCGGGCGCATGTATCCCACGGCTATGGTCAAGGAACTGGGGGAAACGCCGGAAACTTTTTTTGGTCAAGTGCTTTTTACCTACAGCCACGACGACGCCATCCGGGCTGTGGCCGGCGGGGTGGCCGACGGCGCGGCGGTAGACAGCCTGGTTTATCAATTTGCGCTGACCCGCGAGCCGGAATTAGCCCGGCAGACCAAAGTGATCCATCGCTCCATCCCCTTCGGCATCCCCCCGGTGGTCACTTCGCCCCACCTCCGGCCGCAAATCCGAGCTAAATTACAGGAAATTCTATTAAATATGGCCGACGATCCGGCGGGACGTGCGGCGCTGCGGGCGTTGGATATTGACCGTTTTGTTGTAATAGAAGACTCGGCTTACAATTCTGTCCGGGATTTAGAAGCAAAGGTCGGCCCCCTGGCGCTGCCATAAGCGTGATAGACAACAAATGGCAAGACAAACCATGAGACTGATGGTAGAACGGCAGTCTAATAGCGCAACCATCCTCTCCAATGTTCCGGTGAGGATACACCACCTGCTGGGCCGCCTGTGGCTGATCTTGGGGGCCGTCAGCGTGCGCACCAAAATTCTGGGCATTGTCCTGGCCCTGGTGCTCCTTTTGGGTGGCGGCGTGACCCTCCAAGTCCGGGCGATTCTAGGGGCCACCCTTACCCACGAGTTACAGAATCGGGGCGTCTCCATCACCCGCGATGTGGCCGCCCGCAGCGTTGACTTGCTGCTGGTGCGCGACCTGTACGCTGTCCACCAACTTTTGCGTGACACGCTAACCAATAACGAAGATGTGCGCTACGCTTTCATTGTTAACCCCCAGGGACAAGTTGTGGCGCACACGTTTACTGAAGGCTTCCCGACCTCTCTCCTGGCCCTGCACACCGTCGCTGCCGCCGACCGCTACCACCTCCAGCAGGTCGCCACCGATGAGGGAGTCATCTGGGATTTTGCCGTGCCCATCTTTGAGGGTCGGGCCGGCACGGCCCGCTTGGGCCTGGCCGAAGCCAGAGTCCAGGATGTCGTCAATGCCGTCACCGGACAAATGCTCCTGACCACATTGGTGGTGGCCGTGGGCGGTATTGTCGCCGCCAGTTTGCTCACCTGGCTGTTGACGCGCCCGATTCTGGAACTGGTCGCCACCACCCGGCGGGTGGGCCAGGGCGATTTAACCGCCCGCGCGCCCCACTGGGCCAACGACGAAATCGGTACGCTGGCCGATGCCTTCAACCAGATGGTCGGGGACCTGGCAAACAGTCAACAAGCAATTGCCGAAAAGGAAGTTGCGCGAGGCCGCTTGTTAGCTCAATTGATTAATGCTCAGGAAGAAGAGCGCCGCCGGATTGCCCGTGAACTTCACGATGGCGTCGGCCAGGCCCTCACTTCCTTAATGGTGGGCCTGAAGTTGGTCAATCAACTTGACGACCCGCAAACTCTGGCCGCCAAAACCGCCGAACTGCGCCGGGTAGCCGGTGAAACCCTGGACGAGGTGCGCCTGTTGAGCCGTGAACTGCGCCCCAGTGTGCTGGACGACCTGGGCCTGGCCGTCGCCCTGGAGCGCTACGCCGTTGAGTTTGCCAGCCGCTACCCCGGCCTGACTGTTGACCTCCACTGCAACCTGCCGCAGCGATTGCCCTTACCCACTGAAACCAGCCTCTACCGGATTGTCCAGGAGGCCATGACCAATGCCGCCCGGCACGGCCAGGCCACAACTATCAGCGTCCTCCTCCATTGTCGTAATGACCGGGTGCAGGCCATTATTGAAGATAACGGCTGCGGTTTTGACCCGGAAGCCATTCGTCGTTCCGGCGATAGTGTGGGCCTGCACAGCATGGCCGAGCGGGCGGAAGCGCTCGGTGGCGCCTTGAATATAGAAAGCAGCAGTGAAGGCACGACCGTTTATGTGGAGGCGCCGCTGTGACCGAACCTATCCGCATTTTCCTGGCCGATGACCACGCCGTCCTGCGGGCCGGCCTTAAAGCCCTGCTCAACGCCGAACCCGATATGGAAGTGGTGGGGGAAGCCGGGGATGGGCAAAGCTGCATTCAAGCTGCCACCCAGCTCCGGCCCGATGTCATCCTGTTGGATATCAATATGCCTCACTGTAATGGCCTGGAAGCCCTGGCCGAACTGCGCCGTCAAGCCCCTCATAGCCGTATCTTAATCCTGACCATGCATGATGACGCCGGTTATCTCCGTCAGGTACTATCCAGCGGTGGGGCCGGCTACGTGTTGAAACAGGCGGCCGATACCGAACTTCTAAGCGCCATTCGGACCGTCTACAATGGCGGCGTCTTTTTGCACCCTGCTCATACCAAGACTTTGCTCGAAGATGCCTTGCCTGCCCCGCTGCCCACATCCTCAACCGGCGACCCCCTGGCCCGTCTGAGCGACCGCGAATTGGAAGTGCTGCGCCTGATTGCCCTCGGCCACGCCAACAGGGAAATTGCCGACACTCTTTATCTGAGCGTCAAAACCGTCGAAACCTACAAGGCCCGGCTGATGGAAAAACTCGGCCTCAACAGCCGCGCCGCCCTGGTTCGCTTTGCTTTGGAACACAAACTCCTGGAAGAATAATCCTCACCTCTCTTGTCAGGGAATTCCCTGACAGGCTCCTTCTCTTTTTCCCGACATATCCCCTCAAAAATAGCGGGATTCTCCTGCTACAAGACCAAACCTCCTTGTGTTACACTATTCACAAATAATGGCGTTTTGTAACTACTCAGCCATGTCATTTCGACCGAAGGGAGAAATCCCTGATGTTTATGTGCTCTTGCAGGGATTTCTCGGCCTACGGCCTCGAAATGATATGGGGGTTGAGTAGTAACCAACAATCCAACTATGAAGTAGGAGGTCACACAATGCCTGAGCTTTTAGAAAAGCAAGATGTCCTGACCCGCATGCACGAGGACATCCGGCGGGCCTTAGAGAAGCCCGCCGCAGAGCGGCACTGGGTCATGGTCATTGACCTGGGCAAGTGTATCGGCTGCCACGCCTGCACCGTGGCCTGCGTGGCCGAAAACAAACTGCCGCCCGGGGTGGTCTACCGCCCGGTGCTGGATGAAGAATTTGGCGAATATCCCCATGTCACCCGCCGGTTTCTCCCCCGGCCTTGCATGCAGTGCGAGGAGCCGCCCTGCGTGCCGGTTTGCCCGGTCAACGCCACCTATCCCAACGAGGACGGGATTGTGGTCATTGATTACGATCAGTGCATCGGCTGCCGTTACTGTATCACCGCTTGCCCCTATGGGGCCCGGACTTTTGACTTTGGCAAAACCTACACGGCGGGCACGCCCAATGGCTCGCAGGTGTTGCTGGGCCAGGCCGAAGCCGGGGCGTATGAGCGAACCGGCAACTACGAATACGGGGAGCTGCGCGAGCGGCGCGGCGAGGAGTCGCCTATCGGCAATGTGCGCAAGTGCCATTTCTGCCTGCACCGCCTGGCCGAAGGGATGCTGCCCAGTTGCGTCACCACCTGTGTGGGGCGGGCCACCTATTTTGGCGACGCCAATGACCCCGACAGCCTGGTGGCCGAATTGATTGCCAGACCAAACGTGATGCGGCTCAAGGAAGAACTGGGCGCCAAGCCGCGGGTCTATTACTTAACGTAAAGGAGGAGCACCATGACTTTCAAACGGATTGTCTACGGCTTGAGTATTCTGGCCATCATCTTTGGCGCATGGGGTGTGTATGACCGCCTCGTTCACGGGCACGAAAATGCCGCCTATGGTTCCTACGTGGTTTGGGGCCTGTGGGTGGCCATGTATCTATTCTTTGCCGGGGTCGCCGCCGGGTCGTTTATGGTGGCTACCCTGGATCTGTTGTTCCACATCAAAATATTTCGCGGTACCGGACGGCTGGCTTTGTGGGTGGGGCTGATCAGCCTGGGCGCGGGCCTGCTGCAAATCTGGCTCGACCTGGGCCACATGGAGCGCATCTGGAAGATTTATTTGCAAGGTAACATCACCTCGGTGATGGGCCAGATGGTCTGGGGTTATACTCTGTTTGGCCTGTTGCTGGTGGTTGCGCTTTACCTGGCAATTCGCCAGCCGGAGAGCAAAGTCCTGCGGGTTTTGATGATCATTGGCCTGCCCCTGTCGCTGTTTGTCAGCGGCGCAGTGGGGGCGCTGTTGGGGGTGCAGGCCAGCCGGCCTTTCTGGCACGTGGGGCTGCTGCCGGTCCAGTTTCCGGTCTTCTCCCTGGCTTCGGGCGTGGCGGCTATGCTGGCCGTGTTGGGCTTGTTTGGCCGGCGCGATGACCCCAACCGCGCCCAGCAGTTGTGGGTGCTGTCATTAGCTACGGTGGGATTGGCTGTCATCAAATTGTACTTCCTGTGGGCCGATTTTTCCCAAAGCTACTACGGCAACGTGCCCCAGAATATCGAAGCGGTTAACGCGGTGTTATTTGGACCGTATTGGTGGGCTTTCTGGCTCATCCAAATTCTGCTCGGCACGCTGATCCCGGTGGTGGTCCTGGTGCAGCCCAATCTGGCCCGGCACAACGGCTGGGCCGGCTGGATGGGGGTTTTGGTATTGATCGGCTTTGCTTCGGCCCGGGCCAACATCGTCCTCCCGGCGCTGACCGTGCCGGAACTGAATGCGCTGGTTACAGCCTTCTCCGGGCCGCATCTAACCTTTGAGTATTTCCCCACGGCGATGGAGTGGGCCGTTACCCTGGGCAGCACCGGCCTGGCCGTGCTGGCCTTCCTGATTGGCAATGATTATCTGCCGCTGCGCGGCAAGGAGGTAGCCTGACCATGAAGAAGCAAGATACATCTACGCAAAGGGTTGAACCCAACAACCCGCTGAATTTGGACCTATCCCGGCGCAATTTTTTGAAGGCCTCGGCGGCGGCCGGCGGCGCAGCCGCCTTGTTGGGCGGCGTCCCGCTCACCCTGCGGCTGGTCGAGCAGGCCAGAGCGGAAAGCAGCGCTCAATCCAACCTGGCCGGGGGCTTTTATGAGAGCCAGCCGGAAAACCAGATTCAGACCGTTTGCCTGCAATGCAACACCGGCTGCGCCATCAAGGTCAAATTGCTGGATGGTCTGGCGGTTAAGATTGACGGCAACCCTTATAGCCCGGTGACTATGTGGCCCCATTTACCCTACGCCACCCCGGTCAAAGAGACGGCCACAACCGAAGGCGGCCTCTGCCCCAAGGGCCAGGCCGGGATTCAATCGGTCTACGACCCCTATCGCATCCGCCGCGTGTTGAAGCGGGCCGGTAAACGGGGCGAGCAGAAGTGGGAAAGCATTCCCTTTGAGCAGGCCATCGAGGAAATTGTCAACGGCGGCACGTTTGCCGATGGCACGAAGTCGCCCGGCCTGAACGAACTCTACGCGCTGCGCGATGCCAAATTGTTTAAAGAAATGGCTGCTGCGATAGAGGCCATCCTGGCCGAGAAGGACAAGGACAAGAAAAAGGCCCTGCTGGACGAGTTCAAAACCACCTACGCCGACTACAAGGACCTCTTTATTGACTTTGAGCACCCCGACCTGGGACCGAAGAATAACCAGTTCACCTTTGCCTGGGGCCGGCTCAAGGATGGCCGGGGCGAGTTCATCAAACGCTTCACCGGCGACGCCTTTGGCTCGGTCAACGCGCACGGCCACACCACCGTCTGCCAGGGGTCGCTCTACTTCACCGGCAAGGCCATGAGCGAGCAGTTTGTGGAGGGCAAGTGGAGCGGCGGCGAGAAGTTCTACTGGCAGGCCGACCTGGCCAACGCCGAATTTGCCATCCTGGTCGGCAACAACGTGTTTGAAGGCGGCTACGGCCCGCCCTACCGCGCCCAAAAAGTAACCGAGGGCCTGGCCGACGGCCGGCTGAAGTACGTGGTCATTGACCCGCGCCTGGGCAAGACCGGGGCTAAAGCCTGGAAATGGCTGCCCAACAAACCCGGCACCGAGGCGGCTATCGCCCTGGCCTTGATCCAACTGGTTATCGCCAACGAAAAGTACAACAAAGGCTACCTGGAGAACGCCAACAAAGCTGCCGCCGATGCCGACGGTGAGCCGAACTACTGCAACGCCGCCTGGCTGGTTAAAATTGACGAGCACGGCCCCGGCAAGCTGCTGCGCGGCTCCGACCTGGGGCTGGAGCCGGAGGAACGGGACAAAGCCGATGGCTCCGGGACCTGGAAATTTGATCCCTTTGTGGTGATGAAAGAAGGTGAACTCATCCCCTTCGACCCCAACGACGCCGAAAACCCGGTCGAGGGCGATCTGCTGGTGGACGCCGAAGTGGACGGGGTGGACAAAGAGGGCAGCGCCATCAAGATCAAGGTCAAAAGCGGCCTGCAAGTTCTGTTCGACAGCGCCAGCGAACACACCGTCGAGGAGTGGGCCGAAATTGCCGGGGTGTCGGCCCGCGACCTGGCCGAAATCGCCCAGGAGTTTACCCGCCACGGGCGCAAAGCCTCAGCCGACATTCACCGGGGCGTCAGCCAGCACACCAACGGCTACTACAACGTCCAGGCCTGGAATGACCTCAACCTGCTCATCGGCAACTACGACTACCAGGGCGGGATGACCGTGGCCAAAGCCTACGACCAGAACGGAGGCAAAGAGGGCCAGCCTTATCCCATCGCCAAGATGATCGAAGGCAGCCTCAAGAAATTTGGGGTGGACCTCATCCGCTCCCAGGTAAAATATGACGCCAGTACGCTGTTTGCCGATTACCCGGCCAAGCGGCCCTGGTATCCCCTGGCCACCGATATTTACCAGGAGATTGTGCCTTCCATCGGCGACGCTTACCCTTACCCGACGAAAGCCTTGTTCCTGTATATGGGGTCGCCGGTTTATGCTCTGCCGGCCGGCCACACCAATATCGAAGTGCTCAAAGACCCGGCCAAACTGCCGCTTTTTGTCACCTTCGACATCACCATTGGCGAGACCTCCATGTACGCCGACTACATCATCCCCGACCTGAGCTTCCTGGAGCGCTGGGAGTTTCACAAATCCCATCCCTCGATCATCGCCAAGAACGCGCCCATCCGCCAGCCGGCTATCGCCCCCATGACGGAAACGGTCAAGGTCTTTGGCATCGAGCAGCCGCTGGGCCTGGAGAGTTTTTTGCTGGCGGTTGCCGAGAAAATGGAGTTACCTGGCTTTGGGCCGAACGGTTTTGGCGAAGGGCTGCCCCTGGTGCGCCAGGAAGACCTGTATCTCAAGCAGGTGGCTAACGTGGCTGCCGGGGAAAAGCCGGAGCTGGCCGATGCTGTGCCCGAAGCCGATGACGCCGAAGTGGAGTTGTTTATGCAAGCCCGGCGGCATCTGCCCAAAACGGTCTTCGACGTGGACGCCTGGAAAGCCGCCATCGGCAACGACGAAAGTATGTGGCGGCGGGTGGTTTACGTTCTGAACCGGGGCGGCCGGTTTCAGGATTACGCCAAGCTGTTTGACGGCGAGAAGCTGGCCAATAAGTACGGCAAATATCTGAGCCTGTACTGCGAGAAAACCTACGACAGCAAGAACAGCATGACCGGCGAGCATTTCTCCGGGGTGACCCGTTACTTTGAACCGGGCCAGGACGCCCTGGGTAACAATGTCGCCGCCGCTGACGAGGCCGAAGGGTACGGCCTGACCTTAATTACCTATCGCACCATCGTCCAGACCAAGAGCCGCACCGCCGGCAACTATTGGCTCAAGGCCGTCGAGCCGAGCAACTATTTGATTATCAACAGCCAGGATGCCCGCGCTTTGGGCCTGCAAAACGGCGACCAGGTTCGGATTGTGTCCAAAACCAACCCGGATGGGGTCTGGGATTTGGGCAACGGCCAGAGTGTGCCGATGGAGGGTGCGATCCAGGTCATCGAGGGACTGCGGCCCGGCGTAGTCGGTTTCAGCCTGGGCTTTGGTCACTGGGCTTACGGGGCGCGGGAGGTGGTGATTGACGGGCAGACCATCGCCAGTGACGCCATCCGGGCCACCGGCCTGCACGGCAACGCGGCCATGCGCACCGACAGCCACAACCCCAACACCTGCCTGCGCGATCTGGTCGGCGGCTCGGCGGTCTTTTACGATAGCCGGGTCAAGCTGGTCAAGGTGGGCGGCACGGTCTGAGGGTAGAATTGTCCGGTTTGAGAATTTAGGAGTCAATCTCATCTTGGGAGTCCAGAATGAATTCTGGACTCCTTTTAGCAAATGCCAATTTTCACCTTTCAGGCAGCGAAATTGAGGCTATTGTCGTCTATCTGGCCCAATTAGACAGTCAGGGTCAAATCCGTTAAAATGGAAGAGGATAAATCTATGCCTACCTTTGAAGAATTGCTTTATCAGTCGGCTATTTTGCACCAGCATCTCTGCCCCCGCCAGGTCTTGGGGGTGCGGATGGGGCTGGCGGCCGGGCGCTGGTTTGAGTTGGATCTGCCCCAAACCGACAAACGCCTGCTGACCATCGTCGAAACCGATGGCTGCCTGATTGATGGGCTGGCTGTGGCCACCGGCTGCCGGGTGGGCCGGCGGACTATGCGCGTATTGGATTTTGGCAAAGTCGCCGCTACCTTTGTAGATACTCAGACCGGTCGGGCGGTGCGGATTGTGCCCAGCGCCAGCACGCGCCAACGGGCCAAAGATTATGCTCCAGAGGCGCAAAGTCGCTGGGAAGCTTACCTCCTCGGCTACCAACGAATGCCGGAAGCCGAATTGCTGGATATCCAGGAAGTGGCTTTGACTGTGTCGCTGGAAAAGATATTGAGCAAAGATGGCTATCGGGTCAACTGCGACCTGTGCGGCGAGGAGATCATCAACGAGCGGGAAGTTATCCGGGACGGCTCAACCCTGTGCCGCTCCTGCGCCGGAGCAAAGTATTACTGTCAGACGGATGAGCCAATCGCTGTACCGGCGGCCAATTTTCTTGAATTAGCCCTGGCCGAGATTCCTTTGGCCCACATTCAAACCAATCATCGTTGAGGAGACAAAAATGAGCCAACTGCCGCAGCCTTATCTTGATTTTCAGCAGAAATATCCCGACATCTGGCAGGCCTATGACCAGCTTGGGGCAGCCGTTCACGCCGCCGGGCCGCTCGATGAAAAGAGCCGGGCCTTGGTCAAACTGGCCCTGGCCATTGGCGCGCAGCGCGAAGGAGCCGTGCATGCTCACGTCCGCAAGCTGGTCGAACTGGGCGTCAGTGCTGAGGAAATCCGGCAGGTAGCGCTTCTGGCAATTCCCACATTGGGATTTCCGACCACTATGGTGGCTTTGACCTGGATTGATGATATCTTAGGATCAGCTTGAGCGGCGCGATGCTTCCCTTGCCCCCATTTGAGGGTCAGTCCGTTTTTCTTCAAGTCGAACAATGCTTGAATGCCCGGCACAAAGATGCCGGCTGCCATCGCTGCGCCGACGCCTGCCCCACTCAGGCGATTACGCTGCATCCCCAGAATGAACGCTCACCTCACGGCCCACTGTTGCCCCGGCTCAATGTTGAGGCGTGTGTTCACTGCGGGTTATGCCTGCATACTTGCCCCACCGACGTCTTTAGCCAAGCTGACCCACCAGAGGTCAAACTGGCTCAGACTATCTCCAATTTGCCTGATGCTCCTCTGGCCCTTGTCTGTTCGCAGCACCCTGACCCGGCAACGACCGCTGCCCCGGTGGCGGTCGTGGTTCGTCATCAGCGCTGTCTGGCAGCCCTCTCGCTTTCTCAACTGATCGACCTCAGTCACAACGGCCGGCGCGACCTTTGGTTGGATGATACCCCTTGCGCTGCATGTCCCATTGGACATGTCCAGCCCCTCATTGTCCAAACAGCGGCAGGAACTAATCGCTTGCTCCAGGCTTTTGGTCACCCCTCAGTTATCCATACTCCCTTGGGCCAGCCGGATCTGTTAACGGCAGAGACCGGTCCAAAGCCACTATTTGAGGGCAACCAACCCAAGCTATCTCGCCGGGGTCTTTTTAGCGTCCTGGGAAAAGCGTCTCGGCTCATGGAACCAAGCTCTGATCCTTCTTCACCACCCACCACCTCCGGACCTGTGCCGGTAAGCCAGCGGCTGCCCCATCATCTGCCTACCTCGCGTCAAAGGTTATGCCAGCAACTTGCTCATCTGGGTGAGCCAATTGATGAGCCACTCGAGATAACCGAACTCCCTTTTGCCACTGTCAAACTTGACGCTAACGCCTGTTCCGCCTGTCGTTTGTGCGCCCGCTTCTGCCCCACCGAGGCCCTGCATTTTGTGGCCGATGCCGAAAGCTTTGGCATTTCTTTCAAAGCGGCTATTTGTCTGGATTGTGGGATTTGTGCCGTTGCTTGTCCTGAGGACGCGATCAGCTTCGGGTTACAATTGCCGGCAACAACCCTGGTTGCCAACAAAGCGGACTGGCTGGTAGTCGGCAATCTAACTCCCTGCGCCGGCTGTGGTGAGCCAATGGCGCTCGGAGATAATGAGGCCGGTACCCAACCGCTCTGTTATAGTTGCCGTCAGAGTGGTGGTCCAATGCAACCTTTAAAGGATGTGGCTGGTCTAATGATTGATTTGCTAAAGAAGACGCTTTGAGAATCGCCGTTGATATAGTTCTCCAGAAAAGTTTTCGTCACTGAAACAGGTAGCAAGGTAGCATGTAGCAGGCCATAAGTTTGCTACTTTGCTACCTGCTACCTTGATTGTTGGGAAGGAATTTTTCTGGACACCTATAACAAGGGGCCATTAACCCGCCCATCGGCAAAAATATGCAGCCGGTGACGTAAGGCCATAATAGTCAGCATCGGGCGAGTCACAGCGAGCGCCTCGATCAGTTCACATAAAAACCTGGGCTGGGCCAAAGTGGGGCGTGTTGGAAATGCCTCGGGAGAGACTCGAACTCTCACGTCCGTACGGACACAGGCCCTCAACCTGCTGTGTATGCCAATTCCACCACCGAGGCTTATTGATTGGAAAATTGGAAGGTTGGAGGGATGGTAAGTTTCCCATCCACTCCATTAAATAATCTGCCTAGATTATACTGTCTCTGCCTGTTTTGTCAAAGATGAGTCGAGGGCGATGAGGCGAGGAATAGGGAGACGGGGAGGCGAGGTGTGGTTTGTCGCTGCAATTAAACAGGGTTGATGAGGTTTGTTGTGGCCTCAATGGGGGTGCGAGACTTTATCTGCTCGGCCAATGCCTGCACTGCGGCAGCGACTTCGGTGGCTTTGGCTGTGGCGGGCAGCGGCTGGCCGTAACAGATGGTGACAGGGTAGGGCAACCGTTTGGGCAATTTCCAAAAATATTTGCCGCCTTCAAAACTAAAGATGCTGCCCCAGACATTATGCATATAAACCGGGATGATCGGATAATCCAGGCCGGCCATAATGGTCTCAAAACCGGGCCGAAATTCCTGCATCCGGCCATCTTCGGTCAGCCGGCCTTCAGGAAAGATGCAGACCACACGGCCTTGTTGCAGCCGCTCCCGCGCCTGATTTAAACTCCATGATACCGACTCGCGTCCCTCATAGGGCGCGATGGGAATGACATCCATCAGGCTGAGAATGGGCCGGAGCAGCGGGCTTTTGTAAATGCTTTTGATCATCACAAAGCGGATAAACCGCTGCACCGTGCTGCTGATGAGCAGCGCATCCACAAAAGAGACGTGATTGGGGGTCAGCAGGGCCGGGCCGCGCTCCGGTACGTTCTCCACGCCGATAATTTCGATGTGATAGATGGTATGGATGAGCAGCCAGCCCAGGAAGCGAATGAAAAATTGAGGAATGATAGTACAGGTATAGATAACTATCCCGGCTGTGACCAGGCCCATCAGCAGAAAAATCCAGCGGGGCGAAAGGGCCAACTCTACAGCCAGGAAGTGATACAAGAGGGAACCCAGCAGCAAACACAGCCCATTGATAATGCCTGCTGCCGCCAAAACCCGGCCTCTTTCCGCGACGTTTGCTTTTAATTGCAGGTAAGCATACAGCGGAATGGTGAAAAGTCCACCGCTGACGCCGGCCAGGAGCAAGATAACAGCAGTTGCTATGTAAGAGCCGGTGCTGAAAAACAAAGCGATCCCGGCGATGGTCATGCCTACGCCGCCTAAGGGGACCAGTCCCCATTCAACCTTTTTACCTGACCAGCGGCCGGCCAGCATGGCCCCGGCGGCGATACCCAGCCCAATAAAAGCCGGCAGCAGCGACAGCCAGGTGTTCTGGTCGTTGCCGAGACCGAGGTGCGTTTTGCCGTAGACCATGACATTGCTGGAAAAAACCAGACCGAGCAGCCAAAAGTAACCATTGGCCAGGCTGGTCAAAAATAAATCGCGGCGCTGTTTGAGAAAAATTAGATCTCGAACCAGGCCGGCGAGCGGGTTCCAGGGGAAACTTTCGCCTGTTGGAGTTTGCTTTTGGCTGGATGGGGGTACCAGGAATGCGCTAATCGCACCGATGAGGGCCAGGCCGAGGCCATAATAGATCACGGTTAGCGGATTGTTATGGTGCAAGGTTAGCAGCACACCCGTCGCGGCAATGCCGCCGATAATCGCTACCAGACTGGTTGCTTCGATCCGGCTGTTAGCCACATTGATTGTTTCCGGCGGGCAAATCTCGGGAATCAAGCCGGCTTTGGCCGGGCCAAAAAAGGTTGACTGTGTGGCCAGTAATAACAGGACAAACAACATCAAATTAATACTGCCCCAGACAAAAGCGGCTGCGCCCAGCAGCAAAATGGCAATTTCGGCCACCTTGGTCAGGCGAATGAGGGTGGTTTTGTTGAACTTATCGGCCAGATAGCCGGCCCACGGGCCAAAGACAATGAACGGCACGGTGAAAATGAAAGCAGCTTGGGCGATGATGGTTTCGGGGTGCGCCGCTACCATGATTTGCAGTACATACAGTTGCAGCAAAGTTTTGAACAGATTATCGTTTAGCGCGCCCAAACTTTGGGCAACAACCAGGGCTTGAAACCCTTGCGGTAGTTTGATCTGGCTCATGGAACCCCCTCATTTTGTTACGGATAAGGCCAGCCAATTGAGGTAAAGGTAATATTTCCCAGAATGGACTGGCCTGTTTGCAGCAGGATATACATCGCAAAAAAGACAACCGCCAGCGCCAGTATGAAGACAATCAATCCGGTCAGCATGGTTAAGGTACTCAAAAGGGACGACTGATGAGCCATACCGTTCACTTTTATGCCTCCTATCACTGCTTGGGATCACTTGTTTAATGATGACCGCAGTATAGCAGGCCAGAGATTGAGAGTCCCCTGTCGAAAGTTAGGTTGAGGGGTAGGGGCTTTATAAAAAACTCCGCCGCAGCGGAGTCTAAAATCGTTCCATTCAAGTTGAAGTCAGCATCGCGTTCAGCACACGCTGCCATTCATCATCAAAAACAATTTGAAAGTTGACCTGGTGGCCGCTGAACTCCTGAGTAATGTCGTTCCAGGGAGTAGGCTGGCTATACTTGTTGCATAACTCAAAAAGCTGCTTTTTGTAATCCGTGTCGGGATTGTGCCCCAGGTGGATTCCCTTTGTTTCCAGAACGTAGATGGTAGGCGGTTCTTGACGTAAGGCAAAAAAGTCGGGGTGCGGGCGATGTCTGCGCCAGCCCTGGATGCTGTAACTGTTTGGCCCAACATTATTTCTGAACCACCATTCCAGAATGTCGGCTTGCTGGTCGAGATAGAGGGCGACCGCTTTTTCCGTTTCGTTGAAATCTTCTTCCAGAAAGTAATCAAACAGAGTCCGGGCCGGTAAATCGCCGGTGGCTGTCGTCAGTTTACGCGCCCCGGCTTTGGCTTTGATGCGCTCTGGAATAGCGCTGCCGGCGCAGCCGGAAATCAGGTAAAAACGCAGTTCGCCGCTTTGAAGCAGCGAGTCAAAAACCTGCCGGGTCAAACGCTCCTGTTCGGCCGCTATCCTCTTTTTAAGTTCTTCGATCACAAAGCCCAAATCACGTTTAATCCTGGCTTCGGGGAATTTGGCTCGCAGACGGCGCAGCGTTTCCTCGACATATTCATAGGCCACCCAGGGATTAGGCACCAGGTCCAGCAGTTGCCGGGTCATAAAAACTGGGTCTAGCTGCATCTCATCCGCCAGGCTGGCCCGCAGCGGCTCGATGGTGGTGAGGTGATCCAGCCCCAGGCTGACATGGCTATCCCCGGTTTCCGCCGGGTTGAGTTCCCAGCTATCCACCGGGCTGAGGTCAACCTGCTCCCAATCTACCCGGCTGAGAATATCAACCTCATAGCCCACTTCTCGCCAGCCGCCTTTGCCGTCGGACACCACAAAGCAGGGGAGATAAACTTTGCCGGCGTAATGTTGAAATTGGGGCCGAATTGAAACATCCACCACTGCCTGGCTCGGAGCGGCTTCGACATCGGCAATCACCCGGCCGGCCACATCGCCCAGACCTTCGCCGATCAAGCCGGCGCGAATGGTATCCAATAATTGGCCGGTTTTGGCTTTGAAGCAATAGACGTGGCTCTCGTCCAGTTCAGGCAGGCCGGTTTTGCGGGCGTAAGGCTGGCGCAAGACCCGCCCGATGAGTTGGGTCATGGCGGTGTTTGATTCGGGGTTGGTCAAAATGGTGACGATGTAGGCAAAGGGGCAATCCCAGCCTTCCTGGAGGGCCTGCTTGGTGATGATATAACGGATGGGGCAATCAGGACTGAGCAGGTCAATATTTTCAATCTCGTCCCGTTCGCTGCTCTTGACGGCGATTTCTTCGGGCAGCACGTTCAGCCGGGTAATAAGATACTCGCGCACATCTTCAACGTGAATCAGGCCGGGCAGGCGCTGTTTGGCCCCGGTGCGTTCAACCTGAAAGAGGGCAATGGGGCGAATGTAAAGCCCATGATTGGCCTGGTAAGTTTGGGCAATCTGTTCCAGTTCGGCCCGGCGCCGGCAGGCCGCCAGCACGGTGTCGCGCCAATCGGCGCTGGCCTTGTTGTGGACATGCAGATCGAGCTTGATCATGCCCTCGCGCAGCACGCTCTGGCCGGTAATGTTGACCAGCACATTGCTTTCCCGCGGCGGTGTGGCCGAAAGCTCCAAAATAAAGGAGGGATTGAAGCCGCGCAAGGTTTGTTGGGCGGTGGCGCTGTAGGCTTTATGGCCCTCGTCTACGATCATCACCGGGTTGAGCAGGCGCAAGGTATTGCCCAACGACGACTTGACCACGCCGCCGAGCATACTTTGGTGATCGTACACGTCCAGGTTAGGAATACGCTCGCGCAGCTTGACGTGACTCGCCAGTTGGTCTTCCGCGGGGAAAAACGGCTCAAAGCCGCCCTGATCCTGAAACAGACGCAGCGTTTCTTTGTTCTGGCGGTTGGCCGAAGGCAGCATCAGCAGCATCACCACCAACTGCGTTTGCACGTCGTCGGGCGAAAAGCGGCTGTCTTTTTCCAAAATAAGGGTGCGCCCGCCGCTGCTCAGGTCGAGGGCCTGGCGGTAGGGATGGGCGCGGTCGCGCAAAGCCTGCAAGGTTTGGCGATAAATTTGGGTGGTGGGGACCAGCCACAAGACCAATCCGGTTTGCCGGCCGCGGTAGAGGGTCTGGATGGCGTCAATGGCCCTGACGGCCAGCAGGGTTTTGCCGCCGCCGGTGGGCACTTTCAGGCAGACGGTCGGCACAGGCTGGCCCAGGCCGTTTTTGCGCGGGATGTAGTCGCGCTCACCCTTTTTCCAGGCGGCTCGATCCCACTCAAAGGGAATATCCAGGCCCAATTTGGCAACCTGTTCGGCCTTGGCCTGCGCTTCTTTCAGGGCGCGGAGGTAATCGCCCAAAATATTCAAGGCGGCTTGTTGGTATTCTTTGAGCTGCATCAATATCCGGGGAGTAGGAAGTAAGCAGTAGGGAGTAGGGGAATATTTCTTTCTCTTACTTCCTACTGCCTACTCCTTACTCCTTACCTTTAGAACAAATATTCCATTTAAATTTACGCTCTAAAGCGATAAATGGCAAATGGCAGTTGGCAAAATTCCAGCCGGTAATCGCGTAGATAGTCGTCGTCCAGGTATTTGTGCGAGGCAATGACCAGCCGGGTTTTACTTTTGTAGGGGCCAAGCGCATCGGCAAAGGCTAAGTTGAGCGGATTGTTTTTGAGAAAGGCCACGTCGGGTTGATAGATCATATAGACTTCGTACTGCCGGCTTTCGCCCAGATACCAGCGCGACTCGTCCACCTGCGTTTCATCCAACTGCTCGCCGGTGGCGGTGAAGAAGACGTAGCGGGCCAGTTCGCCGTAAGTGGGCAGCCGGTCGCCTTTGAGGGCCGCGCCTTCTTCCAGGGCCTCGCCCAAAGTTAAAAAGGTGAAGGAGCCGCCGTAACCCGCTTTCAGTTTTTCATCTCTGGCTCCCGCTACACCGCGAATGACCCGCCGCACTCGTTCGGCGGTCAAGGTATCGGCGTAATCTTCCTGCTCGATCAGGATGAATTTGCGATTGCCCCCATCTTCGGCGTTGAGGGCCAGCACTGCCTGCCCCGTCGTGCCGCTCCCGGCGAAGGAGTCGAGCACAATCGAATCCTCGTCGGTGGCGATTTGGAGAATGCGTCGAATGAGGCTGGATGGTTTGGGGGTGACAAAAACATCATCAGAACTTTCAAAATTGATGATGGAGAGCAGTTCTTTTTTTGCATCCTGGGTATGCCCCACCTCTTTATATTCCCAAAGTGTTTGTGGTACTACGCCCTGTTTCACTTCAGTCAAAAAACGTTTGAGCCGGGGCATATTGTCGCCACTTTGTCCCCACCAAATTCGATTATCACGGTCTAATTCTAAAAAGTTTTCATACGAAAAACGCCAATATGTACCCATTGAAGGGCGAAATTTTTTACCGCTTGGGCTGGTAACTTCGTAAGTTCCTTCACTGTAGTAGTTTCGTGCGGTTAAGTCGCTGGAACTCCAATGGCCTCGTGGGTCATTATCGGGATTATCATATCGTTGATTCATTTCCTCAGTTCTAGGCAATAGGTTGGGTTTCCATTGCTCAAGACTTTTAGCATAGACTATGATGTAATCGTGATCTTCCGAGAAAAATTGGGCTGAATTTTTTGGAGAAAATATCTTCTGCCAAATCACCGTTGCCACAAAATTCTGCTCGCCAAAAATCTCGTCCATCACCGCCCGCAAGTGGTGAACTTCGTTGTCGTCAATGGAGATGAAGATGGCCCCGTCTTCGGCCAGCAGCTCGCGCAGCAAAATCAGGCGCGGCCACATCATACATAACCACTTATCGTGGCGGGTCAAATCTTCGCGGTCTACGGTCTGTTTCAGCCAATCCTGGTGCATGGGGCTGTTAACGGCGTCGTTGTAAACCCATTTTTCGTTGCCGGTGTTGTAGGGCGGGTCAATATAAATGCACTTGATTTTGCCGGAAAAGGAGGGCAGCAAGGATTTGAGGGCCAATAAGTTGTCGCCGTGAATAATCAGGTTATCGGCCAGGCCGGGCCGGGCGGTCAGCGAGCGGGCCGGGTCGGGGGTCAGTTGGCGGTAAGGCAGGGTCAGATGATGGGCGCGGATGATGCTTTTGCCTTTAAAGTGGAGGGTGGGCATGGGCTTTATCCAAATAATTGTGAATTGTGAATGATGAATTGTGAAGGGATGGTTGAGTCTATTCGTGGCGAAATTCAGTTTCGCCGTTAAACGCCAGCCAAAATTTCATCCTTCATCCCTCATCCTTCATCCTTCCCATAGCGGGCTTCCAACTCACGCACACGGGCTTCCAGTTCGGCGGCGCGGGCTTCGGCCTGGAGGCGGGCGGCTTTTTCGGTTTCGGCGCGGGCTTCGGCCTCGGCGCGGGCAGTTTCGGCTTTGAGGCGGGCAGTTTCGGCTTCGGGCGGGGTCAACAGACGCGCGCCGGTTTGGGCATCGTAAACCTCGATGCGTTCCCGGCCCACGGCCACAAAGCGCAGGCCGATGGTTTCAAAGGTCAGGCCGCCGTCGGCGTCAGGCAATAGTTCTTCATAGTATGGGCCGTCTTCCAGCCGGTAGCCAATGAGTTGCCAGCCCTGGCGACGGCGGGTCAGCAGATCAATTATCAAAAATTCCTTGACGCCTACGGCGGCGTAGAGCAGCGGTTTCTCGTGCAAATCAATCTGGCGGGTATCTTTGGAGGTGATCTCCAGCACAAAGGCGGGCAGCGGCCCATGGCGGCCCACCCGATAGGATAAGTTATCTTCAGCGGGCAGGCGTCCGCCTGGTATGGCGGCAAGATCGGGCGACTTGGCCGGGGCGCGCTCGCGCCCCCAATGGATGATAACATCGTGCGTTAGCAGCCAGCCTTGCCCCAAAAAGTTCCACAACATCACCTTCAACCAGCCAATCCACAGGTCATGTAGCGAACTTTGGGGCATCGTGACTACTCCCACATCTTCGTCTTGAGGGTAGAGAATTTCCAGCAGGGTTAGCGGTTCTTGTTTAAATTGGCCGGTATCTGGATCATAAACTTCGCGCCAACCCACTTCCAGGTCAAAAGTAGGTAGGGGGGGCAGTGGGTAATCTGGCTCAGCCTCATTTACAGCCGGGGCTGGAGCTATTTTCGTAACCATTGCTAACTCCTGATTAATGACACGCTCTCATCTTCTCGTTTCACCACCGATTTCTGACCTTCCCCAACCCCCGCAGCACCCGCTCTGGGGTCAGCGGAAATTCGTCAAACCAGACGCCGATGGCGTCAAAAACGGCGGAGGCAATGACGGCGGCGTAGGGCAGGTAGGGCATTTCGGCCATGCCGCGCGCCCCAAAGGGGCCGTTGGGGTGCGGGTCTTCGACGATGATCGAGTCAACCCGCTTGGGGATGTCGTATACGCCGGGGATAAGGTAGGTGCTGAAATGGGGGGTCAAGACCTGGCCTTTGTCCATGCGAAAATCTTCTAAAATGGTGTAGCCGTGGGCCTGCACAATCGCCCCTTCAATCTGGCCGACAATCTGATCGGGGTTGATGGCTTTACCCACGTCATCGGCGCAAACCACCCGGTTGACGGTAATAAAGCCGGTTTCGGTATCAACGGTCACTTCGGCCATTTGAGCCACGTAGCCATAGGCAAAGTTGGGCACACCATAGCCGGTATCAGGATCCAGGGGAGTTGTTTTAGGGGCCAGCCAGGTGGCTTCGGCAACGGCGGGACGCTCTTCGGCCTGCCATTTGCGCCGGGCAAATTGGGCTGCTTCTTTAACGGCGTTGCCGGCCATAAAGGTCAAGCGTGAGGCGCTGGCGCTGCCGGAGCTTTCGGTAAAGGCCGTATCTGAGACTTCGAGTTTAATCTTGTCCAGCTCAACCCCCAAGGCTTCGGCGGCAATCTGAGCCATCACCGTATGATGGCCCTGGCCTACATCCGCCCCGGCAATACGCACAATGGCTTCTTCTATATCGCCGCCGCCGCGCAGCTCTACCTCGGCCCAGCTATTTTCCGGGAAGCCAAAACTAAAGCCGATATTCTTGAAGCCGGCGGCAAAGCCTTTGCCGGTAACGTGCCGGGGCAGCGGCTCCGGGTAATCGGGGTCGTTCTCGCCCCGTGACCCCAACCGGCTGGTCCAGTTGGATTTCCAGGCGGTCTCACGGATGACTTTTTCCAGACTGACCCCGCCGGGAATGGTCGTGCCGACAGAGGTGAGTTTGTCCTCGTCCAAGATATTTTTCAGGCGCAGTTCCACCGGGTCTTTGCCCAGCTTTTCGGCCAGCTTGTTCATTTGCATCTCGGCGGCAAAGTGACCTTGCGGCCCGCCAAAACCGCGAAACGCACCGCTGACCAGGTTGTTGGTGTAAACGGCATAGGCATCCAGCTTGACATGCGGAAATTCATAGGGGCCGGTGGCAGTTAAAACGGCGTTGCCCAGCACCTTGTTGCTGGTGTACATGTAGCCGCCGGCGTCGGCAATGATTTCGATTTCGGCGGCGATGAGCGTGCCGTCCCTTTTAGCGCCCCATTTGGATTTGATGAGCATGGGGTGACGTTTGCAGTGGCCGATTATGGATTCCTCACGGCTCCAGATGATCTTCATGGGGCGGCGGTTGCCATGCCGCTCGTACATGCGCAGCACAGCCAGGGCCAAAATAATTTGCACGCTCATATCTTCGCGCCCGCCAAAAGCGCCGCCGATGGCGTCGTAAACTACCCGAATTTTTTCGGGCGGCAGATCCAGGGCGTGGGCAATCTGCTGCTGGTCTTCCCAGGTCCATTGGCCGGCGCAGCGAACCGTAATCCGGTCTTCGTCGTCAAGATAAGCTGTACCGGCTTCGGGTTGGAGGTAAGCATGCTCCTGAAAGGGGGTGCGGTAGACCCCCTCGATAATGACCCGGCACTGATCCCAAACCTCATCGGGGTTGCCCTTGCGGATGCGCTTATAATCGGCGATGTTGTTGAGCACACCGGGGTGCAACTGCGGGGCCTGGCCCGACATAGCCCAGACCGGATCGTAGACCACCGGCAAATCCTCATACTCTACCTGGATCAGGTCGCGGGCCTGGGCCGCGATTTTCTCGGTTTCGGCAATCACCACCGCCACATGGTCGCCCACAAAGCGAACCACATCGCCGCCCTTTTTGTTGGACCCCGGCCCGCACAGCACCGGCTGATCTGGAATTTGCAAGCCATACTGGTTGACGGGCACATCTTTGGCCGTCAGCACACCCATCACTCCGGGCAATGCTTCGGCGGCGCTGGTATCAATGCTGAGGATGCGGGCATGAGGCCGCCGGGCAAACAGAACTTTGAGCCACAACTCATTGTCGTGGCTCCGATCGCCGGGGTAAAGGGTCTGCCCCGTTACCTTGCCCAGGGCGTCGAGCCGTTTGATAGATTGGCCGATGGTGTTGTTTGGCATAGATCACACTTTGCTATCTAACATAATTGTAATTTCGTGGTGCGTAGTGCGTGGTACACACTACGCACCACGTACCAGGCACTACGTACCTGAGTACATCCAGAAAGATTACAACTCGTATGCTTTCTCCAGGGCCTGCAAAATCTTATAGTAGCCCGTGCAGCGGCACAGGTTGCCGGTGATGGCCTGCTTGATTTCGTCGCGGGTGGGCCGCTGCCGTTCGGCCATAAGCGCCGCCCCGCTCATCAAAAAGCCGGGGGTGCAGTAGCCGCACTGCACCGCGCCCTCGTTGATAAAAGCTTGCTGCACCGGGTGCAGTTCGTCGCCTTGAGCCAACCCTTCCAGGGTGACAATCTGGCTGTTGTGGGCGCGGGGGGCAGGCACCAGGCAGCTCATCACCGCAATCCCATCGAGAAAGACGGTACAGGCGCCGCATTCGCCTTCGGCGCAGCCTTCTTTGGTTCCAATCAGGCCGGCATCCTCGCGCAGCAAACGCAGCAAAGTTTTATCATTGGCCCCGTGGATAAAACGAAATTCGCCGTTGATGGTCGTGGCGATGGGTTCGTCGGCGGTTTCGGTGTGCAGGATAGCTTCGTCGCCATCCAGGGCAGGGAAATGGCCGTCACTGCTGCCCCAGAGCATGACCGGCTTGGGTGGCAGGGTGTCAGACTCGGTGCCTTCGGCCAGCATTTGCAGCGCATGGCGGGTCAGGGTTTCGCTCATATAGCGGCGGTACTCGGCTGACCCGCGCACATCGCTGATAGGGCTGATAGTTTGCGCCGCCAGCGCCCCGGCGCGGGCCATCACATCGCGGGTCAAAACCTTGCCGGTCAAAAACCGTTCGGCGTCGGTGGCCCGGACAATCGTTGGGGCCACGCTGCCCAGAGTAATGCGGGCCTGGGTAACGGTGTCGGCCAGCATGCTTAACACTACCGCCACGTTGACAATAGAAATAGCCTGCGCCCGGCGCAAGCCCAATTTTACAAAGGTGCCAATCTGATAATTAGCCAGGGCCGGAAAAGAGATGTCTACCAGCATTTCGTCCGCTTCCAACACGGTTTTGCGGACGCCCAAAAAGAACTCTTTGAGCGGCACAGTGCGGCTGCCTCTGACGCTTTGCAGCGTGACCGAGGCTTCCAGGGCCATCAGCGGGGTAATGGTATCGTTGGCCGGCGAGGCCGTAACCAGATTCCCGGCCACCGTGCCCCGGTTGCGAATCTGCGGCGCGCCGACTTCCCAGCAGGCTTTGGCCAGCGGAAAAGCGCGGTGGATACACAGTTTTGAGGCGACCACCTGATTATGGGTAACCAGCGGCCCCAGGTGGATACGCTGCTGCTCATCCAGGGTAATTGTATCCAGGTTGGGCAGGCGTGAAATATCAATGATTACCTGGGGCGAGCGCACGCCGCGCTCAATTTCGATGAGGAGGTCGGTGCCGCCGGCCATCAGCCGGGCTTCGCTTTGATGTTCGGCCAGGAGTTGCAGCGCTTCATCCAGGGAGCGGGGAGTATGATATGTTTGCCACATGGCATTTCCTAATATGCTACGGCCTTATTTGAAAAGTATTGGACCTTGACCTACTGCCTAAAGCCCAATCTTGTTGAAACTTCAGAATTGATGATTATCTTACCATTAAAATATGAAATGGTCTAGTGACTGAAACCACATCAACCTATGGTAGCTGGAAGATTGGAGATTGTTCAATCTCTAATCTCCAATCTCTAAATAAGGCCACAAATTCCGAATCAGCAGGCCGCGCACCAACTTGCGGCGATAGGCGGCGGTCGAGCGAATATCGTCAATGGGGCTGCACTCGTTGTGGGCGGCTTGACCGGCCCGTAATAGGGTCGCTTCTTCAAATAAACCGGCCATGAGCGCCGCCGAAGTTTGAGGAGCCGGGATGACGGTCGGTGCGACGGCTCCCAAAGCCACCCGGACGTGGGTCAGGCGGCCATCCATTAGCCAGCCCCGAAAAGCAACCGAGGCTTTGGCAATGGTCTGGGCCTGGCGCGGTCCCACTTTTTCAAAAAAGGCAACCTCCTGCCCGGTATGCTTTTGTTTGGGGACCAGGATTTCGGTTAAGAGTTCGTCGGGCTGGATGACGGTTTTGCCCGGCCCCAGCGCAAATGCCTCTACCGGCAGAGTCCGCTCTCCCCGTACCGACTTAAGCACAAGCTGAGCCTCCAGGACATACAGAGGTGGAACACCGTCGGCGGCGGGGGAGGCATTGACCACATTGCCGCCCAACGTGCCCATGTTTTGAATTTGCGCGCCGCCCACTTCACGGGCCGCCATGACCAGCGGCCAGGCCCATTTTTGAACCAGAGGCGAGCGAATCAGCTCCGTGTAGGAAACCAACGCGCCAATAGAGATAAGGTCGTCCCGTTCGTTGATTTGCCGCAGTTCCCCCAGCCCGCCGATATCCAATAAGTTGAGTGATTTAAGCCTGTGCTCATGTTGAACCAACACATCCGTCCCCCCGGCGATGACCCGCCAGCGTGGTTCGGGTTGGTTCAGCAGGTCGAAAGCCTCGGCCAGGGTGGCCGGACGGGCAAACTCGGTCTGACCGTTGATGGCGGCAGGAGCATGTCCATTGGGCGGTCTGGCCGAGACAGAAGGCTGTGTATTTTGAGCCGCCTCGGCTACAGCTTTGATAATTTTGGTATAGCCGGTGCAGCGACATAAATTGCCGCTCAGTCCCCGCCGAATCGCCTCGACATCCGGCGCAGAGGTTTCTGCCAGCAGCGCCCGCGCCGAAATGGCAAAGCCAGGGGTGCAAAAGCCGCATTGAACCGCCCCGGCTCGGGCAAATGCCTCCAGCACCTGCGCCCCCGGCTCATCCTGGCTGAGGCCCTCGACCGTCAAAATCTCTGCTCCGTGCGCCTGGCCGGTCAGGGTGAGGCAGGCATTGACCGCCCGCCCGTTGAGGATGACGCTGCATGCCCCACATTCGCCTTCGCCGCAGCCGTATTTGGTTCCACGCAAACCCAAATCCTCGCGCAGCGTGTGGAGCAGCAAAGTGCGTGGGTCAGCTTCTACTTCGTAAGGTTGGCCGTTGACTGTAAAAGATATTACCATGAGTTAACCTAACCTGGACGAGCCAGAACCAAAAAGGAACACAGAGTTACGCAGAGATTTCACAGAGACACGCAGAGAAGCGATAAAAATTCCTCTGTGGGACTTTGTGACTTCTCCGTGCCTCTCTGTGTAACAACTTCTTGCTGATTGTACAAGAATCTGACTCGTAAGGTACTAACAGAGTTTGCTCGCAAAGACGCAAAGGCGCAAAGATTTTTTTAAGAAGTATTCTTGGCGTTCTTGGCGACTTTGCGTGAGATTTTTTTGCCCACGGGGCAAGGACCTGGCTAAATTACTACCTTCTGCTGTAAAGCTGCCAGCATCATCTCCGGCGTCACCGGGATGCGCTCAAAGCGGACGCCGACTGCATCATAAATGGCGTTGAGAATAGCCCCGGCTGTGGGCGATAGACAAATTTCAGAAATACCTCGCGCCCCGTAAGGCCCCATCGGCTCCGGCTCTTGCAGCAAAACCGTATTAATTTGGGCCGGCACATCCCGGATGGACGGAATGATATAGGTGGACAGACGCGGATTCAAAACTCGTCCCTCGTTTAATAAAATATCCTCAAACAGGGCATAGCCCAGCCCCTGCGCTATCCCCCCCTCCGATTGACCCTCGACCCCGGCGGGATTAATCACATAACCGGCATCCAGATAATTCTCCATTTGCAACACTTCTATCTCGCCGGTCAGCAAATCCACTTCCACCAGCGCCATCTGGACGCTGTAGCTGTAGGCCGGGTGGGGGATGCCGACCACCACCGGCGTGGGCTGCTGTGGATGAAAATATCCCTCACCCACCAGCGGTCCAAATTCAACCGCCAGTTCAGCCAGAGGGATGGTTTGGCCGTTGACCTCCACCGCCCGCCCGTTGAAGCGCGGGGTTTCTCCGTTTGTTTCCAGGCGTTGGGCGGCAGCCAAGATTTTGCTGCGTAAATCAAGCGCAGCCTTGATCACGGCTGAGCCGACCACAAAAACCGTGCGCGACGCATTGCTGGAGCCGGAGTCAGGCCCTAAAGAGTCGCCAATTGTGACCTCAACATCGGCGGGGGAGCAGTTCAGTTCATGCGCGGCCATCTGCACAAAAGCGGTCGCGTTGCCCTGGCCCATATCCGGGCTGCTGGCGTGCAGCCGGTAACGCCCATCGGCTTGCAGCTCGATGCGCACCATCGCCCCATCGAAAACTCCCGCGCCCAGCCCGAAACCCTGCCAGGCCGCCGCCAGACCCACCCCGCGCCGTTTCCAGCGACCCACCCCGCTCTTTAACTGCTCGCGCCGGGCATACAGTTCCCCCTGTTCGGCGGCATCGAGCACACGGGGCAGACTGATGGCCGGGGCAACCGTCTGACCTGCCCCGCCCATCTGTCCCGGGCGCAGGACATTCAAGCGGCGAAAAGCAATCGGCTCCAGCCCTACCGCCGCGGCCATCATATCCATATGCTGTTCTAATCCCACCAACACCTGCGGATTGCCAAAGCCGCGAAAGGCGCTGGCGTTGCAGTTATTGGTAAAGACAGCCTGGACATCAATTTTGGTGTGAGGGAAGTAATAGGGGCCGCAGCAATGTTCGGCGGCCAGGCCGATGACCGCCGGGCCGAGGGTGATGTACGGGCCGGTGTCGGCCAGAATGGTCACTTCAATCGCCGTCAGCGTGCCATCTTTTTTAACCCCGGTTTTGTAGCGCACATGAAAAGGGTGCCGCTTGACTCCGGCGGCGATAGACTCGCTGCGGTCCAGCATCAGTCGGCAGGGGCGTCCGGTACGCTGTGTGACCAGGGCCAGGTGGATTTGAACGTTAATATCCTCTTTGCCGCCAAAAGCGCCGCCCATCATCGGGTGCTGCACCCGAATCTTTTCCTCCGGCAACTTCAGGGCCAGGGCAAGCTGCTGCCGGTCTTTGAAGGGGTTTTGTCCCCCGGCGCAAACGGTTAAAATCCCGGCCTCGTCGTAATAGGCCACCCCGGCCTCGGTTTCCAGAAAGGCATGCTCCTGCCGGCCGGTCTGATAGCTGCTTTCAAAAATATAATCGGCCTCGGCAAAACCGAGGGCCACATCGCCATGGCCCAGGTGAAGTTCGGCGCACAAATTGCCTTTGGGGTGAAGCTGCGGCGCGTCCGGCTGGAGCGCCTGGAGTGGGTCGGTCAGTGGGGGAATAACTTCGTATTCAACCCGGATTAAATCGCGGGCCTGCCGGGCCAGGTCGTCGGTTTCGGCGGCCACCACCGCCACCGCGTCGCCAATATAGAGGACATGCTCTTCGCACAAAACGGGCTGGTCATGAACCAGCAAGCCAAACCGATTTTCTCCCGGCACATCTTTGGCTGTGAGCACACAGGCCACGCCGGGCAGGGTTTCGGCGGCGGAAGTGTCAATGGATAAAATACGGGCATGCGGGTGGGCCGCCCGGAGCACCTGCACCCAGAGCATGTTATCCAACACAACGTCAGAGGGATAAACATGCGCTCCCGAAGCTTTGGCATAAGCATCCACGCGAAGGATGGGGCGGCCCAAAGGGCTGGTTTCAAGCATAAAACCTCCAAAAAATTGAAGATGGAAGATAGTAGATAGAAGATAGCAGATAGGAGAAAACTATCCTCTATCCTCCATCGTCTATCTTCTACCTTCGCCTCCTCGCCTCACGAGTCATCGCTTCATTCTCCGCTACACAAACAGCGGCGCCAGTTGAAACTTATCCACATCCACCAGGCCGTGATCGGTCAACTTGAGCGAGGGGATGACCGGCAGCGCTAGAAAACTCATAGCCATAAACGGATCGTGCAGGGACGATCCCAACTGGTGAGCGGCGCGGAGCATCTCATCCATCTGATCCCGCACCTGCTCGATGGGCTGGTCGCTCATGAGGCCGGCGATGGGCAGCGGCAGATGGGCCAGCACCGTCTCACCGGCGGCGGCAGCCATCCCTCCTTGCGACTCGGCCAACGCGCGGGCTGCTGTGAGCATACTTTGATCGTCTACCCCAATGACCACCAGGTTGTGGTGATCGTGGGCGACGGTGCTGGCAATAGCCCCACGCTGCAAGCCCAGGCCGCGCACCAGGCCCAGACCCACCCGGCCGGTCGCCATGTGCCGCTCGATGACGGCCATTTTCAAAATATCGCGGCTGGGGTCGGCCACCACATGGCCGCCGGCCTGGGGCGTCGGCTCAATCAAGTGATCGGTAATCAACTGGTCGCGGATAGCGCCGATGATCCGCACCTGAGCGCCCTCGACGGGCAAATGCAAGTTGACTTTGCTCCAATCCACATTCATGGAACTGCGCAGCACGGTGCGCCGGGTGGGGCGTTCCCAGGGCAGAGCCACGCCATCCCGTGCGACCAGTTGGCCGCCGCGATAAACCAACTCGGCTACCGGCGCTTGCAAATCGGAAAAAACCATCAAATCGGCCCGGCGGCCTGGCGCGATAGCCCCCCGGTCGTCCAGGCGGAAATATTCGGCCGGGTTGAGAGTGGCCATGCGGAAAGCGGTCATCGGCGGCACCCCGCCGGCGATGGCGGTGCGAATCATAAAGTCAATATGGCCCTCTGCCAGCAAATCGGCGGGCTGGCGGTCGTCGGTGCAAAAGCAGAGGCGATGGGCATTTTCGGGGGTGATGAGCGGTAATAAGGGCTTGAGGTTGTGGGCGTTGGTGGCTTCGCGGATGAAAATAAACATGCCCAGGCGCAGTTTTTCCTGGGCTTCTTCAACAGTGGTACATTCGTGGTCGCTGCCGATGCCGGCGCTGACGTAAGCATTGAGGCTGCGGCCCAGCAGGCCGGGGCAGTGCCCGTCTTTGACTTTTTCGCGGAAGGAACGAAGTTTGTCCAGCACCCCTTCATCGCCGGCCACCACGCCGGGGAAATTCATCACCTCGGCCAGGCCGATGACAAACGCTTCGTGCTGGAGCGGCTCCAAATCGTACCAGGCCAGGGCTGCGCCGGTAGTTTCCATGTGGGTGCTGGGGACACAGCTGGGCGCGTTAACGTAGATGCTCAGCGGGTTGTACTTGGCCATAGCCAGCATGTAGCGGATGCCTTCCAGGCCCAGCACATTAGCAATTTCGTGCGGGTCGGTGACAACAGTAGTGGTACCGCGCGGGACGACGGCGCGAGCAAATTCGGGTGGGGGGACCATGGCGCTTTCGATATGCACATGGCTGTCAATCAGGCCCGGAGCCACGTAGCGACCGCCCAAATCAACGGTCTGGTGAGCCTCGTAATCACCCAAGCCGACGATACGGGATTGAGCAATGGCAATATTGGTGGGGATAATCTCGCCGGTGAAGACGTTGAGGACGCGGCCATTTTTGAGCAGCAGGTCCGCCGGCTCGTCACCACGAGCGATTTTGATGATTTGGGCTAATTCCATGGGCTCCTCCACCTTGAGCATTGAACCATCGAAACACAGCCAATATACCCCCGATGGGGATTATGGTCAACTGGCTAACCTCAAGAGAGGTTGTCAAATTTTGGGTAAATTTGTAATCGTCAAGACGATGTTGAACTAAACAGGCTGTAAAATCTCACGCGAAGACGCCAAGAACGCCAAGAAAATAAAAAATCTTTGCGACTTTGCGGCTTTGCGTGAGATATTTGAGTCTAATATCTTGTTGACCACTACAAATTTTGGGTAAATTTCTCAAAATCGCACCCTTCGATACGCGCTTCACTCGCCCTTCGACAAGCTCAGGACGAGTTTCGCGCTACTCAGGATGCGATTTTGCTGGAAAAATGGTCTTGATAGCGCCCTGAGTAGGCTGAAGCGAAGCGAAAGCCGTATCGAAGGGCGCTATTTTTCCAAAATTTGAACATATCCTCTTAACGGAGCTAAACCAACGTCGCTAATCCCATCTCCCGCACTTCGGCTTTGACCTCATCGTACATACGCTGCCATTCGGGGAGCGGACGCAAATGCACCATGTCGTAAGCCTGATCGAAGGGAACGCCAGGATTGCCACCGGGCAAGTCAAAGACGTGCTCGTATTTTTGGAGCAGCTTCAACACCAGAGTGTTGGCTTCCTCCAGCGACAAATTTTGCCGGGCGACGGCGTGACCCACCTCACCCATAAAGCGAGCTTCCAGGCCGGTGCCGTTGGGGGCATTGCCGTCGGCCGAGCCGCAGCCTTCCAGATGGCCGCCGCTGGCAGTGATGACGATGGCGTTGGCCGCCGTTTCATAGAGCAGTTCGCGGGTCAGCGCGCCGCTTTTGGGGTAGATGTCGCTGACAATAATACAGGGCGCATTGCGGGCAAAGGCCTGCTGGACGATGTTCTCGACCCACATCACGCTGCGGGTGGTGGTGGCTACGTGGCGAATATGGATCGGGTGGCAGAGGTGATAATCGGCCAGGCAGGTCAAATTGGCCACAATAAACGAGGCCACATTGACCACCGCCGAACCGGGCGCGTCGCCGCCCAGCCCACCGACAATCACGCAGGGCAGCGAGGCGTTGCGCATGCCGTACTCCAGCGAGTTGACCGCCCGCGAGATGTTGCGATTGTCCATTTTTAACTCATTCAGCATCGGCACCAGATGCGAGTCGCACGGGCGAAGATAATCGGGATGGGCCGCGGCCAAATCGCCCAATTCTGAGACTGAGCTTTGGGCGGCCAGCATGCCCATGCCGGGCCGGCCCACCCGTTTCAAACCCTGGCGCATATATTGCAGCTCGCGCCGGGTCGAGATAATCTCAATCGGGTCGCCGGTGCGCACTTCCCGGCCATCTACCTGAACCAGTGTGCCGCAGGTGACCAAATCCACAATTGGCTCTTGCATCCAGCTCATAACGCTGGGCAAGAACAGCTCTTCCGGCGTTGGCGCGCCGGGGTTGCCGGCCCAGACCAGCGGCAGGCGTTCATCCATGATTTTACGGGCGTAGAGGGTGCGGGCGTCTTTGCCTTCGCCCATGACCAGGGTTTGCGGGGCCAGGCGCATGCCTTCTTCCAATTCGCCGGGTTCAAATTCGATGATGCGCTCACTGCTGCGCGAATAAGCCCCAATTTCTTTGGCCAGTTCCAGGCCGGCTTCAAAAATGGTATCGGCCAGGCCGGGGTCGGCGGTGACAATTACCTCTGGGTCCCACTTGAGTTTATATTTCTTGACCAACCGGCGGGTGGCCATGGCCACTTTCTGCAAATCCCAATCTTCTTCTTTGATATAAGGGCCGCTTCTGGCCCGGTCCATAATTTCGTGGTAGTTCAACATAGTTTTAGATCCCCACTGCCTGCTGCTGGCGTTGTTCTCGAATTAAACGTTTGGCAAGTTGCACGGCTTCGATGGCGTTGGGCGCGGTCCCGTCTGCGCCGATTTTTTCGGCAAAGAGCGGAGTAACTGAAGCCCCGCCGACCATCACCTTGAAGCGGTCGCGCTGGCCCATGGCTTTGAGCAAATCCACCAGGTCACGCATAAAAGGCATCGAGGTGGTCAGCAGGGCCGAACAGCCGATGATGTTGGCGTTGACTTCTTGGGCTTTGGCGATGATGCTTTTGATCGGCACATCTACGCCCAAGTCAACCACCTCAAAGCCGGTCGCCACCAACATGGAGGCCACAATATTTTTGCCAATATCGTGAATGTCGGTCTGGACGGTCGCCATCACCACCACGCCGGTATCGCTGCCGGCCATATTGTCCGCAAACTCGGCTTGCAGCACCGGGGTGATGAGGCCCATGGCCGCTTTGAGGGCGCGGCCGGTCATCATCAATTCCGGCAGAAAAAATTCGCCGGTTTCAAAAAGCCGGCCTACGGTTTTGGCCCCGGTCATCAAACCGTCGTTGAGGATGTCGAAGGCGCTGAGACCGGCCTCCAACGCTTCGGCCACCACGGCGGCTGCTTCCTCCTCATCGCCGTCAACGATGATCTGCTCGATTTCTTCCAGATATTCTTGTTTGGTTAACATAGCGCCTCCTTAAAGATAGATGTCAGTAGTCAGTAGTCAGTAATCAGTTATCAATAGGAAGTGCACCTTACTGCCTACTCCCTACTCCTTACTCCCTGCTTCCTGCTCGTCATTTTGCGGATGACAGTGAAAGAAAAGAACTCTGGCCGGTAATATTCTTCGGAATAGAGGATGGGGGTGTTGTGGCTGTTGAACCCAACTTCAGTGAAGTAGTGCAAAGGCGCGCCCGGCGGGCAGTCCAGCAGCTCACTCAGGTGGGGGTCGGCCACAACGGGCAAGATTTCGGTAATATTGTGGTCTACCCGCTGGCCGCAGCGCTTTTCCAGAAAGGTATAAACCGGCCCGTGCAGCTCTTCATCACGGTAAGCTTGTTTGACCAGATGGGCGGGGATAAAATCGAGGCAGTAAATGACCGGCAGACCATCGGCCAGGAAGATGTTGGCGGTGGTTAATACTTCGGCTTTGGATTCAAGCGCCAATTTACGGGCAATCTCCGGCGATGCCGGCCCCAAATTCATCTCTACATGCTGAACCGTTGGCGTGTGACCGGAAAGACGAATCATTTCGATGAAGTCCCAAACTTCTTCGAGGCGGGTCTGGATGTTCTGGATATGGGGATTAACAAACGTCCCCACGCCGTGCTTGCGGACAATCAAGCCGTCGAGGGCGAGTTGCGCCAACGCCTGGCGCACTGTGGCTCGGCTGGCCCCTAATAGATCGGCCAAAGCCGGCTCCGAGGGTAGGCGTCCCGCTTCAAATTGGCGCGTATCTATGAGGGCGCGAAGGTTGGCCGTAACCTGGTCAACTTTGGAGAGGGTTTCAAGCATTATGCCACCCAAATGTCTACAATCTTTACTAGTTGTCAGACAACTTGGGTGGATAGTAATCCTATTTAATAAAAACGTCAAGTTTTTCGGCGCGGTTCAAGTAGATTGAGCTTTTCTCGTGAAAAACGTAAAGCATAACGCGACGAAGCCACAACCAAATGGAGGAAATGACTCACGGAGGGAAAAGAACACCGACAAAAGGTTAAGATGAGAAAAATCCGTGTTTCTTTCTGTCCGTGAGTCAAGATTTCTCGCTATCGCTCCAAATGACACAAAGTAGATTAACGGCGGCGCAGCTTATCTCCGACTAGACTGGCGGCAAAGGTTCTCTGGCCGGCGGTGATAAAATCAACCGTTATCATAGTATCGTCGTCGCTGGGGGCAGCGGCGATGACCACACCGGGGCCGAAGGCAGTATGCTCGACTTCCATGCCGGGGGTAAAGGAGACCTTCGGTTTGGGTGGAGCCGCCGGGGTTGAGAGGACGGGCTGGTACTGCCGGTCTTGCCATAAATCGGCATATAGTTTGAAATCACGATAGCTCTGAATTTTGCGGGCCAGATTCGCCGCTGTCGCCCGCGCCTCTCTGATCTGGGCCAGCAGGTCAGATGATTTGACTCGCTGCGCGGCTCGACTCAAGGCAGTGTCAATAGCCTGAAAAGTCGCTTTCGGCGTTTCGAGAGACAGGTCAATGAGAATCAGTTCGATGCCGTGCGCCCGGCAGACCTCCACCCGCGCATCGTCGCGGACGCGCTGCTGGGCTTCCTCTTCCAAACTGGGCCGCCGCCGCTGCTTGACCTCCACGCCCTCAAACCGCACCGCCACTCCAATGGCCGGATAGAGCAAATCCAATTTGAGGCGGCGTTGCGTCGCCGGATTGACCAGCCATTCCGGGGTAATGTTGAGCTTTGTCTCCAGCCCGGCAAAAACACGGGCCAGAATTTCTCGCCAGCCGTTGTTGATTTGCCAGGTCGGAAGGTTGTCATTCGCTATTGCCATTGTGATCTCCCAATGAGGATTGTGTCAAGTGTCAGGTGTCAGGTGTCAGGTGTGAAGAGGAAGAGAAAACACTTGACACCTGACACTGAAAAACCTGACCCCTATTTTATAGCACACTTGTTCTTAAAAATCAATGTTTGCCCTACGTTTGCCCTACGCAAAATGGCGTAGGCCATGCCGCGCATACGCTTTTGGCAAAAGTGTCGCCTATTGGCTGATGCAAAAAAACCAAATTAACCCTATACTAAGCTCAACAAATCGCGAGCACCTCGCGCATCTCCTTCCTTCTTTCGCCCAGAGATCGGCCGTTCCCACCGATCTCTGGGCAAAATCTTTTAAAGGACTTTTTTTACGGCGACTGACCAAAGTCGCCGTTTTTTTGCGTTGACTCTGCCCCCGGCTCGTGATATGATAGGCTCAAGACTAAAAAATTATGGCGGGAGGGCGAAATGTACCATCAAAAATACCACAAATTTAATACACTCTACAATCACAAATATGGTTTTCACATTACCGGTCCCCGGCAGGATGCCTTTGACGCGGTTTTTCGCCTTCGCCCTAAAGTGGTCAAAACGTTGGATTTCAGCGTTGAGGTGATGAAGCGGATTCGTCAGGAAATCCCGGATGTTTTTCTGATTGGCCGGCTGTTTGTCCATCCCCAGGATTTTGGGCAGTTGAGCGGCGGCACGGCGGAAGCCGCCCGCAAAAAAGGTGTCGAGATGGCCGAGCGGATATTGCGGGAAGAGGTTAACCGAGACATCCATCACATCAACGGGCAGCCAATTTTCCACGCCTGGGAGTCGCTGAACGAAGTTTTCCCGGAGTGGACCGACGAAAATACCCAAAAACTCTACGATGAGTATCAGGTGGCGTTTGGGCAAAAGATGTTGGCCGCCGGTTTTGAGCCGGTGGCCTTTAATTTTGGACAGGGCAACGGCAACGGTCCCCAGTGGTTAAAATTGTACCCCGGCACGTTGGAAACGTACAAATATTTGGGCTTCCACGAGTACGATTGGCCGACAATGGACCGCCTGCATCAAATTGGCCTGAACGGGCCGGTTGAAATGCACAACCGCGTTCCCGGCGGTGAGGGCCGCGGCAATGACGGCATGTGGCGCTGTCTGCGCTACCGCCGGGTGATGAACAACGGCATTCGCCAGCAGTACGGCGACAAGCACACGGTCATCATCACCGAGTGTGGCATGACTCAAGGCGTGTGGGGCGGTCCCTCACTGGATATTGGCCCCTGGGCCAAAGAATGTACTGTACCCCGCGACATCCCCGGCGGCGTGGTCGCCACACCTATTCCGGTGGATGATTACTGGCAAAGCCTGCTCTGGTATAACAGCGAATTGATGAAGGATGATTTTGTGATGGGGGCGTGTCTGTTTGTGACCGGCGCTTCCGGTAAGCCGGAGTGGGACACTTTTGAACATCTGGGGCCGATTATGGACCGGCTGGCTGCCTTTCAGCAGGTGCTCGGCTCCGACTTTTTGACCGGGACATCGCCTGTGCCCGAACCCCTGGCTGCTGCCGGTGCTGCGCCGGCGGTGGCTCTGACCGATTCCGCGCCGGTCGTTGAAGCAGCCGCGTTCACCAGGGCGACGGCTACCGAGGTGGTTGAACCGGCGGCGGCTCCGGCCAAACCGGCCAGCCGGTGGACTTATACCCTCACGCCGGGCCAGGGTTTGCCCTTGCTGGTCGGCGATATTGGGGTGAAAGATGAGCGGGTCACGGTGGTCAAGCCGGACGGGGTGGTAGACCAACTGACCAGCGGCAGCAAGCCCGAACACGGCCAGGGTGGGTTTGAAACTTACGGCAATGTACCCGGCACGTATAAAATTCAATTTATGGGCCAGAATTTTGAAATTCCGTTGAGCGGCCAGCAGTTCACCAAAATCGTCTTCAACCAGATGGCCGACCCTGACAGTGTGCAGGTGACGATCAGCTTCCGCGATGGCCGCAACACTTATGCCGTTGGCGAGAAAGTGTTTGTGAGTATGCAAGTCACCAATATCACCGCCGAGCCGGTCCCCTTTGGCATTTTGGGTTTGCTGACCAGCGCCGGCCAATTCCAGACCAGTTGGGATAACGGCATCATCCAGCCTGGCCAGACCTTCCGCCACGAGGACGGCCTGGCTTTCAACGCGCCCGGTGCGTACAAACTCCAGCTTTCGATCTGTTTCAGCCGCAAGGATGCCTGCCTGAGTAGTAATGAGGGCTGGAAGCGCTTCGAGCCGGGGCTGGATGTGGTGGTGCAGTAATATAAATATGTTGTACACCACCAATGATGAAAATGGAGTCCAAAAGCTATGCTTTTGGACTCCGGTAAAAGCTATTTTTCAAAGGAGTCCGGCTTACAATAAGTCGGACTCCTCTTATAATTACTTCACGTCTAAAAAGCATTCAGGATAAGTTTGTCAAACATTCTATCGCCCAACACATTTCGCAAGAAAATGAGTGGTTTGGCCATATTACCCGCCACATAACGCGTTTTAGGGTTTCTAGATTTTACCGCCTTAGAGATTACCTGGGCGATGACCGAGGGATGAGAACCTCTGACTTTTCCGCTGGCGCCTGCCTTTTCCAGCTTTTTGGCTAAGTCTGAATAAGCCGATTTGCCAGACCTTTCCATCATCGGGGCTGTCAGGACCTCGCCGAACTCTGTCTCAATCATCCCCGGCTCGATAATAATGACATCTATCTTAAATGACCCTAGTTCTAACCTTAAACAATCTGACCAACCTTCCAGGGCATGTTTGGTTGCGTGATACCAGGCCCCCAAAGGGGTATATATTTTTCCACCCATTGAAGAGGTATTAATAATCTTACCCGCTTGCCGTTCGCGCATATAGGGCAAAATCAATTGCGTCAAGCGGGCCAGGCCAAAAATATTGACCTCAAACTGGTAACGAGCCTCCTCAATGGTTATATCTTCGACCGCGCCATACAGACCATATCCGGCATTATTGACCAGCACATCTACCCCGCCATGCTGTTCTTTGATTTGATTGACCGCCTTGATTAAATCCTCTTCTTTGGTTACATCCATTTTTAAGACGATGGCCCCAAGTTCTTCCAGGTCCTTCATTTTTTCAATTCTTCGGGCGGCTGCATACACGACCAACCCATCGCTCAGGAGTTGTTTGGCCGTTTCTTTGCCGATTCCGGAAGATGCGCCGGTAACTAAGGCTACTTGTTGTGTTTTCATCAGTTTAATCCTCTTTCTTTCGATAAATTGAATATTCATTCGATATGATAGAGAAAAAAATTTATTGTCTGATCGCCTCCCATGAGGCATCAATGATCCGCTCGATTAACTCATCCGTCAGGTTGAGAAACCCGGCCGCATGTTTCTGAGCCAGCGAAGTAGCCACGTCTAAAGTGAGTGTACTTATCACCGCATCAGGGAGATCTTTAACAATCATCTCCTGTTGGGCACGTTTGAAACACTCGATGAGGGGCCAGTAGTATTGGCTTACCTCGGCTTCAATCTGGGGACTATAATACGGTGAGCGGGTATACTGCTCCAGAAAAGATGATTCCAGAGGGCGTTGAATATAATATCTAATCATCAGCCCCAATATCTGCCGGATTTGGGTTTTGAGGGGTTGATTCTGATCAAAGCTCTCCCCGATGACCTGACCAAACTTGCGCTTGATAGTGCGGTATAACTCATCCATCAAGTCATCTTTACTCTCAAAATAGTGATAAATGATACCGGCGCTAACTCCGGCTTCTTGGGCCACCTTGGCCATGGCAGTTCCATGGAAGCCGTTTTTTGAAATCAACCTCAGGGTTGCGTCTAAAATGGCGCTGCGTTTATCTTCAATTTGATCCATTCAGTTTAAATCTCCATGCAGTTGATTGAATGTTCGTTCACTATGATGCAGCATATTTACTTTTTTGTCAAGCCCTAATTTGATTGAATGGAACAATTTTCTAATTATTGGAGAAACATTTTTCGATTCTGATTGGTTCTGTCCCCATAAATTTGACAGCCCAGACCATTTGTTCTATAGTCAACCTCTCAAAAAGACATTCTCAGATACCAGGAGGATCTTGCGATGCGACATCAGTCACAAAAGATAACCTATCAAGTTGCCGATCAGACTGCTCAAGGTTATCTGGTCATGCCTGAACACGGTGAAGGACCCGGTGTGCTTGTCCTCCACGCCTGGTGGGGGCTAAACGACACCATACGGGCTGTCTGCGCGCGGCTGGCCGAAGCCGGATTTGTGGCCTTCGCCCCAGACCTCTATCACGGCCAGGTCGCCAACACCATTGCCGAGGCCGAAATCCTGGGCCAGGCGCTCGACGCCAATCACCTCCAAGCCAAGGCCGAGATCGCCGCTGCAACACGATTCCTCAGCGAACGTACTGGGCAGGCCGATCGGGGCCTGGCGGTGATTGGCTTCTCGTTGGGGGCCTATTATGCGCTGGACCTGGCCGCCGCCGATCCCGAACACATTCGGTCTGTCGTCCTCTTTTACGGGACGGGAGGCGGCGACTTCAGTACCTCACGAGCAGCCTACCTCGGCCACTTTGCCGAGAACGATCCCTATGAGCCGCCATCCAATGTCAACGAATTGGAGGAATCCCTCAGGCATGCTGGCCGCCCGGTGACGTTCTATCACTACCCTGGCATTGGGCACTGGTTCTTTGAACCCGACCGCAGCGACGCATACAATCAGGATGCCGCCACCCTGGCCTGGGAGCGAACCTTGACGTTTCTGAGGAATTTTTTATAGGTGCAGGCGTAGGCCCATGAGCAGAATGAGTGGCGACCTCTTAAAACCTTTTAGAGGGACGGGAGCGGCAAAGCCATCTCGTGCCAGGCTAGGCCGGCGTGCCTGGAGTTGGACTCGCCGCGATAGACAAACCCGAAACGCTCGTAGTAAGGCACTAATTCGGCTTTACACATCAATAAAATCCGGGCTTTACCCAATTGCCCGGCTCGCTCGATGAAGCAGCGCATGAGCTGGGCAGCAAAGCCCTGCTTTTGATAGTGGGGATGAACGGCTAGCGAAAAGATGATAATGTTTGGGCCGTTGGCTTCGTGGCCGACCATATCCTTGAGGCTCTCGTCGCTGAGGTCGTCTTTTGAGGTGGAACCGCTGTTGATAAAGCCGACAATTTGCCCATCGAGGAGAGCGACCAGAAAACCCTGGGGAAATAGCTCGATGCGGGTGGCAATCCGCTCTTTGGTCGCCCCTTCCTCCGGCCCATAACAGGCGGCTTCAATTTCGGCGCAGCGGTCGAGGTCGGCGGGCAGAACCTGGCGAATAGTTACCATGGCAACGGTTTCCCATCCCGGAAAAAACCGCCGGTGGGACCATCGTCGGGCAGGAGGGCGGCCCAGACGACGCTGGCGGCCCCTTCGGGGATGGGCCGAGCGCCCATAACCTCCATGCCCGGTGCGGTGGCGGTCAAACCGGGGCAAACGGCATTAACCAGAATCCCGGTTTCGGCCAGTTCAGCCGCTAATTTGGCAGTCAGACCGTTGAGCGCTGCCTTGGAAATGCCGTAGCTCGCCACCGACCCGCGATTGGTAGTCAAGCCAAATTGTGTCTCCCCGTGCGACCCGGCCCCGCTCGACACATTGACAATCCGGCCATGAGCACTGCGGCGCAGCAGCGGCAGCAATAGCTGCGTCACTCGCCACGGCCCAAACAGATTGGTTTCTAAAACTTCGCGGGCGGATTGCAAATCAGCCGTAGAGGCCGTTTCCATCCAATTTACATACGCCGCGGCGTTGTTGACCAGCACATCGAGCCGGCCAAATTCCTGTTCCAGCTCAAGCGCCAATTGACGCACACTTTCGTCGTCGGCCACGTCGAGGACCTGCGGGCGCACGTCAAGGCCGGCGGCGGCCAACTGCCCGGCAGCGGACTCGGCTTTGGCCCAGTCGCGCGCGGTGAGGATAACGGTCATGTCCTTTTCGGCGAGCTGGCGGCAGACCTCAAAACCAATCCCCCGACTCCCGCCGGTTACAAGTGCTATAGCCTTATTTGTATCATTGTTAGTTGTCATAGTTCCTGCTCCTTTCTGTAGTTTAGCATATCATAGTTTGGGCGAGGGCCGGTAATCTATCTCCCAGAAAAAATGACCAATTTCCGAGATGGAAATTACTGCTGCTGCCGCCAAACGTGCGGGCTAAGGCCAAGATAACGGCGAAAAAAACGCCCGAAGTGAGTTGGTTCGGCATAGCCCAGGTAATCGGCAATTTCGGCAATACTGAGGTCAGAGTAGGTCAGGAGTCGTTTTGCTTCGAGCAGGACTCGCTCGGCGATGAGGCTGTGCGGAGTTTTGCCTGTCGTTGCCTTGACCGTCTGGCTCAGATAGTCGGGTGAGACGGCCAGCAAGCTGGCGTAGGCTTCAACGGTTTTTTGGGTCAGGAAGTGCTGATTGACGAACTGCTGAAAACGATAGGCCAGGGCGTGTTTGGGGGAAGTTTGCTTGAGGGTTGTTTGCTGCTGCTCGTACAGCCGCTTGCAATCAAAGAGTAGAACCAGCAGCAGGGCTTGTAACATCTGTACCCGATAGGGATGAGCGCTGTGGAATGTCTCCAGCAGCCGCTCGAAGTGACCTCGCAGCGTTTCTTTTTCCTGGCCGTCCAGCCGCAGCAGATTGATTTCGGTCAGGCGAAAATAGGGGAACTCATCCAGCACTGGGGTAGGGTGATGGCTCAGAAACTCTTCTTTGAAGTAGAGAATAAAGCCGCGCTGGGCCGCACCTCTGACCCAGGCCAGCACGTGTTGGGGCGAGGCAAAGGTTAGGCTGTCGCTCAAATTAGCCACCCCTTCGGCATTGACTTCCAGGATGGCATCGCTGGAATTTTCGAGCAGCACCACTTGATAAAAGTCGAAGCGGTACGGGGGCATGACCGAGCGGGTATCGGGGTAGGTATCCTCGATGGTGAAGATGTGGAAAACAGGCAGACTCGTCCGCCCTTTGTAGCCGGTGGCGGCGTGGCTGTCATTGATGTTGCTGAAAACTTGGATGTTCATCCCTGTGTCTCAAAAACCGGCTCGGCCAGGGGTTGCTGAAACCAGACATAGGCTCCGTAAACCATTTGGATAAAAATGGGCAGCAGCAACAGGCCCAGCAGCAAAGTGGAGCTAAATCCAACCCCCAGCCAACCCAGGCTGAGGGCGAGCAAGCCGCCGGCAAATTTTAAGAGCGGGCTGAGGCGAGGATGAGTTGGTTCATCTTCACGCCGGCGCAGAGTCAATTCCAGCAGGCCGATGATGATCAAAGCGACGGCGACAGCCCCCGCAATAAGCCAGCGGACTTCATCCGGCAAACTTGTCTCTTCGCTGGCAACCACATTGCTGACACCCGCCCCCACGGCCACAATGCCCATTAGCAGTGGCAAATGTAGATAGGTCCAGATGAGCGGCCACCAGCGGCCCCGCTTGAACTGGCGGCGGGCCACAAAATCGAAATAAACCCACCACAGGCCAAAACCTACGGCCATGCCGAGGCCGCCGGTTACGCCCGTCGCTACGGTCAGATGGTGCTGCTCGGCCACCCCGCGCACCACGCCGACCAGCGTTTCGCCGAGGACGATGATGACAAACAGGCCCAATCGCTCTGGCAGGCGCGAGGTGCTGAAGCGGGGCAGTCGGGCCTGGATGTGGAGGGTGGTCATGGGCGTGACCACATCAATCAACAGGCCAAGACCCCACAGCCAAAACCGCACCGGCGGAGGCGTAAAGATCGAGCCAACAAACAGCAAAAATGACAGCCCAAAACCAATGGCGTAGCGGTTCGAGACCGGGCGGAACCTTTCATCGTGCCAGCCGCCGCGCAGCCACAGAAGGATAATAATGATCCGTCCGGCCGCATAGGCCAGGGCAAACCCGGTCGAAGTTTCGCCCAACGCATCGTGAGCAAAAACGGCCAGGGCCGCCACCGGCAGCATTTGCAGAAACACAAAAACGCGGTTGCTGATATCGTTGGTTTCAAACCGTTCGTTGTAAAAGGTGCCGCCAATCCAAATCCACCAGACTGGGATGAACAACAAAATAAAGCCAATCACCTCTGCGATGGAAATGTGCTCGGCCAGGCTGTGTGATAGCTCGGCTACGACGACGACAAACACCAGGTCAAAAAACAGTTCCAGCCAGCCGACCCGTCGCTCTCGGTCTTCCTCTTCGTCTGTTCTAAGCCTGGGTTTTGCCCACCAGTGACGTTTGGCCAAGGTTTACTTCCGTTCCTCTTAAAATCTTCTTCTATTTCAGTTTATGAGTGAACGAGAAAAGGCGCAACATTCATTTGGTTAGGCTCGCCCTGGAAAAACGGGTAGGCTCTAGCGTTTGACAATTTTAAACGCCATTTGCCGCCCCTGTTTTTGCACAATAGCCAGGTGAATCCAGACCATGCCCAGTGGTTCCAGGTAGCGGGCGGTTGAGAGCGGCCCGGTATCGGCGACCTCAAAGCCCAGGTCTTGAGCCAACCGGGTTACGCTTGCTTTAGCTGCGGCGTCGTCGCCGCAGATGAACATAGTTGCCGGTTCACCGTGGTAAATGGGGTCGGCCATCGTCTCCCAGCCGGTGGTATTGAAAGCTTTGATCACCCGCGCCCCTTTGGCCCAACCAGCGATTTGCTCCGCCCCGGAGGTGTTGCCACCCACAGCTAATTGAAAACCGGGGCCAATAGGGTTGGTGGCATCCACGATGATTTTGCCGGCCACATCTCCCAACGCCTCAACCACCTGCTGGTTGGTGTTCCAAGGTGTGGCGAGGACAATCACTTCTGCGGCTGAACCAGCTTCGGCCAGGCCGGCCGCGCTGGCGTTTGATCCTGCTGCGGCCAGCACCTGGCGCACTTTCTCGCTGTGCGGGTCGCGGCTACCAAAAATAACCTGGTGACCTTTGTTGGCCCAACTCGTTCCCAGAGCGCGGCCAACGTTACCTGTGCCAATCACGGCAATTTTCATTTTGTTCTTCTCCAAAAAAACTACTTGGGCATTGTCTCAAAAAAGAGTTCATCCTCATAGCACCAAACCCACTCCTCGCCGGGTTGGAACGATTGAACCAGTGGATGGCTGGTAGTGTGAAAGTGCTTGGTGGCGTGCTTGTTGGGCGACGAGTCACAGCAACCGACGTGTCCGCAAATAAGGCACATCCGCAAGTGGACCCACCTATCGCCCGTTTTCAAACAATCCTCGCAGCCCTGGGCGCTTGGCGTTACTTCTTGAATTTGATCCAGATGTTGGCATTGCATAAGGCGAAACTCCTTTCTCATCAGACAAATGATTTTGTGGTACGTGGTTTTAATCTTGGGGGGAGATTTTACCAGAACACGGTCCGAAGGGGAAAGAGAACGGTCGAAGAGTAGCAAGTTATAATGTCCTTAAAAAGGTATCACCGCTCAAACGAGGCGGCTGTTGGCCAGGACGGCGAGATGACCACCTGGGGGAACCCACTTAGGGGCAGAGGGGTATTAGTAAGGAAAGGAAAACTATCATGAAAATCCAATTACTGGCCCTTATCCTCACGGTGATTAATTTGGTACTTCTGTTCTTCGTGCTGACCCAAACCGAAACTATGGCGGAATACAGGGTGGCTCCGGTCCTCCACGCTCAAGCTATCGAATTGCTGGATAACCAGGGCCAGGTGCGAGCGCAACTCAATATCGAATCAAGCGGGGAGACCGTCTTCCGGTTGTGGGATGCGCAAGGAACCTTAACTTAACCATTCTTAACTTAACCATTAAAGATGCGAATTACCTTTCTTGTCTATTTTTAACTCCTCTTGAGTCCCTATTTTTACCAGTGGTTAGTTTTATGCTCGTTTTCAAGTATAATATGTGTAACACAATCGGTTCAAGCGTGCCTCACTCCTCAGAAAATTGGATCTACTGAGGTTGGTTAGGCTGACGTTGAGGAGAGGATGATGGCATTTAATCAGGCAAAAATTAATCCTCCTGAGTTTCCCCCTCATCTAGAATGGTTGAATGCGCCGCACCCCCTAACCCTGGCCGGTCTGCGCGGTAAGGTGGTGTTGCTGGAGTTTTTTACCTATGGCTGAATTAATTGCAATCACAACGTGGCGCAGTTGCGTTTACTTCGAGAGAAATTTCCCCATGAGTTGGTCATCATCAGTGTCCATTCCGCCAAATTTCCGGCCGAGGGGTTAACCAATAATATCCGGGCGGCTGTTATGCGTCATGGCCTTGACCACCCGGTGGTGAATGATGTGAACTTTCAGGTATGGCAAAGTTATGCGGTCAAAGCCTGGCCGACGATCGTGGTCATAGACCCGCAGGGTAAGATTGTCCATACCCAATCCGGCGAAATCCTGGCCGAGGAATTTGCTCCTCAAATCGAAGCTCTCATTAACGAGTTTGAAGTTAAGGGCTTGTTGGATCGAACTCCCTTTGATTTTCTGGCCGAGCGGATGCAGGAACCGCTGCGCCCTCTTGATTACCCATCCAAAGTATTGCTGACGAATAAAGGGCTTCTGTATATTGCCGATACAGGCCACCATCGCATCCTGGAAGTACAACTGAGCGAAGATGGTCTCAAGGGCAAAATTGTGCGCGTATTTGGCAGCGGTCAGCCCGGTTTACAGGATGGCCCGGCGACCATTGCGGCCTTTCACGGTCCGCATGGCCTGGCTCTCAGCGGCGACACGCTTTATGTGGCTGATACGGAAAACCATGCCGTTCGGGCGATTGATTTGGTGAGTGGGCTGGTTCGGCGGGTAGCCGGGACGGGCCACAAAGCTCACGGGCGTTTTACGCTGGGTAAGCCAGCAGAGACCCCGCTGCGCTCTCCCTGGGCGGTCCTGGCAATTGATGATATTGTCTTTATTGCGATGGCCGGGACCCATCAAATCTGGGCCTTGTTTCAAGAAGAACAGATTGGGCCGTTCTTTGGCAATGGCCGCGAAGCCCTGGTGGATGGCGACCAGATGCAGTCGAGTTTCAATCAACCCAGTGACTTGTCATTGGGCATGGGCCATATTTTTGTGGCTGACGCCGAAGCCAGCGCCATCCGCGCCATTGCCTTGCTGGACGAAAAGCCCCGCGTGGTGACGCTGGTCGGGCAGGGGCTGTTTGAGTTTGGCGATGTGGATGGAATGGGAGGCATGGTGCGGTTACAGCATCCCACCGGGCTGACCTTTTATGAGGGGCTGGTCTATATTGCCGACAGCTACAACCACAAAATCAAAACCCTCGATCCGACAACCGGCCAGGTCAAAACATTGATCGGCACAGGGCAGCCCGGCCACGCCGATGGCCCCTTTACTCAGGCTGAACTGTTTGAGCCAGAGGGAGTTGTGGCCGACCAGGGTCGGTTGTATATCGCTGATACAAATAATCATCTGGTGCGGGTGGCCGATTTAACGACCGGAATAGCGCATACCTTAATGCTGCGGGGCTTAGAACGGCTTCAGCCCGTGACCTCTGATGAGGCCCGCCCGCCAGATTTACGTTTTGAGCCGTTGTTAGTAGGGCCTGGTCAGGTGACCTTCTCCTTCGACATCGATCTGCCGGCGGGCTATAAGCTTAACGCCGAAGCGCCGCTCATACTGCGCCTGACTCAAAACAACGCCAGTAGCGTTCATACGTTTGAGCCAGGCCAGATTCCGACCGTGACTCTGGCTGTAACCTCTGAGCAAGAGCTAACCTTCGACTTGACGTTTTACTATTGTGAAACCGAAGAAGAACGGCTCTGCCTGATCCACGATACTCGTTTTGTTCTGCCCTGTCTCACCGCCGAGGCTGGCCTGCCGGTGGTGCAAGTACCGTATCGAGTATCGCTTTAGCCAGATTACAGAAGTTACATGGTGAGCCTCAGTATGTCATTTCGACCGAAGGGAGAAATCCCTAACCTGGACAAGCCAGAACCAAAAAGGAACACAGAGCTACACAAAGACTCCACAGAGGCACACGGAGAGTTCTAAAAATTCCTCTGAGAAACTCTGTGACTTCTCCGTGCCTCTCTGTGTAACAATTTCTTGCTCACTGTACAAGGACTCAATTGCTAAGATGCTAATACCTTGTCTGGCAAGAGTAGTTTCGAGAGATTTCTCGCTCCCTGTCGGGTCGCTCGAAATGACATGACCGTGTAGCTCATGTCAAATTGAGGGAACTGAAGGAACTCAAAATTCCTCAGTTCCTTCAGTTCCCTCAGTTCCTTCTCTGTATCAACTCAACAAACTCAACAGCATAGCCACTCCAAATCCGACGATAACCCCTCCCGAAATCTTGTTGACCCAGCGCAGCCGATCAGCCGTAAATTTGGCTCGGAACAGGCTGACCCCGCCACTCAGTATGAGCCACCACAAAGCCGATCCCAGAAAGACGCCTAAAACCAATATTCCGGCTGAGAGATAATCGGCCTCGGAATTGGCCAGGCCCAACCCGGCAAAAATAGCGGCAAAGGAGAGGATGGTCGCTGGGTTGGTCAGAGTGAGGAAAAAAGTGGAGGCATAAGCCTTGATAAAACCACGACCTTCGGCCTGGGCAGCCCTCTGGGCCGGAGCGGAGACAAATGTTTTGTAGCCCAGATAGCATAGAAACAGGCCCCCAATCAGGCTCAACCAGATTTGTTGGCGGATCAGCAGGCTGGATATGACTGTCAGCCCAAAGCCGGCGATGGAGCCGTAGAAGGCGTCGGCGGTTGCTGCGCCCAAGCCCGACAACAAGCCAACAAAGCGGCCTTCGGCCAGGGTGCGGCGGATGCACAAAACCCCGATCGGTCCAACCGGCGCGGCGATAGAAAAGCCGATAATGAAACCTTTTAGCAAAACGCTAACTTCCATACTTCGATCTGCCACCTATCGTTATACCAACTAGCGCCGGGGTTGACGGCGGTCAGATTGGCGGTTATATTAACAGGGAGGGTTTCAACTAAGGCCGGGGGAACAAGGAGAGATGGAGTTAGAAAGAGGAATGTGAATTTCACAGGATTTCTCCCTGGATGAGTTGTCGTTGAAGCTTGGCTTCTATAGAAGAGTGAATGGGTAATTTACTGGATAAGTTTACATGGTATTTCCAGTAGTGTAAATACAATATCGAAGAAAAATGAGGTTGTTTTTAGAAATTTGTAAGGTAAATTTATAAATGACTTTAGATCATACAAAATTGCTCGATGAGGTTGGCTGGCGAATTTTGGCGGCTTTACAAGAAGATGGTCGTCTTTCCTTTGCCGAGTTAGGGCGGCGGGTGGGGCTGTCGCTGCCGGCGGTGGCGGAACGGGTGCGGCGGTTAGAAGAAGCAGGTATTATCACTGGCTATCGGGCCGAGGTGAATATGGTCAAAATTGAGCTGCCTATCATGGCCTTTATTCGGATGAATACCCCCAGGGATCAATATCCGGCTTTAATTGCCTTGCTCAACAAGTTGCCCCAGGCGCTGGAGTGTCACCATTTGACCGGGTCGGAATCTTTTATCATCAAAGTTGTAGTCGCTTCGATTGCCGATTTGGAGACGCTTATCGGCCAACTGAGTGTGTTTGGTCAAACAAGCACTTCGATTGTGCTGTCTTCGCCGGTTTTAAAGCGAGTCATTACCCGTGAGGCTACGGAAGTTAAAGGGTAACGCTCGCGGCAAATGTATCAAAGCGGGGCAATTTTGCCAACTATAGAGCATACAGGTATAATTTTTATTCTATCAAAATAACAGGGAATAGAGGTTTTCTAGGGCAATGACCAAACGAACTTATCAACCCAAACGCCGCCACCGGGCGCGGGTGCATGGCTTTCGGGCGCGGATGGCTACCAGCAGCGGGCAAAAAGTGCTCAAAGCCAGGCGAGCGCGAGGTCGTAAAGTGCTGGCTGTACAGCGAATGCATCCCAAGCATACCAATTGGAACGCTGACTGAACCGGGATAATATTTTAGGAAGTGAAGCGACAATACCGTTTACGCCGCAATACCGATTTTCAACGAGTTCGGCGTGAAGGTAAATCTAATGCCAGCCCTTTAATGGTGCTGGCATTTCTACGCAATAAGCTGGATTATAGTCGCTTTGGGTTTGTGGTTAATAAACGCTTGGGCAAAGCAACGCAGCGCAATCGCATCAAACGCCGCATGCGTGAGGCTACCCGTTTACGCACGGCCCAAATTAAACCGGGTTTTGATGTGATTTTTATCGCCCGGCAGCCAATTAACCAGGCTAGCTACGGCGATATTGAACGGTTTTTAGAGAAGTTACTAAAAGAGTCAGAGTTATTAGAGACAGGTAGCAAGTAGCAAGGTAGCAGGTAACAGAAAACCTGCTACCTGCTACCTTGCTACCCTGTTACCCTGCTACCCTGTGAAGTACTTAGCTTTAATCTTGATCCGGTTCTATCAAAAGTTTATATCGCCGGCATTGCCGCCGGCGTGCCGGTTTTACCCAACCTGTTCCCATTATAGTTATGAAGCTATAGAAAAGTATGGGCTGATCAGGGGGGGCTGGCTGGCCGTCAAACGGATTGGCCGCTGTCATCCCTTTCATCCCGGTGGATACGATCCTGTACCGTAATGACGACGTTCGGTTGTTTGTTGAGGAGGATGGAAAGAGTTTAGTCGTGAAATCTATAAAGCTGTTCATTTTACCCCTGATTATTGTTGGACTTATTTCATTTTTAGCGTTGTTTAAGCCCATAGTTGCAGCTTCTCCCGACCAGGAGCAAGCTGTTGTTTTAAGCCCGGTGGCTCAAGCCAATGGCGTAAGTTTAGAGAAGAAGGCCAGTTCCGATACTATTCAATTAGGCCAGGTGGTTACTTTTACGGTGACAGTTGACAACCAAAGTAACCGGGCTATTGATTTTAACCTGACCGATGTTATGCCGGAAGGATTGGCCCTGGCCCTGCATGGACATATCATTTCGGCCACCGTGGGTACATTTGATACCGCTAATAATGTACTCTCCTGGTCGGGAAATTTGCCGCAGGGTCAAAAAGCCAGCATTATTTATTACGGCATACCCCCTTCGACCGCTGCGCCGGGTGAAACCCTTAACAATGTGGCCCGGCTGGAATTTGGTGAAACCCATCTTGAAGCCGGCGCATCTGTTACCACCCAGCCCAAAGACCCAGGTATCTGGGGCGCTTTTGTTAATTTTATCGCCCTGTCCCTGATCTATTTGGATACTATTTTGAAAAACTGGGGGGTACCCTACGCTTTTGGTTTTTCGATTATTATTTTCACCATTCTGGTACGCCTGGCCACCTTCCCGTTAAATATGCAACAAATAAAATCATCCAAGGCTATGCAGGATTTACAGCCACGGATGAAGGAACTGCAAGAGAAATACAAGAATGACCGGGAAAAGCTGGCTCAGGAGCAGATGGCGATGTATAAAGAGGCCGGGGTTAACCCTCTGGGCGGGTGTTTACCTACCCTCGTCCAAATGCCCATTTGGTTTGCCCTGTATCAATCGCTCACCCAACTCTCAAATGAAGGCCTGCTCTACGAAGGATTTATGTGGATCCCCAGCCTGGCCGGCCCCCCCGTATCCCAAAGTGGGGATATCATACCTCCCTGGTTATGGCAATTACCCTGGACTGAGTCATTAGCTTATTTGGTTCTGCCGATCCTGCTATTAGTATCCCAGTATTACATGCAGCAGATGATGACCCCCCCTAACCCCGACCCGCAGCAGGCTTCGATGCAATCCATGATGAAAATTATGCCGATTATGTTTGGCTATTTTTCATTGATTGTGCCTTCGGGCTTAACCTTATATTGGTTCACCAGCAACATTTTAGCTTTAGCCCAACAGTACTTTACGCAAAATAACCTTAAACCGGCCACTGCTTCAGTGGGTAAGCCGCTCAGCGCCTCGGTTACGACCGGCCCCATTACAGCCGAGCCGGAAGAGAATAATAAGAGTGCCAATGTCAAAGCAAAACGAAAGTCTAGACGTAAGCGCTAAAACAATTGATGAGGCCATTGAGCAAGGATTGGCTCAGTTGGGCCTCAGCCGCGAGCAGGTTGATGTTGAAATTGTAAAAGAAGGAAAACGTGGTGTTTTTGGGATAGGCTCTGAAGATGCTCAAGTTCGGTTGATTCCCCGCAGCCAGGGCCAGCCGGAAAATCTTCAACCCGCCGCTGCCCCCCCAGTTGCTGCCAGGAAACCCGCTGCCCCCATTGAAACACCTGCTGAGCCGAGCCAGCCTGACCCATCTCAATCTGAAGCCGGCCGCGAGGCGGAAATTGGCGAGATGTCCGTCCGCTTTTTAGCCAAGCTGCTTGAGCTTATGGGCATCCAGGCCACCGTAACCTATCGCCAAGGCGCCGACCTGGTCGAAGCGGGCGAGACGCCGCCCCTGGTTTTGGATATTACCGGCGGCGATTTGGGTATCCTGATTGGCCGGCGCAGCGAAACACTCCAGGCGCTGCAAGATATGGTCCGGCTGATGGTCAGCAAAGAGCTGAATAGCTGGTTGCCCATTGTAGTGGATGTCGAGTCTTACCGGGTGCGCCGCCGCCAATCGCTGCGCCAAATGGCTCAGAAGATGGCCGAGCGTGTGACCGCCAGCCGCAAAAAGATGGTGCTGGAAGCCATGCCCGCCCATGAGCGCCGCATTATCCATATTACCTTAAGAGATCACCCGGCAGTGACCACCAAGAGTGTCGGCAGCGATGATAATCGCAAAGTAACTATTATTCCCAAGTAAGCTGTTGTTCGCTTATCAAAGGCATACCTTATTTCCAAACCCACCCCTGCGGTGGGTTTTGTGTGCCTTACCTAACTGAGAGAATCGAGCTGATAACATGACCCAAAACGTCCAGCCCCCCTATCTTTTGGTAGGAACCGTAACCAAAGATTTGCTCCCACACGACCGCTTCACCATTGGCGGTACCGTGACCTATGCCGGTTCTGTGGTCAAACGATTGGGCTGGCAGCCGGTCATTATTACCGCCGCCGCCCCCGATTTTGTTCCGCCCCCCTTTCTGGCCGATGCGCAATGGCACATCCTCCCTTCTGCGGCCACAACGACCTTTCGCAATGTTTATACCCCCCAGGGCCGGCAGCAAACGGTTGGACCCATCGCCCGTTCTATTGGCCCGGCCGATATTCCCCCCGACTGCCGGAATATCTCGCTGGTTCACCTCTGCCCCCTGGCGCAGGATGTGGAGGCCAACGTGACTCGCTTGTTTGAAAACTCGCTGCTGGTGACGACTCCCCAGGGCTGGCTGCGGCAGTGGGATGCTGAAGGAGTTGTCTCGCTGGGCGATTGGCAGGGCGCAGCGGAGATTCTCCCCCGGGTTCAGGCGACCGTTATCAGCATCGAAGATATTGAAGGTAATTGGGCCATTGCTGAGAAATGGGCCGGCCAAACCTCCATTTTGATTGTAACCCAAGATAAAGAAGGCTGCACTGTTTTTCACCAGGGGCAGCGTTTGGCTGTGCCACCCCGTCCCGCCACACCCAGCGACCCCACCGGCGCCGGTGATGTTTTTGCCGCCGCTTTTTTCATCCGTTACCACGAAACAGATGACCTGTGGCACTCGGCCTATTTTGCCAACGTTTTTGCCTCCATGGCCATCGAGCGCGCTGGCCCCGAAGGTATCCCGGCCCGGGCTGAAGTCGAAGCCTATATCGCCCGGCATCCGGCTGAAAACGTTTAATCAGACGGCGTTGAAGTTCAATATCTGAACGGTAATACTCAACAGTAGTAATATCAAAGGCTGAGGCTAAGATTGATCTTGCATCCTTAGACTCAGCCTTAGCCCCGCATAGATACCACTTTTTAATTCTGTTCCGTTTTGTTTGTCATCCTGGGCTATGTTACAATCAACAATCAATATTCAACCTGCAACTTTTAACCCATGACTGACCGTGCGGCCTTTGTCTACACCATTGCCAATCAAAAAGGCGGGGTTGGAAAAACTACCACTGCCGTCAACCTGGCTGCGTTTATTGCCGCCCGCAAAGCGCGGGTTTTGATTGTAGACGCCGACCCGCAATCCAATGCCACTTCCAGCCTGGGGGTCAAGCTGGCCGACGAAGCGCCCTCGCTGTATGATGGGCTGGTTAACAGAGTTCCAGCCCATGAAATTGTCCAGGCTACCAGCCGGGAACGGCTGTCTATTTTACCCGCCTCGCCCGAACTGGCCGCCGCCGAAGTGGAATTGGTGCAGCAACTGGCCCGCGAAACCTTGCTGCAAAAGATGTTGAAACCCATTCTGGCGGATTATGATTTTATTTTTATTGACACCCCACCCAGCCTGGGGCTGTTGACTGTCAACGCTTTGACTGCCTCGACCCATGGGGTGATTATTCCGGTGCAGTGCGAGTACCTGCCGTTGGAAGGATTGGGCCAACTGGTCCATACTGTCAACCTGGTGCGCGACAATCTCAACCCCCAGTTGCAGGTAGCCGGGGTGGTGATGACCATGTTCGACAGCCGGACCAACCTGGCCATGGATGTGGTCAACGAGGTGCGCCAACACTTCCCGGAGCAAATCTTCAAAACCATCATCCCGCGCAACATCCGCTTGAGCGAAGCTCCCAGTTACGGTGAGGATATTCTGGCCTATGCGCCTGACTCAGCCGGCTGTAAAGCCTATCAAGCGTTGACGGAAGAATTATTGAGCCGGGTGCGGAAACAGGTAGCAAAGTAGCAGGTAGCAGAAAAACTTGCATCTTAGGCAACTCCAAGAAAATAATTACTCAATATTCGTGTTGCGCTTGCGTGAGGTAAAACAGACGGAACACGCCGCCATAGGCACGCAAGCGAGACGCAAGACGTTTTGGTTAATTTAAATCTTGGAACTGCCTTATATTTGCTACCCTGCTACTACCCTGTGACTTTTGAGGAAGGTGTTTATGATGACCAAAAAACGCGGGTTGGGCAAGGGCCTGGAAGCGCTGATCCCGACAACGATCACTAGACCGGCCAGTTCAGAAGTGCAGGCCGGCGCGGTTGAAATTCCGGTGGATCACATCTCGCCCAATCCCCACCAGCCCCGCCAGACCATAAACCCGGAGAAGCTACAAGAATTGGCCGCTTCGATTGCGGCGCACGGCCTAATCCAGCCATTGATTGTGACGCGGGTGGGGGGCGGCTACCAACTGATTGCCGGGGAACGGCGCTGGCGAGCCAGCCAACTGGCCGGTTTGACCACCGTGCCGGTGATTGTCAAAGAGACCAGCCCGCAGCAGATGTTGGAATTAGCTTTGGTGGAAAATATTCAGCGGGCCGACCTGAATCCGCTGGAAGAAGCCGAGGCTTACGCCCAATTGATGGAGGAATTTGGTTTAACCCAGGAAGCTGTGGCTGAGCGAGTCGGCAAAAGCCGCACCGCCGTCGCCAATATCGTCCGGCTGCTCAATTTGCCGGAAGAGGCCAGAGCCGCCCTGGCGTCCGGGGAAATCTCGGAAGGGCATGCCCGCGCCCTATTGAGCCTCAAAAAGGGGCGTGATCAATTAAGTTTGTTGACCACCGTGATCAATCGCGGTCTCAACGTCCGCCAGACCGAAGCCCTGGCCCGCCAACTGTTGCTGGGCGATGCCGAAGCTAAACCCAAACGCCCCCCGCTTACCCCCCATGATAAAACCATGCTGGCCAAATTTGAGTCGAAACTCGGTACCCGGATTGAACTAAATCGTTCTGAAGATCAATCGGGCCGGCTGGTGATCCATTTTTATTCCCAGGAAGAACTGCAGGCCATTTTTGACGCGATTTTAGGGAAGGATGAGCAGTTGTAGTAATTGCTCATACATGTCATTTCGACCGAAGGGAGAAATCTCTTATGCTTATGCGGCGCTCCAGAGATTTCTCGGCCGACGGCCTCGAAATGACTTTGGGGCTGAACAGTTACCAATTGTAAAGCTCACACCCGGCCCAACTTAACCTCTTCCAACGCCTCCAACCGATCCTGCAATAAGCGCACTTCCTCGTCTACCTCCGCCGATAGACGGCTGTAATCGGCCACATGGTCGGTGGATTCGCCGGTGAGGAGCTGAGAATAGATCGTTCCCAGGGCCGACAGCGTGCTTTCGATTTGGATTTCCGCCCGCTTCATGGTGTTTTGCAATCGCTCCAGCGAGGCCAACTGGTTGCGCCGATTGGTCAGAGTTCGTTCCAGTTGGCCGCGCACCTGGGGATCATTTTCTTGGGTCAGTTGAGTTTCCAGCTTGGCAATTGCCTGTGGCACGGCCTCTAAATCCTGGCGGATGAGATTATTTTGTTGGAAGCCGTCAATCCGCCTGACCAGGTCTTCAATCGCCTCAACCCACTCTTGAACCTGGGCGGCCAACTCCTGCAAACGAGCGCGGGCATTGGGGTTAGTGGTGGCTTTAATCAAGCTTTCAATCTGCGCCTGATAAGCCAGGGCCTTGTCCAGGTGAGCATGAATCACCGGGTTTGTTTGGCCCTTATTAATCAGGGGATATTCGACGGGCCGGGGGCGGATTTTTTCTTGGTGTTTTCGCGTGACCGGCTCAGCCTGGCCGGCGGATTCGCCCTGTTGTTGCTGAAGATCGTTCTCCTGGTGTTGAACCTGCTGCTCGGCTCCAGCCTTTCCACTGCCCAGAAGCAGACTAAAAAAGTGAAGCGCCAACGCAGCGCCCCAACCCAGAGCCGGAAACTGAAACCACAAATTGTTTGATTCTGAAAATAAGTTTATCAGTGCCAGCATACTAATGACAATTACATAAGACCCAAAATGCCCTAAAAATCCCCGCCATTTCCCACTCACATTTTTCATGGATACCAGCGCAATCCCAAAAAGATGAAAAGCAATCCCAACTCCCCAACCGAGGGCAGGCCATTGGAACCAAAAGTCTGATCCACTGGACAGGTCTATCATGGCTAACATTCCGATAATAATGATATAGACCCCCAAGTGTCCCCAAAACCCGCGCCATTTCGGGCTTAAATTTTCCATAAACGACCCCTTACCATCAGATGAAGGGTATTATAAGATTGTCTCTATTTTTTGGAAATCGGTGAAGATGAAGAGGGACGGTTATCAGTGGACAGTAATCAGTAATCGGTTATCAGTAAACTGACTACTGATTACTGGTTACTGGTTACTGACTTCTAACCACTGTTCACGAGGATAAAAAAATCAGCGGCATGGGGATGTTGTAAAGCACCAGGCCCACAATAATCGCTGTAGCAAAACTGGTCGCCACTTTGGTAATCATCGTGGTACGATTGGTCATGGCCTGGCCCTGGTAGATCATCAGGGCCAGCCGGGGCAAAAAGACCAGCGGGGTAAACAGGCCGTACCCCAGCAGCAGCAGCAAGGTGGCGACGGTCCGCTCCACCCCACCGAGAACCCGGTCCAGCGTGTTGATGGCCACCGTCTGTTTGATTTCGGTACCCTGGGTCGCCAGAACGGCTACGGAAACCTCGGCTTCCAAAACCGGGGCTACGCCAATCACGGTAGCCAAGCCGATCAGATAAGCCATTAGCCGATACTGGTTGAGGGCGGTGGGCGTCCACAAAAGCTGCAAGTCGGCGGGGGTCCAGCCGGTAGCCACCCAGGCAATCAGAATGATCAGGATGAGATGGGCAATCTGGTCCAGGATGAGTAATAGTAGCCCCTTCCCTTTACTGTTATCGGTAAAAACAAAGGTGCGAAATTGGTCAATAAAAAGGTGGCCCAGAAACAAAACAATCATCCAGACCCACCAGATAGGCAAGGTGTTCCAGGCCAAAATGGCGGTAATAAAGGTGACAACACCGACATGAATGATCAGACCCGGCCAGCCTTTACGTTTAGCTAAAACCAGCCAGTAGGGTTGTAAAACGAAATCGCCGATCATGTGGCCCAACATGAGGCGTAAGAAGAAGGAGAGGGCCAGGTCCATGTTGCTTACATATCCTTCGAATTGCTCAAGAGATTCTCACGGAGAGGTAAGGTGAGGATCACTTCGGTCCCCTGGCCTACCTCGGAATGGATGGTAAAAACGCCGTTGATGGCGCTGGAACGTTCCTGCATATTAATCATGCCCAGGCTGCCGCGCTCTTCGTAGCGCGCTTTGACTTTATGGACATCAAAACCCAGCCCGTTATCTTTGATTAACACGGTCAAGGTATCCTGGCTTTCGTCGGGCTGCAGGATTAAATCTATCTGTGAGGCCTGGGCATATTTTTTGGCGTTGTTGACCGCTTCCTGAATGACCGCAAAAATAGCCACCTCCGCTTTGGGCGATAGCCGTTCAAATTCCTTCTCGACGGTTAACACGATATTGAGTTTATCGGTCTCGGCCAGCCGCTCGGCGTAAACCTCCAGCGCCGGGATAAGGCCCTGGGTTTCCAGGATTACCGGGCGGAGGTCGAACAGGAGGGTGCGGAGCTGCTTCAGGGCCTTCTCCGAGACGCTCAGGTTCAAATCAATTTCGTCCAGAGCGTGCTCTGGGGCACGCTTAATCAGTTCTTTGGTAAAGTTCAGACTCATAATAATCGAAGCCAACAACTGGGTTGGCCCATCATGCAAATCACGGGCCAGGCGCTTGCGAATTTCGTCCTCGACCACCACCAGGCGATCCCGTTCTTCTTTGAGGCTTTCATATAAACGGGCATTTTCGATGGCAATAGCGGCCTGATTGGCAAAGGTGGTCAACAGTTTTTGGTCCAAATCGCCAAAGTAATGATCGGGCTTGCTCTGTAAGACCTGCAACACGCCAATCAGCTTATTACGCGAGATCATCGGCACGCACAGCAGCGAGGTCAACTTGAAGTCGAAACTGTCGGCGATGCTCTGGTAGTAGCGGTTGTCCTTGTTGACGTCATCCACGATTAAGGGCTTGCGATGGGTAGCCACCCAGCCGGCAATACCTTTGTCGCGGGCCATGCGCACCCCTTTGAGGTTCTCCCCGCCGCCGCCTTCAATCACGGCAAAAACTAATTCATCGGTCAGCTCGTCGAGCAAAATCAGCGAGCCGGCCGAGGCGTTCATGACATCCACGGCGGCCACCAGAATTTTGTGCAGCAGCGGCTCCAAATTTAACTCAGAGGTCAGCGACCCGGCCACCTCATGCACCACATGCAAAACCGCGATGCGATGCTGCGCTTCCTGAAAATTGACCTCTAAGTTTTTTATTTTTTCTTGAAGGGTGGCTAATTCTACGGCGTCGGTTGTCTTGCTCAAGCTTTTACCCTGCCTTAAGCCTCTACTACCTTTCAAATAACGTAGTTTAGCCCCTTGTGGGCGGGCACAAGGCTCCATACTAAGCCTATCCGAGAAACGGCCGGTTGGCATCCCTATGCGTCACTATGGGGTTATTCGGATAGCCTCTTACAAGGGCATTAATCCTGGCTCAGTCCCAAAAAAGGCTAATTGCTGAGCAATTTTTGCAGTAGGGGCAGCTCTCGCTCCGCTGCTTCACGGCCCAGGCGAATAAACTCCTCGGCCTTATCATAATCCATCGAGGTCAGCAACTCGACGCGCGGCCTGATTAAAACATCCACCGGACTCATCCGGGTTTTCACAATCTCGCGTTCCATAATCGCCATCATACTGGTCAATACCCCCAAAAAATTGGGATTGATCGGCTGCCGCGATTTCAGGCGGCCCCTGGCCCGTTCTTCTTCAATCGAAGGAATGACGCTGGAGGCGATAATGATATTAGCCCCTTTTTCGGCCAAAATGCTAGCCGGGACCGGGTTGACCGCGCCGCCATCGATAAGATAATGGTTATTGAGCCGATAGGGCGAAAAAATACCGATCATGCCAATGCTGGCTCTGACGGCTTCGGCCAACAAGCCCTCCTCAAATACAATTTCCTCACCCGACATCACATCGGCGGCGACCACATAAAAGGGAATCTTGGTATCGGCAAAGCTGACGTGATTGAACTGTTTATCCAAATATTTAAGGGTGGCATTGCCTTTGATGAGGCCGTTCCAGGGTAAATTGACTCGTGGATCCCACAGGCCGCTTTTGAAGTCAATCAATTTGACCAGGTTTTTGGCAAAGCGGGCTACCTCATCGGGCGATTTACCGCAGGCGTACAGCCCCCCAAAAAGCGAGCCGGCGCTGGTGCCGGCAATCATATCCACCGGAATGTTGGCCTTTTCCAGGGTTTGGAGCACCCCAATGTGAGCAATACCCCTGGCTCCACCACTGGAAAGGGCCAGCCCGATCACCCGCTGGGCCAGTTTGCGGGCGGTCCGGCCCAATTCAGCCTCGGTGTTATCACAGGTGAAGATGGGGCCTTTGGAGAGTTCTTTGATCCAGGATGCTGGCGGCGTGGCGAGCAGAACCGTCGCTCGAACCAATTGCAGGGCTTTGGCGGCCATCTCGCTGTACTCGGTCGGCAGCGCGATCAAGACCCAATCATAGCCATCTACCAAGATACTCAGCGTCTCAACCAGGGAGGCGCTGGAGAGATTGTCCATCGCTTCCAGCACCACCAGGCTTTCGCTTTGAGCCTCGGCATTGATTTCCTGGGGCAGCTTGGCTCCAGTGGCATCAAACAACACGACGCGCTGGCGGGTCAAGCGGTGAAGCTGCTGGGCCAGCGGCCAGGCTTGGGGGCCGAAGACTGCCGCCAGGGTATAGCCGGGCCGCTTCTCGACCTCCATCACTGCATCGCTCAGGCGGCGGCTCAACTCGCGGGTTAACTGTAGGGCAATTTCAGGGTGGTCGGCCAGCAGTTCATCCATATCCGCTTTGCGTAAAACCCACAAATCAGCGTCAATCACTACCGTGACTGTGGCCGAGCGGCGCTGATTGAGCAGCAACGCCATCTCGCCAAAAAAGTTGCCCGGCCCCAGATAGTTGACAATCTTTTCCTGCTGCCCAACCCCCGTGTTGATTGAAACCTTAACCTGGCCCGACTCGATCAGATACATCGAGTCGCCCAGACTGTTTTCGACAAACACGACCTCGCCGTTCTCAAAATGAACTTTTTGCAGTTTAGCCGAGACAGCCGCCAGGGTTTCGCGGGAGCAGGATTTGAAAAACGGGATACGCAGCAGGCTGTCTTCGATGATCTGATGCTGGGAATTTATTTCAACCATTGTTAATGGTCCGTTACAACTCAATCAAGATTTTAACAATTATACCATAAATTTTTTGCGCCTATCAATGGTACATGAGGCTTAAATAACGACCACCAGAGGATAGAAGATAGAGGATAGAAGATAGAAATCATCTATTTTTGCTATCTACCATCTTCTATCTCTTCTCGTTGGCAAATCCCCTGAAGTTTGTTATAATGAGCAGACATAATCTTACGCCAGCGTCAAAACTTATGAGCCAACCTCCCGACCCAACCCGACCGGCCTCACCGGTAGACCCATTTCAATATGCTGTTCATCTGGCCAAAGCCGGGCGCAAGCTCGAGGCCCGTGATGCGCTGCGGCGGGTGGTGGCGGCGCAGCCGGTCAACCAGGCGGCCTGGCTGTGGCTGTCGGCGGTGGCCCCTGACCTAGCCGAGGCCGAAGCCGCTCTGACCCAGGCTCGCAGCATCAACCCTCTGCATCCCAGCTTGGCTCAGGCGGAACAGTGGCTGGCTAAACGGTTTGCCACCCAACTGTCCAACCGTGTGACCATCCTGCCCGCGCCCGCCCCGACAAAACCGACCAAAATAGCCACGACTCAGCCTATGCCCTCCCTCACCCAGGCCCACAAACCGGCCACCTTGCCCGTGGAGGACAGCCGACCCCATCAGGCCGCCACCCTGCCGATGCCGTCCCCCCAGCCGCCGGCGGAAACCAGGCCGTCCACACCCCTGTCGCAGACTTGGCACGTGGTCGCGCTGATTGTTGTCGCGGTGGCGGCGACCATCGGCTTGAGTGTGCTGTTCCTGGGGTTGACTTTGCCGGTCGGCGCAACCGCGCCGGAACCGACCCCGGTTGACTCGTTTCTGCGCGAGCGCCCGGCTGCCCTGGACGAAGCCTGGGCCAGCCGAGATTGGAGCCGGGCGATTGCCATTTTGGAGGGGCTGCGCCAAACCCAGCCCGACTCCGCCGCGCTCAAGGAGCAGTTGACCCACGCCTATCTGCAACAAGGGATCGCTTTACGTCACAAGGGGTTTATTGAAGAGGCCCGGCCTATGTTTGAACAAGCCCTGCGCCTCAACCCTAGCCAGTTGCGCGCTTGGCAGGAGGATCGCTTGGCCGAGACTTATTTGCAGGGGGTCAAGCATTATCAGGCCGGTGAATGGCAAAAAGCCATCGAGTCGTTAGAAGCCGTGCGAGCCGAGGATGGCGCTTACGTTCACGTCAAAGATTTGCTGTACAGCGCCTATTACAATCACGGCCTGGCCCTGCAAGGGGCCAATAAAATGAAGCAAGCCAGAGATGCTTTGGAAATGGCGATTGCCCTACGCCCCGATTTGCCGGAGCCGCGCCGCAAAATCGCCGAGATTGAATTTGCCCTGGCCCCTCAAACCGCCCCGGCCAAGCCCATCCCCCCGGCCTCGGTCAAAGACCGGCTGATTGTCGTCGGCATTGCCGAGCAGCGTATGTGGGTCTTTGACAAGAACAAGCAGGTCTTTGATTTTGTTGTCTCCACCGGCGAGCCGGGCCGTGATACGGCCATCGGCGAGTTTGAAATTCTGGACAAAATTGATGTGGCCTACGCCGCCACCTGGAACCTGGATATGCCCTACTGGATGGGCATCTACTGGGCCGGCACACTGGAAAACGGCATCCACTCCCTGCCGATTGTCCGGCATACTGGCTACAAGCTCTGGGACGGCTACCTGGGCCAGCGCGTCTCCTACGGCTGCGTCATTTTGGGCGACGAAGACGCCGCCACCCTGTACGAGTGGGCCGAGGTGGGCACGAAAGTGAAGATCGTGTGGAGTCTGGCGGATTGGGCGGGGAAGTGAGGAAGGTTGGGGGGAGGGCTGGTTAATTTGAAAGTGATGCGTGATACATGACCTACAAATTTCACGCCTCACGTATCACGCATCACGCCCAAAACTTATCCCTGTGACCGAAACTAAGCTCATCACCTCTGCTCGGATGCTCCTGATTTTTGGGAGTATCCGAATTTTTGTTTACAAAGGGCCGGAAGTTTGGTAAGATGTAAATGACAGTTTTTTCGATTAGCCTGCTCAAGTGTCATCTGGAAGGCTATCGGGCAAAAATCTACTCCCAAACAGAAGCGAAATGGAAGGCAAAAATAATACCTAAAACTCAAGATATAAAAGAAATAGAAATTGTGGCAGAAGGCTTTAGACGAGGCCGGATTAGGCCGGCATCTCCGGCTTATCATTCAAAAAGGAGAAATTCGCATTTTACCACAAGTTAGTGTTGCCCCAGAGGAACTCCTAGATGAGTTAGCCGGATGTTTGGGCCAAGAATCAGCCACCGAGTACGACTTCCATCTGGAATTGGCAATGAGGTAGCCAACCTTGAATAAGGGTGCAAATTAGTCTTCCCTTTTTAGAGCACAAGCCCCGACTCATTCGAGTCGGAGCTTTTTTCAACTGGCCTCAAACGCTCTATAATTTAATGGTAATCTCTTCTCTTTCTTACTCCTATTCCCCGAGCCATTAAAACAATCCCCAAAGCCAACATCAACCATCGTACACCACCAGGAATGAAAATCCGCAGATTTCGCAGATTGCACAGATTTTTAAATTTATCTGCGAAATCTGTGGATAGTTTCGAGGAGGCATTAATGAACAACCCAAACCCCACCGATCCTTACCTCGCGGCTAAAGCCGAGTGGGAAGCGACCACGCTCAAAGAAGCGCTGGCCCAGAGGCCGGAGCGCCAGGAGCAGTTTGTCACCACCTCTTCCATTCCTGTCGAGCGGCTTTATGCGCCCAAAAATACAAGTTACGACGACTACATGGCCCAGCTTAATTTCCCCGGCCAATATCCCTACACTCGCGGCGTTCACGCCAGCGGTTACCGGGGCAAACTGTGGACCATGCGCCAGTTCGCCGGGTTTGGCAGCGCCGAAGAGACCAACCGGCGCTTCAAATATTTGTTAAGCCAGGGGCAAACCGGCCTGTCCATCGCCTTTGACCTGCCGACCCTGTACGGCTACAACACCAATGCCCCCGCAGCCGAGGGCGAATTTGGCAAATGCGGCGTGGCTGTCTCCTCGCTGCGCGATATGGAGTTACTGCTCGACGGGCTGCCGCTGGACCAAATCACCACCAGCATGACCATCAACAGCCCGGCGGCGGTTATCTGGGCCATGTACATTGCCGTAGCCGATCAGCGCAACATTCCGCGCGACAGATTGGGCGGCACGCTGCAAAACGACATCCTCAAGGAATACATTGCCCAAAAAGAGTATATCTTCCCGCCGCAGCCGAGCATGCGGTTGGTGGTGGACACGCTTGAATTTGGAGCCAAAGAACTGCCGCGCTGGAACCCGATCAGCATCAGCGGTTACCACATCCGCGAAGCCGGCAGCACCGCCGTGCAGGAGTTGGCCTTTACCCTGGCTGACGGTATCGAGTATGTCAAGGGGGGGCTGGCCCGCGGGCTGGCGGTGGACGACTTTGCGCCCCGGTTGAGCTTTTTCTTCAACGCCCACAATGACTTTTTTGAAGAAATCGCTAAATATCGGGCCGCCCGCCGCATCTGGGCCAGGGTGATAAAGGAAAAATTCGGGGCCGTCGATCCCCGTTCGTGGCGGCTGCGCTTTCACACCCAGACGGCGGGGGTCAGCTTGACCGCCCAGGAGCCGGAAAATAATATTGCCCGCGTGGCCCTGCAAGCCCTGGCGGCAGTGTTGGGCGGAACCCAAAGCCTGCACACCAACTCGATGGACGAGGCTCTGGCCCTGCCCAGCGAGCAAGCGGTGCGCATCGCCTTGCGCACCCAGCAAATCATTGCCCATGAAAGCGGCGTGACCAACACCGTTGACCCGCTCGGCGGCAGCTACTTTGTCGAAGCCCTGACCGACCAGATGGAGGCCGAAACCTGGGCCTACTTCGACCGGATCGAGGCGTTGGGCGGCGTCCTGCCGGCCATTGAAAGCGGCTTCTTTCAAAAGGAGATTGCCGATGCCGCCTATCGCTACCAGCACGAAATTGACACCAAACAGCGGACCATTGTCAGCGTCAACGAATATCTCAGCGCCGACCCTATCCATATCCCCATTTTAGAGATGGACCCCCAAGGCTACGAGCGGCAGTGTGCCCGCCTGGCCGAAGTGATGGCCCAGCGGGATAACCAGGCTGTCTCTCGCTGCCTGGCCGATTTGCGCCAAGCCGCCCAGGGCAGCACCAATCTCATGCCCTATATTCTCAACGCCGTTAAAGCCTACGCCACTTTGCAGGAAATTATGGATGTGTTCAGAGAGGTTTTTGGGGAGTACCGCGAGCCGAATTTTTTGTAACCCTATCTGCCATCTGTGTTCATCTGTGGACCCCAATTTTCTTGCGGGTTGTTGAGGCCAGCCGGACCCGCGTTCCATCCTCGGCTACGGTCAGTTGGCCCCGGTAAATTTCGGTAAATGCTTCGACAATTTTTTCGGGGGCTTCGTCAAACTCCGGGCCGATATGGCTGATGAGCACGTGGGGCACTTTGGCGGCGGCGGCAAACGTGGCCACTTCTTTGGGCGGGAGGTGGGCCATTTCGTGGATCAGTAAATCACAGCCTTCGATGTACGGTCCCAACTCCTGCGACGAGGTCAAGTCGCCGCTGTAAACAACACGCCAGCCGGGGCCGTCAATGACCATACCGCAGGCAGTGGCTTTTGAACCAAATTGAGTTTTGAGCTTGGGCCGCTCCAGGTGCTGCGTTTTAAAGTAAGTGACTCGCAGCAGCGCTTCCTGGTAAGCTTCGTTACACTCGATGTTGGTCAGGTCGAGAGGATAGCCCAACTCGTCGGCCAGCAAAAACGAGTCGCTTAACAAACGGCGCACTTTGCCGCGAGTGCCGCGCGGCCCGTAAACGGACAGGGGGGCGAGGCGCTTCAACAGCCGGTTCTGGCTCAAAAAAAGGCCCAGGCTGGCGACGTGGTCCATGTGCCAATGGCTCAGAAAAATAGCTTCCACGTCCACCGGGTCTAATTGATACCTATACAAGAGGGTGCTGGCCGGCGCACCACAGTCAAGCAGAAACAGCTTGCCGGCGGCAGTCAGCGCATAACCGGGGGCAAAACGCCGCTCGGTGGGCAGGCCGGAAGAGGAACCCAGGACAATTAATTCATCGGGCACAGCTTCCTCCTCAGAAGGGCGAATAGGCCGCAAAGCGTGGCGAACTCTAATTTATTCGCCATTCCCCCATTCGCCTATTCTCTCTATTACCCCCCACCGCAAGCGGCCACATTGACTTCATGCGTGGCAAAATCGTTGGCGAAGAGGTGCGCGCCTTCGCCGCCGCAGCCCATAAAGAAAAGATAATCGGTTTGTTCTGGTTGCAAAGTGGCGCTGATAGACGACGCGCCGGGGCTGGCGATGGGGCTGGGCGGCAGACCGGGGTTGAGATAGGTATTGTAGGGTGAGTTGACCTGAGAATACTCCTCCAGCAGCACGGGGGTTTTCCACCACTGGCCGCTGTCGGTCTGGTAGCCCATGGCGTATTGCACGGTAGGGTCAGCTTGCAAATACATCCCTTGAGCCAGGCGGTTCAGGTAAACGCTGGCGATAGTGGGGCGTTCAGCCGGTATAACCGCTTCGCGTTCGACGATAGAGGCAATGGTCAAAATCTCGTAGAACGTGTAGCCCTGACCGGCGGCCAAATCGAGGGCGTTGGCCGGAATTTTGCTGGCCATGTTCTCGACCATGCGCTGGATCAGGTCCTCGGGGGTGGCTTTAATGGGCAGGCGATACGTATCGGGGAACAGATAACCCTCATACGACGCCCCGGCCGGCCGGTCGGCCAGCAGCGGATGCTCCACCCCGACGCCCTGGCGCACCACCGCTAAAAAGGCCGCTCCATCCATAATATTTTGCTGGGTCAGCAGCTCGGCCACCTGCTCAGCCCGCCAACCTTCGGGAATAGTAATCGAAACCTCTTCAAAATTGGCCTTTTGCAGCGTTTCGGCAATTTCGCGCATGGTCATGTTGCGGCGCAGCTCGTAGTCGCCGGCCTCCAGAGTGGCGTCCAGCCCGTTGTAGCTCAAAAAGCGGCGAAAAACATCGGGGTCGGAAATGAGACTCATTTCATAGAGTTTGTTAGCTATGCTAACCGCCGTCTCACCCACCTCGACGGTGAAAGGGACGGGTGATGGGTCATCGGAGATAGGAGTGTTGATCGTTTCGGCCTGGCTCTGCAAGTACAGGCCCACAAAAAAATCCTCAATATTTTCCGGCGAGCGCAGCCCCGACGAAGTACCCACCGAGATAGCGGCGGCGGCTTCGCTGTTTTGGTTGGCAAAGGCCCAATAGCCTGCCCCCAAAATCACCACAATGGCCCCAATGGCAATAATAAAAACAATCAAGCGAAAAAAAGCTCTAACAACAACCATACAAGCGCCTCAATAGATTTTACTGATTTAGAAATTACACGGTTGACCGGATAAAGGGCAGGATTGCTGGAATTAAAGGATTTTTCTATCCTTCTATTCTGAAGATTCTGCTCTAAACCTGCCTGCTTCTAATACCAACTGCGTAACTCTATCACTGATTAACTATCAAATTCTTCTCTGTTTCCCAGCACTCGCAGGCCTCGCGCACGGCGCTGCCGTTTTTGAGGCTGCCTTCATAAGCGGCCAGGGTCGGCTGGACAACCCAGCCAGACAGGTTCATCGGCACCGGGCTGCCGGCGTCCATCCACTCGCCGTTGTAGCGGCGGGAAAAGTGTAGATGGCTGGAATTGGCCAAACCGCCTTCACACGAAGCATAGCCGATGATATCCCCTGCCTTTACCCGCTGCCCTACCTGAACGGGCCGGTCCGCATCCAGAACCACGTGCAAATATTGCAGCACCCAGCCGGTCTGAATATTGCCGTCCCCATCGAGGTCCAACTCAACCGCGCCGTGACGGGCGACCACAATCACCCCATCGGCCGCCGCCGTGTTCGGTTCGGCGGAGTAATAGCAGTTGCCCAACACATCAGGCGGGCCAAAATCAATGGCCGCCCAGGCGCTGCCGTCGGCGTAGGCCGGGTGGGGACCGCTGGTAATGTAAAAACCCTTGCCTTTGGCCCAGGGCAGGCTGAGCGGTGGCTGTACCAGCGATTTGGGAACCAACGGCTCAATCGAATGGGCCAGCGGATCGCCAAACAGGGCGCGATAATCGGCCAGCAGGCCGTCCGGCTCCAATTCTTTGGTCCAGGTTTCCTGGTTGGAATGGAGGGCCAAAATATTTTGGACTCCCACTGTGCCGGCGTTCAACCCTTCCGGCGTGACCACGCGCTGGCGGTCGGCCAGGGAGAAAACCCAAAACCCATCGCGTTTGTAGCCATAATACCCGGCGTTGATGCGGTTGGCTGTCCAGCCGAGGGCCAGGTACAAACTGCTGCCGCGCGGGTTTTGCGGCCCCAGCATGCGGTTAATCGCTTCGGCGGTGGGATAGGGATTGGTCACCCAGCCGCCGTAATGTTCCAACAATGCCAGCAGCAGGCGCGGCCCCACGCTGAACTGCTGGGCCACCCGCTCGACAATTTCGGCTCCGGTTAAGATCTGGCCATCCACATACTCGGTGTAGCCAACCAGGTAGCCGCCTTTGCTTTCGATAAATTCCTGGAGGTTGAAGCCCACATAAGCCGGACTGTAAACAACTTCGCTGTCGGGCAAAAGCATGTGCCGGGGCGATGTATCTTCGAGACGCAGGGGAATACGTAACGATTGGCCGGTTTGGATAATGGCGTCTGGCCCGGCTAATTGATTGAGGGCCACCAGTTCCTCAAGCGGGGTGTCATAAAGCCAGGAAATATAACTTAAATTTTCGCCTTCTTCGATGACATGGTACGAAAACGGGGGGCCGGCAGGGGTGGGGATCGGCATAGCTTCGATGACGGCAACCGGCTCCGAGACAGGTACGGAAGCAGAGGCGGTCGAGACAATCTGGGTTGAGACCATGACTACTGGCTCGCTGCTGGGAGTGGTGGGTGAGGGCGTGGGGGCGATGGTGGCGGGTGCTTGACTGAACTGGGCACTATCGGAGATAACAGCGGGGCCGCAGCCGGCGGTGAAAAGGACCAGCACGGTACAGGCGATCAATTTTAATGACACAGACAACCTCTCATCCGGGTGGGGTGACGGGCTGGCAAACCAAACCTTCCTCAAAACCTGACTGGCTCTCTGCCCCAACCGAATTAAGGCGTGAGAGCCAGGCATGGAATTGCTGCTGATCTTTAACGGCTTTCAAGTATAGCACGGAGTTTAAGGAGGGCAAAATAGCGCGGCAGATGCGAAGTTGACTTGGGAATGAAGGGAGATTAGAGATTGGAGACTGGAGATTGCTAAATCTCTAATCCCCAATCTCCACCTTACTGCCCTATCCAATCCACCTGGAGGGTGATCCCATCGGCGGTGGTGGTCAGGCTGATCAGGTTGAATTGCGGGGGGATTTGGCGGCTGAATTGCTGCCCCGGCAGTGTGCCCAACTCGACCAGCTCCGGGGGTAGCCAGCGGGCCGGCAAACGCAGCCAACCGAGCTGCGCCCAGTGTAAACGGCTGACCACTTGATTGCCTTGCTGCTCCAGCGACAGGCCCAGGTCAACCACCGGCTCCAGTCCGGCTATGGAAACCGGAGTGGTCAGAATAACCTGACCGCCCGATTCAAAGTTAACCGTAACCGGTTGAGCCAGCATTTGAGAAGCAGAACGGCTGACGCTCTCTTCCGACAAAAACAGGGTTAGATCAGGGGCAGCGACGGCCGGTTGAACGGCGACAGCGGGGATGGCCGGCTGGATAGACTGAATCAGTCCCATCAGCAAGAGTACGCCGATAATGCTGCCCACCAGCAGCCCGGTGCAGCCCCAACGACTCATGGGGCCAGCCGCGCTTCGAGCCAAAACTCGGTATCGGTGGTGCCCAGGCCGGTCAAGGTCAGCGGCGTGCCCAACACGGTTGAGGCTTCAACTAGCATTTGGTTCAAATTTTGATTGAGGGCCGGCAACTGGCTGTCGAACATACGGGCTGTTGTTTCCGGCGGCAGGTCAACCCCGGAAACATCGGCCTGAATGAGCCGCACTTCCACCGTAGATTGAGGGGTAATTTGCAGCCCAAAACGGCCTGTAACTTGGACGGGCAAGGTAACGCCAAAGGCTGTTACCGAGGTATCGCTGGTCAGATTGACCTGATTGCCAGGCAGCAGGTCGAGTTGGACGGGAGCGCCGGCCGTACTTTGGGCAAATTGGTTGAGCGAAGCTTCATTCATGGTCAGGCGCAGGCCGGGGACGGAAGCAGTTTCGGCCAGGGTGGGGGCTGGAGCGATAACGGCGACTACCAGAGAGGCCAGCACCAGCAGCAAACCGCCGCCGAGCAGTCCTACCAGGATACCGCCGGCGCAGCCCAGCAACCCGTAGCCGGGCGAGTCCGATGGTGGAGATGACTGATTGTACCCAAATTCTGTACCCAAGTTTTAACCTTTATCGGATATCAAGTGAAGAGATGAGGCAATGGAGGGTGCGAATTTGATCCATCCTTTAGACTTCCAACCTTCCAATCTTCCTCTACCTAACTCCATTTGGCCGATGAGTTTACAATATTCTGACCACTTTGGGGGCGTGCTGCCACAGTTCTTCCAGTTGATAATAGGCGCGTTGTTCTGGGGAGAGAAGATGAGCAATCACCGAACCGAAATCAATTAACATCCAACCAGATTCGGGTGTGCCTTCGACGCTGGCCAGGCGGCTGCCGGCGTGTTTGAGTTTTTCCAGTAGTTCGTCGCTAATGGCTCTGATTTGCCGGCTGGATGAGCCATCACATAACACATAATAATCCGCCAGCAGTGTCACCTCGCGCATGTCCAGCATTAAAATGTTAGCGGCTTTTTTGCCGGACGCAATTTCTACCACTGCATGAGCTAATTCGTTTGCTTCCAGGTTTACCTCCAAAAATACAGTTGTAGGTTACAAGGCATATTGATGTTCAGATAATGTTTTTGAATCGTAGTAACGACTTTAGTCGTTTCACTGGTCTAGACGACTGAAGTCGTCACTACAAACTCAAAATCTTTTTCTGAAAAGCTATAGTAACTACTTCGACAATGTCATATTATTATGACAACTATTTTGATACCATAACCGCCTGTTTTCCGGCGCTCGCCCGGCGATTTATCGCGGGGCGAGCAACAAGGGCAAATCGGGGTTGGATGGCGTAGAACATTTGTGTAATGTGACATTGTCGAACTACTTAGCCATGTCATTTCGAGCGACGTTAGGAGCGAGAAATCTCTAATCTGTGATTTGCAGACAACGATCTCGGAGATTTCTCGGCTTTCAGCCTCGAAATGACATGAGAAGGCAGTAGTTATAAGTTACTAATGTTATCACAAGTTGAGCCTGTCGCCAAACTTCAGACCCCCCCTTTTTTTGACGAAAGTTCTGCTTCTGGTATGATTGGGCTGACACACATGCGCTGGATAATGGGGAGGGCCGGAAAATCGCCAATCTTCCAGCCTTCCATTCTTCCAGCAAAGTGGATAAGTTCTGATTAAAACAGGGGCCAAATAGTGGATTTAACCAATTTTTTACCGGCGGCGTTGGCTTTGCTGCTGCCGTTCGGCCTGATCCTGCTAATCGCCAGTGCTGTGCCGGAAGAGCAGTCGCCGGCCCTGGCGGTGAATGGGATGGTGGCCTGGAGCGCGGCGGCGCTGGCCTATTTTGGGCTGGGCTTCGCTTTTCACTTTGGCGGCATTGCCCAGGTGACGCCCAACCCGGAGCTGAGCGGTCTGTATTGGGAGTGGTATCCGCTCGATCAGTCGGTTGACCTGGAAGTGGCTCGGTTGTGGGGGGTAGTGGCCTTGCAGGGCTTTGGCCTGGCCGGCGAAGCGGCCACCCCCAGCGCGTTGCTTTTGTTTCTAAGCCATCTGGCGCTGGTTGGAACAGCCGGGCTGTTGCCATTAGGCGTGCTGCCGCAGCGGGTAAGGGGTTTAGCCACCGTGTTGACCGGCTTGCTGACCGGCGCGGTGATCTACCCTTTGCCGGGCAACTGGCTGTGGGGGGGCGGCTGGCTGGCGCATCTGGGCGCGAGTTTGGGTTTTGGTCATGGTCTGGTTGATTTCGGCGGCGCGAGTGTGGTTTTTTTGAGCGGCAGTGGGGTCGCGCTGGCGGCCTTGCTTTTGTTTCGTTCCCGTGGGATACCAACCGAGACTGACTTGCTGCCTGAAGAACTGGTCGTGACTACCGGCCCGGATTATCGCCTGACGGTGTACGAGGAACCGGAAACCCTCCCTGAAGCCGAACTTTTACCCGTTATCCCCATGCCCTCGGCCTATCTGCCGATTTTGAGCCTGCTGGGTGCGGGCCTGATGCTTCTGGGCTGGCTGGGGTTGTCGGCCGGGTTGCATGTTCCGACGGCTTTGAACTTTAGCCCGGCTCAGGCCGCGGTAGCCGGAGTGTTGGCTGCCTTGAGTGCCGCGCTGACCTCAGCCGGTTATAGCTGGCTGACCACCCGCCGCTTCGACCCATTGATGACCTCGCGCGGCCTGGCGGCCGGTCTAGTGGTGGCGCTGGCCGGTGCGCCCTTTATGCCGATTTGGGTTTCGCTGGCCGCCGGGTTATTGATGGGGCTGCTGCTGCCCAGCCTCATTTACTTTTTTGAGCGCAGCCTGGGCGATGAAACAGGCACGTTGACCACTTATGGCGTCAGCGCCCTGTTGGGGCTGTTATTACTACCTTTCCTAGCAGATGGTCGGGCCGGTCAGGGTTGGAACGGCTTCGGGCTGAGTGACTATTACGGGGTCGCCGGCCAGGGCGTTTCCGGTTTGTGGGTGGCCTCTGGGTTTGCCTCTGACTGGCCGGGGCAGCTCCAGGCGCAGTTGGTGGGTGTGGTCGCCGTTGCTATGTGGGCGCTGCTGATGGGGCTGCTGCTGTTTCAAACGGTCAAAGCCATTTTAAATGCCTGGGCGCGCACCGGCCTGGAGTTAGCCGACCCGGCGATTGTTCCCCCAGCCCGCCTCGAAGAGGCCAAGTTGCAAACCGAGGCCTCTGGTTCGGGTTCGGAGTAGGGCCAGCCGTAGGTTAGGAGATGGTCTGACGTTGTTGAGCCGTAAAGTTAAAAAACCGGAGTGAGGTTATACTGGTCGAAGTTAATCGGTGCAGAGGGGTGCGATGAAGGGTAACTCATCGTACCCCCGTACCGTCTACCCTTCCTGACCAAGTTCGCTGACTTTTATCGAAGGTCCGAACATTACCTTGCTTGTAATTCCCCGCAGCGCCCCATTGACAATCATCACCCCCTTGAAAATAGACCGGGGACGGAAGACCAGAGACCGGCCAAGCGGACACCCGGTCATCGGTCTCCGGTCTTCATTTTCACGCTTTGCGTCGTTATCGTCCCCTGGGGACTGTCCGACTCCTACCAAAATCAAGGCGCCGCCGGCATAAGCGTTCGTAGCTTCATCTCGACAGCTCCATTGGGGCGGGGGCTGTCGCAAAATGATTCGGCTGGTAGCTGCCGGGCACATCGCCGAAGGTGATCGCAAAGCGGTTCCAGGTATTGATAATAACGATAGCAATCATCAGCTTTACCAACTCTTCCTCGCTGAACTGCTGCCGCGCTTGTTCGTAGACCTCAGCCGGAACGTGATTGTCGGCAATCAAAGTAACTGCCTCGGTCAAGGCCAGCGCCGCCCGTTCGCGCTCGGTGTAGTAGGGCGTTTCGCGCCAGACGGTGAGGCCGTACAAGCGTTGTTCAGTTTCGCCCCGTGTCCGGGCATCTTTGCTGTGCATGTCCACACAGTAGGCGCAGCCGTTGAGCTGCGAGGCCCGCAGCTTGACCAACTCCAACAGCGATGGCTCCAGCCCGCTGTTGGCGCTGTAGCGATCCAGGGCGTAAATTGGTCTCATGCCTTCAGGCAGAACTTTTCCATAGTTGAGTCTCGGTTCCATGATTTGCTCCTGTTATTTTTTTATACAAAGTATAGGAGCGAGTATAAAGCACAACTGGTACTTATTCAAGAACCAGTTTTTAATCAAACAATGGTATCACTTTGATTTTTATCGAGGGAAGGTCACTACTCAGACTCATGTCATTTCGAGACCGAAGAGCCTGCCCTGAGCGAAGCCGAAGGGTCGCGAAATCCCCAGGGCGCAACAGCTAAAAGTAAGGTATTGGGGATTTCTCCCTTCGGTCGAAATGACATGCCTGAGCAATTAAGAGGAATGGTAGCTTGAATGTAGCGCAGCCGCCAGACGGTGAACGCCGACTTTTATTTCGGGTACGCTGTAACCGCCATAGCCTAACAGCAGCCCGCGACGGGGCAGGGGGTCAAGGCTGAAAAGAGAAACAGGGGTCAGGTCAAGATCGTGGGCGGCGGCCTGGCGGACCAGCGCCACTTCATCCATGCCATCCGGTAGCCAGCCGACGCAATGGATACCCGCTTCGGGTGAGTCAATTTCCAGGGGCAGATTTTTGGCTGCTTCAAACAACGCAGCCCGCCGCTCGGCATAGAGGGTGCGCATGCGCCGCAGATGGCGGGTAAAGTGGCCTTCAGTGATAAAATCGGTGAGGACGGCCTGTTCCAGCAGGGGGGGATGAATATCAATCAGCCGGCGCACCGTCAGAAACGCCTCGACCAGCGGCGGCGGCAGGATCAGATAGCCGAGGCGCAGCGCCGGAAAGAGCACTTTGCTAAAGGTGCCGATATAAATCACCCTGCCTGCTTCGTCAAGCCCTTGCAAAGCCGCCAGCGGACGCCCGGCAAAACGATATTCGCTGTCGTAGTCATCTTCCAGCAGATAAGCGCCGGTCTGGCTGGCCCATTCTAGCAAGGCTAGCCGCCGGGCCAAGCTCATGGTCATCCCCAGGGGGAACTGGTGCGAGGGCGTCAGGTAGACCAGCCGCGCTTGCGGGGCGCGGATCAGACCAGCTTCAAGGACCAAGCCCGCACGATCAACCGGCACGGGTACAATCTGTGCCCCTGCCCCCAGAAAAGCGCCCCGCGCGCCAGGATAGCCGGGGTCTTCCAGCCAAACTGTGTCGCCCCGATTAATCAGCACACGCGCGGCCAGATCGAGCGCCCCTTGCGAGCCGGAAACAATAATGATTTGTTCGGCGGTACAGTGGACCCGGCGAGAGACGGTGACATGGCTGGCAATTGCTTCACGCAGGGGGCGATACCCGGCGGCATCCTGGTAGGTAAAGGCACTGGCCGGCATCCGTCGGCTTTGCCGGGCGATGAGCCGAGACCAGAGTTCGTAGGGAAAGGCATCCAAGGCAGGCGTATCGGCGCGAAAGGGGCGGGGCCGCCCGCCGCTTGACGCCGGCAGCACTGCGGCGCGTTGGGCCTCTGCCAGTTGCAACTTTGCCTGCTCCGAGAAGAAGAATAGGCTTGATGCTCTGGGTGTGGCATCCCTGGCGACTTTAGCCGCCGGTGTGGTTAACAGCAGGTCGGGCAATTCCTGAGCCACAAAGGTGCCGCCGCCTTCGACGGTTTCCAAATAGCCCTCGGCGATCAATTGTTCATAGGCGTTCAGCACGGTGTTGCGCGAAACGTTGAGTTCATCCGCCAGGGCGCGGGTTGAGGGCAGTTTGAGGCCGTGTTTCAATTCGCCGGAGAGAATGGCCGCCCGCAGATGGGCATAAAGCTGTTGATAGAGGGGTGCATCAGGAGTCCGGCTGAAAGGATCGGCTTTGAAGATCGTCATCGCTTATTTTGGGAGTCCAAAACTTGCTTTGAAAAGGCCAAAGCAAGCTTTGGACTCCAGTCTCCCACGGTTGAAAACACCCGTTTCAATTTAAACAGCCTGGCCCCACAATTTTTTGGCTTCTGCCACAAACGTGGCTGCGGTGAGGTTGTCAATATTGCAGAAACGCACTTCCTCCAGGGAGGAGGCCGGGTTATGCTGTAAATAATCTATGGTCGTTTTGAGGATAACCCTGGCGCAAATATCCTTGGGGCCGCCAAAGATGCCTGAAGAGATGCCGGGAATGGCAATACTTTTGATCTGGTGTTCGTCGGCCAGAGCCAGGGCACTGCGGACCGCGTTGGCCAGCTTTTGTTCGTCATTGCTGCTGCCCCACACTGGCCCCACTGCATGGATGACGTGCTTGGCAGCTAAATTCCCCGCTCCGGTGATGGCCGCGCTGCCGGTCGGCACGGGGCCATGCTGCTTGACCCAGGCGTCGCTTTCCCGCTGGATGGTCTCACCCCCCTGCCGCCTGATGGCCCCGGCAACCCCGCCGCCGTGCTGCAACCACTCATTGGCCGCATTGACAATCGCCTCGACCGTTTCCGCAGTCAGGTCGCCCTGCACCACCCGAACAAGCTGGCCGGTGGGTAAGGTGTGTTCAAATAAAATTCTGTTCGTGGACATAGTAATAGTTTCTCCCATTCAATACCATTAACCATTGACTATTGACCATTGATTATTGACCATTTTTACCATCCCACCGCATTCTCAATATGATTGATCTGCGGCAAGCCCCGCCCCAACTGAATCGCCACCACATCAATCCGCCAGCGCTGAGTGGACGCGGCTTTTTCTTGCAGGTAGGTTTGGGCCAACTCGATCAAACGGGCCTGTTTGGCCGGGGTGATGCTCTCTTCCGCCGGGCCAAAACGCAGCCCGCTGCGGGTGCGGACTTCGACAAAAACCAGGGTGTCACCGTCCGCCGCAATAATATCCAGTTCGCCGCCGGGGCAGCGCCAATTGCGCTCGATAAGTTGGTAGCCTTTGCCGGTTAAAAAGGAAACGGCTATATCTTCGCCCTGGCGGCCGGTTTGTTTACGGTGGTCCACAATAGCCTAATTATCGCTGATAACGCCATTGCCGTCAATTGCCCCTTGCAGGCTGGGAGCATTTCAATTGGGGGGGCGAATTTTGGCTCAACTCTTATGGCTCAACGACAAATGGAAGGTTGGAAGACTAGATTTTGGCCCATTATCCAGCCTTCCAGCCTTCCAATCTTCCAGCAAGGCTAAACCTACCCCAAAATTAAAATACACCCCTGAAGGCTGCAATTTAGTCACATCCTGCCGCTTTCATTGACAACAAACCCTAATTATGTTATAGTCAAGTTGTTATGTAATGTTATTATGTTAAAATAATAGACATGTCTACCTTACACCGTGTTGACGAACTGAATATCCTCACCCGCGCCAAATACCCCATTATTTACATTGTTTCCTGGGAAGAACGGCGCATCGAGGATATGCTGCGCCAGGTGGCGATTGACCGCCGCAAAAAGTTGTATGGCTGGACCTTGACCAACGGCATTGCCCCGCTTGATCTGGTGCAGCCCAACCCGGTAGACCCGGCCACCCGCGACCCGCTCCATGCCCTGGATTTTGTGGCCCAATCGCAAGAGGCGGCCATCTTTGTTTTGAAAGATTTTCACCCCTTTCTGGATGACAACCGGGGCGGGCCGGACCATCCGGTGATTATCCGCCGCCTGCGTGACATTACCAACCAGCTCAAGGAAAGCCGCAAAACGCTGATTATTCTCTCGCCGATGCTGCGTTTTCCAGCTGATTTGGAAAAAGATATTACCGTGCTGGATTACTCGCTGCCCACCCTCGATGAGTTGGAATTGTCGTTGGACCGGGTGGTGCGCTCGGCTCGCGAGATTGCCGGGGTCCAGTTAAAGATGAAGGAAGAGGAGCGGGAGCGCGTGCTCAATGCTGCCCGCGGTCTGACCTGCATCGAAGCCGAGAATGTGTTTGCCAAAAGCCTGGTGATGGGCCGCCAGCTTGATTTGAGCGTGATCATTGCCGAAAAAGAGCAGTTGATTCGCCGCTCACAGGTGCTCGAATATTACGAGTCGGTTGAGGGGTTTGCCAATGTCGGCGGGATGGGCCTGGTGAAGCAGTGGCTGCGCAAACGGGGTATGGCCTTTACCGAAAAGGCGCGCCGTTTTGGACTGCCCGAACCGAAGGGACTGCTGCTGCTGGGTGTGCAGGGGGCTGGCAAAAGTTTGCTGGCCAAGGCCGTAGCCAGCCAATGGCAGTTGCCGTTACTGCGCCTTGATTTGGGCCGGGTCTTCAGCGAATTGGTCGGCTCGTCGGAGCAGAATATTCGCACCGCCCTGCGCCTGGCCGAAAGCGTGTCGCCGTGTGTGATGTGGCTGGATGAAATTGAAAAGGGCCTGGCCGGGGCGACCGGCTCCGGCACGTCCGATGCCGGGACCTCGGCCCGCGTGTTTGGCAGCCTGCTCACCTGGATGCAAGAGAAAACATCGCCGGTGTTTGTGATTGGCACGGCCAATGATATTTCGGCCCTGCCGCCAGAAGTGCTGCGCAAAGGCCGCTTTGACGAAATCTTTTTTGTGGATTTGCCCCAGGTGCAGGAACGCCGCGAGATTTTTGCCATTCACCTGGCCCGGCGGGGCCGCGACCCGCTGGATTATGATTTGAACGAACTGGCGCTGGCCGCCGAGGGTTTTAGTGGCGCGGAAATCGAGCAGGTGATTATTGATGGACTGTATGATGCCTTTGAAGACAGCCGCGAGTTGACCGATGAGGATTTGCTGAGAAATTTAAAGCACACCATTCCGCTTTCGCAGACGATGGAAAGCAAAATTTCGGCCCTGCGCCAATGGGCACGCAGCCACGCTCGACCCGCCTCAGAACCACCGCAGCCGCAGCCCATTTACCCGTCGCGGGGGAACGGCTTGCGCCAAATGGAACTGGGGTGAGGGGATTTTAGATTTTGGATTTTAGATTTTGGATTTCGGTTTCGCGTCACATTTTGCGTGGGAACAAGAATAGTCCAAAAATTGTTCGCCATTCGCTGATTCGCTGATTCGTATGATTGCTCGCGCCTTTCGCGGACCGCATAACTTATATCGCCGTTACCAGGCTTTGCTGGAAAGCACGGCTACTGCTGCCGGCCTGGCGGCTGTGGTAACTTTGGCGCTGCTCAACATGGCCGTCTACCCGGTCAATTGGGTGTTGGTGCTTGGGACGGGGATAGCGGTGTTGGGGATTCGCTGGCCGCTGCTGGCTTATATTGTGGCTGTGGCGGTGCTGGTTTACCCTATCTTCATTATTAACTTTTACCTGGCTGTGCTTTTTCTGGGGATTAGCGCCCTCAGCCAGCGGGCTTTTGTGCATTATATGGGGGCAGCCGTGCTCATTTTGGGCACACCCATCCTGGCCGAGTATCATCTGCACTGGCTGGTCCCTATTCTGGCCGGCTTGTGGTGGGGCGGAGCCACCGGAGCCTGGATCGGGGTCCTGGCAGCGATGTGGGGCAAAATTTTGGGGGGGATGGCCGGCATGAATATTGACTGGCTGGCGCTGGCCGGCCACGCGCCCGACGCCGAAGCCATTGTGACCCGCTTCGCCGAGGCCAACTCGCTGCAAACCCTACTGCTGCTGGTCGAGCCGTTTGCGGCTACTTCCGGGGTGATTCTGTACAATTTGCTGCAAGTCATCGGCTGGGCCGTTGCGGCTGGTTTTGTCGGCGAATTGGCCGGGCGTAAATGGGTTAAATATCGCGCCCCCTGGTCTATTTTGGTTTTGACTGCCGGGGGCGGCTTGATTTTGCTGGCGACCCATTTGGGGCTGCCCTATTGGTTAAATGAAGCGGTGACTGAGGCGACCCTGGCTGCGCTTAAAGACCCAACCGGGCCGCTTTTCTCGTTGATTGTTGTTATTATTGTTGGAACCACCGTCCACAGCCTGAGAGAAACCCTTGAGTTGCCGGTAGCGCCCCAACAGGATTTTAGCGCCATGCGCCGCTACCAGCCTGACAAACAGCTATCCGAATCTGGACCGATCAAACTGTTCCGGCGCGCCACTCGCTCCGCCTCACCGGAGTCTGCTCGAAGCGCCGAAACTGCCGACCTGAATGCCTTTGACCGTCCCCGCCGCCCTGTTCGCGTGCCACTTACCAGCGAATTACCCGAGTGGGAACCCCCGCGGGATGATCCTGGCCTGATTCAACTAGAAATTGATTAAAGGGCAAGACCGATGGCTACAAGATTTCAACAGGCTGAAACCGAAAAACAAGGAATTCGTCGTCGCGCCACCAGCAGAGGGCTGAGTTTTGGCCCTATTGCCACCGCTATCACCGTCGGGACTGTGGCCGTATTGCTAGGCGTTACTTTTATCGGCGATTGGCTGCGCACGCCCAAAATCACCGCCGAAGCCTCACCCAGCATTATCTCGCCCAACGGCGACCAAACCCAGGATGCCACCAACTTTAGTTATACCCTCAACGAAGACGCCCAGGTAACGGTTCAGGTTTTTAATGAAAGTAACCGCCTGGTTCAAACGATTACCTCGAATGAGTTTCAAACACGGGGGCAGCATGTTGCCATTTGGGATGGCCGGGACAGTCTGAATCAAGTCGTGGCCGATGGCCGTTACCGCCTGCAAGTGACCGCCAAAGGCACGGTCATGGCCGGAACCCAAAGCGCGAATGTGGTGGTAGATACCGGCCCCCCCACGCTCCGGGTGGCTAATCTGGATGAGGTCAGCCGGGTGCGCGAGGCCAATTTAACTATTGAAGGACTGACCGACCCCGACGCGGTGGTGCAGTTGGTCGGCGACCCCAAAATTGTGCCCATTGACGCCGAGGGCCGCTTCAACCTCAAACGGCAGTTGGTTGAAGGCTCAAACAATCTGCAAATTTCCGCCACCGACCCGGCCGGCAACGTGGCGACAATTACCCGTGAAATTATTCTGGTCACTCAGCCGCCTGAAATTGCTATTTCCGCTCCGGCGAATGATTCCTGGACCAACGAAAATCTGATTACAGTCGCCGGGGTTGTACCGGCCGGTGCGTCGCTCAAGGTGAACGGCCAGGAGGCGACCGTAGCCGAAGACGGCCAATTTGAGCGGGAAGTGATCCTGCAAGAAGGTGATAACATCCTGCGGATCGAAGCCACCGACGATGTTGGCAACGTGACCTCGCAAGAGATTATCATCCACCGCAAAACCAGCGCGCCCAGCCTGTCGGTCAATGTTGAGGATGGCACAGCTTTTCAACAGGCTGAGGTGCAAATTATCGGCAAAACCGATCCCGGCGCTATCGTGCTGGTCGGCGGCCAGAGTGTGACGGTTAGTTCACTGGGTGAGTTTCAAACGACGGTCAACCTGCTCAAAGGCGACAATTTGCTGGAAGTCACAGCCCAGGACCAGGCCGGCAACACCACCCAACTCCAACGCCGCCTGCGCTTTGAAGTTACCCCGCCGGAGTCGGAATTGGCCCGAGTGGCGCGTAATTTGCCGACTCTCTCGGCCTATTTTGTGCCGGTCTTGATTTCACTGCCGCTGCTGCTCATCTTGGCTTACATGCTGACCCGTCCGGTGGCGCTGGTGGTCTCTGCGGAAAGTGGCGCCTTTCGGCCTGGCTTGCCGGAGGAAGGCCGCTTTTTGAGATTTGGGATTGACCTGTCAAAAGCGGCCCGAACTACAGTTGAAATCAAGGATAGCCGGGGAAACACGGTGGCTACCTTGCTGCATCGCCGCCATCGCGGGGCCGGTCAGCAAAACCTTTATTGGAATGGTTATGACGATTTTGGCCGGGTGGTGCTGCCCGGCGATTACACCATCCAGGCCACGGCCAGCACCACCGGCGGCACGGTGACAGGCACATTGAATATTTCAATTTTAGAAGACAAAGCTGTACACCGGCAATATCTGCGCAACGCCCCTTATCAGGATGACTCGCAGGTGTTGGAACGGCAAAGCGAATTTGCCCGCACCTCGCCGGCCAGGCGGGTGCGCCGCCGCTAAATCAAAGCGCTCTTACTCGAAACCAAAATCGCTCCAGGCTAATCTTTTATGCCTGGAGCGATTTTTTGCTGCGATCATTAGGTTTGGCTCATTCTGAGCCTGCTGGAGGTACCCCCGGGCCGACTCGAACGGCCGCACATGGCTCCGGAGGCCACTGCTCTATCCACTGAGCTACGGGGGCAGAATGAGAATAGTTTAGCACAAATAACCTCGAATGGCAAAGTCGCAGGGTAACAGAGGAGCAACGTCGCAGGGATTAAGTCTCGTTACTCTGTTACTTTGCAACCCTGCTACCTTGTTTAATTTGGCCCTTCAACAGCTTCATGCTAAACTGCCAGGTTGGTACAAATAAATTGTGATCGAGGTAAAAACTTTGCTATTGCCGTTATCCATTCGTTCCTGGAACCTTTTAACAGGGTTTCTACTTTTAGTAAGTTTAGCTTGTTCCTCTCTGCCGTTTCGGGCCTCATCTAAGGATGAGTCCAGCCTGCCGCCGACACGTACCCCGTTACCTACCTTTACACCCACTATCCAAGCCGAAATCGCCATCTCCATCCCACCGACGCCGACGAATACGCCTGTGCCCCCATCACCCACCGATACCCTTGTCCCACCGCCCACCCAACCCCCGGCGGCTGAGACTGTCCCTACCGCTACGCCTGTGCCGCCGCCTACCCAAGCGCCCGCCGCACCGCCTCCAGCCGAGGCTCCGCCGCCCACCGAAGCCCCACCTCCCCCGGCGGCGCCCGCCGAGCCACAAGCTCAGAACGGCGTCCTGGCCAAAATATCCTTTCGCGACGGCAGGAATACCTATGCTGTGGGTGAGAAGGTTTTTGTCAAAATTGAAGCTACGAATGTCGAGGGGGGAATCAAGCCCTTTGGTATTCTTGGCCTTACCCCCGACACCGGCAACTTCCAGACCAGTTGGGATAACTACCAGCTTGAGGGGGGCAAGCCTTTTACCCACGAAGATGGGTTAGCTTTTACCACGCCCGGCAATCATAAACTCTGGCTGTCCATTTGCTTTTCGACTAAAGATGAATGTCAAGGGCCAAATGGAAATTGGGTTCGCTTTGAACCTGGTCTTGATGTTATTGTGCAATAGGAGGCACTCTTATGCCCTTGGTGAAAGTAGAGCCAGGTCAAAAGATCAAATTAGCCGAAATTGATCCCGCCGGTGTCGCTAACCTCACCAAAGATGAGGCCAAAGCCGCGTTAGCCCAGAATATCAAGCGGATGGCCAAGTTGCAGGAAGTCCTTTACGCCGAGGGCAAACATGCCTTGTTGATTGTCTTGCAGGCCATGGATGCCGGCGGTAAAGATGGAACTGTTCGCAGCATTATGAGGGGGGTCAATCCGCAAGGGGTCACTGTGACCGGCTTCAAAGCTCCCACCGTCGAAGAGTTGGCTCACGACTTTCTCTGGCGCGTCCATCGGGCTGTGCCGGGGCGAGGGATGATTGGCATCTTCAACCGCTCTCATTATGAGGATGTCCTGATTGTACGGGTCAAGAATCTCGCGCCTAAAGAGGTCTGGCAAACGCGCTATCAACACATCAATAACTTTGAACAGTTATTGGTTGACAGCGGCGTGACACTTTTAAAATTTTACCTGCACATCTCCAAAAAAGAACAGAAAAAACGCTTACAGGCTCGTCTGGATGAACCGGACAAACGCTGGAAGTTCAACCCCGGCGACCTGGCCGAGCGTGCCCGTTGGGATGATTATATGCATGCCTTTGAAGATGTTTTTGAAAAGTGCAGCACCAAAGCTGCTCCCTGGTATATCGTTCCGGCCGATAAAAAGTGGTATCGCAATGCCGTCCTTTCAGAGACAATTGTCAAAACAATGGAGAGCCTGGAGATGAAATATCCCGAACCGGCGGCAGGCTTGGACAAAATTATCATTGAGTAGGCTAAAGTGACCTTAAACCCATTGCCAACTTCCCGATAGCATGTTACTATTAATTTAACCTTTCCACAGGAGCGTGACATGCAACGCGAAGAAGCTCTGGAAAAAATAGCCTGGTATCACCTCAAAAAATTGACCCGTGACGAGGCCGCCGATTTAATCTATCAGTTTTTTAATGAACCGCTCAAACCCAGCCTGCGGGAAAAGTTAAATATTACCACCGTTGTCCAATGGGAAACCCACCAGCCGCCCGACGACCTCCAGCCCGGCAATCCCATTTACCGGCCCGTTTTAATTGATAAAATGAAACGGCCCTTTCGCGGGGCTACCAATGAGTATTTAGCCCGCCATCTGCGGGAAGTGGTGGGGCTTGATGTGGACACGGTTGAAGGTAACCTGCCCGGTTGGCTGGCTTGCCCGGTTTGTGGGCATCACACCTTTGAAACCCTGGGCGCCTGGGATACTTGCCCCGTCTGTGGCTGGAACAGCGACCCGGTGCAGGAAACGATGCCCGATGACCCCACCGGGGCCAACGGTATTAGCCTGAACGAGGCGCGTCGTAATTATCAAGCTATCGGCGCTATCTCTCAAGAAAAATTGGCCTCATTGCATCTTGAAGACAAACAAAAATATCCCCAATCAACTGTTTAAGCAGGGCATACCTATATTTGGTAGTATAAATAAAGAATAATACTATATCTTGTTTTGTGTAGATTTTCACAGCAACTAAAAAAGGCGACGCATTTTAGCGCCGCCTTTTAATTTCAACAAAAATCAGGCGTTTACCGGGAAGCTATTAAAGCGTTTGCTTTAAGCTTTGCCTCAATTGCTCACTCTTTCGGCCAAAACAGCCAGAGCCGCAATAACGCCTCCAGCCAGCAGCAAGTAGGCCACTACGACGAGAGCCACCGACAGCGCCAGTAAGGCCCGCTTAACTTTGCGCGGCCAGGCATACATCGGTGGTAATGGATTGGAAGAAGAGCGAAAAACGGTTGGCAATTGCATCACAGTACCCTCTTTCGGTTCTAATCCTCATTGTAGAACCCTTCCTCACAGTTTGAATGCCAACTCCCAGGGGGTATACTCTCATTACCCCCCAGCCTCTACATCTGACAGCGTGATTATACCACAATAAGTTGAAAAAGGGAAGAGGAAATTTGACAGATTTTTTAAATTTTATCTAAAAAGTTTTTTGCATATCCCTACTTGTTTGCTTACAGGGGCTTCAACTTCTACTTCATCCTGTCCTGCCAGTTATAACCCCGGTTCTCCCCAAAAGATACGTTAATTATTAACAAGTTGTCCCCAAAATATAGCTTACTTATTCACACCTGGTTAAACGCTTAACTGGATAAAGGTTTTGGGCTTGTTTCAAGGAGACAACCTAAAGATGAGTTGTTAACCGCAAAAATTCCCAAAAATTTCTAAATTATCCCAGGAGAAACAAAAAGCCCGGTTATCATTGCCACCGAGCTTTCTTGAGTCAACTTAAGAAATTCAGCCAGAAAAATATTCATTTATCCTTGTCTAGCTCGCTGCCGGAGCCGGCCAAACCCAACATACTGCCGGGTAGTTTTAAAATTTGCTGGAGGACTTTTCGCTTCAGCGAACCTTCGGGCATATTTTCAATGCCCTCTTCATAAGCGCCAATAGCGGCAATATACTGGCCCTGTTTGGTGCGGAGTTTGCTCACCGCTTGCCAGACATACATGGCCAGCTCGCTTTCGCCCACTTCTTCGAGCATGCTGGCTGATATTTTGTAGGTTTCAACCGCCTCCTCCAACCGCCCCTCGGCCTCGTAAATCGAAGCCCGATTGCCCCAGGTTTGGGCTTCTCCTTTTTTGTCCTGGAGTTGGGTGAAGCGAGTCATGGCTTCATCCAGGGCCTGGTGAGCGGCGGGGTAATTGCCCAGTTGTTTGTAAGTGACACCCAAATCATTGTAGATTTCAGCGGCTTGTTTAGGTTGGTCGGCCAAAACTTGCAGCGCCTCGTTGAATTTTTCCAGAGCTGCCTCAAATTTACCCTTGCGGAAAAGGGCAACCCCTTGTTCTTGAATTTTCTTGCCAGATAATTGAGCCATGATAAATAATCCTTCTCCGCGGGGGCTAAGTTATGACTTTGGTTTGAGATTCGAGAGCGGCGGCAGCGGCAAAATCAGTTGAATCGTTGTACCGCGATTGGGCGCTTCCGGGCGGGATTGAATATGCAGTTCCGCCTCAATCAACTCGGCTCGCTCGCGCATATTCAGCAAGCCAAATGAACCGCGCCGGTCGTAGCCCGCATCGGTTTTTTCCACATCAAACCCTTCGCCATCGTCTCGAACCGAAACGAGAAAACGATTGTTTTTTAGCTCAAGCAATATCCACACATTCCGGGCATTAGCGTGACGTTTGATATTATTAACTGCTTCCTGGACAATGGAGAAAATGGTGCCGGCGACTTTTGGCTCGTACCCCACCTCTTCAATAGTTTTAAAGTGGACAGTAAAGCTTTCAGTGTTGCGAAGCTGGTTGACGTATTCTTCCAACGCCGCCACCAACCCTTGTGTTTCCAAAATAATGGGTCGCAGCTCAAATAGAATATTGCGGGCATCCCGCATGGCATTCCGCACCAGGTTACGCAGCGCATTAATTTCATTGTGAACGGCTTCGGGTTTGACTTCGTTGAGTCGTTCCAGGTGATCGAGACTCATACTGATCGCCGACAGCAGTTGCACCGGGCCATCGTGCAGCTTGCGGGCCAATTCCCGCCGCACATCCTCTTGCGCTTTGATAATGTGGTCTCGTTCCTGCCGAACTTGCTGGTAAAGCCGGGCATTTTCAAGGGCAATGGCCGCCTGAGCGGCAATCGAACTCATCAAACGCACATCTTCCTGATTGAAACCGGCCCCCGAATATTTGTTCAAAACTTCCAACACGCCGATGATCCGCCCTTTGATTTTTAAGGGCACTGCGGCAATGGATTGGGTCAAAAAGCCGGTCCGCACGTCCACCCGATGGCTAAAACGGGGGTCGGTACGGGCATCGTTAACGATGACCGGATAGCCATTGCGGGCCACCCAGCCGGCAATGCCCTCATCCAGGGGAATCCGCTGCTGGCGCAGCATTTTACTGCGCGAGCCGTGACTCACTTCAAAAACCAACTCCTGGCGTTCTTCGTCAATCAGCATCAGCGAAGCTGCGCCCGCGTCAATCACATCGGCGGCCAACTGCATGGTATCGGACAATAATTTATTGATGTCAAAAGTGGTGACCAGCGCCTGGCCCACCTGGTAAAAAACCCCCATCTGGTTCAAGCGTTGTTGGGCCAGTTCCAGATCAGACATCAGTGAGGCCAGTTGCCCAATGCCTCGGGCCATACGGGTCAATAAATTGCGCTGCGGGTCGGCCAATTCGTGACCGGGCGACAGTACCAAACTCAACGCGCCGATAACGGTAGTATCTTGCAGCAGCGGAATATTGACCAAGGCCAGTTGACTGCCGGCCAGGTTAGAGATCGAAAGAGGTAAACTGGACAAGGCGGCCGGGATGGTCCAGACTGTATCCTGGAGGTGTTTGCTGATCACGGCTTCCCAGCGATCAATCCGGCTCAAGGCTTCTTGCCGGAATACGCCGGCTCGCAGTCGGTGCGTGGACTGAGTTTGTAGCAAAATAGAGCCGGCTTCTGCGCCGACAATACGGACGACCATGCCCAGCGCTTTGCGCAGCATCGTATCGAGATTGCGCGTAGCGGCCAGATCAAAAAGCTCATCCACCACCGAAGGTTTGGCCGATTCAGGAGGCGGGAGAGGGTTCTCGCGGAGAAAATTTTCAACCATATTCTTTAATAGGTTACTTCCAGTAATCCTTCGGCCAGGCTGCGCAGGGTCTCAGCCGAGAGGTCGCTCAAACGCATGGCGATGTTGATATAGAGCAAATTGGCCGGGTTGGCCAGAAATTCTCGCACCTCTTTGGGCAGTTCCGAAAAACGAGCCAATTCATCTATGCTCATGTGTCCGTTGGTTTCGCTAAAAGGCAACCCCTGGTCTATAAAATAGTCAATAGGCACGTTGAGGTAATTGGCCAGAGCTTCCAGTTCCAAAAATGGAATTTCGGCTTCGCCCAGCTCATACTCGGCTATCCTGGACGCTGGCACGTTCAATAAAGTGGCTAAATCATCTTGAGAGCGTCCGGCTTCGGTGCGAGCCTGGCGCAGCAGGACGCCAATGATACGTTGGCGTAGAGCAATGGCTTCAACCGTTGGCAGGTTGCGCTCGGCTGCCTCTACCGGCTCATCGGACCAAAAATAAGTGATCGGCACATTAAAGAGCAAGGCCATCACTTCCAACTGAGGCAGCCCTACTTCGCGCTGGCCAAACTCGATTTCAGAGACAAGCGCCGCCGAAGTTCCGATGGCCTGGCCGACTTCTTTCAAGGTCAAGCCGGCCTCGGTGCGGGCATGTCTTATCTTTAACCCCAGGATTTTCTGGCGCAAACGCGCTTTTGGATCAAGCATAGAATCTGCCATTGTTTTGCTCCCTCAAAGTCTCACCTGGAATTATAACATAAAATTTTGTGTTTGACATATATCAAAGCGGTTTTTCCCAATCCGGCATTGAACATAAACCACATATTGACCGTTCTCTACTTTCAGCGTGCCCCAAATGTCCAGAAATTCAATTAAGCGGCGGCGGTTCTCAAAATCTTGTTTTACCACGTCCAGGTCCTTGACTATTTCAGTCAGATATTCTTCAATCTCGTTGGCCTGTTGCTCCGTCAATGTTTGGGCTTCCAATAGAGGGGTTAGATTAGACCTTTGATTTTCTAGCCCATCTAAAGTCTTTTCCACTTGCTCTATATCGTTGAGGATTGCGGTTTTGGCGCGTGAACTATAGCGGCCTTCAAAAGCCTTGAGGCTATCCAAAAGCCCATTTAACTCTTGGTTGTATTGCTCAATCAAACCCTCAGTAACGCTGAGTTGCTCTTTGAGTGGAGCAGTAATTTTTTCTCGGTCGGCTTTATATTCCTCAATTCCCACCATGCGGGTCAGTGGGTCTTTGATGAGTTTTTCTCCAGTCCTAAATTACTTTGTCTACAGGCATGGCTTAGAAAGTGGGTAAGTTACATTCTCTAACATAATCTTTACCAATTCGAGAAAGGTAGAAATAGTATAAAAAGGTTTTATTTTTAGATCGAGTGCCATTAGTCACAATCTTGTACACAATAGCCACACATCAACCGTTTGGCTAAGAGAAATTCAAGTTTGCTTTTCCGGCCCAATTTCTCTAATCACATTGTAAATTAAGTAAACTTAAATTTGGCATTGTCAGGATGAACAGCTTCATAATGAGCATTGAGCTTACGCCGAGCGGCGGGAATGGAAAAGGGCCAGTTGATTTTAACCTGACGACTTTCCCGGTCGTGAAAGAAGGCCAGGATGTCGGTTTCAAGCTGCTCAAAGGTCGGGATACGCCGACCCAGACACAAGCGGGCCGGTCAGGGGTTCAATGGCAGCCAACAAAGCGGCTGACCCCAGTTTTTCAGAGGCATCATGTTCTTTGCGAATTTGGTCACTCTGGGGAGCCACTGGTTCGACCCGATCCCCGATCAGGAAACA